>Ga0310696_10000179_pt1 | contig 109298 bp, 97 predicted proteins | sample AusTroGonzalo_MG_4_FD_203885 | JGI IMG/M metagenome (GOLD analysis project Ga0310696, IMG submission 203885) | Bovine rumen microbial communities from tropical cattle in Woodstock, Queensland, Australia - Gonzalo_02 (v2) (version 2) | ecosystem: Host-associated > Mammals > Digestive system >...
AGCGGCTATGAAAAAGCACACGGCAGACCAGGGTACATTACCATGAAGGAGGGGCTTGACAGGTTCAACCAACACCTTGAAATCATATCTTTCGCATGGCCAAGAAATGTGTATAAAGAGTAGTATTATAGAAGGGGTGCCCGAAGGGCGGGGTAGTAATATTAAACTGCTTCCTTGAGCAGTCCCGGAGGGACAAGACGCACGAAGTGCAATTAACCCCACATGAGCGACGGAGGAGCGTAATGTGGGGGTGGGTGAGTCCCGTTAGGGGCAAGAGCTCGGTAGCCAGGGGTATGCGAAGCAAGCCCTGGGAACGAATGTTAATGGGTTAATTGTTAATGGTTTAACGGGTTAGTAGATTAGTGGGTTGTGATATAACGTGTTGATAATTAATATTTTACTACCCTCTGTGAGAATAAAAAAAGTGTTGCACGTATCAGAAAAATGTGTATGTTTGCAGCAGCGTTTTCTCCAGTTCCTGCCTAAAGGACCTCGCGGGAAATGGTGAGATGTCAATGAAATAAATCAAACCAGAGGTTCTATAAACATTATCCAAGATGAAAAGAACTTTTTTATTCCTTTTGACGGCAGTTCTGCTGGGCTTTGGGTTGCAGTCCTTTGACAGAGAAAACAACAATAGTGGCGACAACGGCGGAGGCGGCAATGGCGGCGGCACCGCCACGGTGCAGTGGGTGGACCTTGGTCTGCCGAGCGGCCTGCTGTGGGCCGACCGCAACGTGGGAGCCGCAAGCCCCGAAAACTACGGCTACTACTATGCCTGGGGCGAGACAAAGCCGAAGGAGGTCTATGATAGGACCACCTACGCCTACGGCAACGCCTACAACAAACTTAAAAAATATTGCAACAAGTCAGACTTCGGCTTAAACGGCTTCACGGACAACCTGACCACCTTGGAGGCTTCCGACGACGCCGCCACGGTTAATCTTGGTGGCAAAGCCCGCACGCCTACGCAAGACGAATGGAGGGAGCTGATTATCAACACCACGTCCATCTGGACCACCCGCAACGGGGTTTATGGCCGTCTGCTGACCGCCCCCAACGGCAAGAGTATCTTCCTGCCCGCCGCCGGCGGCCGCTACGGTTCGAGTCTCGACGGCGCGGGCGAGGGCGGCTACTACTGGTCGAGTACGCTGGGCACGGACATCCCGGTCAACGCGTGGAACTTCTTCTTCAGCTCGAGCAGCCAGAGTATGTACGACTACTGCCGCAACGACGGGTTTTCTGTGCGTGCCGTGCGTGCCAGTCAGAACTAAACCTTGTTCCGTTTCCCCCGAACGGGCGACGGGCAACGGAAAAATTGAGGGGCGTGGGGCTACCCAGCGCACGGAGTGCGCGCCCCACGCTTCTCAATTTTTCCGTGAAATAAGTTGAAATAGTCAAAATATGCCGCAACTGAAAGAAATACTTGAAAAGGAAAGCCAGCGGGACTCGTTGGAACAGTGTGCTGTCATACAATTGTTTAAAGAAGGCACGTTCTACCGAGCTTACGAATGGAGTGCATGGTTGAGTGTGCGCTATTATAGTGAACTGAAGGTGACGCACCGATTGCTTAAGAGTGGCGAAAACATAGTGTTTGTAGGCTTTCCGCTGACAAGTTTGGAACGATACACGCCCGCGAACTCTATTGTGAAATCTTGCGATGAGGCGTGCGTCAATGTCGTGCTTCCATCCACGGTTTTTCCACCAGATGCCGCCGTTGAATCGTTACAATCCTCTTTTGCCAATTGGAAACAGGCGCAACCACTCACTGAGGCATCTAAGAAAAAGCAGATAGAGGAGAAAACCATTGCCGATCGCAGCGCACATCCGAGACTGACAGATGTGATGCTTCGTATCCTCTCCTATCCAGTGGAACAGCACTCGCCTATGGAGTGCATGGCATTTCTTTCAGATGTGAAACAGCAGATTTCAAATATATACGATTTGTGTGTCCATAATTAGTGTATTTTTGCAGCGATGATGAGATAAATAAACGATGAATAAAAAAACGTTGATAATGATTATAGCGGTGGTGTTGGCCGTTGCGGTGGTGGCGGTGATTGTCGCCATGAAGGGGACTTCCGAGGCGCGGGCGGAAGTTTCTCGGATCGAAAGTGTTTCCGACGAGACAACCTTGGACGGCCTCGAAATCCCGACGTATACGCGGATGCGCGAACATTCGCAACAGATTGAACATAAGGCTTATACGGTTGACTACAACGAGGAATGGCGGTTGGCTAACTGGGTGGCTTACACGTTGCGGTCCGACCAAACCAAGGGTCCCGAGGAACGTTACAACAAGTTCGTCCCCGACCCACAGGTGAAGGGTGCTACGGCGCAATGGTGGGACTACAAAAACAGCACGTATGACCGCGGTCATCTTGTGCCCGCCGGTGACATGAAGTGGGATGAGACGGCCATGCGCGAGTGTTTCTACTTGAGCAACATCGCTCCGCAAAACCATACTCTGAACGAGGGCGACTGGAACTATTTGGAGAACCGTGTTCGCGGCTGGGCCAACTTTTTCGGTCAGGTGTATGTGGTGTGCGGCCCGATGGTCTCCGAACATCCCGAAGTGATTGGTGAAAACTGTATCGCAGTGCCCGACTCGTTCTACAAGGTGGTGTTATGCGATATGCGTGGCGAATGGAACGCCATCGGCTTTGTGTATGCCAATAACGGCGAGCGCCACGACCTTCGTTATTACTGCCGCACCGTTGACGAGGTGGAGCGGATTACCGGCATCGATTTCTTTCCGCAGCTGCCGGACGATGTGGAGAATAGGATCGAGGCGTCGTATAACAAAGAAGCTTGGCGGATACGATAAAAATCTTATCTTTGCCCTTTCAATTTTTTGAGATTATGAAAAACACAGTATCTGTATTTTGCAAAAACATAGATGCACAAGTGGAGGTTCCCTGTGGCATCACGATGATGGAGTTTGTGGAGCAATTCAAGTTGAAACAGGACCCTGAAGCTCCATTTCTCGGGGCGTTGGTCAACAATAAGGTGCGTGACATGTCGTTCCGCTTCACAAAACCGGCGCAGGTGGACTTTTTCAACTATTATAACACGCATGGCCGAAACGGTTACATGCGTTCCCTGTTTTTTCTTCTATTCCATGCCGTGGATGCGCTCCTGCCCCAAGAGGTGAAACTTCACATCAAACATTCCATTTCCGGCGGCAGATATTGCACTTTGGAGAACTTAGGTGAACCCATAACAGACCAGCTCGTTTCGAAACTGCTGATGTTCATGAAGGATACCGTCCGGCGAAACTTGCCCTTTATCAGGGAGGAAATGCTCACCGATGATGCTATCGCGATGTTCCAGGCGCATGGTCTTGAGGATAAATACGAGTTTTTCAAGAGTCGCAACCGTATCTACACGTCGGTCTATCATCTGGAAGACAGCATAAATTACTATTACGGTTATCTGGTGCCATCCACGGGGTATTTGACAACCTTCGGGCTGGAGAAATACGAGGAAGGCCTCTTGTTGAAACTTCCTTCCAAAATGAATCTCAAAGTGATGCCCAAAACGCGCTTTTTCCCGAAGCTTTTCTCCGTCTATAAAATGGATAAGGAGTGGATCGCTTCAATGGGGGTGCCGTATGTGTTCAAATTGAACCAATATACGGATTTGCGGCAAATCCAGGCGGGTGTCTTGGTGGCGGAGGCTTATCAAGAGAAACAGCTGGCGCGTATAGCCGAGACGATTCATAAGAACAGCAATGTGAAGATGGTGCTGATCAGCGGGCCGTCGAGTTCGGGCAAAACCACCTCCTGCCGCCGTCTCTCCGTGCAGTTGGCAGTGATGGGATACTATCCCGTGCAGATATCTGTGGATGATTTCTTCGTGGAACGCGAGGATACCCCGAAAGATGAAAATGGCGAATACGATTTCGAGGCCTTGCATGCCATCGACTTGCCGCTTTTCAACAGCACGTTGAACCGTTTGTTGGCGGGCGAGGAAGTTGAGATTCCGACTTTTGACTTCACCCAAGGCAAGAAAGTGTGGAACGGCAACAAGCTCAAGTTAAGAAACAACTCCATCCTGGTGATTGAGGGCATCCACTGTTTGAATCCGGAACTTACGTCCCAGGTGCCTGACGAGCTGAAGTTTAAAGTGTTCGTCTCCGCGTTGACGTCCTTGTCGTTGGATCGTCAAAATCCGATCTCAACATCCGATAACCGTCTGATACGCAGAATAGTCCGCGATTACAAATACCGTGGATATTCGGCAACGGAGACTATCCGTCGGTGGCCGAGCGTGAGGCGCGGGGAGGAGAAGAACATCTTCCCTTATCAGGAACATGCCGATGTGATGATCAACACCTCTTTGGTGTTCGAACTGTCGGTGCTCAAGCCTTTCGCCCTGCCAATCTTGTACAGCGTACCCGAGACGGTTCCCGAATACGCCGAGGCGTTGCGCTTGATTAAGTTGCTCATGTTCTTTAAGTCAATTCCGGAGTTCTCCCTGCCCGGCATCTCAATATTGCGCGAGTTCCTGGGCGGCAGTAAATTTACATACTGATGATTACCCTTATCGGTGCCGGAAACGTTGCCACATGGATTGCCCAGCGGCTGCAAAATTCAACGCAGTTTCCTATTACTCAGGTGTTTAGCCGCCATTTGGAGCATGCGCAGAAGTTGGCTATGCTCTCCAATGCGCAAGCTATTGACGATATTCGCCATATAAGTCCTGATAGCCAGATGGTTATATTTGCGTTAGCGGATAGCGCATACGCGGAATTGCTGCCTCAACTGCCTTTCCGCCTGCCAGCGGCTTTTATGACATCCGGGACGGTTTCCTGTCAGTGCTTGAAAGACTACGCCGACGCATACGGTGTGATTTACCCGTTGCAGACGTTTACCAAATCCCAGGACATGAGGGAGTTGGAGGTTCCATTGTGTTTGGAATCCGACTTTGCAAAGGGCTATGAAGAACCGATGTGGGCGTTGGCGCGCGAATTGTCGCAGAAATGCTACGAGGTTTCGGAGACGCAGCGGGCACGGATGCATCTGGCCGCCGTTTTTGCCTGCAACTTCAGCAACGCAATGTATCAGATTGCCGATAAACTTCTGAAAGAGAATGATTTACCGTTTGAAATTCTGTTGCCCGTATTGCGGCAGACGGTCGAAAAGGTTTCCACGATGAGTCCAGCTGAAGCACAGACCGGCCCGGCGGTGCGCCGCGACGAGAACGTGATGCGCGCACAACTCGCCGAACTTGACGACGAGCGGTTTCGGGAAATCTACAGGATGATGTCGGAGGTCATTATGAACCCGTAATATGTTCTTGAAAAAAATGTATTTTTGCCATGATATTTGTAGAGACGGGGCACGCCCCGTCTCTACATGCAGCAATTTCATTATGTCTGCGCATATTTAAAATTTGTGTACATTTGCCATTTCTTTATAATCAGAAAATTACATCAGTTATGAAAAAAATATCGACTCTCGTCTTTGCCTTGGTTTTCGGTTGCCTCCTGTTGGCCGGCTGTGACAAAATTGAAGGCGATTTTTATGAGATTGTGAATAGTGAGGATGTTACGGTCGAGTTTCCGCCGGTTGATCCCTCCACGGTTTACCGCAAAGTGCTGTTGGAGGAGTTTACCGGGCATCGCTGCACGAACTGCCCCGCAGGACACGCTGTCCTCGAAAGCCTGCACCAGCAGTATGGCGATACGCTTGTGACGGTGGGCATCCACTATGGCTCGCTTGCCAAGCCGGTAGGTTCTGTCTTTAACTACGATTTCCGTACGGAATATGGCGACCTGATTGGTGATTACTATACTATTGACGCCATTCCTGCCGCTATTGTGAACCGCGTGTACGAATTTGGTGGTTGGTCCCGTGACCACTGGGCCAATGTCGTTAGTGAGGTCGACCGCTCAAAGGTTTACGCTGCGTTGCAAGTTATCAACGAGTTTAATGAACACAGCAAGAAACTGAAAGCCAATGTGAAGGTAACCATGCTGAAAGATTTTGTAAATCCTTTGCGGATTGTCCTTTTTGTTATTGAAGACGGTATCGTAAAACCGCAGAAAGACGGCGATCAGGATATTCTGGATTATGTCCACAACCATGTCTTGCGCGCTTCGCTGACTAACACCTTCGGTTTTCCGCTCCGCAATGGTTCCGCCTTGTGGGTCGCGAGCGATACGGAGACTTACGCCGCCTCTATAAGCCTGGCCAACACCGACTGGGTGCCCGAGAATTGTTCCGTGGTCGCTTTCCTCTACGACGAAACAACTGAGGAGGTTATCCAGGTTGAGCAGGTCCCCGTGAAGTAGTGCGTAATAATTACCAATAGACTTAAACAAAAACTTTTCCTCGAGTAGTCACATTAGGGGCAAAACTCTGTAGGTATGGTTTTTTAATATACCAAACATTATGAAAATTACAGCTGTAGAACCCATCGGCATCTCCGCCGAGCGTGCGGAAGCCATCAAACAGGAGTTGGCCGCAAAAGGCTGCGAGTTCGTCTGGTTTCCGGATAGAAAGGAGGACCCGTCCACCTTGGTGGAGCGCATGAAAGACGCCGAGGTGGTCATCATTTCCAACATCCCGCTGCCCGCAACGGTGTTGTCGCAGTGCCCCAAACTGCAGTTCCTGAACGTGGCGTTCACGGGGCTGGATCATATTGATCTGGAATATTGCCATGACCATAATATTGTCGTCAAAAACGCCTCCGGCTATGCCACAGAGGCGGTGGCGGAGCTCGCCATCGGGCTGATGCTCGACGTGTACCGCAGAATCACCGCTTTAGACGGCAGCATTCGTCGGGGTGGGGTGCGCGGTGCTTTCCTCGGTCGCGAGTTGTATGGCAAGACCGTCGGCATTGTGGGCACCGGCGCCATCGGCATCCGCACGGCGCAGTTATTGCAGGCTTTTGGCTGCCGTGTCATCGCCTGGAGCCGCACGGAAAAACCTGAAGTCAAAGCGATGGGCATCGCCTACGTTCCGTTGGACGAACTGATGCGTGCCAGCGACATTATCTCGCTGCATGTGCCTTTGACGCATGAAACCAAATATCTGATAAACAAAGAGTTATTGGCATTATGTAAATCTACGGCCATCCTTGTGAACACCGCGAGGGGCAACGTGGTGGATATGGATGCTCTGGCCGAATGTCTGCGGGAAGGCCGTATTGCCGGTGCCGGCATAGATGTCTATGAAAAGGAGCCGCCGTTGTCGGAAAACCATCCGTTGTTGTCGGTACTAAACTGCGTGCTTGTGCCCCACGTGGGCTATGCCACCCGTGAGGCTTTCGACATCCGAATCGACATTATCTTGAATAATCTTGACATCATTAAATAAATTACATCAGTCAAAGTCAACCGTCAACATGAAGCCTACATTATTGATTTTAGCCGCCGGCATGGGAAGCCGATATGGCGGATTGAAACAGCTGGACCAGATGGGTCCGAATGGTGAAACGATTTTGGACTATTCCATGAAATACGCTGCCGAAGCCGGTTTTGGCAAGGTGGTGTTGGTGATTCGGCGCAGCATGGAGGCCGATTTTCAGCAGTATATCCTGCCGCGCTACGAGGGTGTCATCCCTGTGGAATATGTATTCCAAGAATTGGACATGCTACCGGAAGGTTTTGTCGTGAATCCTGAACGTGTGAAACCCTACGGCACGGCGCACGCTATTCTGGTGGCGAAAGAGGCTGTCAGAGAGCCTTTTACGGTGATCAATGCCGACGACTTCTACGGCAAGGAACCCTTCCTGCTGCTGGCTGACTACCTGCAGCGCGTGACCGCCAACGATCCGACCGCATTTGCCATGGTGGGCTATCGGCTCGCTAACACATTGTCGGAGAACGGCACCGTTTCACGCGGGGTCTGTCAAGTTGACGGCAACGGTTTTTTGACCTCTGTCAAGGAAATGCGCAAAATCGCTCGCACAGATAACGGAATTTGCAACGATGAGGATGGTGTGGTGACCCCGCTGACCGGCGATGAGCCCGTATCGATGAATTTCTGGGGATTTTCTCCGCGCTTTTTCGACACGTTGACGGGGATGTTCGTCCAGTTCTTAAAGGACAACGAAGGCAATATCAAGTCCGAGTTTCCTATTCCCGACGCTGTGTCTGCCGTCATGGACGCAGGCGCCGCGAAAGTTCGCGTACTCCCAACCCAGTCCGAGTGGTTCGGTGTCACATACGCTGAGGACCGCCCGATGGTTGTGGAGAAGTTGAAACACGTGGAATAATGTAGAAATGTAGAATGAAGAATGTAGAATGAAGAATAATGAATAATGAAATTCTTTTTACGTTTCTACGTGAGCTGATTCCGAACAACAATAGGGAATGGTTCAAGGCACACCGTGAGTTGTACGATGCTGCGTGGGGGCAGTTCAATGTTCTGGTAGAGAATGTGATTGCTGCCGTCGGCGAGTTTGACGAATCCATTGCCGGCCTCGCCCCGAAAGACTGCACTTATCGGATCTACCGCGACATCCGTTTCTCACCCGACAAGACTCCGTACAAAGGACACTTGGGGGCGTACATGAACCAGTATGGCAAGAAAGCCTACTGGGGCGGTTACTATATCCAGATTGAGCCCGAACAGGTGATGCTGGCAAGTGGCGTGTGGTGGCTGCCTACGAAAGAGATGCAACTTCTGCGGCAAGCTGTTGCCGATCAAATATCTGATTTTGTGAAACTTACAGAAGAACCAGAATTCAAGAAACTGGTGCCCCGGATCGGGTTGGAACACTACAAGCGCATTCCCAACGGCCTGCCGAAGGATAGCCCATACCCTGAATATTTGACTTGCAAGGACTACGCCATGTCGTGTATGTTGTCGCCCGCAGACATTTGCTGCGACGACTACGCGCAGCGCATCGCGCACGTATTTCGCGTGATGAAACCCCTGAACGACTTCCTCAGCGAGAATATCCTTATCAACATGGAGGAACAGGAAACGCTGAGGAGTGTGGTGAAATTCATATAACGGTTAATGGTTAATGGTTAATGGTTAAAGGGTTTAATGGTTAAAGGGTTTAATGGTTTAAGGGTTTAATGGTTTAATGGTTTATTGGTTTAAGGGTTTATTGGTTTAAGGGTTTATTGGTTTATTGGTTTAAGGGTTTAAGGGTAATCCATAACAATGTATTTTTCCTTTGTTAGTCGTAGAGACGGGGCATGCCCCGTCTCTACATACAGCAAATTCATTATCTCTGTACATATTTAAAATTTATGTACATTTGCGACCTTAATTTTTGAACGATATGTCACAGTATTTGTCAACGGATGTCACCAAGGTGACGACCAACACCTTGATGAAGATGCGCCAGCAAGGTGAGCGCATTGCGATGTTAACCGCATACGACTATTCCATCGCGAAGTTGTTGGATATGGCGAAGATAGACGTGGTTTTGGTGGGCGATTCGGCCGCGAATGTGATGGCCGGCTACAAGACCACGCTGCCGATTACTCTCAATGAGATGATTTACCATGCCTCGTCGGTGGTGCGTGCCGTTAAGCGTGCGCTTGTGGTGGTGGATATGCCTTTTGGCACCTACCAGGGTAACTCCAAAGAAGCACTCAATTCGGCCATCCGCATCATGAAGGAATCGGGTGCTGACGCTATCAAACTTGAGGGTGGCGCTGAAGTTATCGAATCCATTGACCGCATCTTGAGTGCGGGAATTCCCGTGATGGGTCATCTGGGGCTGACACCGCAGTCCATCAACAAATTCGGCACATACGCTGTGCGCGCTACCTCCGAGGAAGAGGCCGAGCAACTCCGCCACAACGCCTTGTTGCTTCAGGAACACGGCTGTTTCAGTCTCGTTTTGGAGAAGATTCCGGCATCGTTGGCCAAGGAGGTTACCGAAAGCCTGCAAATCCCGACTATCGGTATCGGCGCCGGTCGCCACACCTCCGGACAGGTGCTGGTCTTCCACGACATGATGGGTATCACACAGCAGTTCACCCCGCGTTTCCTGCGCCGTTATCTCAACCTGAGTGAAGAGATTGTGGGTGCCATAGAACACTATATTTCCGACGTAAAAGAGAATACATTCCCCAATGAGTCAGAACAATACTGAGACACCTGAGGAATTTGCCGGTCGTATTCTCTACGAAGATAACCACCTGATTATCATGAACAAACTGCCAGGGGAACTGGCACAGGGCGATGATACCGGTGAGTTGCCGTTAGTGGAGAAGGTCCGCGAGTATATCCGGGTCCAGAAGCAGAAGGAGGGCAATGTGTTTTGCGGTCTTATCCACCGCATTGACCGCCCCGTGAGCGGTGCGCTTGCCTTCGCCCGCACCTCGAAATGCCTTGATCGTATGAACAAGATGCTGAAAGATCATGCCATGCACAAGTTCTACTGGGCGATAGTTGAGGGTGTACCCGAAATTCCGCAACAAAAGTTGGTGAACTGGGTCTTCAAGAATTCCGAGCGCAATAAAACCTATATAAACGACAAGGAGACAGAGGGTTGGCAGTATGCGGAGTTGGACTACACCCTGCTGGCGCACTCCGACCGTTATTCACTTTTGGAAGTGGAATTGCACACAGGCCGGCACCACCAGATCCGCGTGCAGTTGTCACATATCGGTCATCCTATCAAGGGCGACCTGAAGTACGGGGCCAAACGTCCCGAGGCCGACGCCTCTATCTGCCTCCATGCCCGCCGTCTCTATTTCGAGCACCCGGTTACGCACCAGCAGGTACTTGCCGAGGCTGAACCTTACAACCCGTTATTCAGGAAGATTCTGAATGGAAACGGTGGCACAGAAATCGAATGACCGATGATTTTCTGACCTATGAACAAAAGCTGTTTTTTCCCCTCATTACTGATTCTAATCCTTGTGGCTGTCTTGTCGTTGGATTCCGTTTTCGCCCAACAAGTGAAAGTGCGCCGCAAGATTCCGTTCTCGTGGGTGGTGTGTCCCGATAAGGGCAAAATGCAGAATCTTTGTTTTGATTTTTACGAGCCGGAGGGAAAATCAGACACCCTGAGGCCGCTGGTGATCACCCTTTTTGGTGGCGGGTTCGTGGTCGGCTCGCGAGATTATGAGGATATGGTGGCTTGGTGTAACCGGCTTGCCCAGAACGGCTATGCCGCGGCCTCCATCGACTATCGGATGATGCCGGTGCATAAGTTCAACAAAAAGGGATTGATACGGACCGGCTATATGGCCGCGCAGGATGTGAGTGCGGCAGTCCGATTTTTCAAAGCCCATTGCGACAAATACCGAATTGACACCAATCGCATTTTTCTGCTCGGGCAATCCGCCGGGGCAGTGGCGATTATGCACGCGCTCTACATGGATGAAGACGAGCGGCCTGCTGAGACATTCCTTGAACCGGAACTCTCCCGGATGCACTCCACCGGAACCTCCGAAGCAAAGAAACAGTCCTTTCGCGTTGCCGGTGCGGTGGTGCTATGGGGCTGCATTTTCGATCCTGCCATCATTGACGTTGATGAAAATACGCCCATCTGCATGATTCATGGCGAAAAGGATGTCATTCTGTCGGCAGATTCCGGATATGCCTTTTCCATTCCTGCGTTGCCGTACGTTTATGGTTCCAAAGTTATCGGTGAGCGTCTAAAAGTTTTGGGCTCTACCCCCTTCGAGTTGCATCTGCTTGCCGACGAGCAACACGCCTTCTATTTCAAGTATTTGTATATGTTCCAACTCGACAAATTGAAGTTCGACAAATGTTACGGCATCGCGGATGCATTCATGCGTCGTTACGGAGCAAAAAGCAAATAGAAATTGGCGTGTGATTTGAAAAATTGTATATTTGCCTTTCTACAATATTAATTTTAAATATTTGTAAATCAGATATATATAATTTAAATATCCACAATATGAACAACAACGTCTGTATTATTGCTCTCAGTGCTGTTTTTGTGCTGGCAGCGTGCAATTCCCAAAAACCGAAAATCGATCCGGTACAGTATCCGGAAACTAAGAAGTGCGACACCGTAGACCAATATTTTGGAACGGCGGTGCCTGATCCGTATCGCTGGCTTGAGGATGACTACTCTGAGGAGACGGCCAACTGGGTGAAGGCCCAGAACGAGGTCACCAACAAGTTCTTGGCGCAAATTCCGTATCGCGAGAAGATGAAACAACATCTGTTGGAGATTCTCAACTACCCGAAGGAAGGTGCGCCGTGGAAGAAGGGCGACCGCTATTTCTTCTACCGCAACGACGGTTTGCAGAACCAGAGCGTCTTGTACTACAAGAACCGTCTCGACGGGGATGCCGTGGAGCTGCTTGACCCCAACAAGCTTTCCGACGACGGCACGGTGGCGCTCTCCACAATCGGTATTTCCGACGACGGTAACTTTCTCGGTTACGCTATTTCGCGCAACGGCAGTGACTGGCAAGAGATTTACGTCAAGAACATCGCCACGGGTGAAACTTTGGAGGATCACCTCGTGTGGGTTAAGTTCTCTGGCATTGCCTGGAAGGACGATGGCTTCTTTTACAGCCGCTTCCCAGAGCCCAAGAATGAGCTTTCCGGCGTGAACGAGAATGGTAAACTATACTACCACAAGGTGGGTACAGACCAAAAAGCCGACCAACTGGCTTACGAAGACCGCACGAACCCGAACCTTAGCTTCTCGGCGGAGGTCGTCAATAAACGCTATCTTGTGATTTACGGTAGCGAGTCAACGTCCGGCAATTCGTTGTATTACAAGGATTTGTCTGATCCAAAAGCGAAATTCGTCAAGTTGGTGGACAATTTCGAGGATGATTATGGGGTTATTGATGAAGTGGCCGGACATTTTCTGATTATGACTAATCATAATGCGCCTGAATATCAGGTTGTTAGCGTTCCGATAGGAGATCCCACGACGATGGGGTGGACAGAGGTGATTCCCACGTCCAAAGGCGAGGTGCTCGGCGGTGTCAAACATATTGGAAAGAGGCTGATTGCCAACTACACCAAGGATGCCCATTCGGTGGTGAAAATTTTTGACGAGACCGGCAAATTCCTGTGCAACCTCGACAATGACATGATTGGCTCTATAGGTGGTTTCGGCGGCGAGGCGGAGGATACGGAGACGTTCTACACCGTTACCTCCTATATTACGCCGGCAGCTATCTATCGTTATGATGTAATAAACAATAAATCAACACTTTATAAGCAGTCTGAAATTAAGTTTAATCCCGATGACTATGTGACGGAGCAGAAGTTTTACACGTCGAAGGACGGCACCAAAGTTCCGATGTTCATCACCCACAAGAAGGGCATCAAAATGGATGGCAACAACCCGACCTTGTTGTACGGCTACGGCGGTTTCAACATCTCGCTTACGCCCAGTTTCAGCGCGACGCGCATCGCTTGGCTTGAGCAGGGTGGTGTGTTAGCGGTCGCCAACTTGCGCGGTGGTGGCGAATATGGCAAGGAGTGGCATGAGGCCGGTACCAAATTGAAGAAGCAAAATGTGTTCGACGACTGCATTGCCGCTGCGGAATATCTGATCAGTCAAGGATACACCAGCAAGGAGAAGTTGGCTCTGCAAGGTGGTTCCAACGGCGGTTTGCTGGTCGGCGCGGTCGTGAACCAACGCCCCGACCTCTTTGCCGTGGCTATTCCCCAGGTGGGTGTCATGGACATGCTGCGCTACCACAAGTTCACGATTGGCCGCTACTGGGCGGTGGACTATGGCACCAGCGAAGACAGCAAGGAGATGTTCGAGTATCTCTACAAGTATTCCCCGTTACACTCCATCCAAAATGGTGTGACGTATCCGGCCATTTTGGTGACCACTGCCGACCACGACGACCGTGTGGTGCCCGCTCATTCGTTCAAGTATGCTGCCGCGTTGCAGAACAGTGACATCGGTGACAAACCGCACCTTATCCGCATCGAAAGCAATGCAGGTCACGGCAGCGGCAAACCCCTCGACAAAGTCGTTGATGAAGTTGTGGACATCTATGCGTTCATGTTCTTTAATATGGGAATTGATCCGAAATATTAAGAGTTATTATGCGCTATCAACCCCTTTCCGCCGAATTCTACACTCGCAACCGCCGGAATGTGGTGGGTGAAATGCTGTTGAACTCCGTGGCGGTGTTGGTCTCACATGACGAATACCCCCGCTGTGGCGACACCACGCACCCGTTTCGGCAGAATTCGGATTTACTCTACCTGTGCGGCATTGACCAGGAGGATACGATTCTAATGATGGCGCCGTGGCATCCGAATCCCGAATATCGTGAGGTGCTCTTCATCAAGAACCCATCCCCCGAGAAGGTTATTTGGTTCGGGCATCGCCTCACCAAGGCAGAGGCTTCCGCGCTGTCAGGTGTCTCCAATGTGCTGTTTGTCGAGGAGTTTGAGTCTGTTTTGCATGATGTGATGGTTCACTCTGAGCATGTTTATCTTCATATCCCTGAGAATCCGCGTAATAAGTTCGATTTTGAAACCCGCGAGATTCGTTTCGCCAACCAGCTCAAGAAGGAATATCCGTTGCACGACTATCGGCGTCTTGCCCCCGTCATCTATCCGCTGCGCAACGTGAAGTGTGCGGAGGAGTTGGCTGCGTTGAAAAAGGCCTGCGAAATCACGGGAAAAGCTTTCCGGCGAGCAATAACCGTCGTTGCGCCAGGGAAATACGAATATGAGGTGGAGGCGGAGATGACTTGCGAGATGATCCGAAACGGTGCCACCACGCACTCATTCGCGCCGATCATTGCTTCGGGCGCGGATACCTGCATCCTTCATTACGTGAAAAACGACAAACAGATGCGTGACGGTGACCTCTTGCTGATGGACTTCGGGGCGGAGTATGCCAACTACGCCGGCGACTGCTCCCGCACGGTGCCGGTGAACGGCAAGTTCACGCCGCGGCAGCGGGCCGTTTACGAAGCCGTCCTCGCTATCTACAAGGATACCATCCCGCTCTTCAAATCCGGTATGACCATCCGAAAAATCAACCGTTTCGTCTTCAAACGCATGGATGAAGAACTGGTGAAATTAGGCCTATACACGCAGGAAGATATTGATAATCAAGACCCTGCAAAACCGTGTTTCAAAAAATACTTTATGCATGGCACAAGTCATTTCATTGGATTGGATGTGCATGACGTGGGCGAGCAAGACTGGGTGTTTCAACCTGGTAATGTATTGAGTTGTGAACCAGGTATTTACATAGCCGAGGAAAATATCGGAGTACGCATTGAGACGGATGTGGTGGTGGCCGACACCCCCGTTGACCTCATGGCGGATTTGCCTGTTGAAGTGGATGAGATCGAACAGATGATGAATGCTGAATGTTGAATGCTGAATAATGAATAAGGCGGCAATGATATGTCATTAGTGGACCAAATAGGAAAGTGCAGGACTCTCTCAATTACCGGTATGGCGAAGAATACCGGTAAGACGGTGTGTCTCAATTATTTGCTGGACAAGTTGCAGGAGCGGGGTAGGAGAGTCGCGGTGACGAGCATCGGGATTGACGGCGAGAAGACAGATCAAGTCACGCAGACGGAAAAGCCCGAGATTTCGCTTTACGAAGGGACGTTATTTGTGACATCGGAGTATCATTACCGTCAGCGGCTGCTGCTTTCGGAAATTGTGGATTTGTCGGACGATAGCACCTCGTTAGGTCGGCTGGTGACGGCGCGTGTACTCCAGCGCGGGAAGGTGATATTGTCGGGGCCTGTGACTACGGGAGGAGTGCGCAAGGTGTTGGACAAAATGGGGAATTTCGGGGTGGATCTTACGATTGTGGATGGGGCGTTGTCGCGAAAGAGCCACGCCTCACCGGCTATCACGGATGGGCTCATCCTTTCCACCGGTGCGGCCATCGCCCCTGATTTGAACACGATTGTGCAGAAGACGGCAGCGCTCCATGACCTTATGCAACTTCCTGAGTATGAGATTTCTATTGTAGATGAACTGATGCAGTTGGAGAACGGGATTTTTGCGTTGGAGGACGGTCAGTGTGTGTCGCTGAATATCCCGTCATCCCTTTTGACGGATAAATACAAGACGGAACTTTTTTCACATGGTAATCAGTTGTTTATCAGCGGTATCCTCACGGATATGATGCTGAATTTCTTGAAAATGCAACCGCAGGTGAAGGAATCTGCCGTTATTGTGAAGGATTTTACTAAAATTTTCGTCTCCCCGATGACGTTGAAACTTTTCCAAAGCAAGGGCGGGCGCCTGTATGTCTTGAAGCGTCCGAATCTGCTTGCCGTAACGGTCAATCCGGTTGCTCCCAGTGGATTTACCGTTCCGTCGGGGGTGTTGGTTGAGACGATGGAGCGGGTGTTTGAAGTGCCCGTTTATGATGTGGTGAACGATGGGTCGTGCGGATGACAATGGCTTTCCTGGCCAAACACGACGCTATTACTGCATTGAGAAGTTACTGATTGTATTTAACGCGTTGGGAATCAGCTCAATGTGGTAATTCCCAAGATTAAGGAGCTCTCCTTCAACTTCCGCGCGGAAAACCTGATTGCTGGAAATGTTCACCTCCTTCGTTTTAATCATTCGAATTTCTTTGATTTTGTCTATATGGTCGCCAGAAAACATGTTTTTCAGCTGGCCGATGACACGTGGAATGCTCATTTTGGGGATGACAATCAAATCGAGAAGACCGTCGTCGGGCACGGCGTACTTGGCTTCGCGGATGCCCCCGCCGTTGTATTGGCAGATGGCCGCGATGACCATAAAGACCTCCCCGTCGAAGGTGAATTCTTGGTCGGCAGACACTTGGATGGCTGTCGGTTTGTGAGAGAAGAGCGATTTTAGCAGTGAAAGCACGTAGATGTTGAGACCGAGGAAATGTGGTGGGTTGTTGGTGACATCATAGATAACGTCAGCGTCGAATCCAAAGCCGGCGATGTTGATGAAATAGCGGCTGTAGGTGCGGTTCTCGGCGGCGATAGAGGTGACTTTGCCGATGTCGTGTTGCATGAATTTGCCGTCGCGCCAAAGTTCGACCGTTTCCTCAATTGTTTTGGGGTAGCCATGGGTGCGCGCCCAGTCGTTGCCGCGCCCGATGGGGAGTACCGCCAAATACACTTCGCGGGTGTTGATGCCGGCGCTGAAGATTCCGTTGACCACCTCGTTGACGGTGCCGTCGCCGCCGGCGGCCACGAGATGACGGATTCCGCTCACGCAAAGCGCCCTTGCGGTGGCAATGCCTTCTCCAGGCTGGCGTACGATGTGCAGTTCGTGACGGATGTTGCGCCGTTCCAACAGTTCAGCGATGGACGGCCAGTTTTGTTCACCCTTGCCTTCGTTAGCATTGGCATTCAGGATGACATGCCAACAGTGGTCTTCGATTCTCAAATTTGTCATTTTAGGATATTTATGCTGCAAAAGTACAAAAAATAAAAAGGCGACATGAATTTTTCCATTCACGCCGCCCTTTTTTGTTTCTTAAATATTACGTCTTATTTCTTCACGAATTTCGTGGTGACGCTGTGTTTGCCGTCGCTCAGGCGCAGGAAGTAGTTGCCGGAGGCGAGCTTTTGGGTGTTCAGACTAATCTGGTTGTCGTTGACAGACTGAAAAAGGACAAGCTTTCCGTTGATGTCATAGACAGTCAGGTTGCTGACCTGGAAGGCGTCGGTGCGCAGGGTGACTGTGAGTTGGTTGGCGACGGGATTCGGATAAACAACCAGGTCGTTTTCGGTGAGGTATTGGGCGATGCCGGTGCCGAGGTCAGCGCCGTTACGCGGAATGAGGTAGTATTCGGCGTAGGAAATCTTGTTCACACCGGTGATGTTGTGCGCGACAGTGGGGAACGGCTCGCCGGTGAGGCCGGCGATGTTGTAGAAGTGGATCCAGACGCCGTTACCGGTTTCACCGTTCTGGGTCAGCGTGTATTTCTTGCCGTTCTCGATGCTGCTGGAAGAGCCGGGGTTGATGAGAATGGACTCCATACGGATGAGTTCGCACTGGTGGGCGTTCATGTAATTCACATCTTGGAGTTCGGAAAGGGTGACGGTCAGCGGGGTAACATCGTTGTAGATAGAGAGGGCGGCAGCCGTGTAGGTTTCCGTGACGGCGAATTGCAGCAGTCCGTAATAGTCGGTGAGGGTACCGTAGATGCCGGTGATCTCATCTCCAGTTTCCAATGCGCTGGTGATCTTGTTGTTGGGATCGTCAATAACGATAGCGCCGGTAGCATCTTGGATGAAGATTTGGTGGCGGTAGGAGTCGTTGATGCCGGTCACAATGACGTTGCCGGTGAGTTTGTAGACATCGTTGCCGAAGTGGGTGCCATTGACATCAAGGGCATCAGTCCATTTGGCGCGGAGTTCGGCAATGTTGGCCACCTGGAATTGGGGATCAACGCCGAAGGTGAAGTCTGTGGAATAGGGTTGCATCACGTTGCCGGCGATATCGGCGACGTTAGCGATATTGATAGTGTAGTTTTGTCCTTCGGTGAGACCCGGGGTGGCCGTCAGGGTGACGACATTGCCGGCGAGGGAGGCCGTGAAGGTCTGTCCTGAAATCGTGTAGTTGGCGCCGTTCTGGGCGGTGGTGGCGTCCAAAGCCTCATTGAAGTTAATCTTCAAAGTAGTGGCGCTTTCCACGGACATGGAGGTGACGACCGGCGGATAAATGTCGGGACCGCTCATGTTGGCGCGGAACACCACGTTGTCGATGCGGTTGTTGCCCGAGCCTGAGGTGCAGCCGTCGACGGTCAGCTTAATATAGACGGTGGCGGCATCGTTGAGGGCAGTGGCGGAGGTGAAGTCAACCTCGCGAAGGGTGAACGTGGTGACGTTGGTGCCGGTAATGGTGCTCATTGTGGTGAAGTTGACGCCGTCGGTACTATAGGACCATTGCTCTGAGTTATGTCCGGTGGCCGTGCCTCGTTGCGCATAGGAAAGTTGCAAGTTCTGATAGCCGCTCATGGAGAATTTGAAAACCACAGATTTTCCGTTGGCGGTGGTGCCGGCAATCGCCACGGCTTGGGTTGCGGCGGGCGTGGTGCGAGGGTCATTGAGCACGTTGCCGGCAAAAGCGTTGATTTCCGGGCTCTCGCCGTTGTTCAGGTCATCTGAGCCGTTGGTACCGTCGGCGTATAAGGTGCCGGCGCCCCACTCTGTGTTCGATGCAATCACTTTCTCGGTGCCGGAAGCACCCGTGTTGTTACCCGTCAGACCGTCAAAGGTCCACGCAGTCACAATTTCCTGTCCGAAACCGAAGGTCACGAACAGCATTGATACCAAAAGTAGACTTAATTTCTTCATATCTTTACGTTTTAATTTTAAGAATTTACTGTTAAGATTTCAAATCGCAAAGATACATTTTTTTAAGATGCAGCAGGTTGGGAATTCCCAAATATGTGTCTCTTAAAAAAAAATAATGAATGGGAGAGGGAAGTCGTCTGATCCGGTTATTTTCCGATGCAGAATTTTCCGAAAATGTTATTCAGGATGTCGTCGGTGGTGATGGTGCCGGTGAGTTCGCCTAAGTTATGGAGCGCGATGCGCACATCCTCGGCTACCAAGTCGGTGGGGGTGTTGTTTTGAAGCCCCATCTCCGTCCGCTTTACAGCGCTGAGGATGGCGTTAAGCAGCGATTGATGCCGCTCGTTGGCCAACATGGAGACATCTTGGATATGATTTTCGCGAACAAACTGGTCGATTTCGTTTAATAAAGCTTCTATATTTTCGCCTTTCTTGGCAGAGATGAAAATCAAGCGGATATCTTCACCAGATGGTTCGTTAACGAGGTCTTTCTTATTTCCGATTAGGATAATTTTCTTTTCATCCAATTCGATTGAATCGGATATCTTGTTGATTTCCGACCGGATTGCTTCGGCTGGTTTTCGGGCGTCAAAGATCCATAGGATGATTGCCGCGCGCCGCATAGTGTCGTAGGCGCGTTCGATGCCGAGGCGCTCTATGGCATCGTCGGATTCACGGATTCCGGCCGTGTCGATGAACCTGAACAGGGTTCCATTGAGGGAGAACGTGTCTTCAATGGTGTCACGGGTGGTGCCGGGAATGTCGGACACGATGGCTCTTTCCCGTTGAAGTATCGTGTTCAGAAGCGTCGATTTCCCCACATTGGGTTCTCCTACAATGGCCACTGGGATGCCCTCTTTCAGCATCGTTCCCCATTTATAGCTCTGAAGTAGCCGTTCCACCTCGCTTTGGATATCGTCAAGCAGATGCAGCAGGGCGGTGCGGTCGGCGAACTCCACTTCTTCTTCGCTGAAGTCCAGCTCGAGTTCCAGTAGAGAGGCCATCTGGAGGAGGTCTTCGCGCAGTCTGGCCATCTTGTGCGACAATTCGCCCTGCAACTGTCTCATTGCCGCATGATGGGCGGTTTCCGACTGGGCCTCAATGAGGTCGGCAATGGCTTCGGCCTGCGGAAGGTCCAGTTTTCCGTTGAGAAATGCCCGTTGGGTGAATTCACCGGGCTCGGCCATCCGGCACCCGCAAGCAATGAGCCGTTCAATGATTTGGCGTTGGATATAGACGGACCCATGACAACTGATTTCCACAACATCCTCGCCCGTAAACGAGTGCGGCGAGGCGAACTTGGTTACCACGACCTGGTCGAGCACGGCAGGACTGCCGTTTTCCAAATCATAGTCATTATTATATATGGTGGCAAATTTCGCCCGATTCGGTTCCAACCCATGGAACCCGGATTTCGTCGAAAAGAGTTTACTGGCAATATCGAATGCTTCCGCCCCGGATATTCTGATCATGGCGGTCGACCCTAAACCGGCAGGAGTTGCTATAGCACAGATGGTGGTCATAATGTGGAATGAAAAATGTAGAATAATGGTCAATCGTAGAGACGCAATATTTTGCGTCTCTACAAGAGGGTGATATCGCCTTTCCCCTCGCGCACAACCTCAATTCCGCCGCCGGTGCAATCAACCACGGTGGAGGGAGTGTTGTTGCCGTAGCCGCCGTCGATGACGATATCCACTTGGTCGCCGTAGCGTTCGTAGATGAGTTCGGGGTCGGTCGTGTATTCAATTACCTCGTCGTCGTCCTTCACGGAGGTGGAGAGGATGGGGTGGCCGAGCTGACGCACGATCTCGCGGATGATGTTGTTGTCAGGGATGCGCACGCCGACGGTCTTTTTGTTGCTCTGCAAGAGTTTCGGGACGCTGTTGTTGGCCTCAAGGATAAAGGTGTAGGGACCCGGGAGCACCCGTTTCATCGTCTTGAACACACTGTTGTCAAGGGGTTTGGTGTAGTCCGACAGGTCGCTCAGGTCATGGCAGATAAACGTCAGGGCATCCTTTTTCTTCTTCTCGCCGATGATGGAGATGATGCGCTCGATGCTCTTTTGTTTGAAAATGTCACACCCGATTCCGTAGATCGTGTCGGTCGGGTAAATGACGATGCCGCCGTCCTGCAAACACTCCACCACGGTATTCACAGCCTTCGGGTTTGGGTTCTCGGGGTAAATCTTCAACAACATAATCTATTAATGGTTAAAGGTTAACGGTTAATGGTTAAAGCGGTTTAGCGGTTTACTGGTTTAGCGGTTTACTGGTTTAGCGGTTTACTGGTTTAGCGGTTTACTGGTTTACAGTTCACTGATCACTGATCACAAAAAAAAAGAAGGGTAAGCGACTTATATCGCATCGCTACAACCTTAATGCCCTTGCTGCATTCCTGCCCTGGGGGGGTTATAAGGGAGCAGATCGTATAAGACTTACCCGCTGCAAAAATACAATTTTTTTCCAATCTTCGGCTAATAGCCCAAAATTTTAAGCATCGACTTGTAACTCTGCTCTTTAGCGAACAGTTTGGTGCAGAGTTCGCCGTCCTCGTCGCGGTAGATGATGATGTGTTTCGGCGCAGGAGTCATGCAATGCTGTATTCCGCCGTAGCCGCCGAGGGCGTCCTGGTAGGCGCCGGTGTTGAAGAGCCCGATGTACTGGATGTCTTCGGGACTGTCGCTTTCGGGATAGTTGGCGGAGTCGATCTGCGGGAGGAAGACGGCGTTCAAATGCGAGTCGGAATTGTAGTAATCGTGGCTGTCGCAGGTGAGACCGCCCATGAAGACGCGCTCGTAGGCTTTGTCTCAGTTGTTGATGGCCAGGATGATGAACTGCTGGTTGATGGCCCAGGTGTCGGGTAGGGTGGTCATGAAGGAACTGTCGATCATATTCCATAACTCCCTGTCGTTCTGACGTTTCTGTTGCAATACAGAGAAGAGGGCCGCACTGGCCTCTCCCACGGTGAAGGAACCGAATTCGGTGAAAATGTCGGGCTCCTGCACGCCCTCGCGGTCGCAGATGTTCTTGATCTGAGCCACGATTTCCTCGGCCATGTACTCGTAGTCGTAGTCGAAGGAGAGCGAGTTCTTGATGGGGAATCCGCCGCCGATGTTCAGCGAGTCGAGCTCGGGACAGATCTTCTTGAGGTCGCAGTAAAGGTTTACGCACTTGGTCAGCTCGTTCCAATAGTAGGCGGTGTCTTGAATGCCTGTGTTAATAAAGAAGTGGAGCATCTTGAGCTCGTAGTTGGGATTGTCCTTGATTTTGCTGCGGTAGAAGGGAATCACGTCGTTGTAGCGGATGCCGAGCCGCGAGGTGTAGAACTCGAAACGCGGCTCTTCCTCTGAGGCGATGCGGATGCCGACCTTGCACTTTGTTTTCAGATTCTTTGTTTTCAGATTCTTTTCCAACATGTCGAACTCCTTTTTGCTGTCTAGCACCGGGATGGTGTTTTCGAAGCCTTGTTCTAACAGTTCCGCGATATTGTCGATGTAGATCTGGCGCTTGAACCCGTTGCAAATGATGTAGTTGTCCTTTGCGAAAAGCCCTTGTTCGTGCAGCATCTGGATTAGGTTGATGTCGAATGCGGACGAGGTTTCAATGTGTACATCGTTTTTCAGCACCTCCGACATCACAAACTCGAAGTGGTTGCTTTTCGTGCAGTAGCAGTAGTGGTAACTGCCTCTGTAGTCAGCTTTTGCGATAGCCACGTTGAACCACCTCTTCGCCTTCTGGATGTTGGCGGAGATTTTGGGCAGGTAGGTGATTTTCAACGGTGTTCCATACTGCTTGATGATGTCCATCAACGGTACTTCGTTGAATAACAGGTTGTTGTCTTCTACGCGAAACTCTTCCTGCGGAAAATCGTAGGTTTGTGAAATCAGATCGATGTACTTGGTTTTCATATCGCTTTGTCAATTAAATTAAAACGCTGCAAAAGTATATAAAAAATGAATATGGATTCAAATAAAAAATCCAATCCGAGTGAATTACATTGGCTGAAAAATTCAAATGCGGATGAGTTGGGTGTGTTGAATAAAGGCGATTTGGGCGTTTTGGATTTAAGAGGCGATTTTCGGGCTGAAATGTGCCGATTCTAACGGAATTTTTTGTATATTTGCAAGTTTTAAGAAAAAATGTAAAACCATTAATAATGAGTGAGTTAGAAAATAAGATTGAGCAGGAAGAAACCTATAGCGCAAGTAATATCCAGATTCTGGAGGGCTTGGAAGCTGTGCGTAAGCGCCCCGCCATGTACATCGGCGATGTGAGCGACCGCGGTCTCCATCACTTGGTGAACGAGGTGGTGGACAACTCCATTGACGAGGCTCTCGCTGGATTCTGCCACAACATAGAAGTGAAGATTTTGGAAGGCAATGCTATCAGCGTGCTCGACGACGGGCGCGGCATCCCCACTGATATGCATGAGAAGGAGCACCGCTCCGCCTTGGAGGTCGTTATGACTGTCCTCCATGCCGGAGGTAAGTTCAATAAGGATTCCTACAAGGTTTCAGGCGGCCTCCACGGTGTCGGCGTCTCCTGCGTGAACGCCCTCTCCAAGCATCTCACCGCAGAGGTGTTCCGCGAAGGCAAGCATTTTATTCAGGAATACGAATATGGCAAACCGCTGTATCCCGTCAAGGTTATTGGCGAGAGCGACTACCGCGGGACTAAAATCACCTTTCTCCCGGACGACACCATCTTCCATACCACCATCTATGAGTTCGACCGTTTGGCGCACCGCCTGAAAGAACTTGCCTATCTCAACAAGGGCATTCATATCTCCATTGAGGATTTGCGCAAGACCGACCAAGACGGAAACCATCCTAAGGAGGTCTATTATTCCGAAAATGGACTGCGCGATTTTATCATGCACCTCGATGAAGGCCGTACCAAGATTACTTCGCAGCCGATTTACATTGAGGGCGAGCGCCAAGGTGTGCCCGTGGAGGTTGCCATGCAGTACAACGACTCTTTCACGGAAAACATCCACTCCTATGTCAACAATATTAATACTATAGAGGGCGGAACGCACCTTACCGGTTTCCGTCAGGCGCTGACGCGCACGCTCAAAAAATATGCAGACGACAACAAGCTGCTTGACAAACTGGAGAAGAGTAAGATTGAAATCTCCGGCGATGACTTCCGCGAAGGTCTTACCGCCATCATTTCCGTGAAAGTCGCGGAGCCGCAGTTTGAAGGTCAGACGAAAACCAAGTTAGGCAACAGTGAGATTGCAGGCGTGGTGAACCAGATGGTGGGCGAAATGCTTACCAACTATCTGGAGGAGAACCCGAAAGATGCGAAAACTATTGTGGACAAGGTCGTGTTGGCCGCTCAGGCGCGCCATGCCGCCCGTAAGGCACGCGAACTTGTGCAGCGCAAGACCGCCTTCAGCGGTTCCGGTCTGCCCGGCAAACTGGCCGACTGCTCCTCGAAAGACCCGACAAAATGCGAGCTCTTCCTCGTGGAGGGCGACTCGGCAGGCGGCACCGCCAAACAAGGCCGTGATAGCCATTTCCAAGCCATCCTTCCTCTGCGAGGCAAAATCCTCAACGTGGAGAAGGCTATGCAGCACCGCGTTTTCGAGAGTGTTGAAATCAAGAACATTTATACCGCTCTCGGTGTTACCATCGGTACCGAGGAAGACAGCAAGGCGCTGAACCTCTCCAAACTGCGTTACCATAAGGTAATCATCATGACCGATGCCGATGTTGACGGTAGCCATATCGCCGCGCTGATACTGACCTTCTTTTTCCGTTTCATGCGTGAGCTTATCGAACAAGGACATGTCTATCTGGCCACGCCACCGCTCTACGGAGTCAAGAAAGGTGACAAACTGCAATATGCATGGAATGACGAGCAGCGCGACCGTCTCACCGCTGAAGCCTCTGTCGGTGGGCGCAAGGTTCATGTGCAACGCTACAAAGGTCTCGGTGAGATGAAGGACGACCAGTTGTGGGACACCACGATGGATCCCGCTAACCGTATGCTTCGTCAGGTGACCATTGAGAATGCCGCCGAAGCCGACCGTATCTTTTCTATGCTCATGGGCGACGAGGTGCCCCCGCGCAGAGAGTTCATCGAACAGAACGCCACGTATGCGAATATTGATGCGTAAAGTAACCATATACATCTAAACTTTATCATTATGGAAGATCCCGAAGAAGTCACAACAGTGGAAAACACCGAAACGCTTCCCGCCGAATCACCTGAGTCAACAGTGCTGGCGGATGTCATCTCTTTCAAGCACGTGAACATCTCCCAGCGAAAACTGCGGGTGCTCACCGATATCAGCTTCTCTATCCGGCAGGGCGAGTTTGTCTATCTTATCGGCAAGACCGGTTCCGGCAAGTCTTCCATCTTGAAAACCCTTATCGGCGAACTAAAGCCCGAGGGCGAGGAAGCGATGATGATCGGCTATGACCTGCTGAATATCAAAACCAAGCAGATTCCCGAACTCCGCAAGAAAATCGGAGTGGTGTTCCAAGATTATCAGCTCCTGAAGGACCGCACTGTCATCGACAACCTGATGTTCGTGCTACATGCCACGGAATGGAAGGATAAGAATGCCATGCTCAACCGTTGTGAGGACGTGCTCAACTTGGTTGGACTTGCGACTAAGGATTTCAAGTTGCCCTCACAGCTCTCCGGTGGCGAGCAGCAGCGCGTGTGCATAGCCCGTGCTTTGCTTAACAGCCCGGATCTTATCCTTGCCGACGAACCCACCGGCAATCTGGATCCCATCACTGCCGAGGAGATTTTCCAAGTGTTCCACCACATCAACCAGAGCGGCACAACCGTACTCATGGCCACTCACAACTTTTCGATGATCGACAAGTTCCCCTCCCGCGCCATCTGCGTCGAGGACGGGCGTTTGATTGACTCTTTGGTATAGCAGAAGGTTAGAGAGTTTGAGGGTCTGTTGGGGTAGAGGAGGTGATTATGTTGTCAGTATTAATACCCATATATAATATTAATGTGCATCCGTTGGTGGCGGAATTACAGGCGCAGCTTGAGAAGAGCAAGACAGAATATGAGATTATCTTAGCCGATGATGCCTCCACGGACAAATCGCTGCGGTATCACAACGGGTTATTAGCCCAGCAGGATTATGTCTGCTATATGCAGCATGACGCGAACATCGGCCGGTCGGCAACCCGTAACGAACTGGCTGAATTCGCCGTTTACCCGTATCTGCTCTTTATGGACTGCGACGCGAGAGTGAAACGCGATAGCTATATATCTGATTATCTGAATTTTATTGAAAAGATTAAAACGACTGAAACGCATTTCGCTGTTTCAGGCGGACTTGATTATCGCAACATAGAGCCGTTGAAAAACCAACAACTGCGCTATAAATACGGTGTGAAACGGGAGGTGCGTCCTGCGAAAGACAGGAACCGGCATCCATACCATAATTTCACCCCATTCAATTTGTTGATTTCCAAGTCGGTGTTTGATGAGTGTCGTTTTGACGAGACGCTAACGGACTATGGCTACGAGGACACTTTCTTCGGACTTGACTTGGAGTCGCACGGAATTCCGGTTCATCATATTGACAACGAGTTATACCACGACGGTTTGGATGATAACAGGGACTTCCTTCGAAAAATCAACCATAGTGTGCAGAATCTTTCCAAACTTTATGCTGCAGGGCGTGTGGATGACCGATTCCGGGCACAAAGCCGATTGGTGCGGACATGGGAGAAGATTAAGGCCAAAAAGGGCGGTAAGTTGCTTTTTAGCACGTTGCGCTTTTTCCGAAAGCCGATTATTCAGTTGATTCTTAGATATAACAGCCTGAAAGCGATGGATTTATACAAATTATCTCTCTTTGATGATTTGCAAACTGCCGATTCTCAGAATCTGTAAACTTTCAAAAAACATTTCATCCATAAATCAAAAAATACTATTTTTGCACTTTCGTTAAATATTAAAATTATAGTATTATGGGTTTCATTAAAGAATTCAAAGACTTTGCCATGAAAGGCAATGTAATGGACATGGCCATCGGTGTGATTATCGGCGGTGCTTTCGGCAAGATTGTGACCTCTCTCGTGGGGGATATCATCATGCCGGTCATCAGTCTTGCGACGGGTGGTGTGGATTTCCGCAACCTGTATGTGACTTTGGGAACTGTGCCTGAAGGTGTGGCCGACAATTATGCCGCTCTCAAGGAGGCAGGTGTTGCCGTTTTCGCCTACGGTGCGTTCATCCAGAACGTTATCGACTTCCTCATCATTGCTTTGTGTATTTTCCTGATGATCAAAGGAATTAACAAGGCCACGAGTATAATTAAGAAAGAGGAAGAAGCTGCTCCCGCACCGGCTCCAGAGCCCTCAAACGAGGAGAAACTCCTTACCGAAATTCGCGATTTGCTCAAGAACAAGTAAGATATTGGGCGTTTCGCTTCTATGTTAAAAATCCCGTGCCTATTCGAATGGCACGGGATTTTTTTTGATAATCGTATGTTTTACGATTAGGATTAGTGACAAAAAAAGAGACGCACCGGAGTGTGTCTCTTTTTTTTACGACCGTAATGAAATTGCGGTTTAGTAGGCGATGCCTTGAGCGATCATGGCGTCAGCAACTTTGATGAAGCCGGCGATGTTGGCGCCCTTCACATAGTTGATGTAGCCGTTGGCCTCTGTACCGTATTTCACGCAGTTCTCATGAATGCTGTTCATGATGCCGTGCAGTTTTTGATCAACCTCAGCAGCGGTCCAGCCCAGGTGAGCGGCGTTCTGGGTCATTTCGAGACCAGAAGTAGCAACACCACCAGCGTTAGCGGCTTTACCAGGAGCGAAGGAGATACCAGCCTTTTGCAGCTCGGCAACAGCTTCAGCCGTGCAACCCATGTTGGAGACCTCGACAACGTATTTCACGTTGTTGGCGATCAGCTTCTTAGCGTCGTCGCCGTTGAGCTCGTTTTGGATAGCGCAGGTCATAGCGATTTCGCAAGGAACTTCCCAAACCTTCTTGCCCGGGAAGAACTTAGCGGAAGCGAACTTCTCTGCGAACGGAGCAACCACGTTGTTGCGGGTAGCGTTCAGCGTGTCCATGTAAGCGATCTTCTCAGGAGTGCTGATGCCTTCCTCATCGAGGATGTAGCCATCAGGACCGGAGATAGCGACCAGGTTGGCACCCAGTTCGGCGAGCTTAAGAGCGGTACCCCAAGCGACGTTACCGAAACCAGAGATGATGCAGCGTTTGCCCTTCAGGGTGTCCTTCTTGGCAGCCAACATGCCTTCCAAGAAATAGACGGCGCCGAAGCCAGTAGCCTCAGGACGAATCAGAGAGCCGCCCCACTCAAGGCCCTTGCCAGTGAGCACGCCGACGTGTTCGCCACGGAGTCTCTTGTATTGGCCATACATGAAGCCGATCTCGCGACCGCCAACGCCGATGTCACCAGCGGGAACGTCGGTGTCGGGTCCGATGTATTTCTGCAGCTCAGTCATGAAGGACTGGCAGAAACGCATCACTTCGCCCTCGGATTTGCCTTTGGGATCGAAGTCAGAACCGCCCTTGCCACCGCCCATAGGCAGAGTGGTGAGGGAGTTTTTGAAGGTCTGCTCGAAAGCAAGGAACTTCATGGTGTCTTCCGTCACGGTCGGGTGGAAACGCAAACCGCCCTTGTACGGACCGATAGCCATATTGTGTTGGACGCGGTAGCCTCTGTTAACCTGGATTTCACCCTTGTCGTCAACCCAAGTCACTTTGAATTTGACGATTCTTTCGGGTTCGAGCAAGCGCTCCACGATCTTGTACTGATCGTATTTGGGGTGTTCGTTCACGAAGTCGCAGATGGTTTCGAGGACTTCTCTAACGGCCTGGTTGTACAAAGGTTGGCCGGGATTTTTTTCTTCAGTTTGTTTGATTAATTGTTGAAGATCCATACTATTTATTAATTTAAGTTTGGTGTTTGATGAATTTCAAATTTCGGGTGCAAAGGTATAAAATTTATAAGACAATCGGCACGGAAAAAATAAATATTTTTGGCCGGTCTGTAAGTGCGTTATCCTGCGATGATACGGGTGCCGCAGTCGGGGTCGTGGAGGCGTCCGGCCTCGGTGATGATGCAGGTTTTGCCGCTTTGTTCCACGTATTGGATGGCTGCGCGAACTTTCGGGGCCATGGAGCCTTCGGTGAAGTGCTTCTCTTCCAGATAACGTTTTGCCTCGCTGACGGTAATGGTGTCGAGGGCTTTTTCGTTGGGTTTGCGGAAATTAATGTAGACTTTTGGCACATCGGTGAGGATGTAGAATTCATCGGCGCCGATCTCCACGGCGGTGAGTGCAGATGCCAGGTCTTTGTCGATAACCGCCTGTACGCCTTTCAGGTAGCCGTCCTGCATGGCCACGGGGATTCCGCCGCCTCCGACGGTCACCACGATGATGCCCTGTTCGGCCAGTTGTTTCACCAATTTGACATTCTGGATGCGCATGGGTTTCGGGGAGGCCACCACTTTGCGCCAACCGTTGCCTTTGGGGTCTTCACGGTAGATGTCGCCGGTCTCTTCCGTGTACTGTTCGGCCTCTTCGCGGCTCACGTAGGGGCCCACGGGCTTGGTCGGGTTCTGGAAGAGCGGGTCGTTGGCGTCCACCTGCACATGCGTGAGCAGCGTGACGGTATCCTTCTCCCATCCTTTTTCGGCAAAAATGCGGCGCAGACCCTCTTCAATGAGAGCGCCGATAGAGCCTTGGGTCTCGGCCACGCAGAAGTTCAGCGGCATGTCCTCCACCTGGAAGGTCTCTTTGCCAGCCTTGTGTTGCAACATGACATTGCCCACTTGCGGGCCGTTGCCATGGCCGATGACGATGTTATAGCCGGCCTCGATCAGCGGGATTAAGTTGCGGCAGGTTTCCGTTACATTTTCAATTTGCTCCTGATAGGTGCCTCTCTGTTTGCTTTTCAGCAGCGCGTTGCCGCCGAATGCGATGACGGCAAGTTTTTTCTTTTCTGACATACTTTTTTGTTATTATCACAGGGCTCACTTCGTTCACCCTATGTTGACATACTTCGGGCTTTCAGCCCTCTTTGAATTATTCTTTCAATATCATAGGGCTCACTTCGTTCACCCTATGTTGACATACTTCGGGCTTTCAGCCCTCTTTGAATTATTCTTTCATTAACCTCTAACCATTAACCGTTAACCGTTACCAGATGTGGGAGCGTTTCTCCGGGGCCATCCACATGGGGTCGGTGGGGGTGATGTTGAAGGCCTCGTAGAAAGCGTCGATGTGGCGCAGGGTGGCGTTCACGCGCCAGCGGCCGAGGGCGTGAGGATCTGTCTTGGTGCGGCGCAGAATCTCAGCCTCACGGATGTTGGCGGCCCACACGGCGGCGTAGGCCAGGAAGAAACGCTGCTCAGGAGTGAACTCGTCCATCACGCCTTTGATCTTCCCTTCTTTTTTGGCTTTCTGGAAAGCGGTGTAGGCGACGTTCAGACCGCCGTTGTCAGCGATGTTCTCGCCTAAGGTGAAGGAACCGTCAGCATGGACACCAGGGGCCACCTCAATGCTGTTGAAATGGTCGACGATGAGTTGGGCCTTCTCCTTGAAAGTTTCGGCGTCTTGTTCGGTCCACCAGTCGGCGAGATTGCCGTCTTTGTCGTAGTTGCGGCCCTGGTCGTCGAAACCGTGTGTCATCTCGTGGCCGATCACCACGCCGATAGCGCCGTAGTTGGCCGCATCGTCAGCGTTCATGTCGAAGAACGGAGGTTGAAGGATGCCGGCCGGGAAGCAAATCTCATTGGTGGTCGGGTCGTAATAGGCGTTCACCGTCTGCGGGGTCATCTGCCACTCGGTGGGGTCAACGGGTTTCCCAATCTTGCCCAGACTGTATGCCACGTCGAAGCGACGGGAGTTCAGCACGTTGGCGTAGTAACTCTCCGTGCCGATGGTCAGTCCGCTGTAGTCGCGCCACTTGTCGGGATATCCAATCTTCACCGTGAAGGATGCCAACTTCTCGAGGGCGTTCTTCTTAGTCTGGTCGGTCATCCAAGTAGAGGCTTTGATGCGCTCGCCGAGGGCCCACTGCAAGTTACTGACCAACTGGGTCATGCGCTCTTTTGCCTCAGCGGGGAAGTAGTTCTTGACGTACATTTGCCCGACGGCCTCGCCGAGACAGTCGTCGAGGTTGTCAATGACGCGTTTCCAGCGCGGACGGTTCTCCTTGCGGCCGGAGAGAGTCTTGCCGTAGAAGTCAAAACTGGCATCCACGAATTCGTCGCTCAGGTAGCCGGCAGCACCGCGGATGACGTTCCAGGCGAGGTAGGCTTTCACCACCTCGAAGTCGGTGACTTCCAGAATGTTGCTGACGCCTTGGATATAGGTGGGCTGGCTCACGTTGAGTGTGTCAACCTTCAGGTTCAGGGTTTTCAGGTACTGGTTCACGTCAAGGGCGGGAATCAGCTGCTGGAACTCCGCGGGTGTGCATTTGTGGATGGTCTGGTAGGGGTCGCGCAGCACGGTCTTGTCGATGGCGTGTTTCGCGAGAAGAGTCTCCAAGGCCATGATGCGGTTGGCCATCTCGGTCTCGTGGCCCTTAAAGTTAGCCAAAGTGCTGTATCCGGACATGCCGAGCATCTTCGCCACTAATTTGACGTACTCGTCGCGGATGTTCTGTTGATCCTTGTCTAAATAATAGTCGCGGTCGCCGATGCCGAGACCCGACTGCCAGATGTGGGCCATGGTCATGCTGCTGTTGTCGGGGTCGGCGGAGCCAAAGAGGGCGAAGAAGGGTGACTGTCCGTTCTTCAGCATTTGAGCCAATTGCACGGACAAATCATTGCGTTTCAGGTTGTTGATGGTGTTGAGTTCAGGCTTGATCGGGTCGCAGCCGCCGCGCTCGAGGTCACCAGTGGCCATGGCCGTATTGTAGAAATCTGCGATTTTCTGCTCGATAGAACCGGGGGCGTGTTTCTGGGCTGCGATTTCGGTCACCAGTTCCTTGAGTTGGGCCTGGTTGTTCTCGCCCAGCACGTCAAAACTGCCATAGCGTGCATATTCATCCCCCAGCGGGTTGTTGTGCATCCAACCGCCGCAGGCGTATTGGTAGAAATCGACGGAGGGCTTCACCGTCTTGTCAAGATTGCTCACGTTAACGCCCGAGGTCGTCTTTTTCGGTTTCTTAGGTTTCGAAGGGGTTGCCATATTGGTAGAAGTCGCTAAAAAAATGAAACAGAGTGCCAAGACACTCGAAAGAATAAAGTTTTTTTTCATTTTTAACTTATTAAAAATCAATATTATATAATAAAAAATGCCCCTTACTTCGGGGAGGGGCAAATATACACTTTTTTTTGAATTGGCTGTTCTGAAATTACCGTTTTTGCAGTTTTCAATGCACTCCAGATAGCACTGGATTTCTGCGTGCAAACGTACATGAATTTATATGCTCAGACATATTGCTGTATGTAGAGACGGGGCATGCCCCGTCTCTACGAATAACAGATACGAATAACAGAAAAAGATACCTTTGTTAAAGCAGCCCCGCACATGATTTCGCTTCGCATGGCAATAAATCAACGACAAAAAAACGGACGCTCCCGAAACAGAGCGTCCGTTTTGATAAGACAGGTGGAAAAATTACAGTCTGTCGATGCAGTTCAGGTCGCTGAAAGCCACCTTGAGGCGCTCGACCATGGACTTTTCGCCTTCGCGCAGCACGGCGCGCGGGTCGTAGTACTTTTTGTTGGGTTTGTCCTCGCCCTCGGGGTTGCCGATCTGGCTCTGCAGGTAGGCCTCGTTTTTCTTGTAATAGTTCATAACACCCTGCCAGAAAGCCCATTGCGTGTCGGTGTCGATGTTCATCTTGATGACGCCGTAGCTGATGGCCTCCTTGATTTTGGCGGGTTCGGAGCCGGAGCCGCCGTGGAACACGAAGTTCACGGGATTCGCCTCGGTGTTGAACTTATTTTGGATATAGACTTGCGAATTGTGGAGAATGATGGGCTCCAACTTCACGTTGCCGGGTTTGTAAACGCCGTGCACGTTTCCGAAGGAAGCGGCGATGGTGAAGTTCGGGCTGATCTTGCTCAGTTCTTCGTAGGCGTAGGCCACGTCTTCGGGTTGGGTGTAGAGGCGTGCGCTGTCGATGCCGGTGTTGTCCACGCCGTCTTCCTCGCCGCCGGTGATGCCGAGTTCGATTTCGAGGGTCATCTCCAGTTTTGCCATGCGGGCCAAGTATTTCTTGCAGATCTCGATGTTCTCTTTCAGAGGCTCTTCGGAAAGGTCGAGCATGTGGGAGCTGAAGAGCGGTTTGCCGTGGGTGGCGTAGAATTTCTCGCCCTCGTCGAGCAGTCCGTCAATCCACGGGAGGAGTTTTTTGGCGGCATGGTCGGTGTGCACGACTACGGGCACGCCGTACATTTCGGCCATGCGGTGAATGTGCAGGGCACCGGAAATGCAGCCCTGGATGGCGGCCTGTTGGCCGTCGTTGCTCAGCGACTTGCCGGCGCAGAACACGCCGCCGCCGTTGGAGAACTGAATCATCACAGGGGAATTCACGGCCTTGGCGGCTTCCATCACGGCATTGATGGAGTCGGTGCCGACCACGTTCACGGCCGGAAGCGCGAATTGGTTAGCTTTTGCAATGCGGAAGATCTCCTGCAGATCTTTGCCGTAAACCACGCCGGGTTTCACTTTTGATAAAATTTTTTCTGCCATTTCTTTGATAGTTTGTATTTTTTACGTTAAACAGATGTTCCTGATGTTTGCGGCGCAAAAGTACATTTTTTTTCGGGATGTAGAACATTACATTAATTCATTTTGAGATGGTGATGACATTTATTTTTTGTGTATTTTTGCGGCATATTTTAATGGTAAGGAAAATGAAGACGATTACATTGGAAACCCAGATGCTGGTTTATGACAGTCGTGAAGAGCTTCCGGAGTATATTCTCGACCTGTTGCGCCAAGCTGAAGAAGCGGCTACCCGCGCCTATGCGAAATATTCTCATTTTCAGGTAGGTGCGGCCATTCTGATGAACAACGGCAAGGTGGTGACTGGCTGCAATCAGGAGAATGCTGTCTACCCGTGCGGCTTGTGCGCCGAGCGGACGGCTGCCTTTGCCGCCTCGGCCCAGTACCCCGAGGTGCCGTTCAATATGATTGCCATCACAGCCATCAACCCCGACGAACCGCTGAAGGAGCCTGTCTCCCCATGCGGCAGCTGCCGACAAGTGCTGTTTGAATATGAGCAGAAATTCGAGCACCCGATTGAGGTGGTCCTCGCTGGTCAAGAGGGGCCGATCTATCACTTCCAAAGCGTGGCCCATCTGTTGCCCTATACCTTCCATGCCGGTTTTTTGCCAAAATAAATCATTCATTATCAATATTTTATAAATTTAATTATCAAAATTATGAAAAAGATTGTTCTTATCCTTTGCGCCGCTGTTGCGGTCTTTGCCATGACTTCATGCACCTCAAACTCCCCGTCGGCTACGGTGGAAGGCTATTACAAGGCCCTTCAAATTCCGGATTATGCGAAAGCGTTGTCCTACACAGACTTGACCGACCAAGGGGATATTGAGAGCCAAATTGAAAAATTTGAGGCTTTTAAGATTCAAGTTGGTGATTTTGAGGTTGTTTCGGAAACTATCTCCGATGATGGCGAATCCGCCGTCGTGAAAGTCAAATACACGTTGACCTCCACTTCAAAATCGAATCCTGTTCCGGATGAAAAGGAACTTGAACTTGTTAAGGTGGACGGCAAATGGAAAATCCATGCGTAAACTAAAAATGGAAAAATGGAAAGGTAGGAGTGGACGATGGTCCGTTCCTACCTTTTTCCTTTTTATGCTGCTCGCTTTTACGGCTTGTCATCAGAGTGTCCCTGCTGAACTGTTTGTTATGCCCGACACGGTCCAATTTCAGAGCGGAGATCTCGTCTTCCGGAAAGGCATTAGTAACGTGAGCCGTGCGGTCAACACATTGGATCGCAGTGGGTTATATACACATGTCGGAATGGTGGTGTGGACTCAAGATGGCTGGCGTGTGCTGCACGCCGTACCCGGAGAGCGTGACTCGGAAGAGGAGGCTGACAGTGTGAAACTGGAGACCTTCGGTACCTATTTTCGCCGTGACCGTGCCGAAATGGGCGGTGTTTACCGATATCCCCTCTCGTCGGAAGATACGCTGCGTTTGCGGAGTCGGGCGTTGAATCTCTATTATGGCCGGCACCCGTTGTTTGACGGCGCTTTTGAAACGCACGACACGACCGCCTTCTACTGCACCGAGTTGGTCTGTTTTCTGTACCAGCAGGTTTTGGATATAGACCTTTCTGAAGGCCGGAGGCATAATCTGCCGCTTTTCCCGGACCTCATATTCTGCTCCGATGTCTTTCAGAACGATAAACTGGAAGAGGTGTTCTCGTTTGAGCGATAAATGTGCGGTAAAACTGTAATTTAACGACCGCCGATGAGCACCCCTGACACGTTCCAGGCGCTGAAATAGGTGCCTTCGCGCTGGCCCTGCGGGATGGCGATGCTGATGGTGTGCTCGCCGGCAGGGAGTCCTGTGAGGTCGAAATAGACCGGTTGTGTGGCGGTTCCCGGGCACCAGCCGGATCGTGAGTAGTCGGAGGAGGAGAGACCGTTCCAGAAATTGCCTGAAGCGGGGTTGAAGACGCGGAATGTGCCGCAGTCGCTGCGCCACGGCGTATGGCGGAAACGCGGCTCCCCATCGATGATGATGACATTTTCCTTCGGCACGAACTCGTCGCCGCTCTCCCAGCCACCATGACCCGTGCTCAAATAGCGCAACCGCAGCGACTTTAGCCCTTCCGGCACGGTGAAATGCACCGTCAGACTATCTGTCTCAAAGAATTTCCCATAGTTTTGTCCTGACATTTCCATCACGTTGCAGGTGTTGAAGAGCGGCAGCGTCCAACAGCTCTCGTCGGCGTTGCCCGACCACTCGTAACTCTCGGGGTAGGCTTTGATGTCAAGGGAAATCTTGTGACCTCCGCCGTCATAGTTGCCGATGAAGGCCCCGATATAGACATCGCCTTGCAGATACTGCCGTAAGTCGCTGATATCCTGCTTGTAGTAGGCGGCGTCTTCCCATTCTTTGTCGTTTAGCGCGCGATACTGGTTGAAGTGGTGAACGCCGAATGGAGTGAAGAAACGCACCAGTTCAACGAGCGGTTCGTAGTTGCCCGTACGCATAATCCCTTGGTACTGCTCGCCGTTTTTGTCGGTGAAGGTCGGAAGAACGCCCACACTGTCGATCAGCGCGTTGAGGAAACTGGGGCCGCCTTGTTTGACGGGAATCACAAAAAGGGAGCCCGTCCGGTCGTAGGCGTCGCCGTTTGATTGTTCTGTAAGTTCTGCAAATAACTGATAGTGAGGTGGTAACTGTGTTAAATTCATCCGTTTCAGGATGATGGTGCCATTGGAACAGGGTAGGGTGGTGTCGAAGGGGATTACTGTCGGTTTGGGCAGTTTGGGGTTGAAACAGATTTGCGCGTCATGGAAAACGGGAATGGTGATGATCAGTTTTTCCTTCTCCAAATTTCCGAGAGCGCGGCGCTCGGTGTAGGTTCCCAAATTGGCGGGTATCAAGTTGGACAGCTTTTTGTCTTTCTTTACGGATGCCAGTTCGTTGGCATAGTTGCCGTTGCGCACGGTTTTCACCAGCACGCCGGGCAGGTTTGCGAAGCCGGAACTCGGTGTGGCCCGGAAGCCCAGATCTTCGGTTACCCAAATCTCTATCCGGTTGGAAAAGAGCGAGGTGGTGTATTTCTTGCAATTGTAGCCGTTCACCTTCTCGGTCTTTTCAAACGTGTAGTTGTTGTCGTTGTTAATCCCGAATCCGCAGAAATACTGTTCCGCCCCGGAATAGTGGAGTTGGTAGAAGGCGGTGTCGCGGGTGTAGTCAATATAGGTGATATGTTGGGCGATGCCGGGGATGGGGTTGGCTTCGGCAGGGTCTGCGGAAGTGATTCTCAGACAGTTCTGGGCCGCCAGTACCTCTGTGCGGGAGGTGTCTCCGCCGGCTCCTACGGCGTAGGCGTTGTAAAGCAGACGATATTGCGCATTCGTGGACAAACACAAGGCGATGAACGCGAGCCAAAGAGGTATGATCCTGTTTTTCATAATGTTGGAATTTTCAACTTTGAAACTGCGAAGATACAATTATTTTGTATACCCGAGTCAAATGATCGGTGAATAGTGATTAGTGGACAGCCAAAAAAAAAATGTACTTTTGCAGCCGGAAAACTGACGCTATATGATGAAGATTACGCTTTTGGGTACCGGCACCTCGCAGGGGGTTCCTGTGGTGGGGTGCGATTGTGAGGTCTGCCGCTCGACGGATCCGCGCGACAATAGGCTGCGCACCGCCGCTTTTGTGGAGACCGACGGGTTGAATCTGCTCATTGACACGGGCCCTGATTTGCGGCAGCAACTCCTCCGTGAAAAAATCACCAGCATCGACGCCGTCCTTCTTACGCATGAGCACAAAGACCACCTAGCCGGACTGGATGACATCCGTCCCGTCTATTTCAGGCAGAAGCGCCCCATGGATATCTACGCCATGCCGCGCGTCTTGAAAGTGGTCCGCAAAGACTTTGACTATGCCTTCAAGGACAATCCCTATCCCGGCGCTCCCGCGTTCCAGCTGCATCCGGTGCGTCATGATAAGTTTTTTGTCCAGAATCAGGAAATTCAGCCCATTCAGGTTCGCCATCTTGCGCTTCCTATCCTGGGATTCCGTATCGGTCCCTTTGCCTATATCACGGACGCGAGTTTTGTGGCTGATTCGGAACTGGCGCATCTTCGGAACTTGGAAGTTCTGGTTGTCAATGCGTTGCGTCTCGAACAGCATTATTCCCATTTCAACCTGGAACAGGCTTTGCATTTCATAGACACGGTGAAGCCTAAGCGCGCCTACCTCACGCACGTTTCCCATCATCTGGGCTTGTACCCAAACGTGGAAAAACTCCTGCCTCCCAATGTGACCTTAGGTTACGACGGCTTGCAGACGGTCATCGATTAGCGACAATCCACAGTCGAAGAAGTAGTTAGATGTTGAACCACTTGTACGAATCATCGGTAGATCGATACCACTTTTCGCTTCCGGATAGTCTTTTGCGTGCGCAAGTTCCAACATTCGATTTGCACGACGTACATTCCCGCGGGCGCGGACTGTCCGTTCTCGTCGGTGCCGTCCCAGCGGAAAATTTCTTCTAATCCGCATAAAATATTGTTGGCCAGATGTTTGACAGGATGCCCTCGGTTGTTGTACAGCACGATGTTTACCCGGTTTTCCGCGTTGGCAAACTTGCAGACCACCTCTGTATAGTCCTCGAATCCGTCATTGTCGGGGGAAAATACATCGGGTGTAACATCAAATTCGTCGGCATCCGGAATGTCGCCGGCTTGTGAGTTGGCGTATCCCGGAGTGCCGAATCCGGCACTCTCCGCAGCTGACCGCCAGTTGTTCTCGTCTTGTGTGGGCCGGTCCGCATGCAGCCGTTCCAGCGCCACACCCTTGGTGGTCAGCAATTTCGGATAATGCATTTCTTCGGTGTAGGCGAACCGATCGATTGGACGCAAACTTCTGTCTGTCAGATGGATAATCCCTTTCGAGATGGCGAAGTCGGGCAGGGAATCGCACCAGCACAGTGCGCGATTGTCCTTACAGATATATTGTTCTCGGGTGACGGCCGGCTGTTTGCAGAGTGCTATGTAGGTGTTCGGAGGCATTTGCAGTCCCTCGGGCACTGCGATGACCGCTTTCTGCGGCAGCGTATCCCCGCCGTAACCGACTTTTACCTTTTTCAGATCGATGATTTTGTCGGAACGGTTGTAAATTTCCACGTAATCGGCATTCTCATCTCCAACTGAATTGGTTAGTATTTCGTTGATTATCAAATCTTTGTCTTTTGGCGGCGAGGCTCTTCCGAATGGGATTTCCTGTTCTGTCGTGTAAATGTTCCCTCCGCAGTCTGATAGAGTCCCGTTAAGCATAAGGTGGCAGATGATCGCATTCGGGACCGCTTCGGCGAAGTGAATGTCGAGGGAGGAGAATGTCGGCGGCACTTCGCTGACGTTTTGGATGGGCAGCTCGGGCACAACACGGAACAGTCCGTCCTGTTCGACGGTGGTTTTGGCGAGGGTTTTCGAGAAATGGACGCGCAATGTTTGCGAGTCGGGCATGGTGACCCCTGTGATTTCTGTCAAAGTGTTGTCATACTGTGTGTTGTGAATAGAATTAGGTCTGCCGGGAGTGCCGCCGAGCGGGTCTGTGGAGGAGTTCCAGTTCCACTCGCCCGCGCAGGGCCAGTTTACGTCAATCATCTCCAGCGACCAGCCTCCCTCCTGTTTGATTTCTTCCGTATGCCATGACTGTTTGAAACTTACATGATGGATCACCTCGTCTCGGGAGTTGAAGAGGGTCAGCCGCTGACCGCCGTCGGTGATGGCCAGCGAAGACAATACATATACATTGTTGCAGAATGGGGCGAAGTCGTCCAACCATTTTTGGGCGATGATGACGGCGAACCCGCAGCTGTCGAGAGTGATTTCGGGCAGGTTTTTGTTGGTGTTGCCGAGGGTCAGCCGCCAATTCGTGAGGGTGACGGGGTGGGGGAGGCGGTTGTGGAACTCGACATATTCCACCGGCGGCAGTCCGATTTCGGGGCTCGGCTTGGCCATGATTTCGCTGATGACAATGTCGTAACGATCTGGTTCAGCGTAAGTTTGACATTGAACTCGGGTTGTTTTGGATAGGATGCAAAATAGCAGCAGTAATGCTTTCAAAGTTTTTTTAACCATAATAATTTTTGTTTTCAAATATGTCTGCAAAAATACTACATTTGCCGTGAAAAATCAAGTATTGTTGATAACTTTTTTTAAAATAGTAAAAAAATGATGAAAATTGCTCTTGTCGGTGCCACCGGATTAGTGGGTGGAGTTATGCGTAAAGTATTGGTTGAAAGAGGTTTCGGGGATTGTGAGTTCATTCCTGCCGCCTCGTCGAAATCGGTTGGAAAGCTATTGCCGTTTGGCGATCGCGAGGTGGCGGTCGTGTCTGTGGAGGATGCGATTGCGGCAAAACCCGATTTCGCCATTTTTTCGGCGGGCAGTGCGGCCTCGCTCGAGTATGCTCCTAAGTTCGCTGCCAACGGTACCGTGGTTATTGACAATTCCGCCGCATGGCGCAGCGATCCGAACATTCCGTTAGTGGTTCCGGAGATTAACGGGGATGTGATCACCCCGGACGACAAAATCATCGCCAATCCGAACTGTTCCACCATCCAGATGGTGATGGCGTTGGCGCCGTTGCACAAGCGTTTCGGCATCAAGCGGTTGGTGGTTTCCACATACCAGTCCATCACGGGCACGGGCATGAAGGCGGTCAACCAGTTGCGGTGTGAGCGCGCCGGCGAGCCTTGCGATCCGGCTTATCCGTATCCGATAGACATGAACCTCTTCCCTCACGGCGGAAGTTTCACCGACAACGGTTACACCACTGAAGAGATGAAACTGTTGAATGAGACTCGTAAAATATTGAGGGATAATGAAATACAAGTCACATCCACGGTAGTTCGCGTGCCGGTTACCGGCGGGCATTCCGAGGCTGTGAATGTGGAGTTCCGGATGGAATACGACTTGGCGGAAGTCTATGCGTTGCTCAACAACATGCCGGGGGTTAAAGTGTTGGACGCGCCGACGGAGAATGTCTATCCCATGCCGAAATACGCCGAGGGGTTGGATGATGTTTTTGTGGGCCGCATCCGTCGCGACTTCTCCCAGCCCAACTCGCTCAACTTGTGGGTCGTAGCCGACAACCTCCGCAAGGGCGCCGCCACCAACGCGGTGCAGATTATGCAGTATTTGCTGGGGGAGTGAAGGGAATTTGCGACCATCTTCCATTAAAATAAGGATAAGGACATGCAGGGATGTCGCAATGCGGCGTCCCTGCGAGGGGTTCTGATGCGATTTCCTTCTTTTTTTCTAAACTGATTGCTGAAGTTGTGCGATTTTTGCACATGTTGGAGGTTCTTCCACTTCCTAGATTTTGAATATGTTTCCAATATGCTTCACGATAATAGTGCGATCAACACCGAACAGCATCGCCATCTGCGCCTGCGTGAGCCACACCGTTTCTTCCTCCATCCGCACTTCCAGGCGGATGCTGCTGTCGGGCTGGTAGAGGATGATTTCGCCGTTTTGTCTTATGTCTTTGTTTTGTTCCATACTGTTATGAATTTCGTTTGTGGGTTGTCTTCTATTCCGTAATCACACCCTCCATGATTTTCTCCGCCCTCAATTCCATCCTGCTGAACGCAAACAGTTTCCTTCCGAGGTCCTTGAGCGACGCGCCGAGGTGGTACACCGTGTCGTCGATGATGAGGAAGCGGTCGTGGTAGCGGTCGCATTCTGTGATGGTTACAGGAGGGTATTGCCGGTTATATCGTTCCAAATCGAGACTCTGTAGGGCTGTCGCATTGCGGCAGCCGCCACGTGTGACGATCTCCGCCGAAACGTCCTCTCCCCGTTTCGCCAGCATCAGCAGCACCGAGTCGTCGATGTAGTTGTCGATGAGGATGATGCGTTTTTGTGCCGAGCGGATCAGGTCGGAGACGAAGGCGTAGGCGTCGAAGATCTGACCGTCGTAGAAGACGCCCTCTTTAGGCGCATGTAAGGGATTTTCTAGCCGTTGAAAAACTTCTCCCAAGCGACGATCATTCTCTGACTGGTGATTAAATAGGAGCAATTGGTTTTGTTCAAGAGTCTCGATTCGTTGGAATAAGGAAGCATGACTGGCTAAGAAACGTCGCATGGCCACAAATGCCTCCATGATTTGTATGCTAACCTGTACGGCTGTTTGTCCGCGCAAAACGGCCGAAAGCATGGCCACGCCTTGTTCAGTGAAAACAAAAGGCAACGAACTCGAATGTTTTAACGTTTCGAACCGGTCACAATTTGTGACCAGTTCAATCGTCTCTTCTTCTGACAGTTGAAATCTGAAATTAGAAGGAAAGCGTTCGATGTTTCGTTTTACAGCTTGATTCAATGCTTTGGTCTCTACATCATAAAGCATGGCTAAATCACGGTCGAGCATGACTTGTTGCCCACGAATCTCCACAATCATTGATTCGATAGATGTGTTGGTGGTTACGGGGCATGATTTTGCATCTTTTACTTTAGGGAGGTTGTTTGGTTTCATTGCTTTATTTTGTTCCATACTGTTATGATTTTTGTTTGTAGGTAAAAAGGGTTCTATTCCGTAATCACACCCTCCATGATTTTATCCGCCCTCAATTCCATCCTGCTGAACGCAAACAGTTTCTTCCCGAGGTCTTTGAGCGACGCGCCGAGGTGGTACACCGTGTCGTCGATGATGAGGAAGCGGTCGTGGTAGCGGTCGCATTCTGTGATGGTTACAGGAGGGTATTGCCGGTTATATCGTTCCAGATCGAGACTCTGTAGGGCTGTCGCATTGCGGCAGCCGGTCGTATTGTGGCCGCCAGTCGCATTGCGACCGCCGCCACGTGTGACGATCTCCGCCGAAACGTCCTCTCCCCGTTTCGCCAGCATCAGCAGCACCGAGTCGTCGATGTAGTTGTCGATGAGGATGATGCGTTTTTGTGCCGAGCGGATCAGGTCGGAGACGAAGGCGTAGGCGTCGAAGATCTGACCGTCGTAGAAGACGCCCTCTTTCGGGGGCAGGGCGGTACGTACGAAGAGGCCGATTTGCTCCTCGGTTTTGCTGACACGCTGCTCCAAGTGCTCAATCCGTTGGTTGATCGCGTAACCGCGAAGAAGATAGTCTTTTAGAATTCTGTTCGCCCACTGACGGAAACGTGTTCCTTGAACACTTTTCACGCGATAACCAACTGATATTATTACGTCCAAATTATAGTATTCGATATTTCTCAGAACTTGTCGTCCATTCTCAATCTGAACCGTTGCAAAATTTGCAACAGTTGCCTCTCGTTGTAATTCCCCTTCAGAATAAATGTTGCGTATATGTCTTGATATGACTGACTTGTCCCTTCCAAACAAATCCTTCATCTGATTTAGATTCAGCCATACCGTGTCCTCTTCCATCCTGACTTCCAATCGGATGCTGCTGTCGGGCTGGTATAGGATGATTTCGCCGTTATTCATAGTATTTTCCATTTTGCTCTTGTGTAATTCATCATTCATAATTCAACATTCATAATTCTTTCCACCCCCAATCCCATCCTGCTGAACGCAAACAGTTTCTTCCCGAGGTCTTTGAGCGAGGCACCGAGGTGGTACACCGTGTCGTCGATGATGAGGAAGCGGTCGTGGTAGCGGTCACATTCCGTGACGGTGACGGGAGGATACTGCCGGTTATATCGTTCCAGATCGAGACTTTGTAGGGCTGTCGCATTGCGGCAGCCATTCGCATTGCGGCCGCCAGTCGTATTGCAGCCGCCGCCACGTGTGATGATCTCCGCCGAAACGTCATTGTCCCGTTTCGCCAGCATCAGCAGCACCGAGTCGTCGATGTAGTTGTCGATGAGGATGATGCGTTTTTGTGCCGAGCGGATCAGGTCGGAGACGAAGGCGTAGGCGTCGAAGATCTGGCCGTCGTAGAAGACGCCCTCTTTCGGGGGCAGGGCGGTACGTACGAAGAGACCGATTTGTTCTTCGGTTTTGCTGACACGCTGCTCCAATCGTTCAATTCGTTGGTTGATTGCGTAACCGCGAAGGAGGTACTCTTTCAGCACAGAGTTCGCCCACTGGCGGAATTTTGTGGCATTTTTTGAACTAACGCGATAACCTACCGATAGGATAGCATCTAAATTATAATGCATGATTCGTCTTGTAACTCTTCTGTTTCCTTCAAATCGAACTACCGAGATTTCCTCGGTAGTTGCATCTTGTTCAATTTCCCCTTCTGCGTATAAGTTCTTTAGATGGAGGCCAATATTGTCTTGTGAGCACCCGAACAGCATCGCCATCTGCGCCTGCGTGAGCCATACCGTGTCCTCCTCCATCCGTACCTCCAGCCGGATGCTGCTGTCGGGCTGGTAGAGGATGATTTCGCCGTTTTGTCTTATGTCTTTATTTTGTTCCATACTGTTATGAATTTTGTTTGTAGGTTCAGTGTGTTTTTAGTTTGCAAATATACAACAAAACGAAGCGTTTGTCAAGGCTTTTGCAGGATTTTTATTCGGGTGGTTTTCAGATAGATGTGAATTTTAATTTAACAATTTAATGTTGAATTGTTAAATTGATGGATGGAATTTGGCGGGAAAACGTCTGCGGAAAGGGTAGGGGCGAATGATTATTCGCCTATGGTGTTGGATTTTCATGATAATATTTTGTATTTTTGCAAAAGTAAAAGTAGATTTATACACGAATGCTAAGCAAAGTTAAAACACTATTAATAAGGTTTGGTAATGATCTGTATCCTAATGAGATAGAGCCGTTTCGAGGTGCGGTTAACCGGGTCGTTTCAGGCGAAAACGTGCTTTTTCATAACCATCTCGGCGAAGATTAAAATAAGGATTAAGACAGCTGCGAGCATGCTCATCATTGTCTAACAGTGCCCTTCGCGACCATATTCCATTAAAATAAGGATAAGGTCATGCAGGGATGTCGCAATGCGGCATCCCTGCGGGGGCTTTGCGACAAAAATGGAATTCAAGCGAAAACGGCTCATTGGGAAACAGGAAACAGACACACGACAATGTCGTAGAGTGGATACCCCAGCACTTACAAGCGGAAAAAATGTTAGTCCATTTGTTAGTACACACAAAAAAAGCACTCACAAAATCCTTTGTAAGTGCTTGATCCTTCTGTGGGAACTACTAGATTCGAACTAGTGACCCTCTGCTTGTAAGGCAGATGCTCTAAACCGACTGAGCTAAGCTCCCTGCCGTTTGGCGGTGCAAAAATACACTTTTTTCGTTATTATTGAGGTTGATCGGATAAAAATTCGTAATTATCTGTTGTCTAATGTTTTAGAAGATCACGCCGGCGGAAATGCCGATGCATTGCGGATGCTCGCCCTCGTCGTTTTTGAAGAAATGGTGGAATGAGTAGCGGTAGTCGACCCCGACGGTGATGAACCCGAACCGGAAATCGAAACCGGCCGTGAGCAACGTCATGTGATTCTCAATGTTGGTCTTGTCGCAGCCCAACAGGTTGTCCGTGACGTGTATCAAAGGCAAGTAGAAGATACCGACCTGCGGCTGGAATGAAATCTTTTTCGTGATCGGCACGTCGCCGACCACCTTTATGGGAATCACCAAATGGCGGGTCTCCACCAAGTCCTCGATCACCTTCCCGTCCGAATTGGTGACCGCCAACCGGTCTTTGAAATACTGGTAGCCGAAACCGATTTCGCCGAAGACGTACTCCCCGGCACGGAAATAACCGTGAAAGTACAACGAACGCAACGAATTGAGGTGCGTGTCAGGGGAATACTCCCGGGTGATGGCAAACTGTGACCCGACCTTGAACCCGAATTGGTACCAATTCTGGGCTCCGGCCGTGAGCGTGGCGACGGCCAACGCGGTGAGGATGATCCATTTCTTCATGATATTGCTATTTTCTTTGTTTCTGCCAAGGACTTGTTTCGCTTACTCAAGGTTGAAAATATCTGACTTTCAGTCTTTTGTGAGTGATATGTTTATTAAATGGTGTCCGATTCGTTCTTCGCTGCTTCCTCCTCCAACTTCTTCGCCAACGCCGTCTCCTTGGCGTTGAACTGGTTCATGGTGTTCTGCATGCCGATGGTGACGAAGGATTTCACGGCGCTGACGGCGCGCTCGAGGCAGGGCTCGACAAGTTTGAGCTCCTCGGAGGAGAAACGGCTGAGCACGTAGTCAACCTGGTAGCCCATGGCGTAGTCTTTGCCGATGCCGCAGCGCATGCGCGGGATGTCGGTGTGCCCAAGCATCTCGATAATGTTGCCGATGCCATTGTGCGTGCCGGCGCCGCCCTTGGGCTTCAACTTGAAGATGCCTAACGGCAGGTCGATGTCGTCATAAATCACCAAACAATGGTCTACGGATACGTTTTCCGCTGCTAACCAGTGTTTTACGGCTTTTCCGCTCAAGTTCATATAGGTGGTGGGCATCAGGATGACGAGTTCGCGCCCTTTGAAGGTGGCGCGTGCCACGTAGGCCAGCCTGTCGCTTTTGAAGGTCGCGTTGAAGGCTTTCGCCACGGCGTTGGCCACCTCAAAACCGTAGTTGTGGCGCGTGCCGGCATACTGCTGCTCGGCGTTCCCAAGACCCACAATCAGATATCTTTTCTCATTCTCCATCGTTTTCCTCGCTTTCTTCAGTCATATTTACAAAAAAGGAAAAATGCAGCTTCCCATAGCGGCGGTGGTCGTAGAAACGCGGGTGCGACGAGAAGTCGTGCTTGCCGGAGTGCTCGAGCACAAACCAGCCGTCGGGAAGTAACAGATTGTGTTCAAACACGTTGTCGATAATCTTCTCGATATTCGGCAAGTCGTAGGGCGGGTCGGCGAAGATGATGTTGAACTGCTGGCGGCACGCGGCCGTGTAGGCGAAGGCGTCCTGACGGATGACCGTCACCTGGTCGTTGTATTGCAGCTGGTCGATGGTTTTCTGTATGAACTTGGTGCACAACAGGTTCTCGTCGACGGCGATGACCGACAGCGCACCCCGGGAGGCGAATTCGTAGGTGATGTTGCCGGTGCCGGCAAAGAGGTCGAGCACCCGCACATTGTCTAAGTAGAAGTAGTTGTTCAGGATGTTGAACAGGCTCTCCTTGCCCATGTCCATGGTCGGGCGCACCGGCAAGTTAGTGGGCGCCACGATGTGACGGCCCCGGTTTTTTCCACTGATTATGCGCATGTTTATACGGTTTCTGGGTTCAGTTGGTAAGTTTTCAGCAGCTGCAGCAGTTTCTTGTTCTGCGGGGTGTAGAAATGCAGGAAAAGGCGCGGCTGGCGCAGGTTGTACTGCTTGATGACGTGGCTGAGATAGAAGAGGATGTCCTCCGGCGTGACAAGCGAAAAACGGTTCATCAGCATGAGTTCCCCTTTCTGGCAGGCGACGACATCGATATGGTCAGGGTTCAGGGCCACAAAGAGCGCCGGCCCGGCGGGGACCTTAGTCTGCAGGAAACGGCACATCAGGGCGGCCTCGGAAATCACCTGGTGAGGGAAAGGCAGACGTCCGATGACGTTGCTTTCGTTCTGGGTCAGAAAGTAGACGGCTCTGTAGCGGGGGAGGGTGTCGGTGCGGGTGTCGCCGAGCTTCGACGTGTCAAACTGAAGGGCGAGGTAGTCGCTGTCTTTGTTTGGGTCGTAGAGTTCCTCGGGCACGAGCATGGGGATATGGGTGGCCATGATGACGGCCACGGGATCCTCGTTTCCGAAAAACCGGGGCGCTTCCACAGACAGCAAAGCACCGGAGTCATTCGGGAATTCTTGGACAGAGGTCCGGTCGCCCTCCGCTCTATAAAGCGAAAATCCATCCGGCGCAATGCGAATGGATTTTCCTTCGTATAATGGGAAAGTCGGATTCATGGAAGCGGTATTATTCCCAGCTGCCGGCCGTGCTGGCCTCGGTCAGAGAACCCATGTAGATTCCTTCATACTGGGAGCGGTACTGTTTCTCGTTGGCGAGATCGTTGTAGAAAATCCTGTTCCAGAGACGGGTTAAGAAACCGGCGTTGTCCGGGGTGATGGATTTTTCCATGTTGCAGAGCAGCTTGTCCAAATCCACGTCAATGCGGAAAACGGAGATGGTGTAGGTCTTGCTGGAGAGGGAGTCGGTCTGAATCTCGTATTTCATCTCCTTGTTGGAGAAGGGGATATACTGGAAGTTCTTAAAGTTCTCGGCCGGGACCTTGTGGTCAATGTCGAGAATCTTCTCTATGGCGGGCACGTCGACCACCTCTTTGTGGATGAGGCCGAGTTTGAAGGCTTCCGCCTCGCTCATCGTGTCGGGGAAATTACCGACGTTCTTCTCGATCTGCACGGTACCGTTGTTGACGAAGTCGACCAACTTGTCAATGTCATCGGCATAGACCTTGTGGACGTTTTTGTACACAGCCTGGGCGCTGCGGATAGCGAGCAGGTTTTGCACGTTGGCCTCTTTGCGGATCTCGTAAACGGTTTTGAATTTCTCGGGACGCATGATGCTGCGTGCGGCAAAGATGGCCAGAATGACCACCACGATAGCCATTAAGACAATGAGTAATCTTCTAATTTTCATAATGTTATATAACTTTTTTGATTATTTACCTATTTTTAAAATTACCTGCAAAAGTAGTAAAAAAATGACAACAAATAATTCTTCGGCAAAATAATTTTCAAAATCCGATTGTGGATTAAAAGAGGATTCGGTGGATGCCGGCCTCGTAAGTGGTTTGAATAAGTTCTTTAAATTGCTGGTAATCAGATATTTTGTCTACAAAATCGATATTTTCGGTGTCCACTAAGAGGATGGGGGTCTGTTGATTTTCACGGAAATAGGTGAGGTATTTTTCCTGGATATCGGAGAGGTATTCAGCGGTGATATCCTTTTCGAAAGAGCGGTTCCGTTTTGCAATCTGCCGGAGCAGGCGCTCGGGTTTGGTGTAGAGGTAGAGGATCAGGTCGGGTTTGGGCAGGAATCCGGCGATGGTGTCGAATACGGTCTTGAAGAGGTTGAATTCGTCTTTTGAGAGGTTGTTTTTGGAGAAGAGCAGGCATTTTTCGATGAAATAGTCGCCGATGACGAAGTCGGTGAAGAGGTCGCGGGCGGTGAGCAGCCCCTTGAGTTGCTGGTAGCGGTCCATGAGAAAGGTCATCTCCACGGGGAAGGCGAAATGCTCGGGATCTTTGTAGAACTTTTCGAGGAAGGGGTTGTCGGCAAAGCGTTCCAGCACAAGCTCAGCGTTGAAATCGCGGGCCAACATCGTGGCCAGCGTGGTCTTTCCCGCGCCGATGCTTCCTTCCACGACGATATAATTGTACGGTACTTTCATTCTAACGGTTAACGAGGTTTAATGGTTTAATGGTTTATGGGTTTATAGGTTTATAGGTTTATTGGTTTATGGTTAGTCCGAGTTCGTGAAGGGAGGTGAGGACGAATTCGCGTTCGGGGATGCGGGGGTGGGGGAGTGTGAGGCGGGCGTCGTGGTAGTGCAGCCCGTCATAGTCCAGGATGTCCAGATCGATGGTGCGGGCGTGATAGACGGGCGATCCGTCCTCTGCCACGGTGCTCTTTTCCGTGCGCCCCAGCCGCCGCTCGATGCGCTGAAGCGCGTCTAAAAGCTCCAACGGCTCCATGCCGGTCTCCACCACAATAACCTGATTGAGGAATGGGTCGGAGTCGAAGCCCCACGATGGGGTCTCGATCACCGACGAGCGCAGCACAACTGTCCCTACCTCCCAGTCAATGAGCTTGTTGGCCAACTGAAGGTAGAAAAAGCGAATGCCCTGGTTGCTGCCCAGACCGATAATGGCGCGATGCGGCATGACCGACTCCCGTGCAGATAGGACTAATTATTGATGAAAAGCAGCGGTTGCGGCGATATCCCTATGATAACACTCAGGGATTTGGAATAATTTAAGAGATTCTCGATGATTTTCCTCGAGGGTTTCTCCTTTTTGACCGCTTTTTTTGTAACAGGTGTAAAATCTTTATCCATCGGCAATTGATTTAGTAAACATTGTAAAAACAATTGCATAACGCCGCCCGCCTCAGAATATTGTATCCCTCAAGAAAAATTTTACAATAAATCTAAACACCTGAGTTTCAGGTTTCAAGTCTACTACTGATGCAATATTTCCCAATGTTTAGCTGAGCAGAATAGAGTTGAGTAGTATAATAACATAACATTATACGATATACTTTCCAGCCCGCACGCAGTGACGGCGCGAGCCCTGCTCCCCTTCCCTGGGGAAGGGGAATTTTCGTGACCGCACTTATCGTGCGTTAATCAAATAGAAAACTCAAGAAATATCTATAGTATAGTGTGTATCAACGTGTTTAAGTAGTATTTGAAAATTATCGCATCAGTAGTATTTCAAGTCCCAAGTCTCAGGTCTGAAAATCACTTTTTGAAAATAAAATACACCGCCAGTACCAGGAGGCAGAAGCCGATGAAGTGGTTCATGGTGAAGGACTGGTCCTTGAAAAAGATGAGCATGAAGACCGTGAAGACCGTCAAGGAGATGAACTCCTGGATGACCTTGAGCTGCCATAGGTTGAACGGACCGCCGTTGTCGATGAAACCAATCCGGTTGGCCGGTATCATGAAACAGTATTCGACAAGCGCGATGCCCCAACTGAAGAGTATGATCAACGGCAAGGAGAGCTTGCTGAACCACGCGGTGCTCTGCAACTTCAAATGACTGTACCATGCGAGGGTCATGAATACGTTGGAACAAATCAACAACAGAAAAGTGTAAACTCCTTTCATCATATTATATTTAATTTAATTCTTCAATAACGTTAACAATCTGGCCTATAGACTCTTCAAAAGGGTAGGGGAGGCCTTCCCAAGCGGCCGCAAAAGTATACAATTTTCTTCACGGTTGATATCGCTTCCAGAATTCAATTTTCAAATGAGAATTAACTTTCAGGCTGAAATATTGAAAAATACAACTGATGCGAAATTTAAAACTCCTCTTCCCTTGGGGAAGGGGTGGCCTTTGGCCGGGGTAGGGGTATCACAAAGGCTATCAGCCTTTACATATATTAAAGATGGCCTATCGGCCAATCTTGTGTATTACTACCCCGCCCTTCGGGCACCCCTTCTTAAAAAGAAGGGGAATTTTCGCGACTGCATTTATTATTGTGCGTGAAACGAACGGAAATGATACAAAAAGAATATGTGTTTACAAAAAGAATACACGCAATACAACAACGATACAAACGTATTAATTGACAACAAAATAATTGTATCCAAATAAGCCTACGGAAACAAAACAAATGGAACTGCAAAGTATATTTGTAGCACAACAACAAGTACACTAGCGATAAAATCGTCAATGATGCGATAAAATTTAGTGCAAGTAGGACACTCCGAGTGACATCTCGCAATGACCTATTTAATATATAAGTATTAATATTATAAAGTGCTCATTTCCATATATTTTATATTATTTATATATAGTATAAGTATAGATAAAATGCAATAGATATGAACATTATCCATATAATATATCATTAAAAACATTAATTTTTGAAAATCAAATATTTACAATAATTATTTAATTTAATACTTATGATAGTTATCAACAATTTGAAAAGCAGTAGGAGCAATGAAAAAATCCCTTTTTTGAAGGTGTTATTTTTGTAACAAAATAAGTTGATTTTCGTATATAGATGTATTATCTTTTTGTAGTGTATAATAATATTGATAATTAATTTTGTATACAAATAGATACATCTAGAAATAAAATAATTCACATTTGTAATATGATAGACAGAATTAAACAAGTATTGGACTATTCACAATTGTCATCGGCCGCTTTTGCTGACAACATCGGTATCAGTCGTTCTGGATTGAACCATTTACTGTCCGGCCGGAACCAGCCAAGTCTCGATGTTGCCCGGAAAATACTCGCAAAGTACCCGGAAATATCCACAGAATGGCTAATTATGGGTATGGGAGAGATGTTTCGCCTTGAGGAAGATCCATCTCAGGTGGCTATTCCAGATGCACCCGAAAACACGCATGAGGCATATCCCGCTGAGAATCCAAAAATCGGCAGTCAGGTCGATCTGTTTGGCGAATACGCTGCTCTGGGTGATTCTGAAGGCGATATGCACACGCAACAATCGCAAGAAGAGCTCTCTGAACTGATGGAACAAACTGATAATGAGGAAGATGAGCAAGAAGACGACATGCCTGTCGTGGCTCAAGCGCCAGTAGTCCCTCCTGTTGTGTCAGTGAAAACGCAGGCAGCGCCGGTGCGTCCGAGAAAACCGTCTTCGGAGGATCGGCCTTCACCCGCTCCTGCCCGTCGTGAGCGTCACGCGCCAACGGTACCGCCGGTGAAAAAGATACAGAAAATCATCTTCTTCTACGACGACCACAGTTTTGAAATCTATACTCAGAATTAAGAGTCAATAGTAAATTTTAAAAGGCAATTATCTCAATTCCCAGTCGGCAAGTTTCATGTCGTCGGCTTCCAGGATGGCGAGGTAGTTGAGATACCGTGACATGGCGATTTCGCCGTTTTCCACGGCTTCCTGGACCCGGCAACCCGGTTCGTGGGTGTGGCTGCAGTCATCGAACTTGCAGCGGTTGTTGAACGCCCTGATTTCCGGGAAATAGTCGCGGATTTCCTCTTTGGAGTACTGGATCAGGCCAAACTCCTTGATGCCCGGCGTGTCGACCATATAGCCGCCGGCAAGCGGGAACATTTCCGCAAAAGTGGTCGTGTGCTTGCCCTTGTTGTGGACTTTCGAGATGTCGCCCGTGCGCAGGTTCAGCGTCGGGTCTATCGCGCTGATCATCGCGGACTTTCCCGTGCCCGAATGTCCGCTGAAAAGGCATACTTTTCCGTCAATCATCCCCCGCAGCTCGTCAATGCCCCGATTGCTCACCACGGACGTGTGCAGTATTCCGTAGCCGATATTCCGGTAGAGTTCCGACAGTTCCTCAACCACGTCCAGTTCGGCCTCGTTGTAGAGGTCCATTTTGTTGAAGACCAGACAGACGGGGATACGGAAACCCTCGGCCGCCACTAAGAAGCGGTCGATGAAGCCTAAAGAAGTCCGAGGTTCCTTGAGCGTGATGACCAGGAAAGCCAGGTCGATGTTGGCGGCGATCAAGTGGCTGATTTTCGAGAGGTTGGTGGATTTCCGCTCGATGTAGTTCTTCCGAGGCTCGATTTTCGTGATGGCGCCGGTGCCGTCTTTTTCCAGCTCATAGTTCACGCGGTCGCCCACCACCACGGGATTGGTGTCTTTGATGCCGCGTATACGGAACTGTCCGCGCAGTCGGCATTCCACGCGTTCACCGGTGGCCTCGTTCAACACAGAGTACCAGCTTCCCGTCGATTTTGTCACAAGTCCGTGCATAGTCTTCAGACCACTTTCCATTCGTCAATTCCTTTGCTCTCGCTGCCGAAACGCACCCCGACCTTGAAGAGTTTGCGCGGATCAGCGGCGAAGGGGGCGGCATACTGCTTGTCCTCAATCTGCTGCAAGGCCTCGTCGGCGGTTTTGTCGACCTTCAGCTCCATGATGTAAACGTAGTCGCGGGTCTGGACGGTCACGTCCATGCGGCCGCGGCTCGTGTGCCGCTCCACTTGCACGTAAAAGCCCATCAGCTTGAAGATTACTGACAGCGTGTTCTGGAAATAGATTTCCATTTCCCCCATCACCTGGTAATCGCCGTCGGCGAACAGCGCTTGCAAACGAGTCATAAAGCCTTCGATGTCGCCGTTTCGGACATCCCTGACGAAGTTGTTGATGGTGAAAGAGCCGTTCATACCGCCCGAGAAGTAGTAGGTGCCGAGGAACTGTGCAAAACCCCGTTCCACTTCTTCATTCGGGAATCCTAGACGGTAACTCTTGAACTCTTTATCAAAATCCTTGATGGTCAGATAGCCGCTCTGGAACAGCAGCGGGATGGGGTTGCTGTACATCATATCCACGCTGTCCATCGTGCGCACATCCACCTCCTCGGTGGTGAGCCGGTCGAGCGGATAGTCCGTATGCTGCAGCACCTCCACCAGAAACGTGGGCGTGCCCGTGGCGAACCAGAAATCGCCGAATTTCCCTTCACTGAACGTTTTCAGTAAGCTGAACGGATTGTACACCCCCACCGAATTCTCGCTGAAATGGTAACCGTCATACTGCTTTCTAAGTTTCGCATAACAATCGTCCTTGCTAATCCCATTTATTGCAGCCATTTCTCCAATGGACTCATCGAAATTCTTATAGAGTTCACGCTCAGTAACGCCACAAATATCAGCGTAATGGTTGTTAAGAGAGATATCATCCAAGTTGTTCAAATCGCTGAAGATGCTCACCTTTGAGAACTTTGTCACCCCGGTGAAGAAGGCGAATCGGATGTAGGAGTCCATGGTCTTTTCCACCCCGTAAAACGACTTCAGGATTTTTCGGTATTCATTTTGCAATTCGGGGTTCCCGATGGTTTCAAACAGCGGTTTGTCGTACTCGTCCACGAGGATGACGACTTTTTGTCCCGTCTGCTCGTAAGCACGAGAAATAAGTTCTCTGAACCGGTCGGAAAGTGAGAGGTCTGCCTTGTCGACGCCGAACCGCTGTTCCAGTTTTAGGAGTTGGTAGTCCATAGTCGAGTTGAGCCCTTCAAGGTTGGTGTAGAGCCCGGTGTTGAAATCGAAATGGAAGATGGGATACTCATTCCATTCCGTCTCCAATTCAGCCATCGCCAGTCCGTCGAAAAGTTCCTTCTTGCCTTGGAAGTAAGCCTTCAGGGTGGAGAGCAGCAGGCTTTTGCCGAACCTGCGCGGCCGGCTCAGGAAGTAGAATTTGCCTTCATTGGCGAGTTTGTAGACCAGCGCGGTCTTGTCCACGTATGCGTAGCCTTCCGTGCGGATGTTCTCAAAAGTCTGTATGCCGATAGGGTATTTCATAGCCAAGATGATTTCGGCGGCAAAGGTACAAATATTTTTGAAAACGGGAGGAATTTGGAACAGGAGCACTTTCTGCAGGTTCACCCTGTTTAGTTGAACGCGAGTGAATTCCCCTTCCACGGAAAGGGGTGGCCGCAGGCCGGGGTAGGGGGGGATGCAAGTGCATACGGAGTTTTTCAAATTATTCAAATTGAATTATTCAAATTGAATAATTGTGTATATGGTTGAGAAACAGGAATTTATTGCTCGATTTTTGGATTAAATCAATAGAATGTAATGACCCGAAAATAGCGAATTTTTCAATCAAAATTAGTGGCGGATTCCTTATTCACCTCTTCCACTTTCAAATTTAACCCCAAAACCGCCGATATTTGTTTAAGTCGGCGAACTTTCTCGGTTGTACTGGAATGGGTTGTAACAAACCATCCGTTTGAAATTTCGTGTTGGCCGCGTTCATACATTTCATGCTTTTCTTTAGAAACCAGAGGTCGGCCACTCATTCTCATTCCTAATTCCGCCACTTTCTCAGGACCTATTTTATCAATTACATCTGCCATGGTATCTGCACTTTTGGGTTGACAGATAATAGTACCATCGGGAAATGTGACACGCAGACATGTTTTAGCAATCCTTTCCCCACGTGGTGCTAACGTACTCTTCATCATGCGTTCCTTATAGAGATTTAATTCTTGAAGTTTTGCTTTGACTTCATGATAATTGCCTGCTTGGAACAAAGCGAGCAATTCCGACATGTGGGTGAAATCGCCCCGCTGGCTTAATTTTTCTAATGCTGATTTGAAAACATCTTCAACATTCTCTTTTATAGCGGAATTCCTTTTTTCCTTAAGTTTGCCAAAAATTATATTGAGGATGTTGTTCTCCGATTCTGTAATGGAGAATCCAAACTCTTCTGCTATTTTTCGGGCATCCGCGATGGCTTTGCTGAATTTTTCGGTACTTTTCTGTGCTATGGCAACGAGTTCCTCGTCTGAGCAGTTTGATAAGTTTGATAAGGGTTTCATAATTGTTTGTTATCAATTGTTATAAGATTTCTTCGAGCATTTCCCGCACTTCCTTGTATTGTTCTTTAATAAACAGATTTGTAAGTTCGGTAACCTTGGTATAGTCTCCAATGCGAGTTAATTTTCCAATTGCAATTTGTAAGTCTTTTTCCACGCTTTCTTTCGTGACCATATCTCTGCGTTCTTTTAGTTTAGCAAAAACCAAGTTGAGGATATTTTGTTCCGACACAGTTACGTTGATACCAAATTCGTGCCCTATTTTTCTTGCCTCATCAATTGCCTTGTTAAAACGTTCGGTTGTCCTCTGTGCGATGGTAACGAGATCTTCGTCGCTTTGTGTGGCAAGAGAAGATATCTTTCTGATTCTAACAGAAGATTTTGTTTTGTACGGAAAATCGGCCACTTCACCACGTTTAGCAAATGCTCTTTCTCGAGCTTTTTTCCCCACATCAGTATAATTTGCAGGAGAATTGTCTCCATTAGGATAAAAAATAGCATTATCAGATCGATAATGTTGTCCTTCTATGTAAAGGCCACAGAAACCATGCGAAGAATCATAATACTTTTGATCTTCCGATATTTCAAAAGCATTTAGGACTTCACTAAGTGTCACTTTTCGTCCGAGACTGGTTGCCAAATCTATGACCTGTTCCTTTGAGAATAATTGTTCTTTCATTTCAAAAAGGTTATAATTCGTGAATCACACATCATATTACTAAAATTTTCAATTTCAAGCCCATAAGATCAGAAATTCTTTGCAATTGTTTCGCTTTTTCAGGCGTACCAGAATAGGTAGTTATCAACCACCCTTTCTTAGTCTCATCTTGCTTATAGCCATCTTCATAACGTTTTTGCGATACAAGTTCTTGGCCTCGCGTCATCAAACCAAGATTCGCAACTTGATTTTCCCCAATTCTTTCAATTGTTTTGACAAAAGTGCCAGCCGCAGTTCTTTCTTCCACTATTGTTCCATCGGAGAAAATGACTCGAAGACGAGAATCACGACCACGTTTAGGATTAGAATTCAGAGTTGCAGATTTATTTTGATGACTCTTTATTTCGAGAAGGTTCATATTGTCGAGAATATCTCGAACATCTTTGAAGTTCTCACCAATGAAAAGAGTAGTCAATCGATTTACTGAATTGAAATCGCCTCTACTTATCAAAATTTCACAGGCTTTCTTGAAACTGGATTCAAGACTCTCTTTTGTGATATTATCGCGTTTCTCTTTAAGAGAGGAGAACACGGTATTCAGTATGATATTTTGTGATTCCCCCAAAGAAAAACCGTATTCGTCCGCGATAGATTTGGCATCGGAATAGAGTTTAGAATATTTTTCAACAATCTTTTGGGCGATAGAGACAAGATCCTCGTCAGTGCAATCGGATAGTTGTTTCATATTTTTAGGCTTTAATTTCAATTACAGGCATCCTTGTTTTAAACTCCGCATCAATGTTATGACATTGCTCCCGAATGATGCTTCTGCGTCGGATAGCCGGTTGTAAGCAATAGTTGTCAAAATCTTGTAGATTAACATCTTCTCTTGTCGTCCAATGTGGGAAAAGCAGTTTCATATAAGCAACTGTAATCCGTTTCACAGCATTGAAGTCACGCATGTCGGCATTTTTCTCGAAAGAGACCATCTCGTCAAACAACAACCCGTATTCATTTTGAGTGCGTAACGTATGAAGAATTTCGGAAAAAAATTCCACATTGATGCTCCACCCCCGATATATCATGCTTTTGTTTATTCTGGGCAAATACCAACCTTCAATAAAACAATGAAAACGGTCAAGAAGAGCCGATTCTCTAAAATTGATAGGCAAGGAGTTAAAATACATGTTAGACAAAGGTTTATTTTCCTTGTTCAAAGGGATATTCCCCATAAGCATCAATCCACATTCGGAGGTGAACTCATTATTATCAATAGTGGTTTTGCCACTTTCCAAATACGATTTCAATGCGGCCTGAATTTCAGCAGGTTCCTGAAAAACAATTGTCTGTATTTCATCAAATGCTGTAAAGTCATGATTTTTGATGATACCGTTCTGTTGTTTTTGTTTATCATAGAAAAGTTTTGCTCTTGTAACTTTGCCACCACTTACCAACCAGCCATATTTACTTAAATTGCCGAACACGTATGATTTTCCCGTGCCCTTTGGGGCAAGTTCAATCACATTCAGTCTTGGTTCTACAAAAATTAATAACCGTGTGAGAAATTCTAATTTTTGCGCTACACTTTCAAAACCATCGGCATCGTATTCCATAGCAGACAACAGCACATCCAACCATTCTTCTGTTGTAAAAGCAATCCTAGCTTGTCGCAAATAGTTAATGTCTACGGACTTATAAGGTTTGAACGGCTTGTAATCAACCATTTCGATATGGTTTTTCTTTCCATCAGCATCTGGCATTAAACAGAGCTTTATTATGCCCCACTTTTCCCCATCTACAAGTACTCCTTTGTGCTTAGAATAGACATATTCAGGTATTTGACCTTCTTTTTCTTTAATGCCCAGATCGGGAATAGAAAAGCGAGTAATCCCTTTTACCAAGTCTATATTAACGATGAAACGCGCTAGCACAGTTATCTCCTCGAAATTCCTCAGACGTTCCTTAATAGAACCTTTTGGCATAACAGAATCCAGAAATGATGTTAGGAGACTCTTGTCCACCTCCCCGTCTTGATTAATAAACTTCTTCATAAGAAAATCTTTGACAAATGACGGTAGATTACGACCAGCGAAAAGGCTACCCGTCACTTCCGGATTTTTGTAGATTACGTTGGTGCTGAAATTGCTCCTTACTTTTTCTTCAATTTCTTGTTTCATTGTCTCTTTGTTTTAGAATACAAAAGGGTCTTCTTCTTCCGCTCCAGTATTAATTTTTACCCGAAATGTCTCCTTGTAAGTGCCGATGAAGACGGTGATCGTATCGTTTCCGGTGTTAACAGTCATCTTTTCGGAATAATAACGTTCTTCTTTTTTACTCAATTCATACCTGTGTTTGGCATACATCAAATACGGTTTATCCGATGCTCCCAAACCTTTAATTTTGAAAATAGCTACAGCATTGATGGCAGATATTTCTTTTGTCTGTAGAGTGATTTGATAATGAGCAGCATTTTCTTTGTCTGAAATGACAAATATGGGAACGAGTATCTCTTCTGGAGTACAACCACCGTGTGCACTTTGGCCGATTGGTATTTTGTTGCCCAAAGATTCGTGACGTAACGCGCAAATAGTTTTAGCGTCCTCGCATTTAACGTATGCAGTGTCGAATGTTACCATACCGCTATCAGAAATCGCTAAGCGACCAGAGTGATCGTAACTATAACCTTTCAAATTGAGTCCATCGCAGAATTGAGAAAGGGCAGTCAGGCCATGGTCGGAGACGATGGCAATCCTTTTGCCCGCATAATTATTCAAGATCTGGTTGACTGCCTCTTCAACAATTTGCATCTCCTCCCAAATATACTCAGGATATCGGCTACCTGATTTGTGAGCATAAGAGTCTAAGTCACCGATTTTTTCCAATGTATTGTCAGATAGTTCTTGCAACTCATTCCTGTTGTTAAACGTTGTAGTGGGATAATGCGCCCTCGCTACGTGAACTTCGTTTAAAAACATTCCTGGCTTTTTGTTCACTAATTGTGATATGAAGGGAATCCACTCCACTCCTAATCCATCTATCCAATAGAAAACTTCGATGTCAGCGCGATTGTTGAGAATGGTTTTTACAGTCTTGAAATCCTGATACCAACCGTTAAATGATACTTCAGATGCGTTTTTCTCTGCTATTGCAGTTCTGATTTCATCGGTATAACAATTCTTGATTTTGCTATTACGGTAAGCTTTCAAATACTGTTCTAACCAATGTGAATTACCATCCAATCTGAATTCATTTCCCAAATAATTGTAAAGTTCAGGGAAAACATTCTCAATACTATCTCTTTTGATAAATTCTTGACCTATCCATTCAATCAAAAGAAATTTTTCAGTATTAGTGAATGTTGTAAAATATTGTAATACAGAGATATATCCTATTTCACCAGCCTTTCGACAAAGATTTTCTCTCAAAACTTCTTCTGAGTCTTGACTGAGCATGACACCCTTTTGAGCAGCATAGTTCAGACACGTTGTGCGTTCGACGAGATACTTTTCTGGATTTTCTTCTTCGAAAATATCTAGCAATAATTCACTAAAGAATTGATAATCAATATACGAAGTGCTTTTGTGAATGACTTTGCATAGATAACCCTCATTACAGAATTTGAATACGTAGTAATTGCATAACAACCATTTTTCAAATTCATCCTTGCATTCAAACCACGTTTTGAGAAATATGGTATAATCTGCCAAATCATCTATGTGGAAATAAGTATTGAAGAATTTTTCGAAAGAAAAATCAAGAATGTTGACTTCTTGAGCTAATCGAAGCCAATAATGCTCTTCTTTTTCTTTATAAGTGACATCTCCAAAACTTAATCCAAGACCATTCGTCAAAAACTCATAAACATTGTGGCACGAGCAGTATGTGAAAGCATTGTCTGGTTGTGCAAATTGAATGTTGGAAGCGATGGAAGGTGACAAGGAGATGATTTGTTGCAATGCATTCTGATTGCGCCATACTTGTAACCACTCTTTCATATTGTGAATGACCGTGTATTTTTCCTCGAGATGTCTTACTCCGTAATCTGAACCATTTGTTACAACAAGCCGATAGTTAAGTTGCAAGGCGTTATTATTAAAATACCAAACAAAAATTTGCGAATCAGTATCAAATTGGGAAAATTTTCCCTCTAAACCGACAATGGGTACATAAATGCGGTGGGCTGGATTGCCATCGTTTTCAATCCCCTTGATGGTAGCCACTAGAGTATGGAATTCGGGATATTTGTCGTTGTCATAAAACCGTATGAGCTCGGAGAAAGGTGTAACAACATAATCTTTATCCTGATGTACGTTCACGAATTGTTTGAACTGTTTGGCAAGTTTGCTGTGTGTGAACAATATATCTACATGCGGCTCGTCAAACCAATGTTCAATACTTTCCACTTGGCATCCGTACTCAGACTGCATCTTTTCTACAAAGGAATAAGAGTCGCGAAAATTATCGAAAAGTACAAAGCGAACTGGGTATCGGTTTGCAGTGAATGCCTGCGAACCCGATGCGTTTTTATCGGTATTCACCTGACATAACAATTCATCAAAATTATAGAACGTGTTATACATCGTAGCTATTGATTATGTCCAAAACTTCATCATTTGCGATTTCGCAGATTCTTTCTAACATGTCTTGTGCTTTGTTAATGTTGGAGATTTTTTTTACGCAGCCCTTAGCTGACACACGTTTATCTGCAGAGACTGCTTGTTTTTGAGCTTCTTCTATTTTCCGTTGTCGCTCTGCTTCCTGTTCTAACCTCGCTTTTTCTCTTTCTTTCTCTTCCTCTTGTTCACATTTTTTTCGTTCTTCTTCTTCCCGCAGCCTCTTTTCTTCGTTATTTTTGGCCATTCTCCATAAAGTGAGCTGCTTACTTACTTCATCCTCAGCCCAAAGCCCGACATCACCCTGCATGTGACTCTTTAGATAGGCCATAGCTTCCTCGACCTCATTATCTTGCATATTGACACCCTCCACGGATTTGAGAAACATGATAAAGCCATTGCGGAAACTATCCACATCATTGATTAGGTTGCCCAATTCGAAGCGATAAGTTTCCATACCATTCAATGTGTTGTTGATGAGATCGGGATTGCGCATGTCATTCTCACCACATATCTTGATGATGTTGTCAATCATTTCTCGAAACCCTTCCTTGTCATAGGTGTATTTCAATGCCCAAAGAGGATAACCTTTACTTGAGGAAAAATTGTGAGTAATAGCCCATCTCGCATTAGTGAGGCTTGTGACTTCGTTGACCCCGCTTAACTTATTCAATTGAAATGTTTTGACAAAAGCATCAAACAGATTGCGACTCTCTTTAGTTTCAAATCGAAATTCAAGTTTGCGATTAGATTTTCCATTTTCCCAAGCTTTGAACATATCAACAATGTCATCTACTAGATGTTTGGCTTCACGCGGTCGACCATTGAGATCAAAAATCTGTCCTCTATATTTACGCATAGCAAATGCAACCATACCCATACAAGAGTATGTTTCAAATAATCCGTATGGAGGTTGAGTTAGTTCTATCAATTTGTCTCCCAGATTGAAAGACTGATTCTTGTCAGTATAACGAAACTTCCTATCAATAAATTCGGATACCAACCACAGTGGATGATTATGATCAACATCTTGTTTCCATTGCATAGTATCATCCACAGAATCCTGCAACAATAAAGGAATATGTTGGGCCGGGCCTATACATTTGGAAAGAATTTCTTGTTTGTCATCGTATAAAAGAATTGCATCAACGATAGCCTTTGTAGATTGTTTTTTCCAGTATGTGGCTGTAGGTCTTGACAGTATCAGTTCCAATGATTCTGGACCATGTTCGAATATAATAGGAGCTATAACGTTGTTGATATAGGTCGTAATCTTGCTTGTGGAGTTCACAGTTTGATTTCCTCTCAAATAGTATGTACAATTACCACGTTTTATATCGTTCACCCACTCTTTAATCATATCCGAAGCTGATTTTTCGTGCGTCAATTTTTGATCCGCTAGTGAGTGGTTGAGTGAACATGCGGCATTGGCTTGATATTCTATGAAACGTTCATAATTTTTGTCGGTGAGGATAGTATCGAATACAACAAGAACAATATTGTGTAAACGTTCATCATTACCATATTTGGCAGCGAATGTTTTTAGATTGTTAAGTTCCCCTGCGTTGCGGGCGAAGAGCATGGCAACGAACACTTCGTAGGGTTTACATTCTTTATATCCCTTTACTATCTGATCAATTAGCGCGTGCTCGTGTAAATCTTCCGAATAAAACCTGTATTGCATCGGACGAACCACGTTTTTTAGTTGCAAGTCCAGCAATTTTTTTGCAGTGTCACCAAAACCAATTACTTGACTGGTAAATCTGAAGCTGGATTCTTTCAATCTGTTTTTTGTATCCTCAATTTCTTGTGGAGGAAGTGCTGAGAACATTATAGAAAATAATCCGCCAGGTAATCGCTGGATAATGCTGTTCTCATCGAAATAGTTGAGAATATCGTCTATGTGGTCTTCTATCCGTGTACCAGCAAATATATTTCGAATGTTTTCTTCGGAAGGGGTTACGGTTTCCGTATTGGCGATGTTATTCAAAGCATTAAGCAACAATATGCTTTTGAAAACCGCGAAATAATCTTCTCCTTTATTTTCAACCTGCAATTTCCGTGAATTGAATCGCTCGGTAACGGCTCCGTATTTGGTAACATTGTCGTTAAATTCTCCTACTACGTAATCCCATAGAAAGTCGGCCGTTATAGTATCATGACGAGAAAAATGTTCCTCACTGTCCAAGAAAGCTCGAACGGCGTCATTCTCGCCTATAAACTGAAAAACACTGCGTGAAGATGACCCTGCTTCACGGGCATAATAGGTGGCCAAGTTGGCTGTTGAGGGATGCAATGGAAACAAATTCATCAAGTCTTGTTTAGTCTCTTCAGAATCCGTAGATGTGCGGGAATATACGTCCAAAAGATCACGATGCGCATTGTAGAATCTTTCAGCCAATTTATGCTGTGCCTCTCGATTCGTGTCTTCTTTGGGTTGAAATTTTTTTGACATGATTTTGAAAGCCGACACCGGCTCCATATTGTAGTGCATATAATGGTAGCGGCCTTTTGTCTTGTTTCGTTCCTGTTCTGTGAGCGAATTCAAGGCTGAAGGATGTGAAATGTAGAAGAAATATGAGTTGTTCTCGCTATTCATTACAGTCTCGTCGATTTCTTGCAATGCAACCAAAATGGTTTGGCCTATTGGCGAGTTCATCATATCGGTGAATTCATCCCAAATAACAAAGAGGCCGTTGTATTCGGTATGTGCCGCTAACTCGTTTTGCACTTCGAAAAACCATTGTTTTAAATCCGCGCTGTCCATACGGATGTCATGTCGTTCCTCTCGAAGAACTTCCTTAACTTTGGTAAGTGTACCGGTGTCCCCGTCCTGTAATTCAGATATCAGCCGCTCACGATTAGGTACAATATTCATTAACTTCGGACTGTCGGCTATCAGATTGTCCCAGAAGCCATGACGATTAGCTTTGATATGGCTGATATAGTTGTCGAAATCGGTTTTTACGGTGATGTCGATACGAGCTTTCTTGAGTGCCAATGAGACCGCACGCTGTAACTGTAAAGACAAATCATCGCGATGTGAGATGCTTTGTGTGCCGTACATGGTAACAGGAAACAGTCGCTTATTCTCGCGTAGTTTAAGCAAATCGTTGCGCAGGAGTGCAAATTTAGGATCGTGGTATTCTTCTTCAATGTAACCTTTAATGGCATCTAAAGGGTCACATAGCAGGTGCTTGATAACAGCACCTGCATGGCTCTTTCCAGTTCCGTATGTGCCTTCCAACCAAAACGATTTGTGCAGATTGGTATCGTTGTTGCGCACAGATGCGATAACTTTTTTCAGCACTTCATTATTAAATTGTTCATTCGTGAGAAACATTTCCCAGTCACCTTCTTTTTCATTTTCGATGTTATAGGCGGCTTTCTGTTCCCGAAGGGTGATGATGTCACTATATTTAGTTGCCATAATACATTATTTTTGTCTAAAATAAAAATTGAGAATGCTTTCTCGCAAAGCGTTTCGACGATCCTTGTCCTGAAGCAAATCCCACAAAGCATTGTCCAAATATGCATATTCTACGTACGTGCGCAGTTTATAATCCGAGGTTTTATTTGGTTTGGGAATTATTTTCCATTTAATATGCCAAAACCTATCTGATTCAAGGTGAAAGAAAGGATTGCAAAAATCAGATAGTATTTCTTCGGGAGCGAATCTTTTATAATTGTTCTCATACACACGTTTGAAATTCTCGTTATAGAAAAATTGATTATTTACAAATAGTTCTTTTTCAATAGATTCTATAAGAGAAAGCATGAAAATAGGTTTCGCCTTACTAAGATGGCCTTTGCTGTTTCCTCGTTTTACCTGCAAAAGGCAATTCTTATAATATTGAAATTCCATCTCGCCACTATTATTATCTTTGAATGTTAGTAAGTGCGGACAATGCTTTGGTAGAATCCAAATCATCATTCAAATAAATATGATCCAACCCCATATTAAGATCAGCAGTAAGAACTCGATTTGACTCGCTATTTAACGATCGTAGGAGCTTTTCAACACCAGTTTTACTTATCCCAAATTCCTTAAAAACTCCGCCGTTATTGTCAGGAATATACAAATCTGACAATCTGAAAGATTTAATTTCCTTTTGTTCAGCATATTTGAACAAAGAATAGGCTAACGCCTCTCGAGACAATTCTTCATAATAGTTTCTCACGAAAATATTATTTTCCACCTCTCTTTTAAATCCAAATTGCTCTCCCAATGGGCTACTCGAAAACATATTAAATAAGGCTCCAAGAGAATATTCAAATGTTGTAATTCCTTCGGAATAGTCTTCTCTGTATAAATCCACAATGGAATTTTTTGAATAGTTGGTGTTAAAAGGAATTTTGTTAATAAACCACGAAACCAAGGGTGACTTATTGCAAAGGTTTATCCAAATAATTTCCCATACCAAATCTGGCATATCTTGGTATAATTCACAAAGGATTTCTCCTATGGCTGTGAATTTGTTTTTATCGTCAATTATTAGGGCGTCTTTAAGCCATGATTTGAAAGAAGGGACTTGTTTCTTTCCCAAGCTGTTATTTGCCCAATAATCATCTTTCATTACGAAAAACTCTGACAACCATTCGTCACGAAGTCCGAATGTTCCATATCCGCTAATTCCGGACATTTTTGTTGATGAATTATCACTTGCCATACTTAATGAATCTGCAACAACACACCCATAACTATGAAATGACAAACATTTCAGACAATGTGTGCACTTAGACTTATCTATTTTTACATCGGGAACGACATATAGCGCACCTGTTGGACATTCTACTTCACAAGCTTCACATTGAATGCAATATGCACTTTTGTAGACTACGCGTTTTATTGCGCCGATTAAAGACAAATCAGTGACATTATATAGGGAGAGTTGACAATTTGTATTATCTTTTTTGTCGTATTCAATTTTAAACGAATAAATATCCTTTCTATATTTGAGTTCTCCAGTGGTAATATTGTAATTTGTTGTGCAAACAAAATCACCTATGGAGGGTAGCCAAGTCTCAATGTTTTTATTGCTATGTTTTACCTTTGCAATCAAATTATTGCCCTTGGTTAAAAAAGTTACGGATGTTGGCACGTCCATATATTTTCCACTTGCACGTAATTTCCATTTATGTTTTTTAATATATTCATCAACATTGTTAATCCCACGTGTGGCAGACCATCGTTCCAATCTTTCCACAAAAGGATGCAAGTCATTTGGAAAGCAGGTATTTGTTATCATATCATCCCATTCTGAAGAAAAAGGACAAATCAAACATCCAACTCTAGGTTTTCCTAATCGATAAGCCTGATTAATTGGTAATTTATGTCGGAATATATAGAGGAAAATCTCTACTGTATTCCAATAAAAAACTGGTCTCGCATTTATTACGTTTGCGTGTTTTACTCCTTTTCCGATTCTATCATACGAAGATCTTCTAACACTTTCTTCGCTTCTAGATCCTTCATAGGCCATTACTTTCGCTTGTTTGTTTGTCCCTTCAATTTTAAGTAAACGATGCAGTGGGGCAGTCTTCATGACGGAGCAGCACCAGCGATGGGTGTCTGAAGGGGTTCCTATCTTGTCCCAATAGTTTAAGACAGTTTCATGATTGCGTGCGGTACGGAAACACAATTCGGGATATTTTGCTTTATAGTAGGTTTGTACCTCTTCCCACAAAGTAAGAGAGGTAGGTAACTCATAACCAGTATCACTATATATAACCTCAAATTCTGACGGTGGAATGGCTCTTGTACACAAATCCAACACCACTTGGCTGTCCTTACCTCCAGAAAACGAGGCTAAAAACTTATCAATTTTGGTGGTTACGTATGTTTTCTTGCCTTTCTCTCGCGCATTAACTTCTTCCATGATGTCGAAGCTGTCGCAATCTTGCTTCACGATGGCCATTTTCTTTTTAGTTTCCTTCTCTAATTTCGCCACCATAGCCTCAAAGTCCAACTGATTGGCTTTTACGCGTTCCACACTTTCCCGAGCGGAAGCATATTGGATATACGTATTGCGAATAAAATCAATTGCCTCACTTTCTGCCAAAAACATCTCATCTTTACACGCTTCAAGCATTGCCTCTACGTCGACGTGGCTCAACGTAAGTTTCTCGAATCCTTCTTGGAAAATCACAGTGGCAGGGTCGTAGATGTTTGCGCCTTTGACTTCAAAAACCAAATCACCACGGTAGAAATATTGTTTATTACATGCCCAAAGTAAAGGTTCTTTGCATTTTGGATAATTCCAACCCAATTCATCAAGTTTCAGCAAATCAAGTTCTTCATAAAACACGGGACGAGGAATCACGCCAAGTGTTTCTTTGGAGCGAAGGGTGTTGAGTTTCACCCCTCCTGTTTCCGGATCCCATGTCACATAGAACATTTCTTTTTCCTTCCTTTCCGCCCTCAAAAAAGAAGCGTGAACCACTTTATTCTCTATCAGGGTTCCGGAAATGACCCACAGCACAAATAAAGTAACTCCACGCCCTTGCGCAGACATTACTTTTTGCTGGTGCTGTTTCAAAATTTTCCGGATTCTGATAGACACACAAAAAGCTAATGCTTTCGTATATGTTATTGTATAAAGAAGTCCTCTTCTCCTATAGGCAATTCAATTTGGTTAGTGTTTAAAAATTATTTAACGCTGCAAAAATAGCATTTTTCCCCATATAATCTGCAAAAAACCTCCTGTTTTTTGCAATCACAGCAACCGTACCTCCCTCTTGCTCACAATTTATGATTTCCGCTCCCCACGCCCGTGTATCGCCGCCTCGAACATCTCGACGAGGCCTTTCACACTTTTGGCAATGTCATATTGCTCCATCGACTCGGCGTATTTGAAGCCCAGCTCCCAACGCTCCTGCGGGTGGCCGAGCCAGTGGTCGATGCGCTCTGCAAGGGCTTTCGGATCCTTTGCCGGAAATTGGCAGCGATCGTCCAAGGCGAATTGCGATGTGCCTGAACAACGCCCGACAGCAATCACCGGCACCACAGCCTGCTGCATGGCCTCCATGATGCTCAAACCTTCTACTTCGATGATGGCACAATGCACGGCCAAATCGGCTTTGGCGGCAATTTGGCGCAGCTGGTCGCGGTTGTAGAACCCGAAAATGGGTTCGTGTTTGAGCACGCCCTCTTTCATGAGCTTTGACGAAAGACGCTTGTATTGCTTCTCTTTGGGGCCGCCACCGGCGAAGTGTAATTGGATCCGATGAGCGTATTTGCTGTAGCGCATGGCTTTCAGCAGCGTTGGCTGATCCTTTTCTCCAGAAAGGCGACCGATGTAAATCACCTCCAATGGACGATTTTCGTCAAAATAGTCCTCCGGCGGAGTCGCGGGACGAATGCATTTGTCTGGCACCAATCCGTTGGAAAGCGTTATACATTGGGCTTTGACTTGGAAACTATTCAATCGCTCCCGGACGTTTTCGGTAGGACATTGCACATATTGGCAGTTGTCAAGGAAGACGCGAATCCAATATCGCAAGAGCATGTTGTTCGGGAACGACCAATTGCCAATCCCGAGCGAGTAAAAAATGTTTTCGGGATGCAAGTGATAGGTCGCCGTGAGAGGTTTCCCAAGTTTCTTTGCCCAGTTCATAGCTGCATGTTCGATAAAGAACGGCTCTTCAAGATGCACGACATCCGCCCAACGAACCGCTTCTTCAATGACCGTTCCCGTCCATTTGGCGAAAGAATAACCTTGTGCATTGATAATAGGCTGAACTATCGGGAAAATGAATTCCTTCTGTCTGTATTCTGGTTGCGAACCATTGGGATCCTTCAAATTTTCGCACGAAAGAACGCGCACTTCTTGTCCTGCATCGCGAAGTGCCTGTACCGTTCGCCGTGCGGAAGCGTCAAGACCGTTGCCCTGACAATAGATGTTGTTAACTACAAATAGAATCTTCATAAATTTATGCTATTTCAAAAACACGGCTGCAAAATTAACATTTTTTAGGAAATATAAAATATTGATAATCAGATATGATTATGCGCTAATGATTTGTTTTTGGGTGAAAATTTGTTTCTATTCTCTGTTATTCGTAGAGACGGGGCGCGCCCCGTCTCTACATACAACAATTTCATAATGTTTGTGTATATTTAAAATTTATGTACATTTGCACACATAGAAATCACGTTCCCATGGTAGAGTACACCGTCACGATTTTGGGCTGCGGCAGCGCGAAGCCAACCCTTAGACACCACACTTCTTCACAGATAATCAGCCGTTTAGGCAAACTGTATATGGTTGACTGTGGCGAGGGCACGCAGACACAACTGATGCGGTACGGGTTTCGCCCCGGACAGCTGGAGAACATCTTCGTCAGTCACAGCCACGGCGACCACTGCCTAGGATTGGCCGGGCTGCTCTCGTCCCTGTCGCTCGACCAACGCACTGCCGACATCAACCTCCACGTGCCGGCCGACCTCGTGGACATCCTCAAGGCGCAGATCGACTTCTTCGTCACCCACGCCGAATTCGCCATCCACATCCACCCGATAGACTGTCAGGAGCCGACCCTGATTTTCTCGGACCAGCATTTCGATGTGACGGCTTTTCCGCTGGAGCACCGTGTGCCGTGCTACGGATTCCTGTTTCGTGAAAAGCAGGGGGAGCGGCACATCATCCCCGAGTGTATCGAGGAATACGACATCCCGCGCTCGGAAATCAACCGTATTCGGGGTGGGGGAGACTTCACCACCGCCGACGGCCGGGTGATTCCCAACGAAATGCTGACCACCCCGCCGAATCCGGTCCGCAGCTATGCCTACCTCTCCGACACCCGGCCGGTGATGCGGTACGCCGACCTGCTGCGGGGCGTGAACCTGCTCTACCACGACGCCACCTACTGCGAGGGGGATGAGGAACTGGCCTCCAAGTACGACCATTCCACCGCTGCCCAAGCGGCCGAGTTCGCCAGGGCGTGCGGCGCCGGCAAACTACTGCTGGGCCATTTTTCTTCACGATACAAGACGGAGGTTTGCTTTCTGGACTGCGCCACCCGCTATTTTCCTCACGTCGTGCTGGCCGAGGAGGGGCTAACGGTTGATGTGGTTTAATGGTTTAGCGGTTTATTGGTTTATTGGTTTATTGGTTTTGCGTGCAAGATGTGAGATTTATGCGAAATTCGAGTTTGACTTTTCCTAATAGACATACATTCGAAGGGTTAACCTTTGTTGAAATTAAGATTTCTTAATACAAAAATTACAAATTTGATGTTTTTGAAAATTCATAAATAACTGATTTGTATTGAGATGATATTTTTGCTGTTAATTATTGTTAAAAATGCGTTTTCCTCTTGACAAGCGCATTTTCTCGTTGTATCTTTGCCATGACAAAAACAAAATTAAAAACTAAATCAAAAAACTATGAAAAACAAGAAGAGATTTTTTGTTTTGGGTGTACTCTGCCTAATCCTTTCAGAGTCAATTTGTGCGCAGCGACTGGAACCTTATGAACGTTTCGGCAACGCGTATGAAACCCAAATTGCCGACTTGCTATGGCGGCAGTATCAGGATGCAAGTATCTGGTTTGAAGATGCTTATCAGGAGTATCCAACAGTTCCCCGAGGAATGTTGGAGGCGGTGGCTTTCCAATACACCCGCTTTTCGTCCAATGTGGTGACGGACACGGTGGAAACGGACCCGTCGGAGATACCTAGGGTATATTCCGTGATGGGGCTGACCTTGCACGGCAAAGACATATTTCGAGAAAATGCGCGGCTGTTGGCGGAAAGGACGCCCTATTCGCTGGATGCGATTTTGTGGCAGCCGGGTACGGCGGTGAAGGCCTATGCGTGTGCATTCGCCCAGCTGCAGCAAAAGAACGGCTGCTACGGAGATGCGGTGGAGCAATACAAGCCCATTCTTTTGGAATTGTGCGAGCTGCCCGCCCCGGAGGAGGGAGCGGACGACTTCGCAAGGAACAGTTTCCTCTATATGATCTATTATTTTTTGGACCATGGCGAATATGCCCGATATGGTGTGCCTCATCGGGAAATTGATTTTGAATTGTTATTCGGGGAGGAGTATGCCCGTTTGCGCGGCAGCCGCGCTGAAGTTCGCGGATCCCGTTCCGGCACCACTCTGCCCGATTATCCCGGTGCGGTTTTCGTGCCGGCCGCATCCTGCAACTACACCTCAGGCCGTGGAGGGACAACAATCTCGTCAGTCACCATCCACTACACACAAGGCACTTACGCCGGGGCTATCGCTTGGTTCCAGAATTGCAGCGCGAAGGTCTCCGCGCATTATGTGATCCGTTCTGTGGATGGGCAGGTGACCCAGATGGTCCCGGAGGCAGACAAGGCTTGGCACGTAGGCGTCGCGAATAGCTATACCATCGGCATTGAACATGAGGCATACGGCAACATCTATTCCTATTTTACAATGAGTATGTACCAGTCGTCTGCAAATTTGGTAAAAAACATCTGCTCACGGCGGTCCAACATTAATCCTCATCGGGTTTTCTATCGGGATACCTTGGACGATGGAACGGTTCTGAACTACGGGGTGCATAGTCTGGGCGGCGCTAACGCCTGCACGCATATTCGCGGCCACCAACACTATCCGAGCCAGACGCACACGGATCCGGGGCAATACTGGGATTGGAATCTGTACTACAAACTCATCAACGACAATCCCTCGGTCACGGTCGTCACGGACAATACAGGAACCTTTACCGATTCGGGCGGCGCAACAGGCGATTATGGAAACGACGAGCGACGGCTCCTCCGTATCCATGTGGCCGGCGCCGATAGCATCGCGCTGACGTTCCAAAGTTTCGCGCTTGAGCCGGACTACGACTTTATGTGGATTTATGCCGGCGGGTCGGTGTTTTCTCCGCTGCTCGGGCGATGGAATACGCAGTCGCCGGGACGCGTGGTTGCCGCCGGAGACCAGATGTTGGTCGAATTCCGTTCCGACTGCGCTACCACCGCCGCCGGATGGAGCGCCACGTGGCAGGCGGTGACGGTTGATCCGGGCAATCAAGGTGACGATAATGACGATGATGATAATGATGACGACGATGACGATGACGACGAGGAGGAAATTAACGATTGGGAACCGGACGACATGGAACCCATCTCCGATAATGCTTCGCCGCAAACAGTTATAAATATCGCTGATTATCAATGGATTACACATAACTTTACCGCTACCTTTTCGGATTCTGACGACTCCGGTCTGAAATGGCGTTTCTATCAGGTGATGGAGTCTGATGGGAGTGTCTGGAGCGCCCGTCCTGAACAGGGCTTCTTGTGCGACAATTTTGACAATGCACTGAATGGGGAAATCTGGGTGAACGGCACGTCCAATCCTTGGTCTGTCTTGAACGGCGCTCTTTGCCAGAACAATGCGGCGGCGGATTATGCGGGGGTGTCCGCTCATCATAATGGGACCTCGCACACGGCGTATCTTTATGACTTCTATCTGAATTTCAAGTCCGGTGAAAAATGCTCATTTTTCTTCAATTGCAATAACGCACCGTCGGTCACCTCCCTTTTTTCGGGTTATGAGGTCTGTTTTGACCGAGCAAATCATACCGTGAGCGTTTTCCGCAATATATTGGGTGCTAAACGTCTGCTGAAGACGAATACGCAGGTGTATTTCCAGACAGGCACTAACTATCTGTGCCGGATTATTTTCGACAATTCAACCGGAGAGATTGTCGTCCTGCGTCACGCCAACAGACTGATTAGAGCGGTGGATGGCGTGTTGGCGACAACGCCAAATTCGTATGTCGGTTTCGTGACTCGAAATGCATCTGTCAGTATTGACAATTTGAGGGTTTACGGTTCCCGTGCCGAAACCGTACATATTGCGGTTGGTGCGGCTGACCAGTGTCACTTCCGGCAGCAGGCGGTGAACGGTTTGAGCCGAACCAAGTTGAAATCCATTGTGATGGACAAGGCTTACAAGATGTCTAACCTTGTAGAGAAATCGCTGAAGGTGGATTATACAGCACCGGCGGCGGTCACCAATCTGCAACTTTATTTTGACACGGAACCGCAAAGTGGCGAAACTCAACTCATCCATGTCTCGGCATCTTGGTCTCCATCCTCGGATGCACAGTCGGGTATACGGCGGTATTATTATCACAATTCGGCCATGACGCTTCCGTATGTGAGCCCCAGTTGGGAGGATAACGGGACTATGTTGTCCTGTCATCATGTGTACACACTGCTTCCTGGACAAAATCTTGTTTTCGGGGTCGTAGCTGAGAATAACGCAGGGCTGTGTTCAGCGCCAGCGCAACAACGGGTAGCGTTTCCACTGTCGGACGGCAAGCTGAACAGAGAAAAAATTGTGGATTTTACGCTCCTCTCGGGGAAACGATTGCATATACAATATACTCCATCACAAGATGCTGTAGAATACAAGTCTTTGACTTATAGTGTTTTCGATATGGCCGGTAGACGAATGGTTGAAGGAAACTTCGTCAGGGACGCTACAGTGGACTTGAACGGATTGAGCAACGGGGTTTATCTGCTACGCGTGATGAGCGGTTACATTCCCTTGACCCTTGAAAAATTGATCTTGACCCACTGACGTTAGCCCCTCATGCGCCACCCCCTTTTTCAACAATCGATTGGGTATTATTCGCTGTGGAATCTTTGTCCGCTACAATATTTTTGCTATATTCGCAGATTGAATGCCAATAGTGGATATTAATTAAGAATTGCTACTTAAATATTTGATTATGAAATATTTGGAGGGTAAAGTGGTCAGTAATCGACCCGTCGCGGACAACATTTTTGTCATGAGTGTCGCGTCTCAGGAAAACGAGGTCAAAGCCGGTCAGTTTTACATGTTGAAAAGTTGGGATACGGAACAGACCCTGATGCGGCCGATTAGTGTGTTTAAGGCTGAAGACGGATACCTGTGGTTTATGTATCGCGTTGTCGGGCAAGGAACACGAAGAATGTCAATGTTGAAAAAGGGTGGGCGCATCCGTCTGCTTGGACCGTGTGGGAATGGTTATCCTTGTGATCGATTCCAAGGCCGGGTGGCCTTAGTCGGTGGCGGGGTCGGAATTCCGCCGTTGTGCGAAACCGCCAAACAACTGCAACGAAACGGTATCACGGTCGATGCCTATTTAGGGTATCGTGACGAGTTGTTCGCAGTGGAGGACTTTGAACCGTGGTGCAACGACATTTTTATCTCCACCGAACAGGGCGACGAGGGGTACAAAGGGTTTATCACCGATTTGTTGAAACCGGCGATTTACAGTGCTGTTCTGACTTGCGGGCCGGAGGTGATGATGAAAAAGGTGGCAGCGATGTGTGCTGCGGCAGACGTTACCTGCTACTGTTCGCTGGAACACCATATGGCCTGCGGTATCGGCGCCTGCCTGGGCTGCAGTATCCATACGAAAAGTGGCATGAAACGAGTCTGCAAGGACGGCCCCGTCTTCCTCAGCACCGAACTGATGTGGTAACCATTCACCCTAAAGTCTTAAGTCATAAGCCATAAGTCATAAGTCTCAAGTCTCAAGTCTCAAAAAAGCAACCACAATTTTCATAATAAAATACAATAAACTATGGATATTGATGTGAATTTAGCCGTGGAAGTAGCGGGCGTTGCCTTTAAAAATCCTTTGATCGCCGCCTCGGGAACATTCGGGTTTGGTGAGGAATATAACGAATTGTACGATGTGGGCTGCCTTGGTGGAATCAGCTCCAAAGGACTGACACTTCATCCTAAAGACGGCAATGACGGCATTCGGGTGTGGGAGACCGCCTCGGGAATGATGAACAGTGTCGGGTTACAGAATCCGGGGGTGGAAGCCTTTATCCAGACCGGAATCGCTCAGATGCGTCGTTTCGGTAACGTGCTCATCGCCAACATGGGCGGTCACAGCATGGACGACTATATCACGGGCGCCTCCATGCTCTCGAACTCAGATATTGACATGCTGGAACTGAATATTTCCTGTCCCAATGTGAAGAGTGGAGGTATGGCTTTCGGCATCAAGGCAAAGGTGGCCAGGGAGGTCGTGTCAGAAGTTCGCAAAGTGTGTGTCAAGCCTTTGATTGTCAAACTGTCTCCCAATGCAGAGAATATCGTTGACATGGCACTCGCGTGTGAAGAGGCCGGTTCCGACGCCCTTTCGTTGGTCAACACTTTCCAGGCGATGGCCATCGATATCCGCAAGCGGAAACCGGTATTCAACAACGTCTATGCCGGTCTCTCCGGAGCTGCCATTAAACCGATCGCCCTGCGAATGGTACATTCCGTATGCAAGCAGGTGCACGTTCCGGTCTTAGGCATCGGGGGTATCTATACGGCGGAGGATGTGCTGGAGTTCATCATGGCCGGTGCGACGGCGATCCAGTTAGGCACTGTCCATTTCAACAACCCGCTTGCAGGGTGCGAAGTGTTGGATGATCTGATCGCCCTCTGCCAAAGGGAGGGCATTTCCGATATTAACGATATCCGTGGAATTTGCTGATTATAGCGCTCGACTATAGACATTCCGAAAGTGACTATGTTTTGTGTCCGTTTTGATAATAAATCAGGAGATTTCTCGTTGTTTTGCTGCGTATTAGGAGGTGCGGTATCCTTTCCGCGCAGCTCGCCAGGAATGGCGACACTCCTGTAAACCGACAAAATAACAGTTGTTGTATAGAAGTTGTAAAACTAAATAGGTCAGACGTATGGATAATAATCAGTTGAAGTCAAAGTTGTTGTGCCTTGTTGCGATGTTCGTTTTGGCTATCGTTTCCGTTGGGAATGCCAATGCCCAATTCACTATCGGCATCAAGGTCGCCGGCAACGCCAGCAACTACATGCAGTTGACAAATCTTAAATTCGGCATAGAAGGGGGTGTCTTTATGCGGCTTGGCGATAGATTCTTCTTCCAGCCGGAGGTCAATTATTCGTTTAAGAGATCCTCCGTTAATGACCAGTCAAGTGAATATTCGTCGAACTCTATCTTAAAGCAACATTTCATCGCGGTTCCTATTCTGTTAGGATATCACTTTATCAACAAAGAGAATTTTAAATTCAGGTTGACTCTCGGCCCCCGTTTCGATTTCAAAGTGAGGGACAACGTGGAAGGTTCCGATTGGCATAGTAATGTAGTGCAATGGGGCGGTCAGATTGGGGTTGGCATTGATGTTTGGAGGTTCGCCTTTGATTTCAACTATTGCATCGCCGCCGACAATTTCCGAAACAATAAGCAAGGCACCTCCCAAACGAATCAGATGAATGTGTTTATTTTATCACTCGGATTTAAATTTATCAAATAACTGTAAATCAGTATTTTATTGTTCTACAACAATATTTTTTGAATATCTGACCCAAGAATTTAACCTGAAAATTCGTTATTCAATATGAGAGAGCATCCAGATGTGCAAGAATGGATTCGCGCGAGCAAGGAGGGTAATTCCCGTGCTCAGCGAAAACTCTTCGAACACTTCTACAGTTCGGCGATGCGTATCTGCATGCGTTATGCGGGAAGCGCGGATGAGGCCGAGGATATGCTCAACGAAGGGTTCTTGAAAGTGTTTTCTAACCTAGAAAAATATGAAAACACAGGTTCTTTTGAGGCTTGGTTGAAACGTGTGATTTGCAATGCCGCAGTGGATTATAGGCGGCGCTTCGACACCCCTGTGGATTTTGTTGACATCAATGAGGTCCCGGACACACAGATGGCGGATGATACCATGAACGATGCCGTGGCAAAGATGTCATCGCAAGAGTTGGTAGGACTAATACAGATGCTCCCGCCGGTCACCCGCTCTGTGTTCAACATGTTTGTTTTCGAGGGTTTTTCGCATAAGGAGATTGCACAGGAGTTGGATATATCGGAAAACACTTCCGCCTGGCATGTGAACAGCGCACGAACCAAACTTAAAGAGGCGATAAGTAAATTGTATGACGAATTGTGACAACTATGACGGATTTCGACAAATTGATCAGAGAGAAAGCGGAACAGGCAGAATACGCCTACAAACCGTCCGCATGGAAGAGTTTCCAACATAAGGCGGGCTTAGGACATAGCACGTTGAAATATTGGATTGCAGGAATCTCTTCCGCTGTGATTATTGGAGGCGTTACCGCGTTTATATCCCTTGGCGGCTCAGATGCCCCCGATGGCACTAGTTCCGTTCCAAACCTTTCAGTTTCCGATTCTGCGCTGACGATTGAGAATATTGAGGAAATTCCTGACGATACCATACTGATGGAAACTATACAAGTGACAGAATCTACTCAAGATCAGACTATTACACCAAAATCCCCGATGCCTTCTGTCGCTTCTCCAAAGCAAAATTCAAAATTGGAGAATGACGAAACGAAACGTGTTGATACGATTAAGCGAAAAAAGACCAAGGCCGTTCCTCAACCTTATCGCCGTCCTTTGGTGATCGATGTGGACACCATCAAGAACAATGAGCCAACGGATGAGGAACTTAGAAAAGGCCACAGCCGTCTGTTCGACTAATAATTTTTTACTCAGCTACTTATCCGTTTGGCCCGAGATGTCGGGACGGCGGTTTGCTCAGATAATGAGGTCTTGCCACCGAACTTTGGGCACGTAATGCGTGTCGTTTTCGCGGTAATATGCATGACTGTCTGTTGCTCCGATTTCGGTAAGCTCGATTTTTTCCGTTCCCTTTCCCACTGCCAGAATCAAAATAGGCGGGTAGGGAAGCGCAAACTCCTCTGTGACTTTTTTGGCGTTGAATGCACCGATTATCAGTCCATTATAGCCAAGTTCAACCGCTTTCAGCAACATGCTTTGAACGGCAATTCCCGCATCTATACATAGCATTTTGCTCTCGGGCACGCTCGTGCATACGATGATGAACGCTTTCGGTTCAGTGCCAGCGAATGGCAGGTGAAGTTCAGGCAGCATTCCGCCTAACTTGATATTGGCTAACACCTTTTCAGCTCCAGTATCTTCGGTTACGAGTTTGAAGCGCAATGCTTGCTGATTCTTGGCCGAGGGGAGCAGGGTGTTCACCTCCACCATCTTTTCCAAAATAGTCAGGGGAACTTTATAGGCCGGATTATAACCGCGGTAACTCCGGTTCTTTTTCAGAAGTGCATCCAAGGAGCGTCCGGAACTCCTGTAAACAATCTTTTTTCTACTTTGAAATTCGTCAAATTTATCACCTAAATAATTGTCTGCCATGATGTTGTGGTCTTGATTAGTGATTAGTGATTAGTGAATTGAGAAGGTTTAATAGTGTAGCTTTCGTTCCAGTTGGGCAATCTCTTCCGCAGCCAACTGGCAGATGGGATCGTTGAAAACATCTGTAGGAGGCAAGGAGGGGTAGGGGGTGCCGGTTGTTCGGAATTCGGAGGATAGGTCCTTTTTCCGTTCTTCGATAACTCGCTCATAGAAACGGATTTGTGCTTCGATGGCCTCTCTGCAAAGAGCCAGAATGCGCGACACGGTGACATCGCCGTCGCACAAATATCTCAAAACGGATACGGCATACCTCTTGTGTACAAAAGAGAGATTCTCATCCACAAAATCTAATTGCAACTGGTGTAATTCTTTCAAAGAAGATGAATTGCAGATTTGTTGCCATTGTTCGGTATTCAGAATGTTTCCTCCTGCATTAATCCATTGTATATCAGTGTTATACGAAGAGTCAAGCAGGTCTTCCGGTGAATTGTCAAACACCCCTTCCGCAAGCGCGTAGCAGAGCATCATTTCACGATAGGCGGTTACCGCGTCGTTTTCCTTTAGGATTTTCACGGGTCGGCCGGACATTTCCATTGGCGGAAGTTCCGTCTCACCGGCAAGATGCCGGGTCAATAGACGATGGTTCTCCATCACCACTTGGATGGTATCCGGTGCAATCGGCTGGAAATCATAATATTGCGTATACTCAATCCGTTTGTCACGATGTTGGTATTTCCATTTGTTACGCATCAGGGCGTAGGCGTTGTGCATCCACCAGTAAGCGGGCATCACTTCCAGACAATTCTCGTGGATGTTATTGTTGACAAGCGCGAAAGCGAATGGAATATTGAGTGGACGCGGATAGTCTCCTTTGGCGATAAGCGTGAAGGGGGCGAAACGGCAAGGGAAAGCGAGCGAGGTGCAAAGTCCTGGCCAGAAACCGCGTCCGGCAATCAAATCGACATCGTTTTTGCGTCCGTTGTGGTTAGAGCCGAGGGTGGCTCCTGCGGCCACGTTGCTCTGCCCTTGAATGTGTGCGGCAATCAGGAACGAGTTGCTGTGGTGTTGTTCGTGGCATGGATAGAGGAATGCGTGCCCGATCTCGCATCCTGCGATATGGCTGTTGTCCCCGACGGCGCTGTGATAGACCCGAGCCCCGTCGCTGATGCTGACCTGTTGTCCGACAAGAACATGGGTCAGAATGGCGTTTGTGTCGAGGCGTGCCCCTTTGTGGACGATGGAACGTCGCAAGATGAGGCCGGAGCCCAACTGGGAAGGCTCTTCGCGGGAGGAGTCGACCCAAGTCTGCTCAATCCTGCTGCAACCCGAGATCTCGGCAAAAGGCCCAATACAGGCATTGCGGACAATAGCGACGTTTTCAATAGTGGCGTGCTCTCCAATCGTACCGGTTATCAGTGTTTCTGCATGTTGGCTAAAGAGGGTGGGGCAATGCCGGGCGAGTGCGCAGAACACGTCCGTGCTGTTCATGCCGGAAACGGCCTCCACCTGCTGCTGTCCGTCCTCATTGCAGAGTTCCATAGGGTAGGCGAATCGCTCTTTGGAGAAGTCCAAATCGCCGACGTTGCGGATGCGGCAGTGTGCGGAGATGCGGTATCGGCGGATATTACGGATGTTCTCAAGCACAAGGTCTTCTTCCAGAAAGACGGGGCCGCTGAAATGGCAATTCCGAATGTGATCAACGGAAAAAGCGCAGACGACTGAAATCTGGGTCCAGTCGTCTGCGCTGTTGTTCTGCTGAATCAGCAGGCTGATTTCAGCGTTTGTCAGATTGCGCCATACGGGTGTTTGGTTATTCATCATCATCACCGCCCATGCCGCCGAGCATCTGTTTGAGTTCTTCGGGAGCCTCTTCGAAGGGTTTCGCATCGGAAGGCAGGAGGAACTGCGTAGATTTCACTTTCTTGTTGGGGACGATTTTGGTGGCCGTCTGGATGAGTGTGAGGTTCTCGCCGTTGATTTCTTTCTGGGTTTCCATGCTGAGCGGATAGCCTTTCAGGCCCGGGCGCTCGTAGAAGTTGATGTCATCGCCGAGCCCCAGTTCTTCAGTCACCCAAAGCACAGACGTCTCCGATTCATCGGTTTCGAGGTCGGTGATGGTCATGATAACTTTCTTGCAGTTGTATCCGGAAATGGTTTTGGTATCTTCGGTGTACTTGTAGTCGTATTTTGCAGTGGTCAGTCTTTTTTGGAGATCCTCTTCGGTCTGTTGGATGTAATATTTGCCATAACCGGGGATACCCAAAATGATGGTGTAGGTTTTGTTGTTGCCGTTGGCGATGGTGATAACGTCAATGCCCTGGCTAACTTCCATGCGGCTGTTGTTGCCCATGACAATGTACTCTACGGATTGTTCGGCCAATTGGGCGGTGAGATTGGGGTCGTTACTGCCTTCTGCGGACATTTCGAAAGTGATGTTGCCGGCAAAGGGCTTTTGCGCGAAGGCGCAGACTGAACAAATCATCATGGCGATGATCATCAGAAAACGTGCTTGTTTTTTCATTTTTCTCAAGTATTTGTGATTAATAATTTCAATTCCTTTCAAACCGCAAAGATACATTTTTTATGAAATAGTTTAAATGGTTGGCAATTTTAATCTGACTTTATAGATTCGACACCTCTATTGTCAAATTTTATAGCGCACATCTCACAATTCACTTTTTTTCCTTCAAAATAAAATAAATCACCATATCCGTCGTTATCACTCTGTTTTATAAAAAAATTGAAGCTGATGAATACGAAGATTTTATGGGCGGACGATGAGATTGATCTGTTGAAACCGCATATATTGTTCCTGAAATCAAAGGGATACGATGTTATTCCGGCCATGAGTGGTTTGGAGGCGCTTGAAATCCTGAGGAACGAGTTTGTGAATATTATCTTTTTGGATGAAAATATGCCCGGTTTGAGCGGTTTGGAGACCCTCCAGCGGCTTAAGAAGGACTATCCCCACATCCCGATTGTGATGATTACCAAGAGCGAGGAGGAGCACATCATGGAGGACGCCATCGGTTCCAACATCGCCGACTACCTCATCAAACCCGTGAACCCCAACCAGATTCTGCTGTGTTTGAAAAAGAATATTGACAACAAGAAATTGGTGAGCGAAAAGGTCACCAGCAACTACCAGCAGTCGTTCCGTGAGCTCTCCATGCGCATCTCCGACCGTCTGAGCGTGCAGGAGTGGGAGGAACTTTACAAAGAGTTGGTTAGATGGGAATTGCAAATAGAAAAGATTGAAGATGAGAGTGTTACAGAGATGTTGGCAGCTCAGAAGGAGGAAGCGAATGTGCAGTTTGCCAAGTTCGTGCAGCGGAACTACCTCGACTGGGTCAACGGCCGCACGGATGACAAGCCGATACAGTCTCACACGGTGCTGAAGGAGAAGTTTTTCCCGAGACTCAGCGAGCAAAAGAGCACCTTCCTGTTTGTTATAGACAATCTGCGTTACGACCAATGGCGCAGTATTTACCCGTTGCTTCACGACTATTACTATATTCAGGATGAAACTCTATGCTACAGCATCCTGCCCACGGCCACGCACTATGCACGCAACGCCCTCTTCTCGGGTTTGATGCCAGCAGTGATTGCCAAGAAATACCCGGCTTATTGGCTTAACGAGGGTGATGCAGGAAGCAAGAACCAGTTTGAGGAGCAGCTTTTGGGTGAATATTTGAAGCGTTACGGCAAGAATATCAAGTATACTTATCACAAGATTCTGAATGCCGACTTTGCCAAGAAGGTGTTTGACAGTTTCCACCAGATGCTCAACAACCCGTTGAATGTCATAGTGTTCAACTTTGTGGATATGCTTTCGCATGCCGGCACGGACGTCAATGTGGTGCGCGAGTTGGCCGACGACGAGAAATCCTACCGCAGTGTCACGGCCTCCTGGTTTGAGAATTCGGTGTTGTTCGACATGCTCAAATGGCTTTCGGAGAGGAATATTCCGGTGATGATCACCACCGACCACGGCACGATAAAGGTTGACCGGGCATTAAAGATGGTGGGCGAGCGCGACCTGAACACGAACCTGCGCTACAAGGTGGGTCGTAGCAGCATGGACTATCCCGTCAAGGAGGTTTTTGAGATCAAGAATCCCGATGAAGCTTTTCTGCCGAAAGAGACGATGACGCAGCGTTTCATTTTTGCCACGAAGACCGACTTTTTCGCTTATCAGAATAACTTCAACCAGTACGTGAATTTGTATAAGAACACGTTCCAGCACGGTGGCATCTCCATGGAGGAAATGATGATTCCGTTTGTGATTCTGTCGCCGAAGAACAGCTGATTTGGCACAGGTAAAAGGTTGATAATGAGAGCGCCCGGATGTTCAACATTCGGGCGCTTGTTTTTGCGGAAAGTACAGGATTCGAACCTGTGAGAGCTTTTACACCCTGGCGGTTTTCGAAACCGCTGCCTTCAGCCGCTCGGCCAACTTTCCTTCCTCAAAAAGAGTGCGCAAAAATACATTTTTTTTCGATATGGCGTGATAGGTCGTTTTGAAAAAAATGCAATCTTTTAAAACGCCGTAGAGACGTGCCATGGCGCGTCTCTACGAAGGTTTTAAACGGATTTTCCGTGATTATTTCACGTTCTTCAGCACTTCCACGAGGAAGTCGTAGAATTTGCCGACGCTCTCGATGTTGACGCGCTCGACGGGGGAATGCGGGTGCTCGATGGTCGGGCCGAAGGAGACCATATCCCAGTCGGGATAGCAGACGCCGAAGAGGCCGCATTCCAGACCGGCGTGGATGGCCATCACCTTGGGATCGACACCGTATTTCTCCTTATAGACCTTCATGCAGGTGTTCATGATGGGGCTCTGCATGTTAGGGTTCCAGCCGGGATAGGCACCGGTGAGCTCGATGCCGCAATCGGCGAGCTCGGCGATTGCGACCATTTTCTCGCCCAGAGCCTCTTTCGCGCTGTTCACGCTGCTGCGCAACAAACACTTGGCGCTCATCTCACCGTCCTCGGCGACGAAGTTAGCCAAGTTGTTGGAGGTCTCAACCAAACCGGGCATGGAGTCGCTCATGCGCTGCACACCGTTCGGGATGGCGAAAATCATGTTCAGGAACTGGCACAGAGCCTTGGGCTCGATGACTTGTGCGGGAGCGTCCGTGGCCGTCACAGTGAGGCTGAGACCTTCCTCGGTGAGGGCGAACTCCTTCTTCACAATCGCTTCGAAATCTTTTGCAAATACCTCGAATTCAGCGGATTTCGCGGCGGGAACAGTCATGATGGCCGTGGCCTCGCGCGGGATGGCGTTGCGCAAACCGCCGCCGTTGATGCAAGCGATGCAGGCACCGAAATTGCGGACGGCCTTCAACAGGAAGCGCGTGGCGATCTTGTTGGCGTTGGCGCGGCCGAGGTTGATGTCCATACCGGAGTGACCGCCGTGCAGACCCGTGACGAAGAGTTTGTAGCCCTTCATGTCGGCGGGCGTGGCGACGGTGGTGTAGGTGCGGTGGAAGTTGGCGTCCAGACCGCCGGCGCAGCCCACGTACAGTTCGCCCTCCGTCTCGGAGTCGAGGTTGATGAGGATCTTGCCTTTCACGAAGCCGGGCTTCAGGCCGAAGGCGCCGGTCATGCCGGTCTCCTCGTCAATGGTGACGAGCACCTCGATGGGACCGTGTTGGCAGGCGGGGTCGGTGATGGCGGCCAAAGCAGCGGCCACGCCGATACCGTCGTCAGCGCCGAGGGTGGTCTTGTTGGCGCGCACCCAGCCGTTGTCGATGATCGGTTCGATGGGGTCGGTCAGGAAGTCGTGGGCCTTGTCGCTGTCGGCTTGCGGCACCATGTCGCAGTGCGCCTGCAGCACGACGGGCGTGCGGTTCTCGAAGCCAGGCGTGGCCGGAACGCTGAACAGCAGGTTACCGGTCTCATCCTCAACCACGGGGATGTTGTTTTCCTTCGCCCATTCTTTGTACCATTTCACCACGGCGGTTTCGTGTTTGGAAGGGTGCGGGGCGTCGCAAATGTGTCCGAAAATGTCCCATAATCCTTTGGGATAGAGGTTCAAAAGTTCTTGATTCATTGTTTTTTCTTTTTTATGTTTGATTAAGATTCGTATTTCGATGAAAGAGCCGCAAAGATACATTTTTTTCGGCGAATTGGATGGATTGGGCGAAATTTTTGTGTTGCTCTGCCGTTTCGAAAATATTGTATTTTTGCGGAAATTATGGTGATGAAAAGAATGCTATTGATAATCCTCGTCCTCACATCCCACTTCGGATTCGCGCAAATCGTGCGCAATGTGGGGAACGGGGCGGCGGATTCGGTCATCTATACGGTTATTAACGGAGATAAGGTGGCGGCAACCCTCTATTTCGACGAGGGACCGGATTACCGTTGCTACGAAATCAGCGAGCCTTTCACCGAACACGACACGAATTTCATCTGGCGGCTGCTATGCATAAGCAAACGTGAAGATGGCAGCATAGACACCTGTGTGACAAACTATTATACCATTTCTCGGAATCAGAAGGATCATCTGGAACATGTTATGCGGATTGCTTCGAAACATTGGTTTGAGGAAGACGGCTCCATTGAAGATTTTTATTTGCCGCTGTTTCTCGAAACATATCCCAACGTGGTGCATCACAAAATATACGACTATCCTCGCTTATGGTTCCCCATTATGCAATATCGTGGCAAATACTACTTTTCCGCCGACAACCCATACGTGATGGAGTTTACGGACAGTACGTTTATGTTTTACGGCCAGGAGCTCTATATTTTACCTTATCATGGTTACTATCGACAATCGATATTGGATACTTTGGGCTATTTATACGAAACAGAAAGCCGTAACGGCATTTGCCAGACCATTTTGCAGCCAGCCAAGACAGTCAAGGGTCTTTATGTGGCCACCGTATCTTTCGAGACTTCAGATGAAAGAAGGCGGTATTTGGTCGCCCCGCTGGAATTTATTGACCGTTTCGACCTGATTGACATCCGAAACCGATGCGATGTTACGGATTTGGACTATGACACGGTTGATTACGGCAAGCTGTTGGGCGTTGAGCAGGTGTTGCGGATTGTTGAGTCCCATCCGGTCAGATATGATTTCAAGAAGAAGAAAACGGATTTCGATATAGAGCTCCAACCGCTCATTTGCACTGATTTTTCAGATGACGAGGACATCGTTTTGGAGAATTTTTTGGCGGATTCCTTGGAGGAGGTATATCAGTTCGCTGAAAAAATGCCCCAATATCCAGGCGGTACAGCGGCGATGACGTCTTTCATTGAACATTCGCTGCAATATCCTGAAATAGCCTCCCGAAACGGCATAGAAGGTACTGTCCTTTTGGAGTTCATCGTGGAGAAAGACGGCTCCATAAGCCATATACACGTGAAAATCCCGCTTTTCCCCGAATGTGACATGGAGGCTGTTCGGATTATCAAATCCATGCCGAAATGGAAACCGGCCACTATACAGGGTGAGCCGGTGCGTTGTTATTACCAGGTGCCGGTGATGTTCAGGTTGTGGTAAGTGTTTTGTTTTCGATTATAGTTGCGTGTCTCGACACGCTTGCCTCGTGGGTTGCCGCTGTGCCCCACACAAGGCGTCAGCCGCAGTGTGGGGTTAATTGCGCTTCGCGCGTTTAGCCTCTTCGAGGCTGCTTCAGGAGGTTTCTTTCTTTTGGCTGGCCTCACACTGCGCTCCACTTCGTTACGCGTATGTGGGGTTATGTGGTATCCAACCGCGTTAGCGGTTGCATGTCTGTAGCCAAAGGGGAAGCACAAACGTGAACCGCCGGGGAAATTCCGTGTGAGGGGATTCGCGGCGCGGAAAGACCGTGGGGCGAGGGGAGCGTTTCCTTCGCCGCGAAAGTGACAATTGGTTGGAACGGGTGTCGCGAGAGGGATGGGAGCGGTTATGTTTTTGGCGGGAGTGCGTGCACGGGCGAGACGGAGATTCCGCTTGACGTTTCGCGTCTCGCGGAATGGCGTCGTGCGTTGAGCCAAAAACATTTGAGCGGACAGCCCGACGGCGCGGCTTCTGGAAACGACGTTTCTTGACGAAGGCCTTTTTAACGTGTGTTTGCGACGCTTGGAAGCGTCGGCCCCTGAGCCGCGCCGGCTCGCCCAAATAAAAAAGTTGATGCGTAAGCCCTGGTTGCTGAAGATTTGTTTTGGCAGATTGAGGATTTATTTGTATTTTTGCGGCGCCATTTGGAAGAGAGGTGCAAGTGACTTTAGGTCTACCTAATGGATTCTTTCGAATGGCATTTTTTTTCTTTGATTCAACAAGCATTGTTTTTTGTTTTTCCTATAAATATTAAGCAAAACAAAAAAAGTCAGCCGCTAACAGACTGACTTTGTGCCATCAAGTATATAACCACCTAAAAAAAACGTGATAACATAAAGCGATACTTTAAATTACTCAAGGTATTTTAAAGTATTGGTTTGAATAAATACACTTTTTCTCAATGAAAATAATGATTGTTCTAAAAAAATGTATTTATGCACCATGGTGTTCCGCAATCGAAATAGGGTGCTGCCACTAGCCTTGACCGTCGCTTTCTGTGCGATGGTTTTGCTTGTTTTCGCACAAAAACGGCAAACGATGCCCTCCGTAGTGCTCGTTAAAAACAAGTGCATGAATTGTATAAAGTTTGATACAATTTGTATGTTTCAATATGAAGACATTGTGTTGACTGAGGATTCGATCACGTTTAGAAACATGAAATGTATCCATGACTATGACGACCAAGATACTCAGTATAGTTTCTTACATGATACCTATTTGATTTTTTCTTTTCCGAATGGGAAAAAATATACCATGGAACTGTTTGATTATTTTTCCAGTTTTGTACCCCAATATGCGCCAATAATCTATAGACGCGACTGGGGCAATACATTGCCTATCCATGCGAAATTTGGGAATGATTGGACTAAATCGTTGAAGAAGTTCGTCAAGAAGTGGAATTCGTATGCGGATCAAGAGGAGGTTGTGTTGAATATTATTCAGTGCGGACCGAATTATTCCCGCATGATTCAGATTCAAGGAAAAGATACGATTATCGTGGCGTCACACTACGATACCGATATTGATTTGCAGTTAGATCCTGATTTTGATCGCGTTGAAATCATTGACGGTGATACAATCTTTCATGTTCCGGAATTTTTTCCGAAATTTCCTGGTGGTGCGGATTCGCTGCGTGCCTATCTAAAGCGGGAGAAACGATGGCCCGATAACCCTTTCTTGGATGTTGTCGGGACTGTTCTGGTGGAGTTTGTCGTGGAGAAAGACGGAAGTGTCACGCAACCGAGAGTCAAGGTTTCCCTCTTTCCAGACTTTCATGACAAAGAGGCTCTTCGCGTGGTGCAGTCCATGCCCAAATGGGAACCAGCGACGGTAAACGGTGTTCCGGTACGTTGCTATTATCAGATTCCGGTGACGTGGTCATGGTGAGTGTTTTGTTTTCGATTATAGTTGCGTGTCTCGACACGCTTGCCTCGTGGGTTGCCGCTGTGCCCCACACTGCGGCTGACGCCTTGTGTGGGGTAAATTGCGCTTCGCGCGTTTAGCCTCTTCGAGGCTGCTTCAGGAGGTTTCTTTCTTTTGGCTGGCCTCACACTGCGCTCCACTTCGTTACGCGTATGTGGGGTTATGTGGTATCCAACCGCGTTAGCGGTTGCATGTCTGTAGCCAAAGGGGAAGCACAAACGTGAACCGCCGGGGAAATTCCGTGTTAGGGGATTCGCGGCGCGGAAAGACCGTGGGGCGAGGGGAGCGTTTCCTTCGCCGCGAAAGTGACAATCGGTTGGAACGGGTGTCGCGAGAGGGATGGGAGCGGTTATGTTTTTGGCGGGAGTGCGTGCACGGGCGAGACGGAGATTCCGTTTGACGTTTTGCGTCTCGCGGAATGGCGGCGTGCGTTGAGCCAAAAAAATGGCGGCGTGCGTTGAGCCAAAAACATTTGAGCGGACAGCCCGACGGCGCGGCTTCATGAACCGGCGTTTGTTGACGGAGGTCTCTTTAATGTGTGTTTGGGACGCTTGGAAGCGTCGCTTCCTGAGCCGCGCCGGCTCGCCCAAATAAAAAAGTTGATGCGTAAGCCCCGGGTAGCAATTTCATGTCTATGCATATTTAAAATTTGTGTACATTTGCCGGAAATTTTGAAGAGACCAACCGGAAATGCAGAAAAAGAGACAATACCGATTTTCGTCGGGCGAGACGATAGAGGCCGACGTGGAGGATCTGAAGCGCCTGCTGCGCGAAAACCAGGAGTATTTGGACAACTATCTGGACCTGTACGGCTCATTGGAGGATGACGAGTACGTGGCGCGGGGCAACGGCTTTTGCGACCGCAAGTTCAGCGACGACTTCATCGAAGGACAAATCGCAAAATACCGCACAAGAGTGGCGGAGATTGAAAGTTGGCTTGCAGAAGGGTAGGAGCTATTAAACCCTTAAATCACTAAAACATAAATTATGAATGCTGAATTATGAATGTTGAATGCTGAATAAACAATAAACCAATAAACCAATAAACCCTTAAACCTCTTTAACCTTTAACCCTTAACCGTTAACCATTTTCTTTACGAAAAGTTGCGCATTCTCGAACTTTGTGACCTTCACTTTCTCGCCGGCCTCCACGTAGCCGTGCTCCACGGTGGCGTCCAGGATTTCGCCGTCGATGTTGATTTTGCCGGAGGGACGAAGAATGGTCTGCGCGATGCCCTCCTTGCCGACGTACTGCTCGTTGCGCATGTCCTGCGAAGTGAAGCCCTTGTCGCTGTCCATCTTTGTGCGCAGGGCTAAAGAGCCGAAGCGCGTCTCCGCGAGAATCAGTTTTTTACCGAGCCAAAGTGCGATGAAGAAGCCCGCCAGACTGCTCAGCAGTACCAGGATGGTCATTTTGCTGATATGCGCCGCGGCATCGAATTCGGGGTCGAAGGTGAATTTGAAACCCACGTTGAAAACCAAGGTGAGGATGAGGGATACGATGATCAGCACGATGCCGGCAACTCCCGTGATGCCAAAGCCCGGCACGACGAAAAATTCCAGCATCAGCAATACAAGGCCGGCCATGAAGATGAGGATTTCCCAATGGGCGGCGAGGCCTTCGAGGTAGTGGGGCGCGAAAAAGAGCAGCGCGGCGGTGATGGCGATGACGCTGGGCAGTCCGATGCCGGGCGCCTGCAACTCGAAATAGAGCCCCCCGACGATGCACATGATGAGGATGCCGCTTACTACGGGGTTAACCAAGAAGTTGATGATTTTGTCGATAACGGAGAGTTTTTGTTCCGTAATCTCCGCGGGAATTTCGGTGACGTGCGACAGGGCCTCATCGCGACTGCTGGCCACCGCTTCGCAGAAACCGTTTTCGGCAGCCTCTTCGGAGGTGAATGTCAGCACTTTACCCTTATCGCTGATGTCGGGAATCTCCACATCGGGATCCACCATGGCTTGCGCGATGTTGGGGTCGCGACCGTTGTGCTCGGCGGTGGTGCGCATGAGCGAGCGCATGTACGACTGGTACTTGTCGGGCATGATTTCGCCGCTCTCGTTGACCACCGAGGCCGCCCCGATGGAAGCACCGGGCATCATGTAAATGCTGTCGCAGGCGATGCTGATGAGCGCGCCCGCCGACGCCGCGTTGTTGTTGATAAAGACGACGGTCGGCACTTTGGTGTTGAGCAGCAGCGTGCGGATCTTGTCGGCCGCGTCAAGCTCCCCGCCGAAGGTGTTGAGCTCCAGCATCAGGTAGTCGAATTTGCCCTCCTCGGCCTCTTTGACGGCCTTCTCTGTGAGCCGAAGCGCCGGTTTGGAGATGTTGTCATCAATTTTGTAGTAATAAACCTTCGGTTGTTGGGCGAAAACCGCGAAACTCAGTGCGAATAATGCTACCAGAATGAAATATGCTTTTCTCATTTTGTATTCGTTCTAATTATAATTCATGCGGCAAAAATACAAAAAATAGTTTCAGGTTTCAAGATTCAGGTTTCAGGTTTTCTTTGTTCGGAATCACTTGAAACTTGAAACCGAAAATAATGTACTTTTCCTCTGTTATTCGTAGAGGACGGGGCTTATGTTATTTGTGAGACGGGGCATGCCCCGTCTCTACATACATCAATTTCATTATGTTTGAGCATATTTAAAATTTGTGTACATTTGCCGGCTAATTTTTTGGACATGAAAAAGGAAAATGTAGATCAGATTTTTGAGGAATTCAAAAATGCTAAAATACTGGTTATCGGGGATGTAATGATTGACTGCTACCTCACCGGCAAAGTCACGCGCATCAGTCCGGAAGCGCCCGTGCCAATCGTGAATGTGCAAAACCGCAGCTACCGTCTCGGCGGCGCTGCCAATGTGGCGCTCAATCTCAAGAGTCTCGGTGCCGACCCCATCCTATGCTCCGTCATCGGCAGCGACTCCAAGGCCAAAGTCTTCTACAATCTCATGGAGGACTGCGACCTCATCTCCGACGCCATCGTCCCGATGTACGGCCGCCGCACTACGATCAAGTACCGCATCATCGGCAACAACTGCCATATCGTGCGTGTGGATGACGAGAAAGTGCAGTCGCTCAAGGAACGCGAGAAACGGCAGTTCCTGACCACCGTGGAGCAGATTATCGACCACAACGATATCGACGCCATTATCTTTGAGGATTACGATAAAGGTCTGTTTTCCAAGGATTTGATTTCTGAAATCATCAATTTTGCCCATAAGAAGAACATCTACGTGGCTGTTGATCCCAAGGAGAAGAATTTCAACAATTATGCAAATGTCAACCTTTTCAAGCCCAACTTGAAGGAGATGTCGAAAGGATTCCATGTGGAAGAGAACGCCGAGCTTACGTTGGATGAGATTCACGATCTGGCGAAGGAATTTGCCGAGCGGCAGAATATTGACAAGGTGATGGTGACCATGTCGGCGAAGGGCATCGCCTTCTACGACCGCCAGAACGATACGTTCCAGCACCAGCCCGCCTTCCATCGCCGCGTGAGTGATGTCTCCGGCGCAGGCGACACGGTGATTTCCGTCGCCACGTTGTTCCTGCTGAAAGGGCACTCGGTGGAAGAGACCTGCCTGGCCTCCAATCTGGCTGGCGGCATTGTTTGCGAGTATGTGGGCGTGGTGCCCATCAACTGTGCGCAACTCAAGGACGAAATGGCGAAAAATGCTCCCGGCAGGTAGTTTTGCCGCATGACATATACTAAAAGTCTCGTAATCTCGTTACGGCAACTTTGAAATATTTATGAAACTTAAAAGAATTCTCGCTCTCGCTGTCATTTGCTTAGGCATAACCATCCATGCTTACGCCCAGTTCGGTGTGCCCAATCTGGTGAAATACGACAAACGTCGTTTTCATTTCGGCTTTACGCTGGGATACAACAACTTCGACTACAGTATCTCCTCCAAGCCCGATTTGGCGGAGTATGATTCGCTGATGATGATCCACACGCGCCCTATGAGCGGGTTTAGCCTCGGTATTGTTACCGATCTCAGCCTCGGCAAATACTTCGATTTGCGTTTTATCCCTGGCCTGTCCTTCGGTGACCGCTATATCGACTACACCATACGCTATGCCGATGGCTCCGAACTGGTTACCGGAAAGAATTTGCAGTCCGTGTATTTGGACCTCCCCATTCTGTTTAAGTACAAGTCATCCCGTATGCTCAACAACATCAGGGCATACGTCATTGCCGGCGGTCAATACACCTTCGACATGATTTCCGCCAAGAAGAAAAAGGCTCCCGAGAACGGCGAGGTGGTGCTTAAACTCAACCCCCACGATGTGCAGGCCCAGGTGGGTGTAGGTCTCGACTTCTACTGCACGTACTTCAAGTTCACTACCGAATTTAAGATGTCTTTCGGCCTCCTCAATATGCTTGTTCCGGAGAATAACATGTACGCCACCAGCGTCACCGGCCTTTATGCCAAGAATATGCAGATTTCGTTTATTTTTGAGTAGACTTAAGACTTGAGACTTGAGACTTAAGACTTAAGACTTAAGACTATAGGGTGGGGAAGAAGGAAAAGAGAGATAATAGAGAAGAAAGAAATAAAAAAGTTAAGAAATAACAGCAGACTAAGAACTGACGACTATCCCAAAAAGTCTAAAGTCTAAAGTCTAAAGTCTAAAAAACAATAAAATGGCAAACAACGAAGACCTTTTCAAACAGATTATATCCCATGCCAAGGAGTATGGGTTCATTTTTCCGTCAAGTGAGATTTACGACGGCTTGAGTGCTGTGTATGACTACGGTCAGAACGGCGTGGAACTGAAGAACAACATCAAACAGTACTGGTGGAAAGCGATGGTGCAGTATCACGAGAACATTGTGGGTCTCGACAGTGCCATCTTTATGCACCCCACCATCTGGAAAGCCTCCGGCCACGTGGATGCATTCAACGATCCGCTCATCGATAACAAGGATTCGAAGAAGCGTTACCGCGCTGACGTTCTCATTGAGGATCACATTCAAAAGATTGAAGATAAGATAGATAAGGAAATTGAAAAGGCGAAAAAGCGTTTCAATAACTTCGACGAGGTGCTCTATCGCCAGACCAACACCCGCGTGGTGCAGTATCAGGCGCAGGTTGACGACATCCGCAAGCGTTTTGCCGAATTGATGAACAACAATGATCTGGTTGGCCTGAAAGCGCTCATTGAAGAGTTGGGCATCGCCTGTCCGATTTCCGGCACGCGCAACTGGACCGATGTGCGCCAGTTCAACCTGATGTTCGCCACCAAGTTGGGCTCCGTGGCTGATGGTGCGGACACGATTTATCTCCGTCCGGAGACTGCGCAGGGCATCTTCGTGAACTTCCTGAATATCTACAAGACCGGGCGCATGAAACTGCCGTTCGGCATTGCCCAGATCGGCAAGGCTTTCCGTAACGAGATTGTGGCCCGTCAGTTCATTTTCCGCATGAGAGAGTTCGAACAGATGGAAATGCAGTTCTTCGTGAAACCCGGTGAGGAGTTGAAATGGTTTGAGTATTGGAAACAGACCCGTCTGCAGTGGCACACGGATCTCGGCATTGCGCCGGAGAACTACCGCTTCCATGACCACGAAAAGCTTGCGCACTACGCCAACGCCGCCACCGACATCGAGTTCAAGTTCCCGTTTGGCTTCAAGGAGCTGGAGGGCATTCACTCCCGCACCAACTTCGATCTGTCGCAGCATGAACAGTATTCCGGCAAGAAGCTGCGCTATTTCGACCCCGAGCTCAACGAAAACTATGTACCTTACGTCATCGAGACTTCCATCGGTGTGGACCGCATGTTCCTTGCGGTCTTCAGCCACGCCTACCAAGAGGAGACCCTCGAGGACGGCTCTGTGCGCACGGTGCTGCGTTTGCCCGCGAAACTCGCCCCCTACAAGGTGGCTGTTCTGCCTCTGGTCAAGAAAGACGGTCTGCCTGAGATTGGTCAGGAGGTTTTCGACATGCTGAAGAAGGACTTCATGGTGCAGTACGAGGACAAGGACGCCATCGGCCGCCGCTACCGTCGTCAGGATGCCATCGGAACACCGTTCTGCATCACCATCGACAACCAGACGAAGGAAGACCAGACCGTTACCGTGCGCGAGCGCGACACAATGGCCCAATACCGTCTTCCGATTGCCGACCTGACCGTGGAATTGATGAAGAAATTACGATAACATCCATTGGGACGCGATGGTTTGCGTCCTTATGAATAAACCTGCTGTAGAGACGTGGCGCGCCGCGTCTCTACATTTGTTTTAAACTGTCGAAAATGTCGGGTTGTATACCGCAAAATTTGTATCTTTGCCGTTTCAAAATCAAAATAGATAATTAGGTAAAATGAGAAAATACACCCTCCTGATCATTATGTTGCTGGCGGCGGTCGCCACTTATGCACAAGGGCTGAAGGCTCTTATTAGTCACAAAGCTTACTGTGGCAGCGGCATGCAGCCTTATATCGAATTTACTTTCATTGTGGGCGGAAACACGGTGCGCTACGTCCCCGACGAGCAGGGAAAGTTTAGTGCCGGCGTGGAAATCCGGGTTGACATGAAGCAGAACGACTCTGTGGTGAAACAGCTTCACTATATCCTCGGCAGCGACCTCTTTACGGACTCAGTCCGTAGCGGGAAACCGGATTTTGCTGATATACAGAATATTCCGATTCCCCAGGGAGAGTACTTCCTCTACTTTTACATGAAGGACGTAAACGCCTTGCCCGATAGCAACGGTCATGTGGAACAACTCTCCTACATTGACAAAATTCTCGTTGAATTCCCCGCAGACCGAATCTCTACCTCAAAGATATCGCTTTACCGTTCCATGAACAAAGCCACGCGCGACGACCTTTTTGCTAAATATGGATACAATTTGCCGCCGCTGTACGCAAATTTTGTCCCCGAGTCGCAATATACGCTGCCCTTTGCCGTAGAAGTTTATAACACCCCGAAGATTCTTGGTAGTCATCCGTTGAAGGCCAAATGCTTTATTGAGCATGCCGAGTCGCATCTGGCGGCCAACCCCGCCAACATCATCAGTCTGGAGCTTCCGACCAAGGAGGTGGTGTTGGTGCTCAACGAGTTCAACGTGTTCAACCTCCCCTCCGGCAACTATTTTGCCGTGGTGGAGCTGACGGATGACCGCGACAGTCTGCTTCTTGTGGACAAACTCTTTTTCCAAAAAAGCAACCCTTCTGTCAGACTTAATCTCGATGACTACAGTCAGGCGAATATCCATGGCACTTTCGTGGAATTTGACACCAATCGTAAAGTGTTGATTGATAATGTGAGATGTCTGTATCCCATCAGCACGCATGCCGAGCGCGAGTTTTACGATGATAGACTGAAAAGCATTCCGACGGATCAGTTACAGAAATTCTTCTACAATTTCTGGTTGAAACGCAATCCGGCCAACCCGGAAGAGGCGTGGCTGAAGTACAAGAATCGGGTTGATATTGTGCAGGCGCGCTACGGCAGCAAGCAGATCCAGGGATACCTGACCGACAGAGGCCGTATATACCTCCAGTATGGTGATCCTAATGAAATCAAGGAAGTGCCTTCGGATCCCGTGACGCTGCCGTATGAGATCTGGCATTACTATTATCTGAATAATCAGACCAATGTGAAATTCGTGTTCTACGACCCTGTGCTCACCGGTAACGACTACGAACTGTTGCACTCCACAATGTATGGTGAGATTCAGGATCCGAACTGGAAGATGAAACTGGTTCGAAAGATTGAGACGCAGTGGGATCTTTATAACCCCACACCCACCGATTATTGGGGCAACGATATGAATGACTATTGGAAATATCACTGATGAGCAACTCGCTGCAGTAAGATGTCATTAAATCGGATTTTTATACAGAAATAATTCTAAATCAGCAATATGTACACACAAGAACAAGGACTTTATGTTGCGCATTGTGAAGAAGGTGCGCTTAGTATACAAGGAAAAATGGCCAACCGCCATGGTTTGATTGCCGGCGCCACGGGTACTGGCAAGACCGTGAGCCTTCAAGTGTTGGCAGAGACCTTCAGCCAGGTAGGCGTGCCTTGCTTTATGGCCGATATGAAAGGAGATCTGTCAGGTATCAGCCAGGTCGGGAAAATGAGCGGCTTCATTGAGAAGCGCTTGCCCGAGTTCGGGATTGAAAATCCTGAATTCCAGGCTTGTCCGGTCCGTTTCTACGACGTTTTCGGCGAGCAGGGACATCCGATCCGCGCCACGATCTCCCAGATGGGTCCGCAACTCCTTTCCCGGCTGCTCGGTCTCAACGACACCCAAGACGGGGTTCTCAACATCGTGTTCCGCATCGCCGATGAACGTGGGCTGATGATTATCGACCTCAAGGACTTGCGCGCGATGCTCGAGTTCGTCTCCAAGCACGCCAAAGAATACACGGTAAAATATGGCAATATCTCCACGGCATCCATCGGTGCCATACAGCGGGCGCTGTTGCAACTGGAGGCACAGGGAGCCGACAAGTTCCTCGGGGAACCGAGTTTCGACATCCAAGATTTCATCAGGACCGAGAACGGCAGGGGAGTAATGAGCGTGTTGGCAGCAGACAAACTGATGATGCAGCCCAAACTCTACAGTACGTTTCTATTGTGGCTGCTCTCCGAACTTTACTCCACATTGCCGGAGGTCGGAGATTTGGACTTGCCGAAACTAGTCTTCTTCTTTGATGAGGCGCACACCCTTTTCGAAGACACTTCCAAGGCCTTGATCGACAAGATTGAGCAGGTCATTCGTCTAATCCGAAGCAAGGGCGTGGGCATCTATTTCATCTCCCAATATCCCAACGACATCCCCGACAGCATCTTGGGTCAGCTCGGCAACCGCATTCAGCACGCACTGCGTGCCTATACGCCGAAAGATCAGAAGGCGGTGCGTACCGCCGCTGAAACCTTCCGCGCCAACCCGGCATTCAAGACTGAAGACGCCATCATGAATCTGGAAACCGGTGAAGCGCTGGTTAGTTTCTTGGATGAGAAAGGAGCCCCAGGCATCGTTCAACGCTCCAAAATTCTCTTCCCCCTGTCACAAATAGGTGCAATCACAGAAGGACAGCGTTTAGACATCATCAAGCAGAGTAATATCTACGGCAAATACGACACCCCTGTGGACAATGAAAGTGCTTTCGAGATCCTGCTTAGAGAAGCAGAAGAGGCACTTGCCTTACAAGAGGAAGAAAAAGCCTTGGCAGAGGCCGAAAAAGAGGAAGCCAAGAGGGCGGCCGAGGAGGAGAAGGAATCCAAGAAGCCGGGCCTTTTCTCCAAGGTGATTAAGGCGATCATTACCGCCGTGACGGCCACTTTAGGCACGATAGTGGGCAATAAGATCAGCGAAAAGGTTTCCGGGAAAAAGAAAAAGACGACGACCTCCGCCAAAGAGAAAGTGATCAAGAATACAACTTCCGCCGCCACCCGGACGATTACCCGGGAAATCACGCGCGACATTCTCGGAAATATATTGAAATAGATACGATGTAGTAGGATTTTTTGTAGGGATGCAAAATATTGCGTCTCTACAGTGTCATTAAACCATAAACCTCTTACAAAGGAAATGCGTAAAGTTTTAGTAATATACACTGGCGGCACCATTGGGATGATGATGGATCCGGTAACGAAGTCGTTGGTGCCGTTTGAGTTCAAGGATATTAACCAACAGCTGCCCATGCTGTCGCTGATGGATGTAGAGCTGACTTTCGAGTCGCTCCTCCCGCTCATTGACTCATCCGATACGGATCCGTCGTTTTGGATTCGGCTGGCGAAGGTGATAGGGGAGAACTACCCCCATTTTGACGGCTTCGTAGTGTTGCACGGTACCGATACGATGGCATACACCGCTTCAGCGCTAAGTTTTCTGTTGGAGAACTTAGCCAAACCAGTCATTCTGACCGGATCACAGTTGCCTTTGGGTGTAATTCGCACGGACGGTAGACGTAACATACTGAATGCCATTGAGTTTGCATCGGCATCACAAGACGGACTTCCTATAGTGAGGGAGGTGTGCGTCTATTTTCAGAACGCCCTCTACCGCGGCAACCGCACCTACAAGGACGATGCGGCGCGGTTTAACGCCTTCTATTCGCCCAATTACCCGAAACTGGCTGACGTGAACACCTACATTGACTATCATAAGCGCTATCTTTTCATCCCGAACAGCAAGAACCCGCTCATCGTTCACTACAAAATGGACAACAATGTGGCTGTGCTGAAGATATTTCCGGGCATTAGCGAGGTGTTTTTGGAGAACGTGTTCCGAACCGAAGGATTGCGAGCCGTCATTATGGAAACATTCGGGGTGGGCAACGCACCTACCAAACCGGCATTCCTTCAAACGTTGCAAAAAGCTGTACAGCAAGGAATTGTCATTGTGAATGTGACCCAGTGCAAAGGCGGCGGCGGGGTAGTGATGGGCCGTTATCTCACTGGCAAGACCCTCTCCGACATCGGTGTCGTCAGCGGCCACGACATGACCACGGAGGCCGCCCTCACCAAGATGATGTACTTGCTCGGCTGCTTCACGGACGTGAAAAAGATTAAACAGGCGATGGAAGTGCCGTTGCGCGGCGAGCTGACCTTAGAGAACGACGTCTTCGAGGAATAATTAAAAAGGTTTTCTTAAGCAGCCTCGAAGAGGCAAAACGCGCGAAGCGCAAGTAACCCCACACTAAGGCAGACAGGCCGCAGTGTGGGGCAGTAAAGCAGCCTCAAAGAGGCGTGATGAACATAAACGTACAATGAACAAGAATAATATCGAAATCTGCTGCGGTTCGATACAGTCAGCCGCGAATGCGAAAGCCGGCGGCGCAGTGCGCGTCGAGCTGTGCCAGGGGCTCGTCGAGGGCGGCACCACCCCTTCGCCCGCCACCATCGATTACGCCGTGAGGGAACTGGAACTGCAAGTCTTCGTTTTGGTAAGGCCCCGTGGCGGTGACTTCTGCTACAACGAACTGGAAATCAGAACGATGGAAGAAGATGTGGCGTACTGCAAGAAGGCGGGGGCAGCTGGCATCGTGGTCGGTTTCCTGCATCCCGACGGCAGCATTGACACGGAATTGACTCGCCGTTTCGTGGAGCTCTCCGCTCCGCTGCCCGTTACCTTCCACCGCGCCTTCGACGAGTGTGCGGAACCATTAAAAGCGTTGGAGCAGATCATCAACTGCGGGTGCAAACGCATCCTCACCTCCGGCTGTAAGCCTACTGCCATGGAGGGTGCGGAAATGTTGCAAAAACTTGTGAAACAGGCAGATGGACGGATTACCATCCTCGCCGGCAGCGGTGTCACGCCAGACAATGTTCGGGAACTGAAGCAGAAGACCGGCGCGCCGGAAATCCATGGATCATGCAAGATTACACGCCCCGACGGATCGTGGGAGACGGATACGGAGGCGGTGAATTTATTGATGGAACGGGTAATGGTTTAGTGGTTTAAGGGTTTAGGAGTTTAAGTTTATTGGTTTATTGGTTTAATTAGGAATATGAATAGGAAATTATTGTCATTTTTAGTTTTTTATTGTTTGTTGTTGGGGCTGTCGATGTCGCCGGTGGTTGCACAGAACGACTACTGGAGAGCGGTGTATCTGGATTATCGAGACCGTCCGGGAGTGTCGCAAGATGTAAGTGAGAAAATTTCGAATTATCGCATTATGTCCGACATCCATAGTCGTGATATGGCGCAATATCTCACCTTTTTGTACGCTTATATGCCGCAGAGCGACCTCGCCGACTATGATTTCGAGTTTTTCGAGGATCAGGTGAAGGTGGCGTTGGAGGCTCGGAATACCTTCTCGTGGGGGAAAATCATCCCCGATGACATCTTCCGCCATTTCGTGGTGGTTTATCGTGTGAACAACGAGAATTTGGACACCGCGCGGGCGTATATCTTCCACCAGTTGAAAGACCGTATCAAGAATATGAGCATGTACGACGCGGCGTTGGAGGTGAACCACTGGTGTCACGAATATGTGGACTATCAGCCTGCTGATGTGCGCACTTCCGCGCCGTTGGCCACACTGAAGACTTCGCACGGACGTTGCGGCGAAGAGAGCACCCTCACGGTGACGGCCCTCCGCGCGGTGGGCATTCCCGCCCGTCAGTGCTACACCCCGCGTTGGGCGCACTGCGACGACAACCACGCATGGGTAGAGGTCTGGGTCGACGGTAAATGGTGGTTCCTCGGCGCTTGCGAGCCTGACCCCGACCTCAATATGGGCTGGTTCGCCTATCCCTCCACACGCACCATGATGGTGCACACCAACGTCTTCGGTCGCTACGAGGGTCCCGAGGAGGTTAACAAGAAGACAAAATACTACTCCTGCATCAACGTGCTTTCCAACTACGCCGACACGGTGCGAATGACCGTTACGGTTGTGGATGCTCAGCAAAATCCTATCAAGGACGCTTTGGTGCGTTTCAAACTGTATAATTATGCCGAATATTACACTTTGGCCGCCAAGTTGACCGATGAGAATGGCCGGGCCTCGCTCGTCACTGGGAAAGGCGACCTGCTGGTGTGGGTTAGCAAAGATGACATGTACGCATATGACAAAATTGACGGACGCATTGAGAACCAGCAAACTATAGTGCTGAAGCCGGAGGCCAAAATCGCTGGTGAGCCGGAGCATCGGGAATATTGGCATGATTTCACCATCGTGCCGCCCGTGGGCAATCCCGACATTCCCGCGCCGGATCCTGCCCGTCAGGCGCGTTGCGACCGGCGCAAGCAGTACGAGGATTCCCTGCGCGAGGCCTACCGCGCTACGTTCCCTACGGAAGCATGGGTGAAAGCAAACCTGAAAAGCGAATACTTCACCGACGAAGAACTGTACGATATCGTGCATCGGAGTGAGGGCAACTACGCTGAGATTATCAAATTCCTGCAAAAACACAGCAAGAAGAAAGAAGGTTTGTATCTGAAAGAGTTTGTGGCATCATTGGCGGACAAAGATTTACGAGACACGGAAGGTGATTTGCTGGAGTCTCTTTTAAGATACCATCATGGCAATGGTTACGACAAATATCCCAAGGATGTTTTCATCAAAGGCATCCTATCGCCGCGCATCTCCAACGAGCTGCTGCGTTATAGGGATGCCACTCTTTACAAAGGCCCTTACAATGTGCTGGGATCCAGGCCCACGGTGGCCCAGATGCGCCAATATACCCTCGACAGCATCGTGGTGGATCCCGACTGCAACTACTACAACTGTCCTATCAGTCCTTCCGGTGTGTGCTGGCTCAAACGCACCGATGCTCACTCACGCGACATCTTCTTCGTGGCTCTGTGTCGCGAACACGGTGTACCCGCCTATATGGACAACTCCAACGGCGACATCTTCGCGTGGGAGAACGGCAAATGGAACTTGGTAACTTTCGAGGAAAAACCTGTTGAGGACTACAAAACGCTTATCCTGCGGAATCCCAACAAGATGGGGTATTACACACAATACACGTTGCAACGCTTTGCGAATGGGGAGTTTGTGAGTTTTGACTTCGAGAACGACCCGCGTGTGGAGACCAACCCCATCGTACTCTCCGTTCCGGCGGGCTACTATTGTCTCTCTCTCGGCAAGCGCCACGACGACGGCAGCGTCTTCTCGCAAATGCAGTTTTTCAACGTGACAAAAGACACTACCGAAAAATATCTTGATTTCTTCCGCAAAATCCAAGATAGGTCACTGCCTTTAGGCGTTTATGGAAACGTTAATTTGAAGAAAATCGAAGTTGGCGGTCGATCGCTCTCTTCTGTTCTGAAATCCAGTAAGAAAGAATATATCATCCTCTGTTTGGGTACTCCCGGCAGCGAGCCAGTCAACCACTTGATGAAAGAGATTGCCGCCAAACAGGAAGGTTATGAAACCTGGAACGGTCCGATGTTTTTCGTCATGAAAGAGGGGATCTGGAAGAGTGAACCCGGACAACCGAAAAACCTTCGCGTAATTGAGGAAAATTATACGGAACTCGTCGAAATCTTTTCGAAAGCCTTGGACAAAGAACTGGGCAAAAGGAGTCCGATGTGTTTTGTCATAGACAAAAAGGGTCAAATTCTCTATTTCTCGGAAGGATATAACATCGGGGTAGGGGACAGGATGTTGGAAGTGGTGAAAGGACGATAAGGCAATAAAATAAATAGCGACAAAGATTTGTTTTTATGAATGACGACGCCCCTCGAATCCATTGGCTCATAGCACTGGTGCCTTTTGCCGTATTGGTGGCATTGCAAGTCCTCGTTATCAGACAGTTTGGTTCCGATGCCATTGACGGTGCCAGCCAGACGGCCCTGCTCATCTCCGCAGCCATGGCCGTGGCTATCGCCATGGTCGGTTATAAGGTGTCGTGGAAAACCATCAACGGGGCGATTGGAGACAATATTAAAACCATCGGTCCGGCAGTCCTTGTCTTGTTTCTCATCGGTGCTATCTCGGGCAGTTGGATGATGAGCGGGGTGGTGCCCACCATGATTTACTATGGCATGAAGGTGATTACGCCGTCGTTGTTCCTGTTCATGGCTTGTATCATTTGTGCATTAGTGTCGTTGATTACGGGCAGTTCTTGGACCACGGTGGCCACGGTCGGCATCGCACTGATTGGCATCGGCACTGCACATGGTTATTCGGTGGGGTGGACGGCCGGAGCCATCATTTCAGGTGCCTATTTCGGTGACAAAATTTCCCCGCTCTCCGACACCACAGTGCTGGCTTCGTCGGTTGGCGAAGTGCCGTTATTTACGCATATTCGCTACATGCTCATCACTACGGTGCCGTCGTTCACAATAGCGTTGATTATCTTTCTGGTGGTAAGCTTGACCCATCCAGCAGGAAGCGGCGAGCAGGCGGCATCATTTGCCGAAGGTTTGCAGAATAGTTTCGTTATCAGCCCATGGCTGTTGTTGGTGCCGCTTTTTACCGCCGTTCTTATCGCGTTGCGTTTGCCGGCGGCCGTCATCCTCTTTTTGTCGGCTTTAGTGGCAGGGATGGTCATGTTGGTGGCCCAGCCCGACATCGTGGCAGAGGTGGGGGAGGGCAGCCGTTTCCGGGCTTTGATGCTCACTTACTACAGTAGCACGGCTGTTGACACAGGAAACGAAACTCTCAGCGCGCTGGTGCAAACGCGCGGCATGCGTGGGATGTTGAGCACGGTGTTCCTCATTTTCTGCGCCTCCGCTTTCGGTGGTGCGCTCACAGGTGGCGGCATGATGCGAAGTCTCACGGAGGCGCTGGCCCGCGGTATCAGCGGCCGCCGCTCGTTGGTGGCCACCACAGTGGGTACGGGCCTTTTCGCCAATATGGCGACCGGCGACCAGTACCTCAGTATCGTGCTGACGGGCAACATTTATAAGCAGCTCTACAAGGATATGGGCTTCGAAGGTCGTCTGCTGAGCCGCTCTACCGAGGACTCTGCCACGGTGACCTCCGTGCTCATCCCTTGGAACACCTGCGGCATGACCCAGTCCATGGTCTTGAAAGTCCCCACACTGGACTATCTTCCCTACTGTTTCTTCAACTTAATTTCTCCGCTGATGTCTGTTACGGTGGCGTTCATCGGGTATAAAATTTTCAGGAGGGAGGACTCTCAAACCACCGCCGCCACAAAATAGTAGATCATCAATCCCACGCAGGTCAGCTTCAGCACGGTGCCCTTCAGCACCGGCAAGACACACCCTTCCAGCCCGACCAGTAGGCAGACGACTCCCCAACAGGAAGAGGAGAAAAAGCGGTACATTCGAGAAGGTTTTGAAAACGACGAGCAACTCTCCATGTTTGACGTACTTATGAAAGACGATCTTTCAAAAATGGTGTTGTCAGTAAAGTCATTGATCACTACGGCCAAATCGTTCACTTGTTGTTTGATCTGGCGGATTTCCTCGGTGTTGTTCTGGGTCTGTGTGGTGAGTGTCAGAAGTTCCGTGGATGGCAAAACATGCTGTCGTTGAATGATGTAATCTTTCATCTGTTTAAAGAGCCTGATCAATTTTTTACTCTGACTAACAGCGAGTTCACCTTTCAGTACTGTCATGAGCATGTAAATACCCTGCTCCGTAAATGCGTAAGGCATCTTTCTTGTGCCACCCCAACTTGATGTGAAATTTTAGCACATCAAGTTTTCAAACTCCTCTTTAGTAAGCTGAAACCTAAAGTCCTGCTCAAAGCGTTCGATGTTGTTGTTGACTTGACGGGTGAAATATCGTGTCTCATACCCATAGATGGCGTCCCATACGCGTTCATACAAGCTTTTCGTGTTTAAACAAGGAGTTCCCATTTTTGGAAAGATTTAGAGGATACTCTACAAAAACAATTTCCTTTCTCCATCATCCATTAACCCCCAAAAAACACTATCTTTGCCGAAAATTTCCACTATGCGAAAAACAACATTCATCATTCTTTTTACCACTATGACCATATTCGGATTCTCCCAGGAGGATTGGTTTGGGTTCAACCGGTTCAGGGCTGACAATGAGCGCATTGCCAAGAGCGGTAACTACCCCGAGGTGGTGTTCATGGGAAACTCCATCACCGAGTACTGGGCCCTCTACCATCCCGATTTCTTCCGCGAGCACCGCTATTGCGGCAGGGGCATCGGCGGGCAGACCTCGACTCAGATGCTGGCGCGCTTCACTGCCGACGTCGTCAACCTCCGTCCCAAGGCTGTGGTCGTCATGGCCGGCACCAACGACGTGGCTCACAACACCTATTGGGTGGAACCCGATAGGGTGGTGGACAACATTGTGGCGATGTGCCAGCTGGCCCGCGCCAACGACATTGTGCCGCTCGTCAGCTCCATCCCGCCGTGCGCCGCTTTTGTGTGGAACCCCGAAATCAAGGACGCCGCCCAAACCATCGTCGAGATCAACGAGCGCCTGCGCACCTACGCGGAGGCCAACGGCATTGTCTATGTGGACTACCATTCTGCCCTTGCCGACGAGCAAGGCGCTTTCCCCGAGAAACTCAGCGCCGACGGCTGCCACCCCAACCCCGACACCTATTTCATCATGGAGGAGTTGGTGCTGAAGGCAATCGGCGAGGTGCTGAAATAGCAGTAGGGCGTTAGTAGTTAGGTATCGCTGGCCAAAAGCCAACAGCCAAAGGCCAATAGCCAATTACCTTTCTCCGACCTTCACGAATTTTGCCCAACGACAGCGCCCCTCCGCATAATCAACCTTTAGAAAGTAGCTTCCGGGGTTCAAGGACGTGACATCCAGCACTCCCGAGGCAGCAATCCTTTTTGTCAACACCTGTTTTCCCTCCGCATCATAAACAGATACCGCACGCAGGGCTTCCCTTCCGACGTCTATCGTCAGACAATCTCCCGTGGGATTCGGGAAGATTTTCAGCCCTGAATCTTCGTTATGATCTGAAACAGAAGTGTTTACAAGGACGTACACGGTGACTGCGCTGCGCGGACTTATGCACAAGAGCGAGTCGTCCTGGTATTGTTCTTCGAGATAATAGGTTGTCGTGTCAAAAAGCACCGGCGTGGTGTAATAATCCCCCACGGCAATGGCCTGCGAAGCCGTGTCGGAATCATACCAGTGCACTTCATGGGTTGCGAGCGCGACTACCGTTGTCTGCATCCCCGGCAAGATATACTGGTCGAAGGCTACAGGCGCCTCAACCTGCGGTTGGAGTTCCACATCGTGCTGGACCGCCATCCCCGGACGAGTGGTGACGGTGAAAGTCGCCGTCTGATAGCAGGGGGCAGACACCTCCACCATATAGGTGCCGGCCATAATCGGGCGATGATACACCCCCAATGGCAAATGCGAATAGACTTCGGAGTTAAAACGGTCGTGATTCAGCACTTTTACCATTGCCTCGACGGGTTCGTGGGTTGTTGCATCGGTGACTACACCCCAGAATCCATAGCTGCATTCCATTGCGTAGCTCAACAGGGCATTCTTGTTCTTGTCCCAGTAGGTGGGCAACAACATGGTGTCTGTTATTACCGGTATGTGGCTCACTTCTATGGTCACCTCACGGCAACGCTGGTAGTAGGTCATATAATCCTGCCGGCCGCCGACAAGCGGGCTCCAGTCGGCACCTTCGATGACCGAACGCCCTCGGTAATCTCCATAGAGGTAGGCGGTATCCTGCGCATGACACAGCGAGGCGTAGTTCTGACCCGTATAGCGGAACCAGTCGGCGTCGGCATGGGTGCGCTGTTGGGTCGTCCAGGCATCCCACGGATAGTTCACGATTTCGGCGCCGCAATGGAAATTGACCGACATCACAAAATGGATGGGCGTGACCCAATCGATGATGGCTTGCGTCTCGGGTTGGATATTTGCCGCACCTTCCAAGCCAGGCAGATAGGGGTAGTTGCGGTTCAACTGCACGTCGTTGTAATTGTGATAGATGGAATGGACACCATCTTTCAAGATTAAGTCGTTGGTTAGATAATAGGTCCCGTCGGGGTTTTCAAGCGGACAGATGTATAGATCAACACTGTCCAAGAGCCTCTGCACGGCGGTGTCGGTTGTCGCGTTGTTTAGGATATAGTCAGCCAGACGCAGCATCATGTAGTAACACACCGTTTCCCACCCGTGCATGGTCGAGGAATAGAGGAAGGCTGGCTTCGTGGTGTTCTGTCCCAGCGTATTGCTGATGTGGATTGCGAAAATGGAGTGATGCAAATCCGGATGGGGCGTGTCCTCCAAAATGGTGTCTATTTGGCAAAGATTCGGAAAAGAGTCCTGGAAATGTTGCAGAAGTTGGGTGTAAACGTCGTAAGTCGGATACTTGTTCCACCGCAGCATCTCCTCTAACGTGTTGGCCATGTGGCTGTTGGTGATGTCTTTGCTTTCGGACGACTGCTCGTATGGCATAGTTTCCCGTTCTTCTGGCAAAACGGCTGCCGGTGCGGCATCGAGATGGACGCATACGGTGTCGGAATGGGCCGACTCCGTATCGCCGCAGCTATAAGTTATTGAATAACAATGTTCTCCGACGGTGGCGAGACTGTCCACATACACCGAGTCGGTTATCCCCGAGGCAATCAGCACCCCGTCGCGATACACGTTACACAGGTGTCCGCTTGCCCTCCGGCCCTGTATGGCAAGGTCGTCCAAGCAGAACATATACTGGTCGTGCGAGATGCAGTGCACCGCCACATATTTGGCTGCTGCGGGCACCAGGAAGGAAAATTCGTTCCACTCGGCGACGGTCGTTATGGTGTCGCAGTGCAAGGGGATGAAACTTCCGGCAGTGGTGTCGGTGAGGGAGTAGGCCGCCACGAATTTCTCGTCCGCGAACCGGTAGGCGAAGCTGCGGGCGAAAAACGAGAAGGTGAACGGCTCGGTGAAGTCCAGCTCCGGGCTTATGATCCAGTCGTCGTTGGCGATGTCCGAATGGAAAGGGCTTCCGAAAAACCGGTGCCCCGAATGTGCCGTGACGTTATACTGGTTTCCGGCGAGGAGATAGTCGTCCAGTACGACGAAGGCCATGGGCGAGCCCACGTTGGGGAAGCTTAAAACGCCGAAGGGGGCGGTGGGTGCCCCGTCGCCGTCGATGTAGTGCCATCCCAACGTGCCGGGGGAATTGACTGCCCCGTAGGGATGCCCTTCCACATCATCCAAAAGCAGGATATCTTCCACATGGTAGGCGCCGCTCCACGACACCACCACCTGGCTGTCGCTGACCACCACCTGCGGCGCATCGGGGGTTACGCAGGAATCCGCCTGCCCTTGCGCTATGATGCCGTCGGGCAGCTGTATGTCGTCAATCCACACGCAGTCCGACCCCTTGCTTTTCGTCTGGTTCTTGGTATAGCAGAACTTCAGCACATGGTACCCCGAACCGACGGGGCATTGGAACTCGCTCCACTCCACATATCCCGCCAACGAGTCGCGCAGCACCCCGTCTAAATAGAAAAGGAACCCGCCGCTGCCCTCTGCCGAGAAGACCTTGCGGTAATACGAAAGGGTACCGCTCTCCGTCAGATAGACTCCCAGCTCCAACACCGACTCCGTGTTCAGCGTATAGTAGTTGCCGCTCCGGACGCAATACCGGCCATTGTGCGCCCCTTCGCTGGTGATCTCCCAACGGTACTGCAGGCCCGGGCGTTCCCAAGATAGGGACGTGAAATCCCCCGACTCCCAATCCTCCGCAATCGGATGCGAAACCACCTGGCCCGACAGCGGCATCAGTAAAACGACCAAGATAAAAACTATGAGACTCTTGATTTTCATAACTTTACCAGGTTTTAACGGATGAACTCAATGTGAAAGTTCCGACATTTCGGACAACAACCCAAACGGAAACACCCTACACCGCAATGTTATCCGACGGCAAAATTACAGAAATATTTGATTTGTCAACCATAAATAAAAAAACGAGCCGCCACACCCGTGACGGCCCGTTATTCATAATTCAGCATTCAGAATTCATAATTCCTTTTGATATTTTAGATTGTCCCGTTGAATGTTATAGTCAGTCTTTTCATTGTGCGAATCACTGTCGAGTTCTATTACAAGCCAGAGTTTTATACGCAAAAAGCTTAACAACTCTCTGTTTTCAAGGATGTTATGGACACTGTGTGTTTTGATTTGAATATCGTTAATGTTGCTTGTTTTTCACAAGGAATTCTGATGTTTTAATATTACTACCCCGCCTGCCGGCACCCCTTCTATAATAGAAGGGGAATTTGCCCCGCGCCGGCACGCAGTGCCGTGGCCAAAAAACATCTCGCCACGAGAGACCAAACCAAGTAACAAAGCAAATCGCTTGACTGATAAATTCAGGCACATGGAATTATCGCATCAATAGTAAACAAACAAAAACGCGGTCATGCTGTTTGACCGCGTTCTTATTTACCTTAATACTGCGAAACGATTGCAGAAGTTATAAGGAATTTAGGACGAAATCCGAGAGGAGAGCGTCTCTGGTGCCCTAATATATATTAACGTCTAATAATTCCTCGTTAGCTATATCCAGCAAAACTTTTTCAGTTTGGACATCACACGGTATGTCAATATTTGTAGCGGAAATATAGCAGTCTCTATCTCCCTTTGATATTGGTGTTCTCCCCATAGGTATCGTTTTTAAAAGAATCATCACGTGTGGCTTGGATATAGGCATTTGCCCAATTAGTAAGCCATTCATATTTTCTTCCAGTTTTATGAATGCCAGTGACTTCAACATTCATTTTTTTCTGAACGCGCTTATAGCTGTAAAGTTCTTGTGTTTTTCGATATTCGTTAAATGTATTTTGATGTTCTTCTTCAACATCCCAAGTCGTCACAAGATAACCGTAATAAGGGTCTGCATTATTTATAATCACCATACTGTCTATTGTTATTGAATGAACACCTTCCATTTTTTGGATAGTCATGGGCAACCCTTTCGTTTCTGTTTCCACAATGCCCTCTTTTAGTTCATTGATACTGATGCCACACGAACACAATAGGAATGATGTTAAAACAGCTACAAATATTTTTTTCATATTTAACATATTATAAATTAGAGCGGCAAAATTACAAAAAAAACGTCACAAACTGCAACGGATTTTAAAAACTGATCAAACCCTCATTCTCATTAAAGTAGCGGAAATAGAAATGCCATACTGCACTCTGATGGAAATGAGTTCCGGCAACGCGATATTTT
>Ga0310696_10000180_pt1 | contig 109273 bp, 93 predicted proteins | sample AusTroGonzalo_MG_4_FD_203885 | JGI IMG/M metagenome (GOLD analysis project Ga0310696, IMG submission 203885) | Bovine rumen microbial communities from tropical cattle in Woodstock, Queensland, Australia - Gonzalo_02 (v2) (version 2) | ecosystem: Host-associated > Mammals > Digestive system >...
CCCCTATCGAATCCTTTCACATCGGGAAAGCCATCAAAGCTGAGCTTGCGCGGCAGGGAAGAAGCATCACCTGGCTGGCGCATCAAATCGGCTACACTCGCGAGAACCTCTACAAAATCATGCGCCGAGAATGGATATACACCGATGTCCTCTTCAAAATTTGCGATGCCCTCGACCACGATTTCTTCAAGGCCTGCTCCGACTGGCGCAAATTCCCATCTTATCCAAAAACTGTGAACCAAAGCGACAATCCATAGGTACGATTTTTCCGATGGATTGGGATGGATAGTTACGGAACGAAATGGTTTGGAGATGGGGGAAAGTGTAATTTTGTGACCGAAATTTTAGTTAATTAAAAACCGACGGGCCGATGGGATATAACGGGCAATTACAGTATGAAAAAAACAATAATTGCCTTGTTGTTGACATTTTGCATCTCTGCTGTTTTCGCTCAACAGACTGTTATTGGCTCGGTTTATTTAAGAGTAGATGCGGGAGAAAGTTATGAACTATGGGAATCTTCTGCAGATTCCTTTTTGAAATTTTTATCAGGTTGGAAACATATAGGATGGAAAGATAAAATGGTAAGCTATTCATATGACGAGCTATATGCTAAATTGAAGAAAGAGGCTCTACGTAAATATGGAAGTTCATATCCCGACTTAGAATTGAGTGATTTCGACTATGAAATGAAACATACTGAACCAGGAGAATTATCTGATGAAGAATCGTACACCAACGTAGTAGGCTCTTCCACCAAATACAAGAAAAAGGATCGTATAGCAAGATATTATAATTGTTCTGCAACTGTGGTTGTGAAAAAATAACTCCTTAACAAGGTAAAATATATCATTTCACATTAAAACCGACGGGCCGAATGGGATATAACACGGCAAAAAAAGTATGAAAAAATTATTATTGACAAGTGCCTTTTTTCTTTTTTTAGGTATGGCATTGCAAGCACAACCTGCATGGCAAACACAAAATCAATGTCCTGAAGGCACCCGACCAAAACCAACAGCTAATGGACCATTTAAGTCAACTTATGAAACATGTGGCAGCAGTACAACTCAAAAGCAAGGAACTCAAAATCATTATATCTTGGGCGGCGAAGTTGGTTCTGGAAAAACCAGTCCTGTTAATGCGCAAGCTAACGGTTCATATAGTCGTGATGGGGAGAAGACTACCAAAACGACACAAGAGAATACATGTGTAAAACATGAAGTCACTTATGATTGTGTCAAGCCGAAAACAACAACAAACAACAAATAATAATACCTTGCAGTTAATGTTAATAATGGCGCGATTCTTTTAATTCGCGTCATTATTTTATTTTCACAACAGTAATGATAATAGCGTTTTTTCATTTCAATATTTAAGTTTGACCAATTTGAGTGAGATATTATCACGCTCAAGAGAACTTGTAGTACTCGCGAGAACTCCAAACCATATTTTATCATCATTTCATAAGTACACGTATTTGTTGGACAACCGAACCCATCGCATTATAGTTTCCTCAAGCCCACAGAATCTTGCTCTCGTACATAACATGTCATGTGCGATGCCTCTTTTTTCCAAGTCTTTCAACCCTCTATGTTGGTTCGCAGATAGGCTGGTATTCCATTGTTTATTACGAACATAGCAGTCGGCTACTATCTCAGTGCCCGCATCACCCCCGAGTACATCCAAACCCAAGTCGTGAACGTCAGCACCAGCGAGATTGAGGGCGATGTGACGGAGAATTGGTAAATCCTTCTGCACCCTTCATCGCATTCTGCGGAAGACAACCCCGTCTGTCAAGGCGGCGTGCCGGAAGTGGAGGAGTTCGTGAAGAAGGTGCGGAAGTGACCGACGCTTCCGAGCGTTGCAAAAGACAAATATGGTATAATTACAAATGGTAGGGTCGTCATGTGGTGGCGACCTTTATTTGTGTATTCTGATAGGCCTTCCATTTGGCGGGGATTGTCAAATCAAAACCAGTCAATTCGAGATGCACAACATCTGGGAAGACACATTGGCGGAATCTTAATTCATAACGTTCAAGATTGATCACTCGCGAGCCACTGATCTTGTTCAAACTGTTGGAACGATGGAATGGAGGGATATATACAAACACTTTCGTTCCCGACTCCTTGGCCAATTCAATAGCGGGAAGCATATCGCTGTCGGCAGATACCACAATTGCCACATCACAATTATGATTGTTAGCATCATTAACAATTTGCGTCGCAATCCTAACATCCGATTCTTTTTCCTCGTATGTCTGAATGATATGACCGCAATTGTAACACATGATGTTTTTACGGAGATATTTACCTAAAAATAGTTGGAACTTCTCGTTCTCTTTATTGGCTTGAAAAAAAGCATTTTGTCGTAAAGCTTTGTCGAGATTATCCGGTTTGGCCGAGAAATATTTCACACATACCAATTCCTGATCTGGTTTCATGAACATTTCGAAGAACTTCACCACATCAAGCCAATAATAACGTCTCCACCTAAGACTCTTTTTTAAACCATAATAGAGATTAAATCCATCAACATATACGATAACCTTCTGTTTATCCATAGTTTAAATTGTTTTCAAAAAATAAGCCCACTTATGAAGAGTGGGCGAGCCTTAGTATATTCCACCTAAGGGGGATTCGATTGCAAAAATACAAAAATTTTAATACCACATGATTCTTTCGAAAAAAAATATTTGAGAGCCCTTTTTATTCCCGCGACTCGTTATGTTCTACCATCATGCCCGTGCTGAAAGACATGAGATTCCCTACTGAATGGGGAAAAATGCCTGTGTGGAAAGCATAGGGATCAAGAAGCCACGATTTTCACCTATTTATCGTCTCAGCAAATCGAACACCGTCTTCACCGGATTGAAGGTGGCGATGGGTACTTCTACGAAGATGGTGATCCAGTCGCTCATGGCGCCGTTCCAGAGGCCCGGCAACTCCAGTGCCTTCAACGTGCGGTCGCCGTACGATTTCGAAGAGATGAAGCCCGTTTCGGGGTCCACGTACTGCAACAGGTCGAATTTCTCGCCTTTATAATTCTTCAAAGCGCAGACCATGTCCACGGGGTTGAAGTGCGTGGCCTTGGTCATCTTATCCTTCTGGTCAGGAGCAATTTGCGAGGACTCCACTATCTGCAGAGAAGCATTGTCGTCGGCATCCAACACCCAGAACGGGCCGCCGCCAGGCTCACCTTCATTACGCACCATGCCACACACGCGCATGGGACGGTTCATCAGCTCATAGAGACGCTCCGCGCTGATTTCATCCTCCATCGGAATCATCAAATCCGACTCGGCAAAGTCAAGCATCTCGCAAAAGAGCATGGGATCGACATCGCCAGCCTCCAGCTTTTTCAGATAGCTGAACGCACGCGCCTGCAACTGCAACAGATGCGCGGCCAGTGCCTTCTTGTATGTCACAGTCGGTTCCACGCGTTCCTCCGTAATGACATTGTCAATATTCTTCACAAACACCACATCCGCATCCAAACGGTTCATGTTGTGGATAAGGGCACCATGACCCGCAGGACGGAACAGCAGGTTGCCATTCTCATCACGGAACGGTGAATTGTCCAATTCGGCAGCCACTGTATCCGTAGCCGGATCCTGAATGGAAAAATCGATGTGGTATTTCACATTGTATTGATTCTCATACACTTGCACCACTTGCGCAAGCAATTTTTCAAAGCCGGCTTGGTGCTGGGGAGATACCGTGAAATGCAAATAACACTGACCATCGGAATTGGCATAGCGGGCAGCCTCTACCAAATGCTCTTCCACAGCAGTGCGGATCTTGTCCGGATAGCGATGGAACAGCAACAATCCTTTTGGTTGGTTGCCATAGTTGAGGCCTTTTTCATTCAGCAGATAGTCCACCGCCAGTTTATAATTCTTGTTTTTGATTTCATCCTCCAAGTTGTACCCGTCGCGGGCCATCACATCGCGCAATGCCTCAAAAAACGGATATTTTGGCAGCGATTCCAGAAATGCAACCGCTTTTTTCTGCGTTGCTTCCGAATCATCCGTCAGATAGGTATAGAGTTCCTTGAACATGCGGGATGCGGCTCCGGAAGCCGGCACAAACTTCAACACCTTTTTACCTTGCAACATATTGTCATAATCGGCCACGAGTTCTTCCACCACGTCGTCTTCCAGCTGCACGATGCCATCGCCGGGCGTGGCAGCCCGGTCGAGACGGGCAAAGTCGAAGCCTTTCTTGAAAATATCCAGTTGGTGCTGCACCTCTTCGGGGTTACTGCCGCGAGCGCGCATGAAATCTAAATCTTGAGGAGTGAATTGTGTTGACATATTGTTAGAGATTTTTTATAACATTCTGGAATTTCACGACTGCAAAGGTATATAAAATTTATGAATCACAAGTGTGCAGAATGCACACCATACTATTAACCTCATACAAGCGATAGCGCAGTGTGGGGTAATTGGCAACTCGATATGAATGCGTGTTGGAGACACGTCACTAATCATACAAAATAGCGTGCCTCCTGCACGCTGTGTTCCACCACACGCGAGCACCCCACATCTCATGTGGGGATAATAGGATTGTGTGCTTTCAGCACAATAAAAAAATGTGTATTTTCAAGTAATTTTGTAAATTTGCCGCCTAAAAAAATAACCACGTCCTTCAAGACCATAATACAGATATAATGTTTTTCAGAATAAAAGACAAGTCCCCCTTTACCTATAAGGTGCCATTAATGATAATAACTTTCCTGATGGTTGTTGTGTGCGCCATGGCACAGCCACCAGGCGGCGGATTCCCTGGAGGAAGGCCTCCAGGAGGAGGACCACCTCCGGGTGGACGCCCCCCTATGGGCGACCGCAACTGGAATCCCGATCAGCAGATGAACAAAATGAACCAGATGAAGCCGAAAAAGGTACGATCCGGATCCACCTTCAAGGTGGTGGGCCTGCTTCGCGACTCCATTGCGGGCACTCCGTTAGCCTACGCCAACGTGGCCGTGCTCGATGCGGAGGACTCTTCGCTCATCAAGGGTGCGCTGGCAAACCAGAACGGCTACTTCGAAGTGGAAGGCGTGCCCCAAGGCGAATGCCTGCTTCGTGTGTTTCTCTTCAACTACAATATGAGATACATTCCGTTCACGGTGCGCAACAACACCAACCTCGGAACCTTAAAGCTCATGCCCGCCTCCACCACGTTGGGCGAAGTAACCGTCAAAGCGGAGAAGCCCATCTACGCCATGGACGGCGAAAAGCTCGTCTATAACGTCAGCGAAGATCCCTCTATCCAGACCGGCACCACGGAAGATGCTTTGCAGAATGCACCGGGCGTGGAGGTTGACGTGGAGGGCAACATCACCCTGCGCGGCGTGTCGAGCGTGGAAATCTGGATCAACGACAAGCCCTCCAAACTCACCGAGGAGAATCTCAAAACATACTTGCAGACATTGCCCGCCAATGCGTTGGAACGCATCGAGGCCATCACCAACCCATCGGCTAAGTATGCCACGGATGCGGAGGCCGTCATCAACATCGTAACCTCCGCGCACGTGAAAAGCAACCAGTTCGTGAGTTTCGGCGTGAACGGCTCCAACCAGCCCTTCGTCTCCCCATGGGTGAGCTACATGTGGGCCAAGGAGAAGCTGAGCGTCAACCTGTTCATGGCTGGGCGCTACAGTTTGCGGCGCAACGCTTCGGAATCCAGTGCCTACCAGCGGCGCGATGCGGATACCTTCGGCGAGTATGATACCACCTGGGCAACCACCACGACGCAAAAGGACACCAACCGCAGCGGCAGCGCCAACTTCTTCCTCGGCATCAACTACGAAATCGACTCCACCAGCGAAATTTCTTTCGACGCCGGAGGTTTTTATAACAACAACAAATCCATGCTCCTCAAATCGCAGGAGCAGACCTACTATTATTTGGACTCCATGCCGGCTTTTGACATAACCTACATTGACACCACCACCAGCAGATCGCCCGGCTGGTCGGTGATGGCCCACGCCGGCGTGGACTACACCAAGAAGTTCGACAAGAAGGGCCACAACCTGCGCATCGGAATCAACGGACGGTATTCGCACAACGCCAGCGAGCAGTGGTATAACCGATTGTACGACACCTACTACGACCTGGACGAGCACCGCTACCTGCTGACGAGTTTCAATCGCTACGGCGTCTCACTGGATGCACGCTACAACCGGCCTTACAGCGAAGACGGCGAGATGAGCTACGGTCTGCGCGCCAGCCAGTTCCAGATGAGCAACGACTACAAACGATACAACGACCTTGACGGCGAGCTAGTGGACACGCTGCGCACCTACCATTTCAACGGCAGCGAAACCAACGTGAGCGCCGATGTCAACTGGACCCATCGCTGGGGCGGGTTCACACTCAGCACAGGCTTGGGTGCCGGAATTCTGCGCGACGGCTACGAGTATATCAGCGACATGCCTTTCGCCGACAAGGGAGCGCCCATTTTCTTCACGGCACGGCCTTCCATCCATCTCACGTACCGCACCAAGAGCATGCACAACATCAAGCTCAACTACTCCATGCGCATGTCGCATCCCGACGAGGAAGATTTGAGCCAATACCGCCGATACGGCGACAACAGCTACTCCACGGGCAACCCCAACGGGCTGAAGAGCGGCTTCACGCATAGTCTGGAGGCCGGATGGCAGAAGTATTTCAACAAATTCGGCAATATCGGCGTGGAGTTGTACGGACGCTTGAGCACCAACGAAATCAGCTCGCTGAGCGATGCCGAATATGACCAATATCTGGACCGCATCGTCAACTACTCCATTCCGTACAATTTGGGCACCTCGTGGCGTTACGGTGCATCGCTGAACGCCACCTACCGGCCGACTGGCTTCGTGAACGTGCGTTTGTACGCCAATGTCTATGACTACGGTTACAAAATGGAATATGACCGTGATGGCGTGCATCAGCTTGACCAGCGCGACAAGTGGTCGTGGAGCGTGCGCCTGAACCTGTGGGCCAAAGCCTTCGACTGGCTGCAATTCACTGCGTCGGGCAACTACAACTCCCCCACCCTCAGCCTGATGAGCGAGCGCAAGGCGCGCTACTCGCTAAACTTCGGCCTCCGGAGCGACCTGTTCAAGCGCAAACTCTCCATCTTCGTCAACGTACAGGACATCTTCAATTGGGGCGGACGCTTCGGTTCCGGCTCGGTCAACACCAACCCCTACTACTTGAGCAACAGCACCAGCAAGATGCTGAACAGCCGTTATGTGTCGGCGGGCATTACGTTGCGTTTCGGCAAGATGGAATTGGAAAAAAAGGTACAAGAGGGAGACGGCGAGACGGGAGATACTTTGTAGGATTGAGATTCGGTTAACGTTGGAGGTTCCACGCGAGGTAAGATACGTGGATAAATTTTGGAGGTTCCGCCGCAAAGCGGCGGAATGGTGGATAAAAAAAAGACCGCTGGATCAGCGGTCTTTTTGGTAGCGAGTAGGAGATTCGAACTCCTGATCTTCAGGATGAAAACCTGACGTCCTAGGCCGACTAGACGAACTCGCCATTTTTGACGGTGCAAAAATACACTTTTTTTGATATGCACCGACTGACAGGGCAAAAAATATTTTTTCTACTCGTCTTTATCTTGTTCAAACCTGAATCCCAGACGTTTACCAGTCTTGAGCAGCATGTTCTGGTCTTCAATTTGGAGCATGTCGTTGACCGTGATGATCTTCATTTCCTCATAATCCGGCACCAAAAGGTCGAAATTGATGGTGTAAGTGATGGCAGAAGTGAGGATATCGTTGACCGCTTCTTTGGTGATTTTGTTGTTGCTGAAATTGTTGAGCACCTGGGCCAATTCGCGTTTACCCTCAATGTAGTAATGTCCCTCCTTGTTGATGAGCACACGGCCGATCATGTAGCCGAGGTCGTTGATGCGGTTATACTTGAAAGAGTCGCCCAAGAAGTTGAATATCTGAATGATACCACAATAGGAGCGGGTTTTGTCCTCTTTGATGTAAGGGGTGCGCATCACCTCGTGTTCGCGCGAAAACTCGAAGATGTTGCTATGCATGAGGAACACAAGTACGTCGCTGCCAAACTTGAGTTGGAACTGGTACTGGTTCTTATTGGTATAGAGCACCGGGATATCCTCATGGTCATCGGCATAGTTGGCCTTGTAATAGTCGTCGAAATTCTTGGCGCACTCCTTGAAGAGCTGCATGGTCTCCAGTGTTATAGTAAAGATATCCTGTTTCAGTTGTCCTTTGGTTATCAGCAGGTTACAGAGAGATTCATTCATTGCAATGCATTTAAAAATGGTTTGCAAAGATAACAAAAAAAGGTATTCTGCACTGTTTTCAAAAAAAATACTAACAACACCAACTATTAACAAATAAATGTTATTTTTGCAAACTAAAAAAATAGACAACGACACAAATACAAATCAACCTTAATTATTAACCAAAATTTCAAAAAAATGAAAAAGTTATTCTCTTTAGCATTAGTGTTTTTTACTATGCTTTTTGCAGCTAATGCGCAGGTGACTGTCATCTTGGAAGCTCACAATGTATGGGGCGACGGTTCTGGTTACCAAATGCTTTTGGATGCAGACCACGACACGTACGGCACCACCATCCCTACAACTGGGGCCCTCTCTTCAAGTGGAGATGTTGATGCTTCTGTTTACGCAGAATTTGAGTACAAAATTCCCGCAAATGCTGACGGTAGCTTGTCCACTCAAAACATTGTTTATGACGGAAGTGTAACCATCACAATTCCTGCCGGAACGTATGACTACTGCATCACCAACCCCACACCTGGTGACAGAATGTGGATTGCCAGTGACCAAGGTCCACAATCCGGTCGTGGTGACGACTTCGTTTTCGAAGACGGTAACATTTACCATTTTACGATTAGTCGTTTTGGCAATAACGATGGCGTAACGCTGACCGTTTCTGAGAATCCCACATCTCCCACTATCGATGCTCCCGCAACAGTTAATTTTGGCACTGTGCTTCTGAACAATTCCGACACAAAGACTGCCACAGTCAACGCTTACCTCCTCACCAGCAGCATTTCAGCTGTTACGGAAGCTCCTTTCGAGGTTTCCGATAACGGAACCTCATTCGGCACCACGGCCACATTGCCACAAGCTGGCGGCACTTTATATATCAGATATACGCCCTCTGCTGCCGGCTCTGATAATGGTACCGTTATCTTAAGCAGCACTGGTGCAAACAATGACACCATCGTATTGTCTGGCAATTGTGTTGACTGCAGCAGTACTTCGATTCCATACTCCACTGACTTCACAAATACTCAACTGAACGAGTGTTGGACTGTTTTTGATGCCAACAGCGATGGCTACACTTTCGCTTTAAGCCCTTCTAGTGCTTATGCATACTACCACTACAACAGTAGTAGTGATGCTGACGATTATCTGATTTCTCCTCTGTTCAACTTCACCGGTACCCAAAGCCTCATTTTCGATTACAAAGCAGGTCTCTCCTCCTACCCTGAGATTTTTGAAGTTTTCGCCATTGGTACTGATACGGTGCGCTTAACCCAACCTGAAACAGTATCCTCCACTTCATATCTTACCAAAACGATTGATCTGTCTAATTTGAGTGGTGACTATTCCATCGCTTTCCACTGCATTTCAGAAGAAGACCAATACTATTTGTATATCTCCAACTTCCAAATTATTGATGCTTCATCCGCCATTGTCACTATCGATGCAGACACATTCGATTATGGCACGATCGCTGCTGGGACAACCCTTACCGGTTACTTTAATATTTCCACCACGAACTTGAATGAGGCCATCACTGTTTCCACCAGTGCGCCTTTCGAAGTTTCATTGAATGACACAACATACAACACAACTTTAACCGTTCCTGCTGACACCACCTTCATTACGAGCACGAGAGTGTATGTGCGCTTCGCCCCCACCGCTGCCGGCACTTTCAGCGATATGGTTTTGGTTACCACCTCTTCAACGGCTGACACCCTCGTTGTGACGGGTACTGCAGTTGAATGCGAAACTGTCACCACCTTCCCGTTTGTGGAGACATTCGACGTAGCTTCCCCGACCAGAGTTTGCTGGGAAATTGTCGATAACAACAACGATGGCAACACATTCCTTTTCGGCACGGTTAATGGCGATTGGGTTGCCGCTTATCCGTACCATTCCACTAACGCCGGCGATGACTATCTGATTTCTCCTGAAATCACACTGACCAGCGGTCTTTACGGACACATTGACTACGCTGTCAGGAGTTCATCTTATCCTGAAAAGATGTCTGTATATGTGATTCCTGAAAACGGTACTCTTGCCAATGCAGTAAACATTGTTCCCACTCTCACGGTTAACAATGCCTACACCGATGGTTTTGAGACTTTGAACTTTGATCTTTCCGCATACACCAACCAGACAATCCGTATTGCCATTAAGGCTGAATCTGATGCAAATATGTATTATTTATTTGTTGACAATTTCACGATTGAAAGCCTTCCTGACGCTTCTATGTCCGTGAATCCCACTTCCATGTCTTTCAACGGTATGACAAACACTCCGACTGCTGCTCAAACCGCTACTGTTTCCGGAACATCCCTGACTAACGACATCAATGTTACAGTCACTGGCCCGTTTGAGGTTTCCACAAATGGAACTTCTTTCGCAGCTACCGCTACTATTGCTCAGGGTTCTATTATCAATGCTCCTCTTTACGTACGCATGAATGCTACCACCGTTGGTGCCCAGAACGGCACTGTCACCCTGACCAGCGGTTCTATCACTGCTACCATCACACTGAGCGGTAATGCAATTGAGTGCAATGACGTGGCTTCATTACCTTTCAATGAAGATTTCGAAGGTGGTATGTTCCCGCCGACATGTTGGAATCTCATCTCCCTCAATGAAAATACTTGGGAAGGTTATACTGATGACGGTGGCAACAACTGGGCATATGTCACTTACGCTCAAACATTGCAAGATGAAAAGTTGATCACGAAATCCATTAATTTCAGCAATGAAACCAATGTTACACTTACATTTGATTTCATGGCAAGTTATACTTACATCACAAGTACTGACGTAAATGAGCAATACAATCTGCTTATTTACGCTAGCACAGATAATGGCAACACCTTCTCCAGCACACCTGTTTACAACATGAGAGATGACCAAGGCGTATTCACAAGCTGGGAGCAGACTACCGCCACTGTTGATCTTTCTTCTTTGGCTGGCCAACCCAATGTTCAACTCATGTTCAACTATTATGGCACCTATGGTGCTGAGTTGCTTATTGACAACATTCATATTGAAGGTGGCGTTGGCATCAACGACAACGACAACAATGTGAGCATTTATCCTAACCCGGCTAACAACGTGATCAATGTTAACGCTTCTTCCAACATCAACACGGTTGAGGTGTTCAACATGATGGGTCAGAAAGTGGCCGCTTTCGATGCCAACAACACCACGGCTAACATCAACGTTTCCGCTTTGGCTAACGGCATCTACACAATGAGAATCACGACTGAGAACGGCGTTTACAACCAGAAGATCACGGTTGCCCGCTAATTCTTCAAGTCATTCCATATCTAAAAAATCCTCCGGCGAAAGTCGGGGGATTTTTTTTTAAGTTCAGAATTCAGAATTCAAAGTTCAAAGTACATTCTGATTCCGGAAAAATGCGTTTATGTGCTTAAATTATGTAATTTTGCACGCTGAAAAACATCATTTCGATGAATAAGGAGATTCTGCGTCTCGCCATACCCAGTATCATCACCAACATCACGGTTCCGTTGTTGGGCATGGTAGATGTAGCCATTGTGGGGCACATCGGTAACGCCAGCTATATTGCGGCCATCGCACTGGCCACCATGGTGTTCAATCTAATTTACTGGAACTTCGGATTCCTGCGCATGGGCACGAGCGGGCTTACGGCGCAAGCATACGGCGCGGGCGACAGACAGGAGTATTTGCGCGTATTGGTGCGCGGTCTCACCATAGCACTCCTCGCCGCCCTGATGCTCATCGTCCTGCAACGGCCCATCGGCTATCTATGCCAGCGGTGGATCCACAGCAGTGAAGAGACTATCGCGCTCACCCTCACCTATTTCTACATCAGAATATGGGCCGCACCTGCCAACTTGGCGCTTTATGCCCTCAAAGGCTGGTTTATCGGGATGCAGAACGCCAAAACGCCCATGTGGATTGCCATCATCCTGAACATCGTCAATATCGTATGCAGTCTCGTGTTCGTGTTCGTCTTCCATGCCGGCATTGAAGGCGTGGCCTGGGGCACGGTCATTGCCCAATACAGCGGCCTCACGCTGGCCGTTATCCTCTGGTTTGTGCAATACGGGGAAATGCGCCACGACATCCACATCATGGAGAGCCTGAAACTCAAAGAAATGGTACGTTTCTTTCAGGTCAACGCCGACATATTCCTACGTACGCTCTGTCTCATCGCCGTTTTCACCTTCATCCCCTACATCTCCGCCGAGATGGGTGACGAGGTATTGGCGGCCAACACCCTTCTGATGCAACTCTTTACACTGCTTTCCTACATCATGGACGGCTTCGCGTACGCGGGAGAGTCTTTGGTTGGGAAATACGTGGGAGCAAAAGATGGCATCTCTCTGCGGATCTGCGTGCGCCGCCTGCTGTACTGGGGCATCGGCCTTGCAACCCTGTTCACCCTCCTCTACGCCACCTGCGGGCGCTGGCTCTTAGGCATCCTCACCAGCGACAAGAGCGTGGTCGATACCGCCATGCAATACATCCTATGGACCATATTAGTGCCCTTCACGGGCTTTGCCGCCTTCATCTACGACGGCATCTATATCGGAGCTACCGCCAGCAAGGCCATGCGCAACGTAATGTTTGTGGCCACGGGCGCGTTTTTCATCGCCTACTACGCCCTGCACAATGCCTTGGGCAACGACGGCCTCTGGATTGCATTTCTGATTTTCCTGACCCTGCGAGGACTGCTGATGTTCCTGTGGGAGAAAAAAGCACTGGGGATTAAAGAGTTGAGTGTTTAGAGTTTAGAGTTTAGAGGTTCAAAGTTCAAAGTTCAAAGTTCAAAGTTCAAAGTTCAAATTCAAAATCCCTTTCACCTTTTACCCTTTACCGTGTACCGTTCACCGTCCTCGGCACCAACAACGAGCCGATGACGGAGATCACCAGGATGCCCAATATCACAAACAGCGAGGCCACGGTGGAGATGTTGATATGGAAGAATTCGTGCCCGATCATCTTGAATCCGATGAAACACAACAACACACCCAAGCCATAGCGTAACAACCAGAATTTGTCGGTGACATTGCTCAACAGGAAGAACAAGGAACGCAATCCCATGATGGCGAAAATGTTGGAGAAAAACACGATAAACGTGTCTGTGGTAACAGAGAATACAGCCGGAATGGAATCCACGGCAAAGATGATATCGGAAAATTCAATCACCAACAACACCAAAAACAGCGGAGTCATATAGTTTTTCCCATCCACTTTGGTAAAGAAGTTATGTCCGTCCAATTCGCGTGTCACGCGGAAATGTTTGGATGCAAATTTAACCACCGGATGGTTTGCCGTGTCAATTTTTTCATCCCCCTTGTCGCGAAACATCTTGATACCGGAATAGATCAGGATCACGCCGAAGATAGCGAGAATCCATGAAAAACGCGCCACCACGGCACCCAACAGGAAGATAAAGGCAAAACGCAGCACGATGGCGCCCAAGATGCCCCAGAAGAGCACTCTGTGATAATATTTCTTCTCAATGCCAAAACTGACAAATATCATGATCATCACAAAGATATTGTCAATGGAAAGAGACTCTTCCAGAAAATAACCGGCGAGGAACTGGTTTGCCATTTCTTTGCGATAGACGTTCAGCGCAGAAGCGAAATCCATGCCCGGTTGGATAAGGCTTTCCAAGGACGTGCCGCTGGCAAAGGCCAGCAACTCCTCCATGTTCGAGATGCCATGTACCCATTCCGCCTTGAGACGGATCAACAAGGCCATGCACATCGCCAACAAGACCCAGATGCAGGTCCAAATGGCCGCCTCCTTACTCTTGATCTCGTGATCTTTCTTATGAAAAAGTCCCAAGTCCATGGCCAACATCAGGATGATAAAGACCATAAATGCGCCGAAGAAAATAAATCTGCTCATATTCTTACAATTGTTAGTATCAATAAGGTACAACTATGAAAAAAAACGACTCATAGACCTGAACTAACAGAATCTATGAGTCTTATTGCTTAAAGACAGTACCAAGTCTATTGACTGGGTTTGTTGATACTGTCCACGGCCAAACGGTCGCCAATTACTCCCTCATAATTGCGCGGCAAAGATATACAATTTTTGATTACTTCGGCAGCAGCTTCACAAACGGGGTCAACATCTCTTCCATGGAGATACCACCGTGCTGGAACGTATGCTTGTAGAGGTTCACGTATTGGTTGAAGTTATTCTGATACGCAAAGAAATCGGACTTGGTGGCAAAGATAAACCGTTGGGTGATATTTTCCTTGGGCAGGAAGGCGTCATCGGGATTCTTGATTTCGAAGACCTCCTTGGCGGGATAGTCCATGCTGCTGCGGCCCACCTTGTAGCGCAGGTTGGTGTTCACTTCGCGCTCGCCCACCATCTTGATCGGGCGTTCCACCTTGATGGTACCGTGGTCTGTGGTGATGAAGACAGGGATTTTCTTTTCGGACAGATATTTGAGCATATCCAACAACACCGAGTTCTCGAACCAGGATGCCGTGATGCTGCGGTAGGATTTCTCATCGTCGGCCAGTTCGCGCACCACATTCACATCCGTGCCCGCATGAGAGAGCATATCCACAAAGTTGAATACTATCACATTCAAAGAATTGTGCATCAGATGGTTGAAATTGTCGAACACTTTCTTGCCGAAGTCTGCATTGAGTACCTTGGCGTAGGAGTATTTCACATTCTTACCATAGCGTTTCAGATACTCGCCCAGCAATTGTTCTTCAAACTGGTTCTTCCCGCCGGGATCATTCTCGTTGAGCCACATCTGCGGGTACTTCTTGGCAATCATGGAGGGCATGAGACCGGAAAAGAGCGCGTTACGCGCATAATGCGTAGCCGTGGGCAGGATGCTGTGGCAAATGGTCTCCTCCTCTACATAATAGTAATCGTGCACCAGCGGATAGATGCTGCGCCACTGGTCGTAGCGGAGATTGTCGATCACAAACAAGAACGTGGGCTTGTTCTCATTGAGCACAGGGAACAGTTTTTCTTTCAGCACGGTATGCGACTGAATCGGGCGATCGGTGCTGCGTCCGTTCACCCAGTCAAGGTAATTGCGCTGCACAAACTTGGCAAACTGTACGTTGGCCTCTTCCTTCTGGGCAGCCAACATCTCAGCTACACCCTCGTCTTCAATCTTTTCCATCTGCAATTCCCAGTTCACCAACTCGCGATACAGATCCTCCCATTCTTTCACGGAAAGGCGGTCGGAAATGCGCATGGAGAGGTCGCGGAACGATTGCTGGTAATCGACGGTCACCTTTGCCGTGACCAGTTTCTTGTTATCGATGTTTTTCTTGAGACACAAGAGAATCTGGTTGGGGTTCACGGGCTTGATCAGATAATCGGCGATGCTGGAGCCAATGGCATCTTCCATGATATGCTCCTCCTCGCTCTTGGTGATCATCACGATAGGGATATGGGGATAGTCTTTTTTCAGTCTTTTCAGGGTTTCCAAGCCGCTCAGGCCAGGCATATTCTCATCCAGGAAAATAATATTGACAAATTCCTTCTTCAGGATTTCGAGTGCTTCCATGCCGCTCAGCGCGGGGATAACCTCGTAGCCTTTGGAGTTCAAAAAGAGGATATGGGGTTTCAGAAGATCAATTTCATCATCTGCCCACAAAATTTTCACGTTCATGCTTCAGTATTTAATTAAACAACAGAAGCATAACGGAGATTTCTGGGTTTTATTGTTGATGAAAGCGGAAGGAAACTCCGATTACATCGGCAACGGCATATTGGCGGCAGCCGTCACAATATGCTCCGCACCCATGCCCAACGACATCAGAATCTTGTCCTCCAAAATATATATGCCAGCACCGGCCAGATAGCCCAGCAATGCATACGGCGTGATATGTTTGAGGTACCATACAAAGTCGATCTTCTCCATACCCATCACAGCCACACCGGCAGCGGAGCCGATGATGAGGAGGCTGCCACCCGTTCCGGCACAGTAGGACAGATAGACCCACAAAGTGTGGTCAATCGGGAAATCGTACATACCCATCACACCGGCCACCAGCGGCACATTGTCCACGATTGAGGAAAGTGCACCGATGATGGTGTCAATGACGTAATAGTTGCCATGGAATACAGTATCCATGCCTCCGGCCAACATGGAGAGATGTCCGGCACTCTGCAATCCCGCCACAGCCAGCAAGATGCCGAGGAAGAACAATATCGTGGGCAGGTCTATGCGCGTAAGCACGCCCGAGATGGTGAAATGTTGCATCTGTTTCTGGTTGGTCTTGTGCAGAATCTCGGTGACAATCCACAAAATCGAAAGACCCAGCATGATACCCATATAGGGTTTCAAGTGCGTGAGAATCTTGAAAATCGGGACGAACACCAACGCCAAGATACCGAGAGTGAAAATCAGATTGCGCTGCCAACCTGGAATACAGCTTTCTTTCTCTTCCACTTGTCGTTGAGAAACATCTATCTCACCTTTCTCGAAGAATGAAATCACAATCAACGGGATGATCATGGAGATGAGGCTAGGAATGAAGGCATGCGCCATCACTGCTCCGGTAGAGACTTTGCCAGCCACCCACAGCATGATGGTCGTAACATCACCGATGGGACTCCACGCGCCGCCCGCATTCGCAGCCAGAATGACCACTCCGCCAAAGAACCAGCGGTCGTGTTTGTCGGGAATCAGCTTGCGAAGCAACGCCACCATCACGATGGCCGTTGTAAGGTTGTCCAAAATGGCAGAGAAGAAAAAGGTGATGAATCCCAAGGTCCACAACAATTTCACCTTGTTGGTGGTCTTGATGTGATCGGTAATGATGCTGAAGCCTTCGTAGGTATCGATCAACTCCACGACTGTCATGGCACCCATCAGATAGAAAAGAATCTCGGCGATGTCGCCCAGATGCTCAATCAGCTCATGTGTAGTGAGGAAATCGATAAACGGGTGTGCGGAGGCGGGATGTTCCGCCTTGAAAGCCTCAAATCCGGCGCTATAATGGGTGATATCGAAGATACCCTCGCCACCGACGCTATACAACACCCACATGGTCACTCCCAAAAACAATGCGAAAGCGGCCTTGTTCACTTTGAGCGGATGTTCCAATGCAATGCAAAGGTATCCGACCACAAAAAGCACAATCATCATGTAGAAAACTGCCATAGGAACTGTATTTTAATTTATGATTAATATTCAAATTAAACAACAAGAGCATCTATTAAAAGATGCTCAGGGAGATGCCAACCGACATCGGACAAATCTTGGGGCCTTTGCCTACCGTAAAGAGCGGTGTAGGCTGGAAACTGTAATAAGCATTGATGAATTTCCACCCGATACGGGCATACACATCCACATTGTACTTCATCTTATGCTCGATATGCAAGTTCTTGTACATGGCCGTGTCACTGACTGTCAACGGGTCCTGGCCTTTGTATTTCTGCGAAATCTCACAAATGAGCCCAATGCGCGCGCCAACCGTGAACTTGAAACCGTTAGGATTACGATATCGGAACTCCAACGGAATATTGACGTTCAGGTAATTCATCTTCAAAAGTTTGTACTTGACATTTTCGGACAATACATAATAGCGCATGATATCATCCTCTTTGTCATATTGAAGCAGGGCATTGCTATACTGTGTATAATAGGAAACGCCCACACCCAAGCCTAATGCAAGCGGTTTCTCCTTGATCTTGAAATCCCAAATGGCGGAGATATTGAAACCCGGATCAAATTTCATATGGGTGACCTCCGTCGGCATATTCATCCAGAATGTGTGGTAAATATCCATAATCAGCCTGTCGCGGAACACCTCCGGTTTCTGCTCTTTCTTGACTTTCGCATTGCCCGTGTTAAGCGTGTCTCTGGTTTGCGATTGGACAGTTTGCAAGGCTAGAATGCAAACGAGGAATATGGCAATTATTCTTTTCATCATACTATTTTTCAAACAAAGTGCAAAGATAAAAAAAAAACAGAGGCGGTTGGTCGCCCCTGCATTTTTTACATTTCCTCGCCGGAATATTCGTCGTCATCCGACGGACGAGGTTGTCTGTTCTTGTAGTTATTCAGCTTGTATGTCACATTCAGCGAGATATTGAAGCCCTGATTCTCACGCACGCTGTAGGAGTAGTAGGCGTTATCGGCGGTAGGCTCATAATACTCGTCATACACCGCACAGTTCTGCCACGAGCGGATTTGCATCTGGCGCACCGCCGGGATGAAATAGAGCATGTTGCGGATATTCAGGCTCACCACCAGCGAGTTGTCCAAGAAGCCTTTCTTCACGCCCAAGTTCAGACGATAGCTGGCGGAACGGCGGCCCTGCCCCACTCCATTCATCCACCAGCCCATACTGCCAGCCGTGAGCGACGGCGAACGATAACGGAAATTCAACTGTATGTCGAAGTTTTTGCCCACCGTGAAGGTCTGGTTGATGCCCATGTTCCACGACCAGTCACGCGAGAGATTCTCATCCAGCAGATTATCACTGTCGATTACATTGCGATAGAAACTGCCCGTCACGTTAATTCTCCAAATCTTTTTTACCCGCTGGTTGAAGGACACCTCAATACCGTAATTCTGGCTCTTGTTGTAGTTCATGTAGGTGGTCATCGTATAGGGCAGATATTCACCATCCACAAACATGGTGTCCAGTTCCGTATTGCGCGTAATGAGGTTGGTGCGGCGGCGATAGAAGGCCGTCACGCTGAAAGCGGTCTGGTTTTTGGTAAGCATGTAGCCCAGCTCGAAAGAGTTGGCAAACTCCGGCTCCAATGCGGGATTGCCGCAGGTGAGGTTCTCTCGGTCGGAATAATCGACGAATGGGTTCAGCTGATGGAAACGCGGGCGTTGCACGCGGCGCGAGAAACTGAACTGCAGCGAGTGCTCCGGCGTTATTTGATACTTAAGATGCACAGTCGGGAAGAAGAAGTTTCGGGCAAAATGACCGTAATTCAGATAGCGGTAAACCGTGTCTATGGACTTCAGGTCCGAAATGGTGTACGATATCTCTCCACGCAATCCCACCTGCACCTGCAACTTGTTCCAAAACGTGTTGGAATAGATAAAATACAGCGCGTTGATGTACTCTGAAAAGTCAAAGTCGTTGCGCTGCGACACATCCTCCGCCGTATCCGCCTCCGTAATGCCGGAGTAGAAACGATAATTCTGAAGAATGCTGCGATAGGAAAACTTGTAACCTGTCTCAATGCGGCCGCCATTGCCCACGGGCGTCACAAAGTCGAGCTGCGCCGAGGCATCACGGTGCTGATTCTTGGTGTTGGTAGTCTGGAAATAATCGTCACGGCCCTCAAAATGATTCTGGTTTTGCCAATCCACGGCCAAGCCGTTGCGCTGGGTGTAGAACAAATCCGAGGTCAATTCCATTCCTGGGGTCAAGAAGGTTTTCTTATAGCTCACCGACGCATCCACACTCTTGAAATTGCGGGTATTGTTTCCAGTCTGTTCATAATCCATCAGCAAAGAGGTGTCCGCTGGCGCATAATGGATGGTGGACGAATTCAAGAGGCTCTCACGGTTCATCTTGCCGAAATGGCCGTTCAGATTAAATGTAAGCGTATTGTATTTGTTGATGAAATAATCAAAAGAGATAGCTGCGTTGTGGAATCCGTCACGATTGAAACCGCTGCTGGTTTGCGACAACTTGTTCATCTCCTCCCCTATCCAGGAGTCGCGCCACATGGTGCCCGCATTGCGGTGCGCAAAACTCCTGTATCCATAGCTCACAAACAGATTAATCTTGCCATAATGGTAGTTGAAGTTCAAATTTCCGTTATAGCCGTTCAGAAAGATGTTGTGTTTGTTGTTCTGATAGATGCAGGCGGTAGATGCTCCTAACGTCACCATGCCATTGAAGCCGGATTCGCGTTTTTTCTTGAGAATCACATTCAAAATGCCGGCCATGCCGTCGGGCTCCAGACGGGCAGAAGGGTTTGTAATCACCTCTATGCTCTCAATCATGTCGGCGGGAATCTGGTCCAGCGAAAGGTTGGTGGCACGGCCATCCACCAGGATGGTCACATTTTCGCTACCGCGAAGGCTAACGTTGCCCTCCACATCCACAGACACAGAAGGAATCTCTTCCAACACCTCCACAGCAGTCTGGCCTGTGGCGTTGATGCTCGACTCGATATTGAAGACGGTCTTGTCCAGATTGGTCTGCAGCATATCTTTCTGCGCCTTGATCACCACTTCTCCTATCTCCTTGTTCTTGTTCGTCATCTTGTACATGGAAATCTTATAGACCGCACTCTCCTTGCTGATGACAAAGGGTGCAGAGGTGGATTTCTGATAGCCGATAAACTGAATCTCGACAAAATACTTGCCGAAAGGGATGCCCTCCAATGTAAATTTTCCTTCGTTGTCCGTTACGCCGAACTGCACTGTAGTGGAGTCGGAGACTTTCTTCACATTGACGGTCGCATACGGCAGCGGGGTATTGTTTTCATCCACGATGGAGCCTGTGACCACACCGCTGGTATGGTTTGCAGTCTGCGGTCGCTGTATCTCGGGCTGGGCGCACACGATGGCCGCCGGCAGCGCGACACACATCAAAAGGGCTAAAATAAGTCTGAATATCTTCATAAAATTAAAAAAAGCGGCACAGATCGCTTTCAAACCGAAAGTTTAACCTGTGCCGCTGAAAAATCTACTGTTTATATATTACTTCTGATAGAATTTGCAACGATTGTCGATAACCTTTGTGTTGTTCACAAAATATTCCATCAGAACATTCTCGTTACGATCGCGACCCATCACCATGTTACGGAGTGTGTTCTTCTCAGCCAACAAGGAAGGAGTAGCCTCGCTCTTGTTGAGGTCAAGCACGTTCACCACGTACACCATGTTCTTACCGGCCACTGCGGTGGGTTTGTTCTTGGCAGCGCCAAAGACGCCAGCGATTGCACGGCCATCCACGCCTCTGTTCTGGTAAAGGTCACCAGCGAATGCGAGCACTACGCTGTCCATCACCTGAGTGCCATATTGCTGTGCCAAAGCTTCCATGTTGGAGGAAGCGAGAGATTTCTGAACCTGCTCTGCCACCATGTCAACTTTCTTCTCGGACATCAACTGAGCCTCGATGTTTTCTCTCACATCTTTGTATTTCTGCACGCCTTCGTTGCGGACCGTCTTGACGGCAGCCACGGCGAAGAACATTCTCTCCACATTGAACACGTCGGAGATGTCATCTTTCTTCACGTCATCGGAGAATGCCCAGCTGACGATGTCGCGGCAGTTGGGAAGTTGACCGATGTTGGCAGCCATGGAAAGCACGTTCGTGCCCTTCACTGTCTGGATACCCTTCTTGGCAGCCGTGGTGTTCAGCTCTTCATCATTGTTGATGGAAGCGGCAAACTGGTTGGCCTGGGATTTGATGGCGTTGACTGTAGCTTCAGATGCGGTAATGTCATAGTCATACAACACAAATTGTCTCTTCTCAATCGGCGTAGTGCGCTCGATTACTTGGAAAACGATGTAGCCGTTGGGAGCTTTGTACACATACACGCCACCGATAGGCGTTGTCAGAAGATTGTTGTAAATCTCGGCAATCGTACCTCTCTCGGGCAACCAGAAAGTGGTATCGTTTTGGTCACGACCATTCAGATAGTTGGGTTGAAGCTCGAAGATGGAAGCCTGATGGCTGGAAATGACAGTCTTAAGGCTGTCAGCGAGTTTCTTAGCTTCGGATTTGGTGTATTTTGCAGCCTTGTTGTCAGCCGTTTTGAAAGGCAGTTCAATTGTGGCCACGTTGACAGAGTCAGGACGGGCAGCACCGCCATAGACCTTACCAAAGTACCATTTCTGGTTCTCATAGTTGTAAGGCTCGATGTAGGAACCGACAGAAGTCTTGAAGATGAGGCTGTCCAATGCGTCGATGTTGATATCATCGGATTTGTAGTAAGTGCTATCCACAGTGCCGTTGCCTTTTTCTGCGCTGAAAGCAGCCAGATCTTCGCTAGCCATGAGTTTCTGGAAATCGGCGCGAACGCTGTCTTCGATAGCTTTCAGGTCGTTAGCGGTAGGATTGATGGGGAAGATAGCCACGTCGATGTCGCGGTTCTTCTCATGCACGGTGAAGATATCTTTGTGCTGTTTGTAGAAATCCTTCATCTCTTTTTCGCTCACAGAAGCGGTGACTCCGTTGAAAGCAGGGGCTTGCGGGCTCACCGGGAGGAGGGAAACCAATGCCAGCTGGTTGTCTTTTGCCAGCTGCTTAGCCATCGGATCGGAGAAATACATGGTATTTTGCACCAATGCGGAATAGTGGGAAGCTTTCTCAGCAGAGAGGGCGAAATGGACAATTGCCTGATAGGCATTGTAGAGGTCCTTCACCTGATCGTTGTTGGCATACTCCTCAATGTTGGAAAGGATAGCCATTGCGTTTTCCGGGCCATAGAGGCCAACAAGTGCGTTGGCAAACTGTCCCAGATACTGGTTGGGGCGGTTGGTGCTGAGGCTGGCCAGCATGTCTGCCTTGAAATCCTCAATCATCTGGTCGTCATATTGGAGGCCGAGGGCTTTGAGCTGTTTGTCCATAACAGCGTCCTGCAGCATCTGTCTCCAAGTCATCTCATGGATCTGGTAGGTCTCATTCTCATCGAAGGAGGACTTGTTTTGCAGAAGACGCATGAGTGCGGTGTTTTGTTCATACTGTTCGGAGTACGTTCTGTCCATTTTCTTGCCGTCGATCTTGGTCATGATATTCTTGTTGGAGAACGTACGGGTAACCTGCGAGAGGTCGCCTAAGATAAACGCGAGTAATGCGAAGCCGATGATGAGCATCAAAGCCACGCCGTGTTTACGAATTGAGCTAATTGCTGCCATGTCAAATTATTATTTTAGTTATACATTTATTATTTCAAAAAAAAGCGTGCAAAAATAGTGTTTTTTTCAATAACTTTATTCTTTCCGGCATTTATTTTTATCCCTCATAATGAGCACTTTCCGCAAAAAGACATGATTTTCAGAAAATAATGTAACGGATTATGGGAGAATTCAATAATATTTTGTACTTTTGCCGCCGCAAAAAAGCAACATAAATTATTCATTAAAAACAATTAGTATGAAATCAGTATCTATTAGCGGTTCTCCCCGTGAGAACGTAGGGAAAAAAGATGCAAAAGCCCAACGCGTGCAGGGCATGATCCCGTGCGTGCTGTACGGCGGCAAGGAACAGAAAATGTTCGTCGTGGAAGAGGGTCAGTTCAGAGACCTCCTCTACACTCCTGAAGTGAAATATGTGGAACTCACCGTTGACGGCAAGACCTGCAACGCCATCGTCCAAGAGACCCAGTTCCATCCCATCACCGACCGTCTGTTGCACGTCGATTTTCTCGAAGTAGTTGATGGCAAGCCCATCACCATTGAGATCCCGTTCAAGATCACGGGTACTTCCCCTGGCGTTTTGAAGGGCGGTTTCCTTCATAAGAGAGTCAGAAAGTTGAAAGTCCGCGGTCTGCTGGAAAACGTTCCAGAGTGCATCACCGCTGACATCTCCAACTTGGACATTGAGGATGTGATCCGCATTTGCGACATCAACATCGACAACCTTTCCATCATCGACAACCCCAACAAGGTCATCGTCTCCGTCAACCAGACACGTAACGTGGTGGCTACGGAAGAAGCAGCCGAAGAGGGTGCTGAGGAAGGTGCAGAAGCTTCTGCTGAAGCATAATCACTATCCCTATAATGGAAGAAAAGCCTGGCGGATGCCAGGCTTTTTTTTGTGGCCAATTCGGAAAAAATGTGTAAGTTTGCAGCCAATTTAAACACAGACTATGACTCATAAAATACTTGTCGCCACCGGCGGCGGCGACTGTCCCGGACTCAACGCGGTCATTCGCGGCATCGTCAAGCGCTCGCGCCTCGAGCAGGACGAATGGAAGGTTTACGGCTGTATAGAATCCTTCAACGGCATTTTGAAGGACAAGATAGAGATTGTGGAGCTCACGGATGAGATGGTCTCCGGCCTGCACGTCAAGGGCGGCACCATCATCAAGACCACCAACCGCGGCGGCCCGTTCCACTTCCCCATCAAGCAGCCCGACGGCAGCTGGGTGATGGAAGACCGCTCGCAGCTGATGAAGCAGCGATTGGAAGAATTGGGCATCGAGGCCGTCATCAACATCGGCGGCGACGGCTCGCAGGGCATCTCCATGGAGTTGCTAAAAATCGGCATCCCCGTGGTGGGCGTGCCCAAGACCATCGACAACGACCTCTCGAGCACCGACTTCACCTTCGGTTTCCAGACGGCCGTGCAGATTGCCACAGAGGCTTTCGACAAGTTAGTGACCACGGCGGAGAGCCACAACCGCGTCTTCATCATGGAAGTGATGGGGCGCGATGCGGGCTGGATTGCGCTGCACACGGCCCTGGCCGGCGGCGCGGAAGTCTGCATCATCCCGGAAATCCCTTATGATGCCCGCAACATCGTCAAGAAGATCGAGACCCGCTACAAGAACGGCATGGGATTCTGCAACATCGTAATCGCCGAAGGCGCGAAGAAGGCCGACGGCAAGGTTACGGGCAGTGCTCCGGAGGCTGTCGGCGACCCACACATCAAGCTGGGCGGCGTGGGCGACGTGCTCCGGCGCGAGCTCATCGACCTCGGCATCGAGCATGACGTGCGCGTGACCGTGCTCGGGCACCTGCAGCGCGGCGGCACGCCCGTGGCCTACGACCGCATCCTCGCCACCGAGTTCGGCGTCAAAGCCTTCGAGCTGGTGAAAGAGCACAAGTACGGCAACCTCGTGGTCTATCGCCACCCCAACATCTCCTACGTGCCCCTCGAAGAGGCCCTCAAAAAGCCGCACCTCGTGCAGCCTGACAGGGACTTCCTCGTGCACACGGCAAAGAGCATTGGGATTTGCTTTGGAGACGAATGAGGGTTTAGAGTTTAGAGTTTAGAGGAGAGTGAGGAGTGAGTAGTGAGGAGTGAGGAGTAAGCAGTTAGTAGTTAGTAGTGACGGAGGGATTTAGAATTAAATAATCCCCTTCTATTCTAGAAGGGGTGGACGAAGGCCAGGGTAGTAATATTAAACTGAGAATTATGAAAAAGTGCATTTTTTTCGCTATTGTAGCATCAATGTTGGTCCTGACCAGCTGCCCTGGGCCCGATCCATGTGAGCCGGTTGCCACTCATGGCTGGCGCTTACCCAAAGAGCTCAACCAGTTTTTTCCTTACGAAGTTGGTCAACGCATTTCCTTTGAGAACAACCAACTTATGGCAGACACTTTGGTTTTTGAAGTAAGCGACGTTTGCCTGCTGGAATATGACACTGCATACTATTCAAGCTGGTACGATCCTTGTCATCCCACTGGCGAATTGGCTGAATGGGGTGTGACTATGACCCGCGTTTCCGGACAAGATGGAACATACGCACCAAAAACTATTCGTTTGGTTTTGGGCGGTGGTGGAATTGATCCAGACGGTCAAAGATTCAGGGTTACTTTTATATTCAGTGCGAAATATGATAATATAATTCTCAATCTGGAATCGCCAACATATACAGGAGAGATATCCAACCTTGAGGATAGTTTTCTTATGAACATTTTAATGTCTGATGATTATAGCGCAGAATCTGGATATGCTGAAATCGTAAAAGGCAAGGGATTGACTATTTTTTCAAATAGGACAAGTACTGTGCCTTGGCAGTTGATAGAGTAACACTATCTAATTAGGTATCTGAAATTTTTATAAAACTGTACCCTGAACCCTGTAACCTATACCCTATTTTATCATGAAAAAGAACCTTGTCGTTTTATCCGGTGCCGGCATCAGTGCTGAGAGCGGCATCAAGACTTTCCGGGACAGTGACGGTCTCTGGGAAAACTACAACGTGGAAGAGGTGGCCACCCTAGACGGCTGGTACCGCGACCCCGACCTGGTGACGGACTTCTACAACGCCCGCCGTGCCGAACTAGCCAAGACCGGCCCCAACGACGCGCACAAGTTAGTGGCCGCGCTGGAGAAATTCTACGATGTCACCGTCGTGACGCAGAACATCGACGACCTGCACGAGCGGGGCGGTTCCACCAACATCATCCACCTGCACGGCGAGGCCACCAAGGCCTGCAGTGAGAACGGCAAGCGCTTTGTGCAGGACATCGGCTACAGGCCCATCGCCCACGACGAGAAGACTCCCGACGGCGCGCGCATGAGGCCCTTCATCGTGTGGTTCGGCGAGGCCGTGCCCATGATGGACGAAGCCGTCAAGGTGGTAGAAAAAGCCGACATCCTCATCATTGTGGGGACTTCGCTGAATGTGTATCCTGCTGCCGGCCTGCTCTACTACGCCCCCAGCCACGCTGACATCTACGTCATCGACCCCAAAGACGTCCAACCCATCTCCCGCAAGGTGCATTTCATCAAGGAAAAAGCCACCGTAGGCATGAAATTACTATACAATCAATTATCCAAACAAGCATAAATCACTATGAAAAAGCATAGAATAATATTCGCCGCCATCTTAGGTCTGCTGGTCATCACCGGCGTCTCTTGCAGATACCCGCAACCTGTATTCAGTCTGCACAAACCCGAATACCGCATCATCGGCTCGTGGCAGGTAACCCACACTTACCTCAACGGCACCGAAATAGACTCCACCAACGTGGAGCTCCTCTACGGAACCGGCTACAGGGCCAACGTTCCGGGCGCATACTATTATATATATGCCGACTACGTGTTGCAAGTGATGACTTCCTACAATGGCGAAATACGCTATTCTTCTGCAGGAAACTGGTATTTCCAGAACGATTTCAAGGATCTGGTCATGCAGTTCAGCATTTTGGGCAAACGTTACAACTACATAGCAGCTATTCAGAAACTCTCGCGAAAAGAATTGATATACGAATACGACGATGAACAGGGTAACCATTGGAAAATCCACATGAATTCGAGATCATCTTACTAAATGCCCTACTCTATCGCACCCGACAGACAAAAAATCATTCAGTAAAAGAAAAAAAGATATGTCAGAACATGTTAAATGCCTTATCATAGGTTCAGGTCCAGCCGGTTACACCGCCGGCATCTATTTGTCACGCGCCGAAATGAATCCGCTCTTGATCGAGGGCATGCAGCCCGGCGGCCAGCTCACCATCACCAACGAGGTGGAGAATTTCCCCGGCTATCCGGGTGGATCTTCCGGTCCGGTCATCATGGATGACATCCGGCAGCAGGCCTTGCGCGTGGGCACGGAGATGCGCACGGGCATGGTCACCAGCGTGGACTTCTCCTCGCGCCCGTTCCACTGCATCGTGGACAATGAAAACGAGATCGTGGCCGATACGGTAATTGTGGCCACCGGAGCCAATGCGCGCTGGTTAGGAATGCCGAGTGAACAGAAGTTCAGAGGCTTCGGCGTATCCACCTGCGCCACCTGCGACGGCAACTTTTTCCGCAATCGCACCACCGTAGTCATCGGCGGCGGCGACACTGCCTTGGAGGATGCGCTCTATCTTTCCCACATTTGCAGCAAGGTCTATATCGTGCACCGCCGCGACCAGTTCCGTGGGACCATGGCGTTGCAGAAGCAGGTGTTAGCCACCGAAAACATTGAAGTGGTATGGGACACCGTGCCTGTAGATATCGTGGGCGAGCAGCAAGGCTTCATCAAGAAAGTGACCGGATTGCAAGTCAAGAATGTAAAAAATGGCGAGGAGAAAACGCTTGCCGTGGACGGCGTGTTCGAGGCCATCGGCGTAACGCCGGTATCGGACCTCTTCAAGGGTCAGCTCGAGATGGACGAGCAGGGATACATCATCACGCAGCCAGGCACGGGGCGAACCAGCGTGGAAGGCGTGTTCGCCGCCGGCGATGTGCAGGATCCCTACTACCGCCAAGCCATCATCGCCGCTGCCTCCGGCGCCATTGCAGGCATCGAAGCTGCAAGGTTTTTGATGGAAAACAAATAACGACAAATTCAATGAGCAAGGATAAATCTACCGAGAAGAGATTTCTGGACCCTCATTCAGAAGCGATATTGGATGAGTATCGCAAGAATCTTCCCCTGTTTAAAGCGGCCGAGACACAGCTGGCAAAGATGATTGGCGACTGCCTTTCCAATGCTGGTATCCGGGTGGCAGGGCTGGAATCACGCGTGAAATCCGAATCATCGCTGGCTGGCAAATTGGGACTCAAAGGAGCCAAATACAAGAGTCTGGCCGACATCACCGATGTGCTTGGACTGCGCATCATCACCTTTTACCGCGACGATGTGGATATCGTGGCATCGGTCATCGAGCGACTGTTTGAGGTGGACTGGAAAAACTCCGTGGACAAGCGGAAAATACTCGATTTGGACAGTTTCGGATACCTTTCGTTGCACTATGTATGCCGCATTCCAGACATGCCTTTCCGCATGGAAGTGCAAATGCGCAGTCTCCTGCAACATGCATGGGCCAACTTGAACCACGACACGGGCTACAAAAGCGGGTTGGAAATCCCCAAAGAATATATTCGCAACATGAACCGTCTGGCAGGCATGCTGGAATTGACCGATGAGCAGTTCAGCTGCATCCGCGCAGAGCTCACGGATTATCGCCGGCGCATGCAAGCCGTCGTGGACTCCGGCAATCTCAACGATGCTCCACTTGACGGAGAAACCTTCAAGAGCTATTTGGAATTGGATCCATTCGGCCAACTGAACCGGCGCATCGCCTCCATGAACCAAGCTGAGATACAAGATGTTCCGCTGATGCCCTATTTGGTTGTCTTCAAAAACATGGGCTGCAAAACTTTGGGAGATGTCGCGTGTATCATCAAGGATTATTTTGAAGGTGCCTACCAGATTGCCTGCTTCCAGATGGGGCTCACGGATTTGGACATTCTGGCCTCTTCTGTAGGTCCGCAGAACATCTGCATTGCCTACACTCTGAAAAACGGTGGCGGCAAAGCTGGCATCCGTAATATTTTTGATATGCTCAACGGCCCGTCCGAGAGTAACGACATGATGGCGGAACTCATCGTAGAGCAGGCCCAAAACCTTCCTTTCATGAATCAATAATCATGGCAAATAAACCGCTCAACACTGAACTTTTGGATCGCGCCATCATTTTTGCGGTCAAGGCCCACGCCGGCACGGAGCGCCGCGGGAAGGGCTTCCCGTACATTGTGCATCCCATGGAAGCCATGGAGATTGTGGCCACCATGACACCCGACCAGGAGTTGCTGGCCGCCGCAGCCTTGCACGACACTGTGGAAGACACCGATGTAACGATAGAAGAAATCCGCTCGGAATTCGGCGACAGGATTGCCACGCTGGTTGCGCATGAGAGCGACGAGGCAATGCCAGGTGTGAGAGAGGAGGAGAGCTGGCATGCCCGCAAGCAAGCCGCCATCGACCGGCTGACACACGCCCCTCACGACTCCAAAATAGTGGCGCTCGGCGACAAACTCTCCAACATGCGCGCCATCGCCCGCGACTACGCTGAAATAGGAGATGCACTCTGGAATCGCTTTCACGCAAAGGATCCCAAAGACCACGAGTGGCATTATCGCGGTCTGGCCGACGCTCTCCGGGAACTTCAAGACACCGCTGCTTTCCTGGAGTTCGAATCTTTAATCAATCAAGTTTTTTCACATGGAAGCCATTAAGATTTCGCTCGACGATTACATTCTCTTCGGTGGCGGTGCCAACGGCGAGAGCTACGACAGCAAGCAAGACCCCTCAGTCATGCTCAAGCTCTATTTACCCGGAAAAATCCAACAACCGCTTGACGAAATAAACCTCGCCCGCAAGGTTTATGACATGGGCATTCCCACACCGGAGCCCGGCGACTATGTGGTTACGGAAGACGGCCGCTATGGCATTCGATTCCGCCGTATTTTAGGCAAAAAGTCATATTCGCGCGCCACAGCCGACGAGCCGGAAAAGGTACAGCAATATGCCACGGATTTTGCCCAGATGTGCAAACAGCTTCATGCCACGCGTGTCGATACCACACAGTTTGAAAACGTCAAGGACCACTATTACCGGCTTCTTCAACAGAATCCGTTTTTCACGCCGCAAGAGAAGAAAAAATTGGAGCGTTTCATCGGCGACACCCCTGATGAGGAGACTGCAATCCATGGCGACCTGCAATACAGCAACGCCATCTTTGTTGGCGACCAACGTTATTTTATCGATCTGGGAGACTTTTGCTGGGGCAACCACCTTTTCGACGTAGGCATGGTTTACCTTTGCTGCTGCCTGAGCGACGATGCGTTCATCCAAAAGACATTCCACATGCCGAAGTCATTGGCCATTCGATTCTGGGAATGCTTTGTACCCGCTTATTTCGGAGAAGGTATCCCTTTGAAGGAGATTACAGAAAGCATCTTGCCCTTCGCAGGACTCAAAACGCTGATTATTGAACGTGACACCAAGCGTCCCATGCCAGAAATCCGTGAGGCCTTAAAATCCATCTTATGAAACTGAACAGTAAAGAAAATAAAGGCTTTGTCCTATCTTTCAGAAGCCGTTTGCTACTGGTGATCGTAGCCGCCTTAACGCTGGTGGCCACTTCCATCATCCAGTACATCTATACCCAAAGAGGCATAAAACATGAAGCCTCTTTACGGGCTGAGGGTGAGCTGAACAGTGCCGAAAACAAGATCATGGATGTCGTGAACCAAGCCGAAGCTGCCGTTCGCAACAGCATTTGGGTGGCGCAATGGTGTCTGGAAAACCCCGACAGCTTGAAGCGGATTCCCAAAAGAGTAGTGAGCGAGAACCCCATCGTGGTCGGTTCCACCATCGCTCTTGTCCCCGGATACAGCCGGAAATATCCACTGTACGCTCCGTATGCCGCCCGCAACATGGAAACCGGTAAAATCAAGATGCTTTCGCTGGCCACAAAAGAGTATGACTATCCTTCCATGGAATGGTTTACAAAACCGCTGGAATCGGGTGAAAGCTATTGGTCGGAGCCCTACTTCGACGAAAATGGCGGTGATATGCTGATGGTCACTTTTTCCATGCCCGTGAAAGACAACAACGGCGACATTGCCGCCATTCTCACAGCAGACATCTCTTTGGACTGGCTCACAGAGTTCATCGGCGACATCAAGATTTACCCCAATGCTTTCTGCATGGTGGTGAGCCGTAACGGACAAATCATGGTATGTCCGGTTGACACCTTGGTGATGAAAAAAACTGTCAATCAGTTTGCAAGGGAATCCTCGGACCGCGAAGCGCTCGACCGCGTCAACAAAGCCATGCTTTCCGGAGAGTCCGGCGAGATGCTCGTCCGCTACAAAGGGAAAAACAACCATGTCTATTTTTCACCAGTGGAGAGGACTGGATGGTCATTGTCGATAGTATTACCCGAGAAAGAGCTATATAAAGGCGTGCGGCGGATTGGGTTATTGGTCAATGTACTTCAAATCCTCGGTTTGGCCATGATTATCGTTATTCTCCGGATCGTGACGAGAAACCAGATCAGGTACCAGCAACTGTACGAACAAAAAGAGCGAATAGAAAACGAGATTCATATCGCCAGGGAAATCCAGATGTCCATGATTCCCAAGACCTTCCCACCCTTCCCCGAGCGCAAGGATCTGGATCTGGCCGCTTCCGTAATCCCTGCCAAGGAAGTCGGGGGCGACTTGTACGACTTCTTCATCCGCGATGAAAAGTTGTTTTTCTGCATCGGCGACGTATCGGGCAAAGGAGTCCCGGCATCTTTGGTGATGGCTGTAACACGGAGCCTGTTCCGTGCCATGTCGGCACACGAAACGAGTCCGGCAAGGATTGTGACCTCCATGAACGACTCCATCTCTGAGACAAACGAGAACAACATGTTCGTCACCTTCTTCTGCGGCGTACTTGATTTGCCCACAGGCCAACTGCGCTACTGCAATGCCGGACACAATCCTCCGCTGATTCTCACCGATGATATCGAAGGACTCCCCGTGATTCCCAATCTCCCGCTCGGCATCATCGGAGACATGAAATTCGTTGAGCAGGAAACCGTCCTTCAATATGACGATGCCCTATTCCTATACACCGATGGCCTTTCTGAGGCGGAAAACAGCTCATACGAGCAATTTGGTGAATCCAGGATCAAAACGGCATTACATGGGAGAAAAAGTTCAGAGGACCACTTGAAAAACATTGAACACAGCGTCTCTCTCTTTGTGGACAAAGCTCCTCAAAGCGATGATCTGACCATGCTTTTCATCCATTATCTGGGCGGCAACCCCGTGAGCACGTATCACCTTACCTTGCATAACGATATTAAACAGATTGCGTTATTGCCCGATTTCGTGGATACTATCGCCAAGCGAATCGAGCTCGACCACGAAACCGCATCAAATCTAAATTTGGCTTTGGAAGAGGCCATTACCAATGTTATCATGTATGCCTATCCAGAAGGAGCCGACGGTGTAGTGAACATTGACGCCACCGTTGACGGAAAAAATGTTTCCGTTGTCATTGCCGATAACGGAATAGCGTTTGATCCTACAGCCAAGGAAGAAATTGACATCACAGCAGGGATAGATGAACGTCCCATTGGAGGTCTTGGCATTCACCTTGTCCGTACCATTATGGATAATGTGAAATATGAGCGAAAAGAAGAAAAGAATATACTAACAATAACCAAAAAATACGCATAACATGGAAGTTAACGTTTCACGTGAGAATAATGAAATCACAGTCCACTTTTCAGGCCGGATGGACACCCCGGGGGCTATGGATATCACCCCGCAGATGAACGCTTTGGCTGAAGAGGCTGATAAGACCATCATTCTGGACTGCACGGATCTCACCTACATTTCCAGTTCGGGGCTTCGTATTTTTGTAACCCTGCGCAAGGCTGCTAACGAAAAAGGCGGAAAAATCATCATTCGTAACATTTGCAACGAAATCCGAAGCGTGTTCATGATGACCGGATTCCTGAATCTTTTCGAGATACAATAGCGTCTTTCTCAAAAACACAAAATGAAAAGTGCAAAATGGCATGAAAAAATGTACTTTTGCAGCCAATTTGAGAATTGAGAATCAAAACACTCCCCTTTTGTTTCTGAAGGGGTGCCCGAAGGCCGGGGTAGTAACATTGAATTGAGAACTGGAAAATGAACCAAGAAGAACCCGAGAAAAAGGACATATTAGAAGAGATCACCGAGCAAGACTACAAGTACGGTTTTGTTTCGGATATTGATGTGGAGGAATTTCCGAAAGGTATCAGCGAGGAGATCATCCGCATGATTTCCGCGCGCAAGAACGAGCCCGAATGGCTGCTGGAATTCCGCCTCAAGGCGTACCGTCATTGGACCACCCTGAAAGAACCCGAATGGGGCCACTTGAATTTCAAAAGACCTGATTATCAAGATATAACATATCTTGCCATACCCAAGAAGAAAAAACAACTTGCCAGTATGGACGAAGTGGATCCCGAGCTGATTGACACCTTCAACAAGCTGGGCATCAACCTGGAAGAGCAGAAAGTGTTGGCGGGCGTAGCTGTGGATGCCGTCATGGACTCCGTATCCGTGAAGACCACCTTCTCGGAAACCTTGAAGAAAGAGGGCATTATCTTCTGCTCCTTCGGTGAAGCCATCCAGCAATATCCTGATTTGGTAAAGCAATACTTGGGTTCCGTTGTGCCCTATACCGACAATTTCTACGCAGCACTGAACTCCGCCGTGTTCAGCGAGGGTTCGTTCTGCTACATTCCCAAAGGCGTGCGCTGCCCTATCGAGCTTTCGACCTACTTCCGCATCAATGCGGCCAAGACAGGCCAATTCGAGCGCACGCTGCTCATCGCCGACGAAGGCGCATATGTGAGTTACATGGAGGGCTGTACGGCCCCGCAGCGCGACGAGAACCAGCTGCACGCGGCAGTGGTGGAACTCATCGCCATGAAAGACGCTGAAATCAAGTACTCGACCGTGCAAAACTGGTACCCTGGCGACAAAGATGGCAATGGCGGTATCTATAATTTAGTGACCAAGCGAGGACTCTGCAAGGGCGCCAACTCCAAGATTTCGTGGACGCAAGTGGAAACCGGCTCGGCCATCACTTGGAAATACCCCGGATGCGTGCTCAAGGGCGACAACTCCGTAGGCGAGTTCTACTCCGTAGCCGTCACCAACAACTACCAACAAGCCGACACAGGCACCAAGATGATCCACTTGGGCCGCAACACGCGCAGTCTGATTGTGTCCAAGGGCATCTCTGCCGGACACAGCCAGAATAGTTACCGCGGGCTCGTGAAGGTGAACAAGAACGCCGAGAACGCCCACAATTTCTCGCAGTGCGACTCCCTGTTGATGGGCGACAAGTGCGGCGCGCACACCTGGCCCGACATCCAGTGCGCCAACTCCTCTTCCATCCTCGAGCACGAGGCCACCACCTCCAAAATCTCTGACGACCAGCTCTTCTACTGCCAACAGCGTGGCATCGACAAGGAAAGCGCCATCAGTCTCATCGTGAACGGCTACGCCAAGGATGTGCTCAGCAAGCTGCCTATGGAGTTCGCCGTGGAAGCCCAGAAACTGCTCAGCATCAGTCTGGCGGGAAGCGTAGGATAGAAGGAATAAATAGGTGAAGGGGGTGCATGAGGTACAAGGGGTGAAAAGGTAAAAGGTGAAGGGTGAAAGGGCTTATTTTTAACTTTGATTTTTGAATTTTGAACTCGAGCATTTGGCATACCGGTACTGTAATTCATGGTTTGGGGAACGGTCGCAAGTTCGGGTTCCCCACCGCCAACGTACTTCCTGACTCCCCTCCGGAGTTGGAAAAGGGTGTCTATGCCGCACGGGTAGAAGTTGACGGGAAACGATACAAGGGAATGATGTACGTGGGCACGCGCCCGACATTGGGGTTGGACACACTCTCTTTTGAAATCCATATTTTCAATTTAAGGAAAAAGATTTACAGTCAGCGCATTGCGTTTTCCGTTGTCGCCAAGATCCGGGATGAGAAACGCTTCCAAAGCACCGAAGAACTCGTGCATGCGATAGAGGCGGACAGCGCTACCATTCGAGGGTTGCTGCGTGCTCCGGCGCACGCACTTGCCAAAACTTCTCATCTGCAAGCCATTATGACGATTATCGGGCAAGCCAAAGCAAGAATGGGAGCACAGCATATAGACCAGTGGCAGGATGGCTATCCCAACGAAGAAGCGATTATAGCTGACATTAACAACAAACAGGGACATGTTTTCCTGAAAGACCGCCATGTGGTGGCCTACGCCGCCATCGTAAACGGGAAAGACCCATACTATGAAAACATCGACGGGCAGTGGCTTACCAACGGCAATTACATCACCGTGCACCGCATAGCCGTTCATGACGACTACCTGCATCGCGGTTGTGCGGACCACATCATACACTACGCGGAAAAGAAAGCCAAAAAGCAGGGCATCCCTTCGTTCCGCATCGACACGCACCACGACAACCTCTTCATGCGGAATCTTATACGCAACAACGGATTTTCCTATTGCGGCATCGTACAAGTGCGCGACGGAGAACGGTTAGCGTATGAGAAAAAGCTGTCATAGACACAACCAATCTACATAGGGCATGCGAAAAATCACAACCATACTTATTTTTCTATCCTTTTGCACTATAACCATGGCGCAGAAGACACCTATTGTATATTATGACAGCGTGGACAATGGCAGGACTTACACCTCACTCCAAGAGGCGCTGCAAGAGCCCGAAAAAGTATATCGGCTCAAGCTGACCAAACTCCCTAGCCGCGACTCACTGCCAGAAGAATTGTTTCAACTCACCGAACTCAGGGAACTTACTGTGAAAGGTTGTCGATTATGCATCGTTAACCAGAACATCGACAAACTCACCAAACTCGAAAGACTGAATTTAGACAAAAACAAACTGCTTCGGATGCCCGAATCCATCGGGAATCTGAAAAAACTAAAATATTTATGCATCAGCCGGAATATCATGGAGACACTCCCCAATAGCATTTCCAACTTAAAGCAACTTACCTACATTGATGCATGGGACAACCCGCTCTATGAGCTTCCAGAAAGCATAAAATCTCTACAGAAAACTTTGAAAACGCTTGATTTACGCCAAATTCCGCTCACAAAACCGGAATACAAAGCCATGCAAGAACTTCTTCCAGACACAGAAATTTTATTTACAGACATCTGCGAATGCGAGAATCGAAGAGACCACAACTAAGCTGAATTGTTGATAACTTTTTCATCCAAATCAGTTAGATTGACATTTTTTATCATATCCAAGTAAGTTAATTTTATATTTTTGCGGCGTTTTAATTTAATCGCTTGCAAAGATGAAAACTAAGTACATCGACCTGATTCAGCAAACCTACGAATTCCCGCAGGAGGAGTTTAGCGTAGAAGACAACGAACTGTTATTCAACGATGTTCCATTGATGGATATCATCAAACAATACGGAACACCGCTGAAAATCACCTACCTGCCGAAGATATCCCAGAACATCCAGAAGGCAAAAAGGTGGTTCAACGTGGCTATTGCGAAATCGGATTACAAGAGTTCGTATCACTACTGCTACTGCACCAAGAGCAACCATTTTGAGTTCGTCTTAAACGAAGTTCTCAAGAACGATGTGCATCTGGAGACATCATCTGCGTTTGATTTAAATCTGATCGAGACACTGTACGAGAACGGCCAATTCCAGAAAGACAATTATATTATCTGCAACGGATTCAAGAAACAGCCTTACATCGACAACATTTCCATGATGCTGGAGAAGGGATTTGTAAACACCATGCCCGTTTTGGACAGCAAGAAAGAATTCGACCTGCTTGACAAGAACATCCAGACGAAGTGCAAAGTTGGCATCCGCATAGCTTCAGAGGAGGAGCCGCGCTTCGAGTTTTACACTTCCCGTCTAGGCATCCGTTACAACGACATCATCCCCTTCTATCGGGACAAAATCAAGAATAATCCGAAATTCGAGTTGAAGATGCTCCATTTCTTCATCAACACCGGCATCCAAGACACCGCATACTACTGGAACGAGCTAACCAAGTGTGTCAACATATATTGCGAACTGAAAAAGATAGCGCCCGAATTGGATTCCCTGAACATCGGAGGCGGTTTCCCGATCAAGAATTCATTGTCATTCGATTACGATTACGAGTATATGGCCGAGGAGATTGTATCACAGATCAAGACTATATGCAACCGCGAAGGAGTGGAAGAACCCGACATCTTCACCGAGTTCGGATCCTACACCGTGGGCGAGGCCAGCGCCGTGCTTTTCTCCGTCCTGCAGCAGAAGCGCCAGAACGACCGCGAGCTCTGGAACATGATCGACAGCTCCTTCATGACCACCCTGCCCGACACCTGGGCCATCAATCAACAGTTCATCATCCTGGCCATCAACAACTGGGACAAGGCATACGAGCGCGTGTTCCTGGGCGGGCTCACCTGCGACAGCCACGACTACTACAATTCCGAGTCACACCTGAACGCCGTCTTCCTTCCGCAAGTCAGCTCGGAAAATTATCCTCTTAGCGACAGTCCCGAGGACATCCAGTACATCGGGCTCTTCAACACTGGCGCCTATCAGGACGCCCTCGGCGGGTACGGCGGCATACAGCATTGCATGACTCCCGCTCCGAAACACATTATCATCTACCGCGACGAAGATGACGAAATCTGCACCAAATTGTTCGCTAAAGAACAGAGTTACAAGTCGATGCTGAAAATTTTGGGCTATTAGTCCGCACATCGAAAATTTTCCTATTTTTGCGGCGGGTAAGTCTTGTACGATCTGCTCCCTTCTAACTCCCCCAGGGTAGGAATACAGCAAGGGTACGTCGGTTGTAGCGATGCGATGCAAGTAGCTTACCCTTCTTTTATTTAGGTACATGAGGTAAAAGGGGTGAATGGGGTGAAGTTGGTACACGAGGTAATTTTACTTGAAACCTGAAACCTGAAACTTTAAACCTTGTACCCTGCACCTTGTACCTTGAACCCTTTTTAACCTCTATAACGCTCAAGCATGTTGTTGAAAATATATCCGGAAAATCCAAGCCAGAGGGCGATTGACCAGGTGGTGAAATGCCTGGAGGATGGTGGCATCATCATCTATCCGACGGACACCATCTATGGTATCGGCTGCGATATTTTCAAGCCCAAGAGCGTGGAGCGGATTACGGAAATACTGGGCGACAAGAAGAAGAAAAACGCCATGACCTTCATCTGTCCTGACTTGAGCAGTCTTTCCGACTACACCAAGCCCATCTCCAACAACATCTTCAAAGCCATGAAGAAAGTGCTGCCCGGCCCGTTCACTTTCATTCTGGAGGCCAACAACAATGTGCCCAAACTGCTGCAAAGCAACAAGAAAACCGTCGGCATACGCGTGCCCGACAACAATATCATCCGCGAGATTGTGCGCCAACTCGGCCACCCTATCCTCTCCACTTCTGTGAAAGACGACGACGAGGTGATCGAGTACACCACCGACCCCGAACTCATCCACGAGAAATACGACCGCCAAGTGGACATCGTCATCGATGGCGGATACGGCGACAACACACCTTCCACGGTGGTCGACTGCACCAGCGGCGACATCGAGATCGTGCGCGAGGGCAAGGGCGACATCTCTCTCCTGCAATAAAAAAGCGGTCCGCGAAGCATTCAGAAAGCCACGCCTATGCGAAAACCGGCTGTGAAAGCCAATGGCGTGTTTTTGGGCAGATGCATGAATCCATGATAGTAATTGTACTGGTTTCCCGTGCCAAAAGCACCACCCATGCCCGCATACACATCAAACAGGAACCACCGGAGCACCAGTTGGTACCCGCATTCGCCCAACAAGGCAAACTGGCGCGTTCTGAGCATTTCCTCATGTTTATTTAACCATTTCTCTTTGTCTTGATAATTGAAGATAGCAGCGATTAGTTCTGGCTTCAGATAAAAACCGTCGAGCCAACTTTGGGAATTCTTCTGTGGAATAATTCTCCATTTGAACGCCGCCTTCATCACCACACCCCGTGAATGCAAATGATGAATCCAGTCCCACCCCAAACCGATAACACCAACTGTCAGTTCTGCGGAATGTATCGGCGTGAAAGCTCTTTCATAAGTAATTCGTGTTGAACCGCTTCCGAGTGAAAGCAATGTGATTTTGATATCATTTTTCGTGCACTTGCGCAAAGTATCCTGCGCACCCGCGCCACCTAAAATCATAAGCAGCACTGTTAAAACAAAAAATGTCTTTAGTCTTTTAATATTCGGATTCAGCACAATAGCAACCTTTTTTTACGGTCATTTTTTGCGGGCGCAAAGGTAAAAAAAAGTCCTATAGATTCAACTCTTTTTACTATCTTTGCAGCCGTTTAATCCGAATTTCAAACTTAAAAATAACATTATTATGAAAGAAACCGTTTACAGAGCTAAACATGAGGCTTTAGGAGCCAAAATGGAAGAATTTGCAGGCTTTTACATGCCCATCCAATACGACAGCATCACCAACGAGCACTTGCAGGTGCGCAACAAAGTGGGCGTGTTTGACGTATCCCACATGGGTGAGTTCACTGTGAAGGGTCCGAAAGCGCTGGCCCTGTTGCAACACATCACCACCAACGACGTGGCCGCACTCTATCCCGGCAAGGTGCAATACAGCTGCTTCCCCAACGGCAAGGGCGGTATCGTGGACGACCTTTTGGTTTACAATCTGCACGATGAAGATTATTTGTTAGTAGTCAACGCTGCTAACATCGACAAAGACTGGGCTTGGGTTGTGGAGCAGAACAAGAACTTCGGTGCTGAAATCGAGAACATCTCCGACAATATCTCCCAGCTGGCCGTTCAGGGTCCTCTGGCGCTCAAGGCCATGCAAAAACTGACGGATGCCAATGTGGTTGACATGGAGTATTATACCAACAAGATCATCAAATTCGCCGGTTTCGACAACATCCTCTTCTCCACTACTGGCTACACAGGCTCCGGCGGCTGCGAGATTTACTTCCCCAACGAGCTCGCCATGCAGATTTGGGACGCCGTGTTTGAGGCTGGTGCAGAGTTCGACATCAAACCCATCGGTTTGGGCGCACGCGACACCCTCCGTCTCGAAATGGGCTTCTGCCTCTACGGCCACGAGATCGACGACACCATCTCCCCCATCGAGGCCGGTTTGGGCTGGATTACCAAGTTTGTGGACGGCAAGGACTTCATCGACCGCAAGTTCATGGAAGACCTCAAAGCCAACGGCGTGACCCGCAGAATTGCCGGTTTCGAGCTCATCGACCGTGGTATTCCGAGAAACGGCTACGAGGTGTGCGACGCTGAGGGCAACCTCATCGGCGAAGTGCGCTCCGGCACATTCGGACCTTCCGTACAAAAGGGCATTGGCACCGCGCTCATCAAGAAAGAGTTCGCCAAGTCCGGCACCGAAATCTACATCAAGGTGCGCAACCGCCTGCTGAAGGCCGTCACCGTGAAGATGCCGTTCTACAAAGCCGAGTAATCGCTGATTTACAGCATATTCCTAAAAGAAAATGGCCGCTGGTTCTGCAAAGAGTCCGCGGCTATTTTTTCTATAAAACACATCTAAAAAGCCTCGAACACAGGAAAAAGTTCTATTTTTGCGGCTGTTTAACACCTTTCTGTAATGATTACGTATAATTTTGACGAGATAATCCCCCGCCGCGGCACCAGCTGCGTGAAACACGACATGCTGAACGAAGTGTTCGGCACCGATGACGTGCTACCCATGTGGGTGGCCGACATGGATTTCAAAACGCCCGACTTCATCGTGGACGCAGTAAGAAATCGTTGCAACCACGAGGTATTCGGTTACACCTTTGCTCCCGACACATACAAGATGGCTGTGCTCAACTGGATGCGCGAGCATTACCACATCGAGACGCGCTGGAAACATATCCACTTCATCCCCGGCATCGTGCAAGGAATCGCGTTTGTACTGCAAGCTTTTACCAACCCCGGAGACAAGGTGCTGATCACCACGCCCGTGTATCCGCCTTTCATCAATGTGCCGCACCGCAGCGGGCGCGTGTTCGTAAGCAGCCCCTTGAAGACCGTCAACGGACGCTTTGTCATTGACTATAACGATTTGGAAGAGAAGGCCAAAGATTGCAAGGTGATGATTCTCGCCAACCCGCACAACCCCGGCGGCACCGTGTGGACGAAAGAGGAACTTCAAAAGATTGCTGAAATCTGCTACCGGCAGCACGTGCTCGTCATCGCTGACGAAATTCACGCCGACCTCACGCTGCCTGGATTCACACACACCTCCTTCTCAACCGTATCGGAGGAGGCTCTGCACAACTCCATCACCTTCATCGCGCCGAGCAAAACCTTCAACATGGCGGGATTGGCCTCATCCGTGTGCTACGTACCAGACGCTGACATCAAAAAGCAGTTCTTCGGCTTTCTGGATGCCAACGAGCTGTCGTTGGGCACGTTGTTCGCCTACGTTGCCGCCGAGGCCGCCTTCGCGCACGGGGATCCCTGGCGGCGCCAACTGCTGGATTATCTGGTTGGCAACATAAATTTCACGGAGCAATATCTCCAAGAGAACATGCCGGAGATCAAGATGATGCGCCCGGAGGCCTCGTTCCTGCTGTGGATGGATTTCCGCGCATGGAATCTTCCACACAAAGAGCTGGTTGACCTATTGGTGAAAAAAGCCAAAGTCGGCCTGAACAGCGGTCTGGATTACGGTCCCGAGGGCGAAGGTTTCATGCGCATGAATATCGGCACACCGAGAGCCAACGTGCTGGAAGCATTGGAGAGGATAAAGGGGTGCAGGACGTGAAAGGTGAAAGGTGAAAGGTAAAGGGTAAAGGGTAAACGGTGAATGGGGAAAGGAGGATTAGAGGATTGAGATGAGCCCCGGATACGATTTCCGCAAACAATCCACATCATCCAGCACAGCATCATTTCCAAAAAGCAGGAACGCCATAGCCAGGCGATGGTCGCCCATTGTTTGGAAACGATACGGCGGTGATGGCCATGTGGATTTTGTCTTCCCTTTTATTTTGAGAACATCTTCTTTCAAATCCACGACTTCCGCAAACGGGGCCAGCTGCTCGGCGAGATGCTGCGCCCTGTCCGATTCCTTGTACCTCAAATTTTGGATATGCAAGAATGTGAAATCCGTTGGCAAAAGGCAAGCCAAAGCGGCCATCACGGGCACCAAATCCGGGTGGTCGGCCACATCAAAGGTCATCGGTGGGAGTTCTTGCTTGTTACCAGCGCACACTCGAATGCCATGTGCGGTGGATGTTGACTTCAAGCCCATGTGGGCAAACCACTCCGCCACCACAGCATCGCCCTGGATAGAATCTAGCGAGAGGCCTTGAAGCTCATACTCGTTATCCGGATGCAACATAGCCATGGCATACCAGAACGTCGCCGCACTCCAATCGCCGGGCAAACCCAAATTTTGAGGTACCTTCGTAATAGCGGGCACGGAAACCTGCTCGCCAATACAAGCCAACGTCATGCGCACATACGAGAGCGAGCCGGCATCGGCAGGAACGATGTTCAGTGTCTTAAGTCCCAGTTTCGGAGAAATGAGCAATAGTGCGGAAGCAAACTGACTGCTCCGAGTGCAGTTGATGGTCAATGTTTCCGCACACAATGGTTTTCCTTCAATGAGCCAACCGTTAGAATCCCAACGGATGTTTGCGCCAATATCTGAAAGTACTTCGACCAGTTCGTCAATAGGGCGTTCCAGTAGCCGCGGTGTGCCCGTCAAAAGCCAATGACCAGGGGTTGCGGACAACAGGGCCATCAGAAAGCGGTAGGCGGCACCGCAGTCAGCCACATCAATCACAGTGGTTGAAGCAGAGCCTTCAGCTCCTCGCAGTGTTTCGAGCGCGCGGTGCGTCACTTGCACATCGGAGCACTCGCCGGGCAACACCTCCATAACCTCTCCAGCACGAACATAATGCAATATCTGCTGACGAATCAAGAGGCTTTTGCTGTGAGGGAGGATTATGGTTTTCTTCATGCAGCAAAAATACGAAATTATCAATACCCATCCTCCCCCATCTTTTCATCCTAATATCATTCTATAATCTCTAAAACCATAAACTCTAAACTCTTTTTTTTGTATTTTTGCATTCTTTAAACCGAAACCATCACCTATGGATAATCAAATCAAGATGGGCGGTTTCAGCATACTCCCTCCCGGGGTCAAGAACCTGCTCATCATCAACACATTGGTCTTTCTGGCCACCATTGTTTTCGCCAAAACCGGCAGTTACGATCTCACCCGCTGGCTCGGACTGCACTACATGGCTGCCCCCGACTTCCGTGTCTGGCAGTTTGTCACGTACATGTTCATGCACGCCAATTTCAGCCATCTTTTCTTCAACATGTTCGCATTGTGGATGTTCGGAGCGGCAGTGGAGAACACCTGGGGCACCAAGCGGTTTCTCATCTACTATTTTATCACAGGACTGGGTGCTGCACTGGTGCACTACCTCATCACTTTCCTCCAGATACATCCCATGATGGCGTTGCTCAACCAGTTTCTGAATGACCCTTCCCTGGAGACTTACCGCTACCTGGCCGAGAATGCGAAGGATGTACGTTTCCATGATATGCTCAGCAACAACTTGATGGTATTGCAGCAGAATCCTGGCTCGCTGGACGAGATTGTCAATATCACTGCCAACGCCCGGGACATGTACCTGAACAGTTTCAACATCATCGGTGCCTCTGGCGCAGTGTATGGTGTGTTGCTGGCCTTCGGCATGTTGTTTCCCAACGACTACATCTACCTCTATTTCATGCTGCCGATCAAAGCAAAATGGTTTGTCCTCATCTACGGTGTAATAGAACTGGCAACCGGATTGAGCACGTCCGACGGCGTAGCCCACTTCGCGCATCTGGGCGGCATGATATTCGGTCTCCTCGTCATCCTGCTGTGGCGACGCAACGAGCGCAACCACGATGGCTGGATCATGCCTGAGCGAGAAAAGACTTTCCGATTACGGCGCAAAAAAGACAAATACTACGTCTCCCCTGAAAGCGGACGGCCGCTCAACGACGAAGAGTTCAATGCCCGCCGCGCGGAGAACAAACAGAAAACCGACCGCATTTTAGAAAAGATTTCCCAAAGCGGCTACGAATCCCTTTCCAAGGAGGAGAAGGATTTCCTGTTCAACCAATCCCAGAAGTAACATGGCGGCGAAGAAGAAATCGGCAATATTCAAAACACTGGGCAAAGGTACCCTTCTCGTGCTGACTGTGATCGCCGCGGGAGCCTTATTCCTCTCCTACACGGCCAAAATCATCCTGCCCTCCATCTCCACAGTCATCGCCTACTGCGGACTGTTGTTTCCCTACATTCTGATGGTAAACTTGGGCATGGTTTTCATCTGGCTATTTATCGATTATCGCTGGGCACTGCTACCCACGTTAATGATCCTGCTGAATGTCAACAATATTGACAAGCACTTCCAGCTCCGCGCTCAGGAAAAGCCCGAGACGTGCGCCAACTGCATCAAGGTGATGAGCTACAACGCCCGCCTGTTCAACATGTACGAGGACAACCGCAATGAACTGAACAAACAAGTCACCGATTTCCTCAAAAAAGAGGCTCCCGACATTCTCTGCGTGCAGGAGTACTTCTACGACAGTTCCGGAAAGCTGGGTTACAACACCACCGAAGAAATTCTCAAGGCACTGAACCTGCCCGACAACAACAAAACGCATCGGCTGTATTTGCCGCTTGGCAAGGCCCACGGATACCAATACGGGTTAGCCATTTTCAGCAAATACCGCATCATCAACACCGGCGTGGTAGAGACCAATGACAGCTCCGCCAACAAATCAATGTACGTTGACATCCGCTACAACGGCGACACGCTGAGAATCTACAACGTGCACCTCAGTTCCATGAAGCTGGGTAGCGAAGATTACGCTACGGGGGACGCCGTGCTGCACAACAACATGGAAGACCCGGACATCGATCAGAAAGCCAGACGGTTGTACCACAAGATTGCCGATGCATTTGAGCAACGACAGCACCAGGCCAAATGTGTGCGCGCCGACATGGACTCATGCAACCACCCCATCATCGTGTGCGGCGATTTCAACGACTCTCCAGCATCCTTCAGCTATCACAAAATCGCACACGGGTTAAGAGACTCTTTCCGCAGCAGCGGCAAGGGTACCGGCACCACCTACGCCGGAGAAGTGTTTCCCGCCTACCGCATCGACTATATTCTGCACGACAAACAATACAATGATTTCGGTCACACCGTCTGTACAAACCTGACCACCTCGGACCATTATCCGATTTACACCTATATTTCGATTATCAACAAGAAATAGTTTAGAGTTGAGAGTTGAGAGATTAGAGATTAACGAGGCAGAGATGTAGAGAGTAGAGATGTAGAGACACGGCATGCTGCGTCTTCATAATAAGGAAAACGGAATTTAATCATAATATGAAAAAAACAATAATTCTGATATTTTGCCTAACCTGTTTGGTTGGTTTGCAAGGTTGCCATAAGAAAGCCAACACCGAGCAGGCTGTAGAGCCAGTGGAACTGAACGAGCAGACCGTCACCGCATTTGCGCAAGGTATTGCAGAAAAGATTGTGCATGAGCAGGCCGATGCATTGAACAATGCTTTCGATGAAGAGCATATTCGTCAGCTGGTGTCCGAGAACTCCATCGTCTATAGCGGCTTTGACGTAGAGGGAGGCAAGGAGTACTTTGAAAACTGCCTGCATTTGGGCAATCTGGCAGTGAAAGCCGTAAGCAATGGCGGCGATTTTGCTTTTGTGAAATACTATGTCAAGGACAATCAACACCACATTGTCTTCCGCACCTACGATGATTTCAACCTCAACTTCATGGATTTCGTCGTGGACACTGTGCAAGGTGTGCTGAAGATCAAAGACGGTTTTATCTACAACATGGGATGTCTTCTATCCCAAAACATCGAATACAGCATGCTGTTCAACCTCATGCTGCAAACCAACCCCAACGATGAAGCGCAATGGTTGCAAACGGCCCAAGAGCATACCATGAACGGGCAATCCGCCAAAGCATTGCAAATTTTGACGGAACATCAAGAAGGATTAAAGGAGTATCCTCTTTATTATCAACTTCTTATCGCCAATCTTTATCAATCCAATCCGAAGAATTTCGTTGCCCAATTAGACAAATTGAAAGATGAGACTGATGAGCGTTATCTATTGTTGCACAAGCTTCTCTATTATTTCAACGAAGGCAAAGTTGCGGAAACGGAAAACACTATCAATGAACTGATTCCGTTCACAGGCGACGACCCAATATATCTGCTGTTCTATGCCAAATCATGTCTGAACGCAAAAGACTACCGACGGGCACTGGACTGTCTCGTCACGGCAGAAAGTGCGTTGCCACTGCTGTGGGACCTGTGGTACAGCGAGTTGCAATGCTATAAAGGGCTGAAAGACAAAGATGGCTTTGACCAAATTCTCCAGCGAGGCAAAGAAGCATACGGCATGAGTGATGATGAGCTGAGCGGAATTCGCAAGAAGCTGCTCGGCTAATAGTGTGTAATCAATTCCAGAATGATTCTGTCCTCCCCGTTTTCCACACCGCGGCGGAAGAAGTTTTTCTCGTAATTCAGACGAATGCCCGCACGCACGGGTTTCTCCACAAACATCAGCGTTAGGCCAGCCGTGATGCGCTGGCGGAAAGGCTCCATGACATATTGCTGATGATCATCCAACTTGCCGTTGCAATTTGGCGTGATGGCATCGTAACGGGCCGCCACATCCACATGCTGCAGCCAGCTTTTCCCTACATTGAATTGATAATAGGCAAAACCGTAGAAAGCGTGGGTGGGCTGAAAAGCCTTCTGGGCATACCATTTATATATATACTCCGTCTCTAGATGCAGCCCTGCAATGTCGTATGCCATGCCCGCGCCGAAGTTATGCATGCGCAGTTCCTCCGGGCGCACCGCCGCGTAGTTCAAGGTCAGGTTGAAGCCCTTGAAGAACTCAAACCGCCCGCGCGCGACATAGTTCAGGACGGTTTGGAACTGCATCTGCTTGTTAAATCCGCGGCTATTGAACACGCCGGCCTTGATCTCAAAAGGTACCACCTTATCCCATTTGTAGGCCACGACACCACCCACATCGCTCCAGGCTGTAATCTTCTGCGTCAGAAACGACTTGTCGGAGAAATAGTATTGATACGGTGAGAGCAGGTTTTCGGAGCTGAACGGCATTTTGTCATAGCCAATCAGGAACGAGAGGCCTTTCACGGGTTTGAACTGCGCAAAGATGGCCACTGGAGAAAACTTGCCGCCATAGGTCAAATCCACCAGCGCCATATAAGAAAACATGGGATGCACAGAACCGCTGACTCCGATTCGGGTATGTCTCAACTCAAAGTGATGAGCATTGAGGTTTGTATTGTACTCATAGCGGCCTAAGATGGTAGCCGTGAACTTCGGGATATAATCCTTTTTCGTGAATTTGTGCTTTTTTGTGATTGTCGTGTCTCTCGTAGTGGACAGAGTATCTTGTGCCTTGGAGGTTGCCATCGCGCAAACTGCCAGCATCAGCAGTAAAAAGAATGGTTTTAGCAAGTTTCGGTAGTTTCTGTACATAAACACTAATGAAGGATAGCTGCAAAAGTTTGTAAAATCAATTTGACATCTCCAATAACGGATTGATTATCAATATATTTCAAATTCAACTGCAGCTTAGCCGGCATCACTTCTTCGATATACGTCTTTTCAGGATCGTCGGAGGCAGCCAACAATTCGTTCTCGTGCACATATTGGATAGAAGCCAGGTCAGTGAGGCCGGGGCGAACGCTCAGCACACGCATCTGCGCGGGCGTGTACATGTCCACATACTTGCGAACTTCCGGTCGCGGGCCCACAATGCTCATGTCGCCTTTCAGCACATTGATTAGCTGAGGAAACTCGTCCAATTTGTACTTGCGCAGAAAATAGCCCACACGCGTAATGCGGCTGTCGCGTTCCCCCACCGTAAGCAGGCCCTTGCTATCGGAGCCCGTGCGCATAGTACGGAACTTGTAAAGATAGAAATCCTTGTTGTCCTTCCCCACCCTGACTTGCTTGTAGAAAACGCCGCCTCGAGACTCGCAAACAATCAGGAGAGCCATCACCAACCAGAGCGGCGACAGCAGAATCAGTACCAGAAAGGAAGAGACAATATCCAGAAATCTTTTCATGCAAGAAAATATCAGTGATAACGCCAGTTTCCGTTGATGTCACCGCCATAATAATCATCCGGCTCAGTGCTGTAAATATCGGTCTGCGTCTGAATCTTATTAACCAATTTCATCTTCCAGTTCGGATCGTGTGTCTCGCCATACTTGTTGGAGTGCAGCAATTCGTAGTCATTGCCCACCAAGGAAGGATCGTAGAACACGAACTTGACGTTCGACTGATCGTCCAGATAGTAATAGTGCCAAATCTCGTAGGGGGCCGTCGTGGGATCTGAAGGCACTTCCCTAACCTCGTTCGGCTGACCGTATTGCAGGTACACACGGCCACGGTCGGTACGGTAGCCTTTCACCTGCTTGCTGCCAAAACGCTCCTGCACAAAAGAAACCATCTTGGCGTATTTATTCCAGGCTTCTTCGGGATTGTTGGGATTGCGTGCCAGCCAGAAAGAATAGAAATAGCGTTGCAGCTGCTCGGTTTCCACCGTTTTCATACGCTTGTCGAAAAACTCGCGCTCCACATTGCTAGCGATGGGATATAGACAGCGCACATTGTCCTCCAGTTCCTTGCGGTTGGTCATCGAGGAAACAAAAGAATTATCAATCACCACATCATCATAACGGGTGAGATCCAATTGTACGGAAGGATTACTGCGCTGAAAGAAAACCTTGTTGATGAGCAGCAAGCTGTCGTGCTCATCGTAGAGTTCCACAACCGTGTTGTAGTTGCCGGAAGGCAATTTGAAAACATTGAACTGGTCAATGATCAGCACCACATCATCTGTTGTCAGATTTTTTGTGATGATGTTGTTAGGCATAGCCACGAGCTTGTTCTCAGCGTGTTCCACAAAACATTTGGCCTTGAGGGGAACATTCGCGCCCAGCACACGTTTGGTATTATACACCTCCAATGCGAACGGCAGCGTGTATTGGCTTTCCGGAATGAAGTTGTAGTAAGATGGTGGCAAATAAAAACCGTATTTGATATACATGCCCGGCGCTTCGGGAGCTCTCATATCCTCATAAAGAGAAATTCTGGACGAGGATATTTTGTCTTCAGGAAAGTTCAAAACGATACGGTCGATGTACTTCAACTGCATGGAATCCTGATTGCGATCGGTGAGATAGAAATTCAGGAAAAAGTCGCCATTGGGGACTGGCAAGTTCTGCACATCAGCAAAATCGGGCAGCTCAATCCCTGCTGTGTCGGCAAACTCCTCGCTGGAGAGGATGTAGTGGAGTGTTTTCACCACCGTGTCACCCTTGGTCACATCGACCTGGATTTCCACATCTGCCTCATATTTACCGTGATTGTTCTGCACATAACGCACGGAATTACCTCCAATAATGAAGGTGAATTCAATATAGGGTTGCATTTTGTCGGTGCAATAGGCCTTGTGACTGATAAAAGCCTTCATGTTCTGGGCCGAACCGGTCAGAAACAAAAGACACGCGACAAATAGGATGGTCAATTTTTTCATAATGGCAATTTTATATTTTTTCATTGTAGAGACGCGCTATGGCGCGTCTCTGCAAATTACCGCAATCGTTTCATCAATTCCACCGTCAGGTCGGCGATGGGCAAGCGGTACTGCTCCATGGTGTCGCGTTCGCGAACAGTCACCGTGTTGTCCTCTTTGGTCTGGTTGTCGATGGTCACGCAGAACGGCGTGCCGATGGCATCCTGACGACGGTAACGGCGACCGATGGCATCTTTGTCCTCGTACTGCACCATGAAATCCTTCTTCAGCATGTCGAAGACCTCTTGGCCGATTTCTGGCAGACCGTCTTTCTTCACCAACGGCAACACAGCCACCTTGTTGGGGGCTAACTTGGCAGGCAGTTTCAACACCACGCGCGTAGAACCATCTTCAAGTGTCTCCTCCGTATATGCGTTGCTGAACACCGCCAGGAACATGCGGTCCACACCGATGGAAGTCTCGATGACGTAAGGCACGTAATTCTCATTGAGCTCGGGATCGAAGTAGCGCAATTTCTTGCCAGAGTATTGCTCATGCTGCGAGAGGTCGAAGTTGGTACGGGAGTGGATACCCTCCAGCTCCTTGAAGCCGAACGGGAACTTGAACTCGATGTCGGTGGCAGCATTAGCGTAGTGGGCCAGTTTCTCGTGGTCGTGGAAACGGTAGTTCTCCGGCGCAATGCCAAGGTCGGTGTGCCACTGCAGACGCGTCTGTTTCCAGTAGTCGAACCATTTGAGCTCCTCACCGGGTTTCACGAAAAACTGCATCTCCATCTGCTCAAACTCACGCATACGGAAGATGAATTGGCGGGCCACAATCTCGTTGCGGAAAGCCTTGCCAATCTGCGCGATGCCAAACGGCAGTTTCATTCTGCCAGTCTTATAGATGTTTAAGAAGTTGACAAAGATACCCTGAGCCGTCTCGGGACGCAGGTAAATGGTGTCGGCGCCATCGGACACGGACCCCAGCTTGGTGGCAAACATGAGGTTGAACTGGCGTACGTCAGTCCAGTTGCGCGTGCCGGAGATAGGGCACACAATGCCTAACTCTTCAATCAGCGCCTTGAGGCCAGCCAGGTCATTGGCGTTCATCATGGCGGCGAAGCGCTCAGTAATGTCGTCAATCTGTTTCTGATATTGCAGCACGCGGCCATTGGTCTCGCGGAACATCTTCTCGTCAAAGTTTTCGAAACGCTTGCGAGCCTTCTCCACCTCCTTGTTGATCTTATCCTCGATCTTCTGGATATGATCTTCAATCAGCACATCCGCGCGGTAGCGTTTCTTGGAATCCTTGTTGTCAATCAAAGGGTCGTTGAATGCATCCACGTGGCCGGAAGCCTTCCAAATGGTGGGATGCATGAAGATTGCACTGTCAAGGCCCACAATATTGTCGTGATACTGCACCATGGCCTTCCACCAATATTGCTTGATATTGTTTTTTAGCTCCACGCCATTCTGACCATAGTCATATACAGCGCTGAGGCCGTCATAAATTTCACTAGACGGGAAAATGAAGCCATACTCCTTGGCATGGGCAATTATCTGTTTGAAAAGTTCTTCGTTGTTAGCCATAATAAATTATTCAAATGTGATTGAAAATAGAAATCCTTTTGAACGCAGTCCCGTAACACTGCCCTCATACTTGCCTTCCCGTTGCAGTTGGTCCATCAAGCCGAGGGAGAACTTCAGTTCGGTGGCGAGTTTGAAGTAGGTGCAATAGAAATCGAATCCCACGCCCACCTGTGCCATCACGTCATGGGCATTCACCAAGAGGATGTCGTGTGCCGACTGGTTGGCAATTTTCTCGGCCTTGCTATAGACGAGGTTGAAGCTGTACTGCGCGCCTGCAAGCACGTAGGCCCGCACGTTGTTCATCATACGGGTTGACTTGAATTTGACCAGCAAGGGCAGGTCGAGGAAAACGATACCATTGGCGCCACCGTTGGCGTAACTGATATTGGGGACATCCGTATTACAAAAATACTGCAGCTGACAGTCTGGAAACGAAAAGCTGGGAATGAAACGCAGGTCAAAGTACTTACCCATACGCAAGTCGGACACGATGCCGAAGCCGAACGACTTGCCGGCACGGGGATTGACCACACGCAAGGAATCACAACCGTCAAGCGTGGACAGATTCGGATTGCTGGACAACACGTATGTATAGGTACCCGCACTGAGCGCGAATCCAAAATGATAAATCTTGTTGTCGTACTGCGAGAGGTTAGGCACACCGAACCTGCGCGACTGCGCTGAGACGCCCGCCACCATGCAAAGCAACAGCAAGAAGACAATAATTCTTTTTAAAAGGTTCATTACAAACTATATAAAGACATGCAATAACGCTGTGGCAACAATTTTAGTATTATTGCACGTCCTCTCCTTGGTTTTTGAAAATCTCGTTCTTCAGTTGCGCTGTGTTGATAGGCACCACGCCCACATACTCGCACACCAAACCGCCAGCCAGGTTGGAGGCCAGACAAGTCATCTCCAGACTTTCCTTGGCTAGCAGGAAGAGAGTGGATACGGAAATCACAGTGTCGCCAGCGCCGGAGGGATCACTCACGCGGCGTGTGAAGGCATCTTGATGATAGAATCGGTCTGACAGTCTGTCGTAAAATGCCATACCTTTGTCGGACATGGTGATGAGCACCATATCAATATTCTTCTCAACGGCAAACTTTTTGGTAAGGTCATGGATATTCTCAAGGGTGAGAGCCACGTTGTCTTCCAAGTTCAATCCAGCGGAGAGTTCTTTCATGTTCGGCTTGAACAGATTGACATTCTGATAGTTATTGAAGTTACGTTTCTTCGGATCAACCGCAATGAAGATATTCTTTTTATGAGCGAAGTTGATGATTTCCTCAATCAGGTCGCGTGAGAACAAGCCCTTGTCATAGTCCTCAAAGATGATGGCATCGATGGGATTATGGTCGATAACCTGCTCCACGGTTGTAAGGAACTGGCGTTTCTCACGCTCCTTGAGTTGCTCGTCGCGTTCGTCGTCCACACGCACGATATGGGCATTGTTGCCAATGATACGGTACTTCACGGTCGTACGTCTGCCATAGATGGGCACGAGACCGAGAGAGTCCAGCTCGCACTCCTCCATCAGGTCATAGAGCACCTTGGATTTATTGTCACTGCCAATCACGGAGCAGAGGATGGGTTTGGCGCCCAGCGACTTGAGGTTGAGGGCCACATTGGCCGCGCCACCCAACCGGTAGTTGCGACTCTGCGCATTCACGATGGGCACGGGAGCCTCGGGACTGATACGCGTCACCTTGCCGCTGATGTAGCAATCGATCATCACATCCCCGATAACCAGCACATTAGCATTGCTGAACTTGTCGAATATTTCATTGATTTTATCCTTATCCATAGTAGAAAATTTTAAGAGTGCAAAGATACAATTTTTTAGCTCTGCTTCTTGTCTTTTCAGTATTGAATTAAATAAAACCACGATTTTTTGTTTCTGAAGAATTTGTATCTTTGCGGCTCAAAAAAAATTGACTATGGGCATTGCAACACAAATACTGGGGTTGGTCGCCAGCCTGGCCTTCCTCATCATGACACACGAACTGGGACATTTCGCATTTGCCAAGCTGTTCAAGATCCGTGTGGATCAGTTCTACATGTTCTTCAACCCGGGTTTTTCCATCATCCGGATGAAACGTTTTGACGGGAAGATGCATTACAGCTTCTTCTCGGGCAGGCCTCCCAAAGAGTGGAACGACCATCCTGAGAGCACCGAATGGGGACTGGGTTGGCTCCCGTTGGGCGGCTACTGCGCCATCAACGGCATGGTCGATGAGAAAACCAAAGCCTCCGATTTGAGTGAAGAGGTCCACGAGTGGGAATTCCGTGCCAAGCCGGCATGGCAGCGCCTGCTGGTCATCTCCGGCGGCGTACTGGTGAACTTCCTCTCCGCTCTCATCATCTACATCGCCATCTGCTTCACGTGGGGCCGCGAGTACATCCCGCTTGAAAATGCCCGCTATGGCCTGGAGTTCTCGCAAGAGATGCTGGACGCAGGTTTCCAGAACGGCGACAAAATCCTGTTCATTGACACTGTCAAACCACAGACGTTGGGCGATTTCACCAACGACATTCTGCTGGAGGATGTGAAAACCGTCACTGTGGAACGCGATGGCCAGCAAGTGGTGCTGAACATACCCAAGACGCTTGCCCGCAAGGTGGTGGGCGCCAGCAAACAAGGCGAGCCCTTCTGCAACTACCGTTTCCCGTTCGTCATCGACAGCGTGCTGGCAGAAACTCCCGCCGCACAGGCAGGCCTGCAGAAAGGCGACAGCCTCGTGGGCGTGGACGACTCCACCCTGTTCAGCTTCTTCGACTTCAAGAAAGCATTCCTCGACAACAAAGGCCAGGAACTTGACATCGCCTTCTATCGTGGCGACAGCCTCTACCATGCCTCCGTGCGCCTTGACTCCCTCGGCGCCATTGGCGTGGCTCCCAAACAGCCCTACCAGTTCTTCGGAACCGTACAAGAGCACTATAACTTCTTCCAGTCCATTCCCAAAGGCATTGTCATGGGATTCAGCACATTGGGCGACTACGTGAAACAGTTCAAGATCATCTTCACCAAAGAAGGCGCCACACAGTTAGGCAGCTTCCTGACCATTGGCAGTATCTTCCCGAAGGTGTGGGATTGGTACCGTTTCTGGAACATGACCGCCCTGCTGGGCATCATCCTCGCCTTCATGAACATCATCCCCATCCCCGGACTGGACGGCGGATATCTCCTGTTCATCCTTTTTGAGATGATCACCGGCAAGAAACCGAGCGACAAGTTCCTCGGCATCGCCAACACCATCGGCTTCGCTTTGCTGATTGCCCTGATGGTTTACGCATTAGGTCTCGATTTCAGAAGGTTCTTCTTTAAGTAATGTTATTCAATTCCATTGAATTTCTGATTTTCTTCCCGATAGTAACCATCCTGTTCTATCTGATTCCGAACAAACAGCGATGGATACTGTTGCTGGGTGCGAGCTGCTTTTTCTACATGTGGTTCATCCCAAAATACATCCTCATCCTTCTGGTCACCATCACCATCGATTACACGGCAGGCATTCTTATCGAAGAGTGGCAAGACGACCCTTCCAGAAAAAAGAAATGCCTCATCGTCAGCATCATTTCCACCTGTCTGGTGCTCTTCATATTCAAATATCTGAACTTTTGCAGCGCCAACTTCGTGGCCCTGGCCCAACATCTCGGCTGGCCGCATCCTCAACAAATACTGCATATAGCACTGCCTATCGGATTGTCATTCCATACCTTCCAAAGTTTGAGTTACGTGATAGAAGTCTATCGCGGCAACCAGAAAGCTGAAAGGCATTTCGGATACTATTCTTTATATGTGATGTTCTACCCCCAGCTGGTTACCGGCCCCATTGAGCGACCGCAGAACCTGCTGCGCCAGCTGCATGAGGAGAAGACGCTGCAATACAACAATATTGCCAATGGATTGAGGCTCATCCTGTTTGGCTTGTTCTTGAAAATGGTGGTGGCCGACAACTTAGGGGTCCATGTGGATAAAATCTATGAAAACCCACAGGATTTCAGTTCCCTGGATATTACTCTTGGGATGATATTCTACTCATTCCAAATCTACGGCGACTTCTTCGGCTACTCCACCATCGCTTTGGGTTGCGCCCTTTGCATGGGATTCACGCTGATTGACAATTTCAAGGCTCCCTATCAGGCCAACAGCGTACAGGAATTCTGGCGCCGGTGGCACATTTCGCTGTCCAGCTGGTTCCGCGACTACCTCTATATCCCGCTGGGCGGCAACCGCGTGGCCATTCCCCGCTGGATGCTCAACACCCTGATTGTGTTCACCGTGTGCGGCATATGGCACGGGGCCAACTGGACCTTCATGATCTGGGGTTTCGCATATGGCGTGCTCCTGATTCTGGAAAGAGGTTTACGCAACATCCATTTCTTCGACAAAATCCAAAACAAAACCGGGAAGCACATCATCCAAGGGTTTAACATTCTCAAGACATTTGCAATTGTAACCCTGCTTTGGTGTGTATTCCGGGCCACTTCCTTCGGCAACCTGCGCGACGTGCTTTATGCATGGGTGCACAACGGCACACTCGCCAGCCAGCTGCACGTGAGTCCTATCGCCTGGATTGCCCTGGCGGCATTCGTCTGCATAGACCTCATCCTCCGGCAGCAGCGCTTTGACCGCTGGTGTGCCCAACGCAACATATACGTGCGCTGGTGCATCTACGCCGTCATGATATTCTCCATCATAGTCCTGTCTTCCGTTCAACAATATCCATTCATCTATTTCCAGTTCTGATGACCAACGAGACGAGACATATTATCCTGCAACTCGGACGCAAGTTCCTTCTGCTGGCAGTGGTGCTGGCAGTGCTGGATATCGTGTACCGTTTCACATTCTATTCCAAAGACCGTAATGAAAACTGCACGCTGATACCGTATTCCATGAAGCCGGTGAAAGAGAACGATGACATCATCTATCTGGGCGAATCTTCCAACCATTCGTTCTGCGAATCGGACACCGACCAGCGGGCCATCAGCGAGATGATTGACGACATGCTGCCGGGACATAAAGTCGGGAAACTGTCCAAAGATGCATGCCACGCGGGAGTTTACTATGATATCTTGCGCAATATTCCACGCAAGAATCCGGTCAAAACTGTCATCGTGACGGTAAACCTGCGTTCTTTTAGCAGCGAGTGGATCTATTCGGATTTGGAGAAGCCTTTGCAGAAAGAACAAATTTTCATGAAAAAGGCTCCGGCACTATACAAACGAATGCTGCTGGCATTCAAAGCTTACGCGCACTGGTCGGAGGACGAACGGCAGAAACTGGTCAGGGAAGGGCTTGAGGAGCAAACTTTGAAACTGCCCTACTACTTCCCATACCACAATGCCTCCGAATGGGATCACGCCATCGGCTCGCAAGATCACCTGTTCAACGGGCAGAAGGTTTCCATGGACACCATCGTGCTCACCTGCCACTACATCAAGGACTTCGCCTACCAGCTGGACGATGAAAATCCGAGAATCAAGGACTTGGACAAAATTGTCAAACTCTGCAAACGACGTGGCTGGAAATTAGTATTTCACATCTTGGCCGACAACATGGACCAGATCAAGACGCTGGCTGGACCCGACCTGGAGTTCCTGATGAAGCGGAACGCGCAATACATCGTCAACCGCTATGCGCCGAAAGGGGTCACCGTGGTCAACAACCAGTACATGGTGCGCGACCGTGATTTCTTCGAGCGGGAATTTCCGACGGAGCACTACAATCAGCATGGGCGGAAGGTCGTCGCTGAAATGGTAGTGGAGGGAATGGGAGATTAGAGATGAGAGTTTAGAGATAATTGTTATATGAATACTTTGAAAGAGAAAATCGAGACCTTAAAGAAAGAAAAAAACGCCATTATTCTGGCGCATTATTACACATTGCCTGAGGTGCAGGAGGTAGCCGACTTTGTGGGCGACAGTCTGGGCTTGGCGCGCAAGGCCGCCGAGACGGATGCGGATATTATCCTCTTTGCGGGCGTGCATTTCATGGCGGAGACTGCCAAGATTCTGAACCCCACCAAGAAGGTGCTGGTGCCCGACATGAGCGCAGGCTGTTCCCTCGCCGACAGTTGCAAAGCCGAGAAGTTGGCCGAATACAAAGCCAAACATCCTGGTTACAAGGTATTATCCTACGTCAACTGCTCAGCTGCTGTGAAAGCACTGTCCGACCTCATCGTAACTTCCGGCAATGCTTTGAAGCTGGTCAACCAGCTGCCTGAAGACGAGAAAATCATTTTCGTACCCGACGGCAATTTGGGCGACTACATCAACCGGATGACCGGCCGCGAGATGATTTTGTGGGACGGCGCGTGTTGCGTGCACGACCATTATGAGGTGGAGCAGTTAGAGAAGATGAAAGCCGAGCATCCGGATGCCATCGTGGTGGCGCACCCTGAGTGCCGCCGCGAAATGCTGGAGAAGGTCGATTTCATCGGCTCCACCGCTGCCATGCTCAACTTCATCAGCGAAAACGACGCCAAAGAGTTCATCGTGGTTACTGAGAGCGGCATCCTCTACGAGATGCAACGCCGCAACCCCGACAAAGTGTTCCACACGCTGTATGAAGGCGCACCGGAACACGACTGTATCAACATGAAAAAGAATAATTTGGAGAAAATATATCAAGTGTTACTTGATGAATCACCCGAACTCCTCATGGACGAGGAACTGCGCCTGAAGGCGCTGGTGCCGATACAGAGGATGCTGGATTTGTCATAAAATGTAGGGACGAATAATTATTCGTCCCTACATTTTATTCCATATATTGGTTTTTCACATATTCCAATTGACGGCGGTCGCGCTTGGTGGGGCGGCCCAGACCGTGCGGACGGTATTCTGCCGTTTTCAATGTCTTCATGCGGTCATATTCCTCTTGCGGAGTAAGGTCTTCCATATATTGCGGAACTAATGGTGCCCCCACCCTGCTCTTAGGTGTGCCCAAGGCTTTCACCGTCTTGTTGAGCGAACCGATGTGCACCTCGTAGATTTCTTCGGTGCGCACCTCGCGCGAGGGCTTCACATTGGTACCGTCGAGTTTCACCTTGCCGGCATTGCAAGCCTCCGTAGCCATGGAGCGCGTCTTGAACAGGCGCACCATCCAAAGCCACTTGTCGATTCGTACATCCAGTTTTTCCATAGTTATCCAATTTTCTTCCATGTCATCGTCCTGCCGAAGGCGGGCACACCGATGTAGCCACGCACGCGCAAGACATTCTCCTTTTCAAACCACATTCGGCTCTTGTAGTACTTGCCGTGCACAGGGTCGTAGATTTCGCCGTCCACCCATTTGTTGCCTTTGGCATCATAACGGAAATGGAAAAGCAGTTTTATTTTGTCGCACGGCGTGTTGCGTTTCTTCGGGTCCGGATTCTTGATGTCGCACTTCGGAGAGCCATCCTTGAAATACGGATTCTTCACCCAAATCACCTGTCCCTCATACAACCCTGCGGAAGTTTTGGTGATCTTGGTCTTGCACACCTCGTCCGACTGGTCGTCCGAAATGTAATAGACACCTAAAATTTTGTCTGCGGCCGATTGCGCAGCCGCAGACAAAGAAGTTAAGCACAATATGCTAATTATAAAGCATTTGAAGAATTTCATACTCATTACGCCTCTTGCGTCTCTTCCGGTGCAGTCTCTCCTGCACTCTCAGGTTCGCCAGCCGGAGCCTCAGCCTCCTGTGAAGGTTTCGGATTGTTCATCATCTTGATCTTGTATTCCAGATCTTTGATTTCCTCCTTGGCAGCGTCAATCTTCTTGCGGAACTCAGCCGTGATGATTTCAGCATTCTTGGAATTGGAGAAGAAACCGAGATTGTTCTCCCACAAGCTGATGTCTTCCTTCAATTGCGTCAGCTTATTCTTCAGGAAGTTCTTCTCCTTGTCGATCATCTTCTCGGCATTCGGGTTGCTCAAGATATTGTCGATTTTGGATTTGAAACGATTGTGACGCATATCCTCGGCACTGATCTTCAGCTCGGCAAAGCGTTTGTTCAAAGCCTCACGATATTCGGTATAGATTCTGTCTTTGTCTTTTTTAGGAACATAACCGATGGCAATCCACTCATTCTGATACTCCTTCAATGCTTCCATGTTGGCATTGCGATCGTCGCTGAACTCATGCGTGAGAATCTTCTGGATCAATTCCTCTTTCTTCTGCAGGTTTTCAGCTTCTACTTCTTGGATATTGTTGAAATAATGTGATTTAGCCTCAAAGAACTTGTCGCATGCAGCGCGGAAGCGTTTCCAGATCTGATCTGAATACTTGCGCGGTGTAGCACCGATGGTCTTCCATTCGGATTGCAGGTTCAGCATCTCGGCAGTAGCTTGTTTCCAGTCGGTGCGGGTAGCAATACCTTCTGCTTGGATGGCCAGATTCAATTTCTGGTTGTAGTTCTGCATCTGCGTATCCTTGATCTGCTGGAAGTATTCTTTCTTCTGCGTGAAGAATTTATCCAACGTGGATTTGAAACGGTTCCAGATTTCGTCATTCAACTTGGCGGGAGCCGGTCCGAGAGTCTTCCAGATATTCAGCAGCTCGGTCAGCTTGTCGCTCACCTCATTGTATTCCTTCACTGCTTCAGCAGAATGGGAGACAATCTCCTCAGCCTGCTCGCAGAGCACCACCTTGGCATTGTAGTTGTTCTGCTCTTCAGCAAAAAGCTTGTCATAGAACTCTTTTCTGCGGGCGTTAATTTGATCGGAAGCGGCTTTGAAGCGTTCCCAAACTTCTTCTTTCTTGTCCTCAGGGACAGGTCCTATCTCTTTCCACTGCTCGTGCAGGCTCTGGAGATCCTTGAATGACTGGTTGATGGAATCCACCAGCAACAGGGATTCAGCCTTCTCGCAAAGTTCGAGCTTGCTTTCCAGATTCTTCTTGTAGTCCATCTCGCGGGCCTCCTTGTTGAGGCGGATGATGTCGAAGAACTTCTCCACATAAAAATGGTAATTCTGCCAGAGGTTAGTTGACTCGTTTTGCGGGACGGGGCCGATATTCTTCCATTGTTCCTGAAGCTCTTTGAACTTGTCGTTGAGGTTCTTCAGGTTGGACTCGGTCTCAATCAGGTTTCTGAGTCCTTCAATGATACGATTCTTGGATTCGAGGTTCTTCTGTTTCTGGGCTTCCAGCGCTTCAATAAATTTGGCTTTATTGTCTTTATAGAGTTGGAATGCTTTATTAAAACGTGTTTCCATCTCGTCGGGCTCATTCGATGGAGCCTCGACTTCCTCTACCGGTGCCTCGGGATTTTCAGCGGCAGCGGCTTCGGCGGCAGCCTTGGCCGCATTGAAAGCAGCTATGGCAGCGCGTTTTCTTTCACGGAAAAATTCAATGATTTTGGTGCGGAGCACGCCGACTCTCAGCTTGATGATGTTGAAGTTGGGCTCTGAAACCAGGCGTTCCAACTCGGCCACGCATTTTTCAAGGTCAAAACCGGCATATTCAGCCTCCACTTGTTCGGCCGTCTCCTCCGGCGCATTTTCAGTGGCAGCAGCCTCAGCTTCTGCTTCGGCGGCGGTGACAGGCTCTTCGGCGGTCTGCTGCTGGTCCATTTCGGCCATCATCTCCTCCGCGGATTGCGGGGCGGGCTCGGTCTCAACAGCCGGTTGGGCTTCGGCCTGCGCGACAGGTTCGGCGTTGGTGTTTTCAGTTTCCTCTGCAGGTGCGGAAGATTCTTGTGTCGTAGGGATTTGGGCTTCAACAGAAGCGCCGGAGTTCATCTCTTGATTCTGCATTTCGGCATTGTCTTGAGGAAGAAGATCTTGTTGTTCCATAAATTTTAAATGATTTAGAATAATAAAATAGGTTAAAAATTCAGGGCCGCAAAGATACAAAAAGAGTTTATAAAGTTTAAAGTAGAAAAGTTAAAAATGCACAACTATTTTTTATATATTTGCAGCTGTGCATCTGATAAATAAAATTATCTAGTAATCAATAAATTATATTATGAAAAGAGACGAACAAATCTTCAATCTTATCGAACAGGAGCGTCAACGCCAGACCAACGGCATTGAGCTGATCGCTTCTGAGAACTTTGTCAGCCCCCAAGTGATGGAGGCCATGGGTTCTGTGATGACCAACAAATACGCTGAAGGTCTTCCGGGCAAGCGCTACTACGGCGGCTGCCAGATCGTGGACCAGAGCGAACAAATCGCCATCGACCGCGTGAAGGAGCTCTTCGGCGCAGAATGGGCTAACGTGCAACCGCACTCCGGCGCACAAGCCAACATGGCCGTGCTGCTCACCTGCCTGCAACCCGGTGACACCTTCATGGGCCTCGACCTCAACCACGGCGGACACCTCTCCCACGGTTCCCCTGTCAACTCCTCCGGTATTCTCTACCACCAAGTGGCTTACCAAGTGGAAGAAGAGACTGGTTGCGTGAACTACGACACCATGGAGGAAGTGGCTCTCCGCGAGCGTCCGAAGCTCATCATTGGCGGCGCTTCCGCATACAGCCGCGACTGGGACTGGGCACGCATGCGCAAAATCGCTGACGAGATCGGCGCCATCCTGATGGCCGACATCTCCCACCCTGCCGGTTTGATTGCCAAGGGTCTGTTGAACAACGCCGTGGCACACTGCCACATCGTGACCACCACTACCCACAAGACCCTGCGCGGACCGCGCGGCGGCCTCATCATGATGGGCAAGGACTTCGAGAACCCGTGGGGCAAGACCACCCCGAAGGGCGTCGTGAAGATGATGTCACAGATGCTCGACTCCGCTGTGTTCCCGGGCGTGCAAGGCGGCCCGCTGGAGCACGTCATCGCCGCCAAGGCTGTCGCATTCGGCGAAGCCCTGACCGATGAATACGCTCAATATGTGAAACAGGTGAAATTGAACGCCGCAGCCATGGCAGAAGCCTTCAACAAGAGAGGCTACAAGATCATCTCCAACGGCACCGACAACCACCTGATGCTGATCGACCTCCGCACCAAGTTCCCCGAAATGACGGGCAAGGTGGCCGAGAACACCCTCGTGAAGGCCGACATCACTATCAACAAGAACATGGTTCCGTTCGACACCCGCTCCGCATTCCAGACCTCCGGTCTGCGCGTCGGAACGCCGGCTATCACCACCCGCGGCCTGAAAGAAGCTGATATGGACGGCATCGTCGAAATGATCGACAACATCCTCTGCGACGTGGAGAACGAAGAGCTCATCGCCAAGACCCGCAAGACGGTCAACGACATGATGCACGACAGACCGCTGTTCGCATGGTAAACCCATCGTCGAAACAACTCAAAAAAGGAGCGAATCATTTCGCTCCTTTTTTTATGTACATATTCTATTGAAAATCTTTAAAAATCACGTCTATACCGCGCTGATTTTCCGCACATCATACACCGGCACGTCAATCACTGCGCTCAAAGCCTCTTGCAACTGTTCGGACGTCACCTTGAACCCCGACGGGGAAGTCGGGTTAATGCACATCGCTAACAAATTGGGACGTTTCAAGACCATCAGTCTGCCGCCTTTCTGCAAGAACCCGTGCAACACGAACGGTGTAGCGAATATCTTTGTAAAATCCTTCACCACCAGCACAATATCTTTCACATTGACCTGCGCGCGGAAGAATTCCAACATGTTGTCCGTGACGATTCCGCTGATAAAGAGCGTATTGCCGTGGTTGAACAATTTGTCTTTGTACTTGGCAAACAACAGCGGTGATGCGACAGGCAACCGATACAGGTCATCCTCCCCCACAGCATAGATTCCGGAGTCGCACTGCATCATGCACTCACATTCAGCTGTCTCATATTCGGGCAATTGTGTCAGCTGATAGACAAATTTGGTCTTGGTTACCACGGTATTGAGATCCGGGGCAATGGCCATGCCCGTGGTGAGAATCAGTCCATCGGTTACGGAGGGCGACGCGGGGCTCTTGCGCGAAAGGGCGCCATCCACGATGGTGAGATCCACGCCCAACGCCTGCATCTGCGCGATCAGCGCGCGGATACGTCCCGTGGAGGCCGGGCCCGCCAATATCACCTTACCTTCCTGCAGCACGCGTGCCGTGACCAACCGTCCCAGCGAGGTCGTTTCCTCCGACAGTTCACATATCTCCGACAACAGCTGCCGCTGGCGGTAATAATACTCCGAGGTGACAAAATAGGTATCTTTCGCCAACACCACCTCCGGCTTCTCGGTCTGCGTCACTTGGTCCTTCGTTTCCCCGTCAACGCCAATGGAGGTGACCGCAATCACCTTGTCCGTCGTGCGCAGCTGGTCCAGGACATAGTTCAAGCACACCGTCTTGCCGGTATTCTTCGCCATCCCCACGATAGAGAGACTGCGACAGGATAATATGCTTTTCAGAAGGTCAGAGGTCAAAATTCAAAGTTCAAAGTTTCAGGTTTCAAGTTTCAGGTTTCAAAATTCAGAATCCGATTTTGAATTTTGAATTTATTTTTTATCGCATGGCGTTCTCAATTTCCGCCACTTCCACGGGTGTGCCAGCAAGCAGGTCTATGGGTTTGTTGCCGACTACCACGTCGGTTTCGATGCGCACGCCGATACCCTCTTCGGCAATGTAGATGCCGGGCTCGCAGCTGAGCACATGGCCGGGCTGGAACACCCAGTCTCGTTGCCCCACATCGTGCACATCCAACCCGATGAAATGGCTCGTATTATGCATGTAGTATTTCTTGAAGCAGGGCACGTCAGGATCCTGATTCTTAACATCTTCCCAAGTGTACAAGCCAAGTTTAATCAACTCTTCATCCATTCTTTTGAAGACGAAATCATTGATTTTATGAATTGTCATACCCGGTTTGAATCTCGGAATCGTATCTTTATATATGGACAACACCGCCTCATAGACTTGTTTTTGACGAGGCGTGAACTTGCCGTTCACGGGCACGGTGCGCGAGCAGTCGCCGGCATAGTTGGCATACTCGGCGCCAAAGTCCATCAGCAGCAAGTCGCCGTCTTGCATCACCTTGTCATTCTTGATGTAATGCAAAATGCAGGTGTCTGCTCCGGAGGCCACAATCGGGGCAAAAGAATGCGTGGTGGCGCCGTTGCGGATCAGTTCGTACGTCATGGCTGCCTCCACTTCGTACTCATAGCGCCCGGGCCTGATGGCAGCCAGCGCGCTCTCGAACATCTTGCGCGTGATGTCGCAGGCGTACTTCATCGCCACGAGCTCTTCCGACGACTTCACCGCGCGCAGAGGATAAAGAATCGGAGCCAGACGGCGGAAATCGTGCAGCGGATAATCAGCCTTCAACTGCTTGGCAAAGCGCACCTCGTGGGTCGGGAAGTCCGGCTTGATGCGCGGGTCTTCCGGGATGTGCAAATAGACATGCGACGCGTGCATCATCAGGTCGTTGAGCACGCCCTCGAACTGATCGACAAACATCACCGTCTTCACGCCCGACAGCTCCGAAGCCTGATCCTTGCTGAGCCGATGGCCAAACCAGACAATCTTCTCCGGCGAAGGATTCTTGATGAAAAGAATCTCCCGATAGGCTGGATTCGGGTGCCACGGAGCCAGCGTCAGGTATGTTTCCTCCTGATCAATGCCACAAAGATAGAGCAAATCGGAGTTCTGACGGAAAGGATGCGTGGTGTCGCCGCAGCGCGGGTACTCATCGTGAGAGACCAACACGGCGATGGAATCCTTCTCCATCTCACCCACCACATTCTTGCGGTTGCGTACATAAAATTTCGACGGTAGCGGTTTGTATCTCATATTCGTCATGTTAAAAATGCGGGCAAAGATACAAAAAATAGGTAAAAGGGGTGAAGGAGGTGAATGAGGTGAAAGGGTACATGGGGTGAAGGAGATAGTTTTGGGAAAAACAATATTTGAACATCCGACCTTTTTTTATATTTTTGCAACCGACTTGTGCTATTTTTAAATCTCTGCACTTCAAATAGATTATCAATTAAAAAACTTATATCATTATGAAACCTAAAATCGTCATTGGAAACTGGAAGATGAACAAAAACTTCGATGAAGCTGAGGACCTCATCAGCGAAATCGAAGAAAAACTGGAGAACTTTAACTTTGAAACCGAGATCGTGCTTTGCCCGCCGTTGGTTTACACGGAGCTGGTAACGGACCACGCCAACGAGGAGGGCAGCCAGTTTTACGCCGGCGTGCAGAACGTAAGCGAGTTCGAAAATGGTGCATACACAGGCGAAGTTTCCGCCGAGATGCTGGCCAGCATGGATGTATCTTTCTGTATAGTAGGACATTCTGAAAGAAGAAAATTCTTCGGCGAGACCAATGAGATTGTATTGAAGAAGATGTTGCGCCTGCTAGCCAACGACATCGTGCCGGTGATGTGCTGCGGCGAATCCCTGGATGAGCGCAAGGCAGGCAAGCATTTTGAAATCGTGCAAAAGCAGCTGGAAGAGAGCATCTACCAACTCACCCCCGAGCAGATGGAGCGCGTGGTCATCGCTTACGAGCCTATCTGGGCCATCGGCACCGGCGAGACCGCCACACCCGCACAGGCACAGGAAATGTTAGCTTTCATCCGCTCTCTCGTGGAGAAAAAGTTCGGCACCGAGATGGCTGTCAACACCTACATCCTCTACGGCGGCAGCTGCAACGCCAAGAACGCCCTCGAGCTCTTCTCCCAGCAAGATGTCGATGGTGGACTGATCGGCGGCGCATCCCTCAAAGCCGACGACTTCCTCAAGATTATCGAGGCTGGCGAAACCGTCATCAAAGACAACTAAACAAACTGCAAGAAGCTTTCCATGAAAGTCTGGTCGCTGATTTTCGCATTCCTCTGTCTTTGCTTCCTGCCCGCGTTCGCACAGGAGGACACTGATCCATGCCAGCAAACCATGGACAAAAACAGCGAAAGGCTCTTCAAGAAGGCCCGCGATTTTCAGAAAAACGGGAAGAAAGCTGAAGCGTTGGAGATTTACGACGAAATTCTGGCTGAACATCCAGAGTATCTGAATGTAAACTACTACTACGCACTCAGTTACTACCTACCCATTGAAGCAAACCGGTATCAGGCCAAGACCAAGGACAAGACCGACTACAAGAAAGCGATGGCCGCCTTCAACCGGATATACAACGTGTGCCCGTACTACAAGCCGCACTGCAACTTGTACGCCGCACGGTTAGCCTACTTCAACGAGGATTTTCCGGAAGCCATCAAATTCGCCGCTGTCATCGTGGAAAACCCTGAGCTGTTTTCCGCCCCAAAAGACACGGCCAAACTGGGCGAGGCGCAACTGCTAATTCGCAAGGCGCGCTTCTACGACAATATCCTCAACCATCCTGTTCCGTTCGATCCCAAGCCAGTGTCCGGCATCTCCACCAGTGCAGATGAGTATCTGGGAACGCTGTCTCCCGATGGCGAACATTTCTACTTCACCCGTCGCAAGAGTGTGGTGGATGACAGTCCTTTCAGCCACGGCGAGAAGATCAACAAAGAGTTCTTTTCTTTCAGCGACAAGAAAAACGGGCATTTTGGTATGGGCGCCCCCCTGCCCCATCCATTCAACCGCGCTTTGAGCGAGGGAAGTCCAACCATCAACATCACCAACGACATGCTCATCTTCACCAAGCTGGTATCGACCAACGGCTACCACAACTATGATCTCTACTATTCGGAGTTCATCGATGGTGAATGGACAGAGCCCAAGTCGTTAGGACCCAACATCAACCGCGCAGATTCGTGGGAGTCGCAGGCCTCGCTGAGCTCCGACGGCAAGATGTTGTTCTTCGCTTCCGACCGACCGGGCACTTACGGTGGTTCCGACATCTGGTACTCGCAGCGCAACAGCGACGGCACTTGGCGCAAGCCCGTAAACTTAGGCCCCACCATCAACACGCCGGAGAATGAGCGTTCGCCTTTCCTGCACACCGATAGCAAGACTCTCTATTTCTCTTCTTCCGGCCACGACGGCATGGGCGGTCAAGACATCTTTTTTTCCAAACTGGACGAAAAGAATCGTTGGACCGCACCCACCAACATCGGATATCCTATCAACTCTGAAAATGACGAGGTCGATTTCTTCGTCAGCCTGGATGGCAAAACGGGCTATTTCTCTTCCAACAACATCGACAATCAGGACTGGAACATCTACGAGTTTGAACTCTACGAAGCCGCCCGTCCGCATGTGATGATGATTGTGAAGGGCAAGGTCACAGCTGATGATGGCGACTTGGAAGGGGCCACCGTTGAAATTCGCGACACCTCCACCAAAGTGATTGCCACGGGCATCGTGAGCGCGAACACAGGCAACTACGCCGTAGCCACAGAAGTGAAAAAGGAAGATCCGCAACCCATCATTGTCACGGTTAAGAAAGAGGGACACTCCTACGACTCACAGGTCATCACTCCAGAGCAGATTCAGGACAACATCGTGACCAAAGACGCCGAAGTGAAGGCCATAGAGCCCGGCAAAGTTTGCGACCTTCGCGACATCTATTACGAAACCAACTCATACACGCTCACGCATGCTTCCCGAGTAGTGCTCGCCCTGTTCATTGAGTTTCTCAAGGACAATCCGACCGTCAAGGTGGAAATTCAGGGCCACACCGACAACATCGGCAACGACGATGCTAACCAAAAGCTTTCGGAACAGCGTGCCAAAGCAGTTTATGACTACGTCATCGGCAAAGGCATTCCCGCCGACCGACTCCGCTACAAAGGATACGGAGAGAGTCAACCCATTGCCGACAACAACACGGCAGCAGGTCGCGCAAAGAACCGAAGAACTGTATTTTTGATCTATGAAAAATAAAAAACTCTATTTTCTCGGCATCGGCGGCATCGGCATGAGCGCGCTGGCACAGTATTTTTTGGCCGAAGGCGACGAGGTGTTTGGCTATGACCTCACTCCCTCGCCCATCACAGAAATGCTCACGCAGAAAGGTGCTGTCATCCACTTCGACGACAATATCGAAAAGATACCCGACGGCTTGGATTTTGTGGTTTATACACCCGCCGTGCCAAGAAGCAATGCTGAGTTTCAGTATTTCATAGAACATAACACTCCGCTGTACAAACGTTCACAAGTGCTTGGTCACCTCACAGAGCAATTGCCTTCGGTAGCTGTGGCTGGCACACATGGCAAGACGACCACTACTTCGATGGTGGCGCATTTGCTGGCTCCGGAGGTCAGCATTGCCGGCTTCATCGGCGGCATTGCCAAGAACTTCCACGACAACCTGGTGCTGGGCTCACACCCGGTGATTGCCGTGGCAGAGGCCGACGAGTACGACCGTTCCTTCCTCACCCTGCACCCCGCCGTAGCCATCATCACCTCCATGGATGCCGACCATCTGGATATCTACGGCACACGCGAGAACCTGGTAGCAGCCTTCCAGCAATACGCCGCACAATCGCAAATCGTGCTGGTGGAGGAGTCTGTAGCCCATGAAATCCAGCACCCGCACAAGCTGATTTACGGCACTGGCCCACACGCCGACTACCGCGCCGAAAACATCCAACTGGCCCCCAACCGTGCCACCTTCGACCTATGCACCCCTGATGGCATCCTACCGCATTTGCAACTCCGCGCCAACGGGCTGTACAACGTGCTCAACGCCACCGCAGCCGTGGCCGCCGTGCTCGAGCTGTTCCAAGGCGGGCACACAGGCATCAAACCTGAGCACCCCATCCTCATCGCCGATAAACTCAGCACCTTTGCTGGCGTAAAGCGACGCTTCGATTACATCGTGAATCGCGAAGACTTCATCTACATCGATGATTACGCGCACCATCCCGAAGAAATGCACTCCTTCATCTCCGCCGTGCGGAAGATATATCCCGGGAAACACATCTGCGGCATCTTCCAGCCCCACTTGTACAGTCGCACCCGCGACTTTGCCAAGCAGTTTGCGGAAGTGCTGTCGCAATTAGACGAAGTGATTCTGCTGCCCATCTATCCCGCGCGCGAGCAGCCCATCCCCGGCATCACCTCCGAATATCTGCTCTCGCTCATTGACAATCCCAACAAACGGATTCTCAGCAAAGAAGAACTTCTCCCCTACCTGCAAACACACAAACCCGAAGTACTGCTTACCATCGGAGCCGGCGACATCGACCGGTTCGTTGAGAAAATCGGGCAACTTTGAAAATTTTCCCCTTTCCGATTTCACTCATATCAATAATGCAGCGGTGTGCACCACCTCCCGTATCCCAATGGATCTTTCGCCAGATTCAGTGATACATACTTCATAAGCGAGTCCCTACTTATCACGAACGCAGCGGACGGAAAGACCGAAACTCTTGTCGGGTTCTCCCCTATCCACATCGGCATAGTCGTAGTCAATGCAACGGTCGTACGCGCTACTTCCATCTTCCTCAGTAGCGCTCCAAAATAACGCGCTATAGCCAAAATCCTCGCAGCCATGGCCAGCAAAGTAGTCTCCAGCCGGAAGAGCCGAAAAACCTGTCGCGTTATTCGTATTCGGATCATTCCCTGGTGAATACCGGATATCCGACTCATACCATCCCAAAGTGGCTGACAACGCCTTGGCCAGTTTGCCAACACCGCCCGAACAGAAATCCGACTGTGTTTTCATATAGTTCGTCAGTTCCCTCCACTCGGCATCACTCGGCACATGCCATCCCTTTGGACAAACGCCTTGCACCCCGCTCGGATTCGCATAGCTGCTATTCCCGCGTGTCACCGCCGTCCAATTGTACAAGTAACCATAACGAGGCACATTATCCATGTTTTCTTCATCGCTCATACCATCACCCGGAGTATATCGAAGGGGTGTGCTAAAATAATAATAACTACTGCCCAAGGGTATCTCGGTGTCGTCCGAATAGCGTGTGGTGCGCAGATTTTCGGCCATCCACACCTGTTTGCCTATCCGCACGGCATCATATTCATTGCCGTCTATGTCTTTCACCGCATTGGGAAACATTTCAGTGGATTGAGTTTCATTATGGCCGCATGATGTCAGCAACACTGCTGCGGAAACAAGCAACTCAATCCCAATCATTAAAAAACTTTTCATAATCACTTTTTTCACATTGCAAAAATACACATTTACACTCGTTTCCCTCATATCAAAACCACCTATGCTTGTATTTTCCACACAATCTTTTCTCCGATGGCACACTCCAGACACCGTTTTGGCGAACAGTAATACTGCGACAATTCCAGCAGGGCCTGCGAATCCATGGCATTTTGCTGGGGAAAAGGGGTATTTGCGTACACGCGCGTGAGCCTGTTGCGCTCAAAGTCGAGTTTCTCCAAAAGTCCTATCGTTTCCTCCATCTGGTGCTCGTTGCCGAAGAAACGGTAATGGGCAAAGCGGAACGGCACCACGGTATTGATAATCAGCAATGAGGCAGCCGTCTCGCCCATGCACACACTGTGTTTCAGAATGGTCTTTTGGCCGAAATGGTAATGGTTTTCCCAATAAGGGTTGGCACACACCGACAATTCCCGTTTCAGTGCCTCCACGGACGGACTTTCAAGGCAAACTTCGACCAGGTCGGGAGATTCGTGTATCAGGGCAGCCAACTGCGCCAGGCGCACGCACGGGAAGTTGGGCGGGCGCAGCCGCAACAGGTTCCAATGGTGCTCCCCGATGGGCATCAGCTGATACTTGCACCGGAGATAGTCGTACTCGTATTTCAGCGCATCGTGATACTCGTCCACATCGGAGCGCTCCAACATGCCCGCCTGACCGAAGATGAGTGCAGCGGTCTGCAATTCAGAGTCTGTATGTTTGGCGAGCACCTTCAAAGGCAGACTTTTGGCCAACAACTCGAACGCGGTCACGTTGGTCTTGAACCCGAAGCCGATAGCCAGCAGGCGGTAGAGCGTCTCCTTCCAGTCGCCCTCGCATGCTCTGACCATACGGAGCACGTCCTCCTGCTTGCGCAACAAGCGTTCCATGACCATTGATGACAACACCGAGCGCAGATGTAATGGTTCCATGCCAGGCAGATATGAAACGCAAGGCAATTCATCGGGCGAAGCCATCAGCCGCTGGTACTGCGCTAGCATCCCGGCCGGAATGTAGTTTTTTAACTCCAACGTAGGAAACAATTCTCCTTTCCGGCGCTCCACCTCACAGTCATGTTCATACACCACGTGCAGTGCTACCGACAGGTATTTCTCATCATCCTGATGGTGGTGGCGATACCAGTCGGAACTGCGGATGTGAATTTCCACATCGCCGGCCCATTTCATTGCACCAATCTGCACAATGGCCTGCCGGAAATCAGGTCCTGCGTCGGTGTTATGATAGCCAGGAAAGATGATTTGCAACGGCTCACCAGCCGTTGTTTTCAAATTCATAAAGTCAAACAATCTGTGTTTCCACAGGTAGTGTAGGAATGCTTCTTTCATGGTTGCGTTGATGTATTTATTTTTCTTCCTTCTCTCTGTGAACGGTGTGGCGGAGCTTGAGCATCGCAAGATTTTGTTTAATGGTGGTCTGCACCGCACGTGGGCTTTTCAGTATAGTTGCTAACATGTAGAGCCCTTTTTCAGTGAAGGCCTTTGGAAGTTGCGGCGAAAAACGAAGATTTTTAAGGTGGTCGAAAATTTCGACCACCTTCGATTTTTCTTGATTATCAAGGTGCAATATGTAGCCATCTGGAAATTTTTCAGGATTGTTGCTGACAGCTTCGTTGATTCGTTTGGTTTCGACACCATACAATTCAGCGACATCACAATCCAAAATAACCTGCTGGTTGCGCAGGATGATAATTTTTTCTTCTACATCAAATAACAATGGATTCTCCATAACATTTTGAATTTTATTGGTTAATACTAGACCGCAAAAATACAGCTATACATTTCATTTTTCAATAGTTTCTATAAATTATTTTTATTACTGGTAATCAATCTATTAGCAAAAATTATATTTGAAGTTTTTACGATTATTTATTAATCATTAGTTTATATTTAGTAAAAAAACACATCAAACATATGGAAATATTTTCACTATCGGGAACTATGAATTGAGAAAACGCCGACACAAATCATCCTGCAAAAAAAATTAGATAATGGAATTTATCCTATTTTTGTCGCCGTATTGAAGATAAACAGCATAAATTGAAACATAACATGAAAAAGTTTTTTACCCTATTGTTGATTTCAAGCACTGTTTGGATGGGTTCTCTTACGGCACAAAACACTGTTGACTTGGAATCGCTGATGCCGCAAATCAACGCGGACAGTCTGCTCCGAACGGTCACTGATCTCCAGAATTTCGGAAGTCGTTATGCCCTGCGCCCCGGCGGCAATCATGAGGTTGCAGAGTATTTAGTCAACCGACTGAACAATTATGGCATTACTGCGGCAATAGACACATTCCATCTGTCAGGACAGCATTGGCTGGTTGGGCTATACGATCAGGATTTTTACAACGTGAGTGGGGTGTTGACCTCAGCAGAACCCATAGACGACTCATTGGTGCTGATTGGCGCCCATCTGGATGCCATCTCATACGACCATGCAACGTGGGAGTTGCTAGAGATAGCCCCGGGTGCAGATGACAATGCCTCCGGTGTGGCTGTGATGATAGAAATGGCGCGCATTTGCCATGACAACCATCTTCGTTTCCACCGCGACATACACTTCATGGCCTTCGACGGCGAGGAACTTGGTTTGTATGGAAGCTACTACGATGCGGGCAGACGCAAGGCCGCCGGTGAGAAGATAGCCGTCATGATCAACAACGACATGGTGAGTTACCAGCCCGACGAAAACTGGCGCCTCATGCTGCATTGGTACAACAATTCGCTGGATGTGGTGAGCCGTGCCGCCGACCTGTGCGCCCAATACACTAACATTGACCCGTATATTCCCACTTTAAGTGAAAATGGTGATTACAATGCCAGCGACAGTTATGCCTATTACCAGAATGGTTTCCGGACTGTTTTTGCCATCGAATACACCTTTTCCACCTCATATCATACCGATCACGATGTGGCCGACTCCAACAACTACGCCTACCATGCCGATGTAGCACGGTACAACCTGGCCATGTTGGCTGAATACGCTGATCTGGCAGATGGTTTAGGCATAGAAGAACAGCAAGACGCTGTGTCCATGCAGGTGTATCCCAATCCAGTCAGCGACAAGGCTGTGGTGCGATATCAGTTGACCGAAGCCTCTCCCGTCGCCATCACGATTACAGACATGATGGGACGCGTGCTGATGCGGCAGAATATTTCCAACCAAGCTTCCGGCATCTACTTGGAAGAAGTCGATTTGGCCCGTTTCCCGTCAGGAGTGTATCTGTGTCAGCTTCAAACAACAAGAGGCACGGAAACAACTAAACTGGTGAAAAGATAGTTTTATCAGCGCGGATAATTTCCTTGTAATCCTCGCGATCCGCGAAAAATAGAGAAATGAACATTGAAGAATATCGTGAGTTTTGCCTGTCGCTGGGCGAGGTGGAAGAGAAGCTGCCCTTCGCAAAGATGCCCGGTGGCGATTCCTTGTTGGTGTTTTACGTCAGCGGCCACACCTTCTGCTACTGCGACCTCAACGAGCTCACTGTGGTGGTGAAGTGCCAAACAGAACGCATCGTCGAACTGCTCGACACCGCCGTCGGAGTGGAGTCCCCCGACAATCACTTTAACCCCAAATACTGGGTCGGCATCAACCTGCGAGCCATTGATACAGAACTGCTCAAAGAGTTGACACAGAACTCGTATGAGATTGTGAAGGGGAAATACTCGAAAAAGAGAAAATAATCCCCCGTTATCATTATCGGCAAAAATCATTACTTTTGCCGTTGAAAAAACTTGCCGATAAATCAAACGCTATTATGAACAAACATATTTTATTCACCTCATTACTGATATTCTGCGTAGCCCTTTCGCACGCTCAATCATCACCTACTACGGCCAACGCCACCCAAGACACGGCGTATGACCACGGTTCCAACATCGTTTTTCCCGAAATGACGCCGCAACTGGTGAACAACCTTGATCTTTTAGGGCGTGTTTGGGGATTCCTGAAGTATCATCATCCAACCATTTCCAAAGGCGCGTACAACTGGGATTACGAGCTTTTCCGGATGCTACCCGGCTATTTGCAGGTGACCGACAACAATCAGCGCGACGCATATCTGGCCAAATGGATTCTTCACTACGGAAAGATTCCTGTCAACAAAAATGTAACTCCCGTTGACTCCAATGCTTTCCTGAAGCCAGACTTGGCATGGATTAATCCAGAAACTCTTTCGCCAAAGCTCTACAAAACGCTGATGAAAGTGTATCAGAACCGCAACAATGGCCTCTACTACGTATCCTACAACTCCCTTTGGGTAAAGAATGCATTATTCAAGCATGAGAACGATTATGATGAGATGGATTACCCTGACGCCGGTTTCAGGTTGCTGGCACTGTACCGCTATTGGAATATGGTGTATTATTTCTTCCCGGACCTGTATCTTGCGGATGCCGACTGGAACACGGTGATGAGAAATCATATTTCATCTTTCCTCTCGGCCGAGGATAAAAATGCCTATCGGAGAGCTATCAAACGCCTGATTGCCCAAATAGACGATACGCACGGGGCGATGTGGTCCCTGAAATTCAAGCAGTCGTTGGATTACTATCGTACTCCATTCAGAGTACGTTTCTTGAAGAACGATACATTGGTGGTTTTCGCTTATTGGGATTCGGAAAGAATCGACAGTGCAGGACCGCACATCGGAGATGTCATCACCCACATTGACGGCAAGCCGGTTTCGTATTATGTTGACAGCCTGGCGCCCTATTATTCGGCATCTAACCATCGCGCCAAAGTCCGGAACATGTCATGGGAAATTTGCAATGGTTATAAACCTTCCGTCAGTATCTCATACCTGTCAGATGGAATCCCAAAAGAGTCCACCATCACCCGGTACAACTTTGAAGAAATGTCGGCAAACACCAAAACTGATAGCGTCTGCTACAAAGAATTGGGCGATAGCATTGGATATGTATCCATGGACGATATCACCAAAGAATGGGTGGAACGTATTGCGGACACCTTGCACACTACCAAAGGACTGATTCTGGATTTGAGGGAATATCCGAATGAGGGCGTCAACTATAAATTCTACAGTGTTTTATCTGATAAATCAAGACCTTTTTTCAAAGCCACCTGTCCGGATATGAGCAATCCAGGTGCTTTCGGGTGGACAAAACCGGGCTATACCGGAAAAGGCAAGCAAGCCTATAACGGCAAGATCGCCATTCTCATCAGTGAGCAGTCACAAAGCCATGCGGAGTTTTGCACCATGATGTACCGCACGCTTCCTAACAGCATTGTCATTGGCAACACTACGGCTGGTGCGGACGGTGACGTGGTGGGGATCCAGTTCCCCGGCGGTATCAACTCCTATTTCTCCGGCATAGGTATCTATTATCCAGACGGCACGGAAACACAGCGCGTCGGCATCATCCCCGACATTTATGTCTGGCCAACTGTCAAAGGTATCCGTGAGGGCCGTGATGAATTGTTGGAAAAAGCGTTGGAGTGGTTGTCGGAGTAAGCAAACAATTGCTACCTTTGCAGACTTTCAACTACAAAAACATTTTTTTATGAAAACCGAAAAACAAATTAAAGGCAGAATTGGCGAAGATCTCGCCGTTGATTACTTATTATCAAAAGGTTACGCTTTATTGGAACGCAACTGGACCATCGGTCATCTGGAGGTGGACATCATTGCCTCCACGGCTGATTTTCTGGTCATTGTGGAGGTGAAAACGCGGAAAAGCAACACGTTCGGGGAGCCGGAGGACTTCGTCACTACGCAAAAGCAGCGCAACCTGATCCGCGCAGCGGCAGCATACATCCGCAAATTCGGCATCACCAAGGAGGTTCGATTCGATATCCTGTCTGTCATTATCAAAGAGGGCCAGGAGGGCGAGGTCCATCATATTCCTGACGCTTTCAAGCCACGATGGTAAAAAAAACGGACGCATTTGCGTCCGTGTAATCAGGAAAACCTATAAGCCGGGTTCTGTAATCGGTTGCCATTTATCTACGACCTGCGTCGCCGCAGGCCTCTATCAACCTACCCTCCGAGTCGGACGAGCAGCCCTCAAGCCTCGGTTTATTTGGTCTTTCAACCCATAAGGTTTACCTCCGCCGGCATCACTGACGGCGTCGTGAGCTCTTACCTCGCGTTTTCACCCTTACCCTTGCGGGCGGTATATTTTCTGCGGCACTGTCTGTCATCTTGCGATGCCTTCCCGTTAGGAAGTATGGTGCTCTATGTTGCCCGGACTTTCCTCCCCCGCGCAAAGCGGCAGCGGCAACCCGGTTTTCCTTCTTAAAAATGATAGTCTCTTAGTAGTTCAGCATCACCGGCATGATGAGCATGAGCAGGCTCTCCGTATCGCTGAATTCCTCTGTCGGGATAATCAGCGCGGCGTGGTTGGGCTGTGACATCTCCAACTTGATCTGGTCGGAATCCATGTTCTCCAGCATCTCACGCAGGAACTTGGAGTTGAAACCGATCTCCATAGCCTCGCCCGTGTATTCGCCAGCAATATTCTCAACTGCCTTGTTGGAATAATCCATATCCTCAGCTGTGATGCTGGTCATCTCTTCTGACAAAGAAACGCGCACCTGGAAGGTGGACTGATTGGAGTAGATACCCACACGGCGGATGGATTTAAGAAATTCATCGCGGGAGACCACCAAAGATTTCGGATTACTCTTCGGGATAACAGCCTCATAATTAGGATATTTACCCTCTTTCAACACGGAGAAGAGCACAAGATTATCGAAGGAGAAACGAATGTGGTTTGTCTCCTTGGAATATTCAACATGCACATCGCCATTTACACCGGAAAGGATATTCTTGAGATGGGCAATCGGTTTCTTGGGCAATATGAGAGAAGTGAAATCGTCGGATGTAACCTTGGTGTTGCGGTAGCGCACGAGCTTGTGTGCGTCGGTGGCCACGAAAGTGATGCAGTCGCTGGAGAGTTCGCAAAGCACGCCCATCATGTTGGGTCTCAGCTCATCTGTACCTGCGGCGAACATCGTCTTGCTGATAGCGCGTTGCAGAATAGGAGCCTCTATGTCAAAGGAGCTGGGATTCGCAATCTCGTTGATTTGCGGATACTCGTCGCCAGGGAAGCAAGGAGCATCGTAGTCACCATTGGCAGCCTTGAAGTTCACCGTGCGGGCTTCCTCGTTGATGAAGAAGTTAATTGGGGTTTCGGGAATCAGCTTCAGGGTCTCAATCAGAATCTTGGCGGGCACGGCCACGGAGCCCTCACCTTCCACATCGGTCAGTTCAATGACAGCCGTCATCGTGGATTCGGCGTCAGAAGCGGTGAGTTTCAGCTGGGTTCCGGCAATGGTCATCAGCACATTGTCGAGAATGGCCATGGACGCATTGGCGCTCATCACGCCGCTGATTGCGCTCAAATTGCGGTACAATACATCACGGGATACGATAAATTTCATATTGATAGCGTTTTATAATTTCTTTGATTTTCAAGGCGCAAAAATAATGTTTTTTTTTATCTTTGCACGCTTTTTAGAAAAAATCATTATGGTCATAGATGAACTAAAACAATCAGAGGCCCTGTTGGAAGGCCATTTCCTACTCTCATCAGGTCGTCACAGCGACCGTTATTGCCAATGTGCCAAATTATTGCAATATCCAGACCGTGCCGAACGGGTCATTTCCGTCATCACCGAACAGGTGAAAGACCTGCCCATCGACATGGTGGTCGGTCCCGCTATGGGCGGCATCATTGTTGCCTACGAACTGGGCCGTCAGCTAGGCGTGCCTGCTATTTTTACCGAACGGGTAGATAACCAAATGTGCTTGCGTCGCGGTTTTGAAGTGAAACCCGGCCAGAAGCTGCTGATCACGGAAGATGTGGTCACCACCGGCAAATCATCGCTGGAAACCATCGAAGTACTCAAGGCTTTCGGCGCCGAGGTCATCGGTGTGGCTTGCCTTGCCGACCGCAGCAACGGCTCTTTCCCCTACCCCATCTACAGCGCCACCAAGCTCAACATCCAGAGTTGGGAAGCAGAAGAGTGTCCCCTCTGCAAACAAGGTCTCCCCTTTGTAAAACCCGGCAGCAGGAAATTCTAAAGATGAAGAATCCGAGATTATCCAATCGATACGCCAAAGCTCTCTTCGATTTCGCGCAGGAGAAAGGGCAGATTGAGGAAGTAAACCGTGACCTTGCCCTGATCAAGGAAACGCTCAAGGGCAATGGCGAGATGCAGGCCGTGCTCAACAGTCCGGTTATCCCGCCGGCCAAGAAACACACCCTATTCGCCAGCGTGTTCCAATCGATGGTCAGCGAAACCACCTTCCTGTTTCTGGATGTCATCATCCGCAAGAAACGGGAGCCGGCTTTGGCAACCATCTGCGATGAATTTGTCAAATTCTACAACGACTTCCATCACATCAAGACCGTGAAGCTCACCTCGGCAATGCCCTTGAGCGCAGATTTGGTGGAGAACATCCGTGCCATGCTTGCGGAGCAGACAAAGCAGACCATCCTGATTGAACAGGTGGTGCAACCCGACATTATCGGCGGTTTCAGGCTGAAGATGGATGACAACTACCTCGATGCCAGCATCATCGCCAAGCTAAACCGTCTGCGCAACGAGTTTGCACACAACGTATATCAAGTCAATTTTTAAAACCTAATATAACCTCAACAACATGTCAGAAATAAAACCCTCTGAAGTAACCTCCATACTGCGCCAGCAGCTGCAGCATCTGGACCTCAGCACCGAAATGGCCGAAACCGGCACCGTGCTGCTGGTCGGCGACGGCATTGCGCGTGTGTATGGCTTACATAATGTCAAATCCGGCGAATTGGTCACCTTTGAGACACAGGCCGGCGGCGAGGCCGTAACAGGCATCGCCCTGAACCTGGAGGAGGACAACGTGGGTGTCGTGCTTCTCGGTGATTCCAAGAATCTTAACGAAGGGGATATCTGCAAGCGCACGGGCCGCATCGCCTCCATCCGCGTGGGTGAAGGCTTGTTAGGCCGCGTCATCAACACGCTGGGCGAACCTATCGATGGCAAAGGTCCCATTGAGGGCGAGCTTTTCGAGATGCCCATCGAGCGCAAGGCTCCGGGCGTCATCTTCCGCCAACCCGTGAAAGAACCGCTGCAAACCGGTCTCAAGGCCGTGGACGCCATGATTCCTATCGGTCGTGGCCAGCGCGAGCTCATCATCGGTGACCGCCAGACGGGCAAGACCGCCATCGCCATCGACACCATCATCAATCAGAAAGAATTTTACGAGCAGGGCAAACCTGTATATTGTATCTATGTAGCTGTCGGACAGAAAGGTTCGTCCGTGGCCGCCATCGTAAAAACGCTGACCGAGCGCGGTGCAATGCCTTACACTATCGTAGTCACGGCAACAGCCTCCGAGGCTGCCGCCATGCAGTTCTACGCTCCGTTTGCGGGTGCTGCCATCGGTGAGTATTTCCGCGACACGGGCCGCAGCGCCCTCATCATCTACGATGACCTTTCCAAACAGGCCGTCGCTTACCGTGAGGTTTCCCTGCTGCTCCGCCGTCCGCCCGGACGCGAGGCTTACCCCGGCGATGTGTTCTACCTGCACTCCAGACTTCTGGAACGTGCCGCCAAGATCATCGAATCGGATGAAATCGCCGCCCAGATGAACGACCTTCCCGAAGTGCTGAAGCCGCACGTGAAAGGTGGCGGTTCCCTCACTGCCCTGCCCATCATCGAGACGCAGGCCGGCGACGTGTCCGCATACATCCCCACCAACGTGATTTCCATCACTGATGGCCAGATCTTTTTGGAGACATCTCTGTTCAATGCAGGCGTGCGCCCCGCTATCAATGTCGGTATCTCCGTGTCGCGTGTGGGTAGCAACGCGCAGCTCAAGTCCATGAAGAAAGTGGCCGGCACGCTGAAACTCGATCAGGCCCAGTACCGCGAGATGGAATCCTTCGCCAAGTTCGGTTCCGATGTGGATGCCGCCACGCAGTTCGTGCTCGACAAGGGCGCACGCAACGTGGAAATCCTGAAACAGCCGCAATACTCCCCCTACAAAGTGGAGGAACAGATTGCTATTATTTTTTGTGGTTCCAAAGGTTTGTTGCAAAACATTCCGATCAACAACATCGGAAATTTCGAAACTGCCTTCCTGCATCACATGCACGAAGTTCACCAAGATGTACTGGACACCCTGAAGGCTGGCAAGATTGACGATGAAATCATGCAGAAACTGCAAGAGGCCTGCCAGGAAGTATCCGTTAAATTCGAGAAATAGTCATGGGCAACCTGAAGGAAATACGAACCCGCATCAGTTCGATTGAATCGACACAGAAGATTACCAGTTCCATGAAATTGGTATCGGCGGCCAAGTTGCGCCGTGCGCAAAGTGCCATCCAATACCTGCGTCCCTATTCTGAGAAGCTGACGGAGATATTGCACAACCTGTCAGCATCAGCAGGCTCCATGGAAGATATGCCGCTATTCGAGCCCCGTAATCCGGACAAGGTCGTCATCGTGGTTATCACCTCCAACAAAGGTTTGTGCGGCGCATTCAACGCCAACATCATCAAGGCCGTGAACCACCTTGTGGAGGAGAAATATGCCGCGCAACATGCTGCCGGAAACGTGAAACTCATCTGCATCGGCAAAAAAGGTTACGAGCAACTGAACACGATCTACCCCATCCTCCAGCACAACGAAGCCCTTTTGGACAATCCTGAATTCACTGAAATTGCCGGTATTTGCGACCAGCTGACCGAAAAATTTCTCAAGCATGAGATTGACAAAGTGGACGTCATCTATAACCAGTTCCTGAACGCCGCCACGCAGCGTATTACCGTGGAAGAGTTTCTGCCCTTGAGCAATCTGGGGGAAGAGGCATCTACTACCAACAACGACTACATCATCGAGCCATCGCCGGAGGAGGTACTCACTGAGTTAATTCCCAAAATCTTGAGAAACCAGCTCTACAAGACGCTGTGCGACTCCATTGCCTCGGAGCACGGCGCCCGTATGATTTCCATGACCAAAGCCACTGACAACGCCACGGAGATTCTGCGCGACCTTCGCCTCAAGTACAACAATGCTCGCCAGTCGTCTATCACCAACGAGCTGATTGAGATTGTGAGTGGCGCAGAGGCATTGAAAGGATAATCTTATTATTGTAAATATTATAGTTAGGCGGCCGATTGGTCGCCTATTTTTTTATCAAAAAATTTACAAATAAATAATATTTTCATTAATCCATCGTTATAGTATCAACCCCTAAACAAAATAACGATGGAAACGATCTGTCATCGATTATCTATTCTGGTCATCACAATTCTTATCCTCCTGGATTCTCTATCCGGATCAGCCCAAGTTGCCTTACAGGATATTCTGTACACCAATGCCATGCACGAGCTTCCCGCTGCCCGCAGTATGCTCAGATCCTCGTACCTGCACGCTGCGTTTCGCAACGATTTCTGCACGAAAGAAATGATGTTCAAGGAGTTGGAATTCGACCTCGTCCATCAGCAGGATGCGCTTCTGACCACCATAACGCATTACGGATACAGCAGTTTCGGCGAGCTGAAAGTCAGCATCGGCTACGGTCGGCGTTTCGGAGGGAGGGTCGCGATTGCGCTTCAGGCAGTCTATCTGCTCAACCATGCCGAGCACTACCCTACTCGCCACTCCTTCACGGTTGATTTTTCTGCGTTCTGCCAGATCAGCCGCACGATTGGCCTAGCCGTTAACCTATACAATCCCATCCGCATGAAGTACGGCATTACGGGAGATGAAGTGATACCCATGAGATTTGAGTTGCAAGGAGACTACCATCCCTCTGAAAAACTCTTGATTTCGCTGTATGGAAAGAAGACTCTTCCTGGCACAATAGACGCCGGCTTAGAGATGTATTACCATCCTTTGCCAAATTTCTTGGTATCAGGCACCGCCGCCTTAACACATTGCGGAGTCGGAGTCTTTGTGCCCTGGCGGCAACTGGTTCTCGGCATCAAAGCGGACTGGTATTACAGAGTCAGTGTTTCATCACAATGCAGCCTGAATTACCATTTCAAAAAAGAATAAAACTATTCCCTTATAAAAAAATGCTATAAAACAAAAAATGAAGACTATTATAAACAAAAATCGTCCTCATGTGGGGAGCGGGCCATCCAATTCGGACTCCCCATCAGACAATGTCAATTCTTCTATCACGAGTAGCCCTACCGATACCCTTCGTGCCTCAAAAAATCCAGGCGCAAAAATAATAAATAATCTAATACCTATTCATGCAAAAATTAGAAAATTCAAAAACAATGATTATTATATAGATTATTCTAAAGGATGGCATGGTGTGCTCGTTGACTTACGAAAACTTTTGCAATTAGATTATGCGGGCGGGTCTAATTATGCAAATTATGAAACGCCAAAAGGTCTTTTATGTTTGCGACTCGCAGACCATAATGCAAATGGTAATAATTTCCATCCAGAACGCACAAACATAAGCGTTTATGTTGCTCTAATTGAATACCCCCATATTCCAAGTAAAGTAGAATACACGGAATATAGAATAGAACCGAACACTTACAAGGCAGACCCAAAAATGGTTGTTTCCAGCATTGTTTATGCTGTAGAAGATGCCCTAAAAGGGAACGTATTTGACTTGGACTTTACGATTGCTCATAAGACATCTTATAAAGTTGAGCTTTAAAAAAAAACAACAACATTCCTGCACTCACTTATCATGAAAACCAAAAGCATCATTCTTTGCACCATTATCACTTTTGAACTATTCGCTCTTTCCGCTCAAACCGATAGCAGTCTATACGAAATCCTCCCTACGGACATTCTCGAAAACAATTTAGAAGAAAATTTGGACGATGAAAACTTCGCCTCGGATGAATTGCTGGAAGAACTTGAAGAACTAAGCGGCCGGCAACCGAACCTCAACTGTTTGGATTACGAAATGGCCGTTCGACTATTAAAACTTTCTGATTATCAATATTATCAACTGCAGCTCTATTTGGAAAACTACGGTCAAATGGCGAGCATTTACGAGTTGGACGGCATTGAAGGCTTCGGGCAGGAGGAGCGGGAACGGCTGGAACCATTGGTAATTGTGGTTCCCGCGCCGGAAAAGCAAGCGTTTTTCAAGGATTTCTTCAAGAAAGGGAAATCAAAAATGCTGATACGATATGGACAGATACTGGAGCAGCAAGCAGGGTACGACACCTCACGCACGACACACTACGCAGGCACGCCCGGACACGCAATGTTCCGTTACACTTTTGACACACAAGGCAAATTCTCATTCAAGATTTCGGGTGAAAAGGACCCTGGAGAACAGTTCTTCAAAGGGGAACAACGCTATGGGTTCGACTTTTACTCCGCCTCTGTCAGCATTCAGGACATCGGAATCGTGAAGAAATTTGTACTTGGCGACTACAGGCTCAACTTCGGGCAGGGCTTGGCCATAGGCTCCTCCATGCTTTCGGGCAAGGGCGGCGGCGCAGGGAGTGTTCGCAGGTTCAGCACGGGCATCCGGGCCGTGGCGCCCACCAGCGAAAGCGATTTCCTCCGGGGCACGGCCATCACATTAGGCAACAGCCGCGCCGAGGGCATGCTCTTTGCCGGACGCATGTTCGGCAGCACGGACAACTGCCTCGGCGCCAATATTTCCTACAATCACGCGCTGTTCAAAGTGGGGGCACGCATTCTCGGCTACAGCCACAGCGACACCAGCGGCACCGCCGCCGAGAAGTGGCGAAGCCTCTGGCAAGCTACTGGCTTCAACGTGGCCGTCGACTATCACGCCATCCTGTTCAAGCAACTGCTGTTCGGAGAAATCGGCATCAACCAAAACGGTGCTGTTGGCGTGCTGCAAGCCCTCATAACCAACCCTATCCCCACCCTCAAAATGGCCGTCATCTTCCGCCATTACGACAAACATTACACCAACCCGTTAGGGCACGCATTCGGTACCAATTCCAAGAATGCCGGCGAAACCGGAATTTATCTCACTGGCGACTATGTTCTCTCGCGGCGAATCACACTGAGCCTGTACGCCGACTACTACCGGCTCACCACCCTCACCTACCGCACCGACGCGCCTATACAAGGGCTGGACATGGGTATTTCCGGAGAAATCAATCTAACCCGTAGTAGCGTTTTGAACGTAAAATACAGCTTTCGTAGCAAACCCGAGAATTGTCCCGAATCTGTCTATTACAAGCAAATCCAAGAGCACCACAAACACAAAATCCGGCTAATCTGGTCCAATTCCCCACTCGCGGCACTGAAACTGAAAACAGAATTCGACTGGATGATGAACCGCTACCCCATAAACCAAAACCGGCGCTCGGGCATCCTGCTCTATCAAGACATCATATTGAATTTCCCCAAACCGAACATCTCCATACATGCGCGGGTTGCCTATTTCGACACCGACAGTTACGACGAGCGGCTCTATGCCTACGAAAACGACGTGTATTACGCTTTCAGCATCGGGTCCTACTATTACAAAGGCATACGGGGCTACCTCTTGCTTCGCTACAAGTACAAATGGATAAGTCTGTGGCTGCGTGTGGCGCAAACCTACTACATTGACAGGCAAGTCATCAGCAGCGGTCTAACGCAAATTGACAAACCGCACAAAACGGAAATAAAAGCACAGGTAATGTTCAGTTGGTAATTTATTTCATCGCCGCAATCAGTCGTTCCAATTTGAGCAAGTCAAGAGCGGTGAGGGAAAAAGTACGAGTTGCCGACCATCTCAAGGGACGTCTCAGGAGACGGAGCAGCAATCCGACGAGCCCAGCCATATAGACTTTCTTGCAACGGAGGTAGGTTTGGAGCAAACGACTATCGCGTACAAACTCTGCCGGCAACTTATTTCCAGCATAAAGGGTTGCCAGATTGTCAACCGCACACATCACCTTGTCCACATACTGAGCATTGGAGTCCAAGCCATCGTGATACATTTCATTGTCAATGTGGCTGACCGGAATCTTTTTCTGCTGCAACTGATAGCCGAAGAAAGTATCCTCAAATCCATACTGAGTGAAGTTCTCATCAAACGAAACCTTCTCAAACACCGCCTTGGGCACCAGCATATTGAACGGGGTGAATGATTGATACGGATTCATGTTGCGGATTGCGGCTGTTCTCTGCTCCCGAGCCAAGCCATACCTCCACCGAAGGCGGAAGGCCGGATCCGGGGTCATCTCGCGATATGCCACACCGCCCAAAACGACAAACAGCTGTTCTGGATTGTGGTGGAAGCGGATATACTGAACATACTGGGAGATGAAGTTAGACTGCTTCATACCTGCGTCGCAATCCAAGAAAAGCAGATACGGATAGTGAGCCGCCTGCGCCAAGTGGTTACGGATCTTGGAGCGCCCCATATTGCGATGATGCTGCACGTATGTCACCTCCGGTTCCATCACAAGGCTTTGATTCTCGCTGCACAATTTGGCATCAGGAGTCGCATCATCCTCGACGATAATCTCGAACGGGATATTCAGCTGACGAGTCTGATGGAGCAAGTCGTGGACCAGAGGCTGCACATCGTAATTATATGTGGGCAGTAGTATGGAGAGCATTACACACCGGAATCTATCAATTTGCCGTCCTCAATACAGATGGTTCTGGACGGGAACTGGTTGATCAAAGAAAAGTTATGGGTGGCCATCAGGATAGTGGTACCCGACTTGTTGATGTTATGGAACACCTGGAAGATTTCTTCTGCGGTAATTGGGTCGAGATTGCCAGTCGGCTCATCTGCGAGAATAACATCCGGTTTGTTGAGCAGGGCACGCGCAATGCACACACGTTGTTGCTCGCCGCCGGAGAGCTGAGAGGGCAACTTGAAGTCTTTGGTAGCAAGTCCCACCAGGGCCAGTACTTCCTCACAACGGTTCAGCATGGCGGATTTGTCTTTCCAGCGCGTTGCGCGAAGCACAAACATCAGGTTCTCAATCACCGTCATGTCGCTTATCAGCTGATAGTCTTGGAAAACCATTCCGATTTTCTTGCGGAGCTCCGGTATCTTCTTGTCCTTCATGGTCAGAAGATCATATCCGATGATGGACGCCTCTTCCCCTGTAGGTCTGATTTCCGCAATCAGCGATTTGAGAATCGACGACTTGCCGCTTCCTGTTTTGCCGATCAGATAGACAAATTCACCAGGTCGCACGGTAAACGAAATATCCTGCAAGACGAGCAGTTTCTTTTGAAAGACACTCACATTCTTGAAAGATATCACATCCTCCACCGTGGCCGGTTCTGTGGCCGCTTCGGCAGGAGTGGCTGCAGGCTCTTCCGCCTGTACGTCCTGCACCGTTTCCGGAGTCAGGATTTCTTCTTGTTCGGGATTAGGCATCGATGTTGGCATAAGTGGCGTTTTGTTCAATAAATTCACGACGTGGGGGCACTTCGTCGCCCATCAGCATGGCAAACACGCGGTCGGCTTCGGCGGCATTCTCAATCGTAACCTGGCGCAGTGTACGGGTAGAAGGATCCATGGTCGTGCTCCAGAGCTGTTCCTCATTCATCTCACCCAAACCTTTGTAGCGTTGCACATGCACCTTGGCATCTTCGTTGTCACCAGCGGCTTCGGCGGTAAACTGCGCACGCTGTTCCTCCGACCAGGCATATTTCTGATATTTGCCCTTCTTGATCAAATACAACGGCGGCGTGGCAATGTAGACATGGCCGTTCTCAATCAGCTCACGCATGTAGCGGAAGAAGAACGTCAGGATGAGGGCGGCGATATGGCTGCCGTCCACATCGGCATCGGTCATGATGATCACCTTGTGGTAACGCAGTTTGGAAATGTTCAGCGCCTTGCTGTCCTCTTCCGTACCGATGGTCACGCCGAGGGCCGTATAGATATTCTTGATTTCTTCGCTCTCGAAGATGCGGTGTTGCATGGCCTTCTCCACGTTCAGGATTTTACCGCGCAACGGGAGGATAGCCTGGAAGTGGCTGTCGCGGCCCTGTTTGGCCGTGCCGCCTGCGGAGTCACCCTCTACGAGGAAGAGCTCGCACTTTTCAGCATCCTTGGACGAGCAGTCGGAAAGCTTGCCGGGCAGGCCGGAGCCGCTGAAAGCGGTCTTGCGCTGCACCATCTCGCGCGCCTTGCGGGCCGCGTGACGTGCCTGAGCTGCCAGCACCACCTTATCGACAATCTCCTTGGCATCCTTCGGATTTTCCTCCAAGTAGTTGGTCAGCATCTCACCCACCATCTGGTTCACGATACCCGACACCTCGCTGTTGCCCAACTTGGTCTTGGTCTGACCTTCAAACTGAGGTTCGGAAACCTTCACGGAAATGATGGCCGTCAAACCCTCGCGGAAGTCGTCACCGGAGATTTCAATTTTGTCCTTGGACAACTTATCCAACATCTTGTTGTCGTCGGCATACTTTTTCAGCGTACGGGTGAGGGCCATACGGAAACCTGTCAAGTGCGTACCGCCCTCTATAGTGTTGATGTTATTGACGTAGGAATGGATATTCTCGGTGAAAGAGTCGTTGTACTGCATGGCAACTTCCACAGGAACACCTTGGCGTTCGCCTTCGATGTAGATAGGTTTTGAGGTGATTTTGGAACGACCCTGATCGAGATACATGATAAAATCGCGCAAACCGTTCTCAGAGTAGAACTCATGTTTCGGATGCTGGCCGTTCTCGTCCGTCTTGCGCAGATCTTCGATCGTCAGGCGGATACCCTTGTTCAGGTATGCCAGCTCTTTGAGACGGTCGGAAAGACGCTCGAAATCGTATTTGGTCACATAGAAGATGGTCTCGTCCGGGGTAAAGGTGATCTTGGTTCCGCGATAGTCGCTCTCACCCACCACTTTGACGGGATACAGGGGCTTGCCATAGGCATATTCCTGCATAAAATGCTTACCATCTCTGAAGACTTCGGCTATCATGTGTTTGGAGAGGGCGTTCACGCAGGAAACACCTACGCCGTGCAGACCGCCGGACACCTTGTAGGAGTCCTTGTTGAACTTACCGCCGGCATGCAGCACTGTCATGACCACCTCAAGAGCGGAGCGATGCTCTTTTTCGTGCATGTCGGTGGGAATACCACGACCGTTGTCCAACACAGAAATGGAATTATCTTCTAATATGGTGACTTCAATGTTATTGCAATAACCAGCCAGTGCCTCGTCGATGGAGTTGTCCACCACTTCGTTCACCAAATGGTGCAGTCCGCGGTCGCTGACATCGCCAATATACATAGCCGGACGCTTACGCACGGCCTCCAGGCCTTCGAGCACCTGGATATTACTGGCACTATAGGTTTCATCTACGGGTTTTACGTTTTCTATCTCACTCATTTTCAATTACTTTTATTATTTTCATAAAACGAGCAAAGATAAGAAAAATATGGTTATCCTCGGTATTTTTTTTCAAAAAAAACGCTGTTGCGGCATACAACCACAACAGCGTAAAATTCAAGAAGTTAGAAGGTATTAGCCGTGCATTCTGCGGTCCATCTCCTGTGCAATGTAGGAAGCCACATCATCGGCATAGGTGTTCATGCCAAAACCGGCATCGAAACCGAGCTCCTTGGCCAGCTCGTGCGTGATACGCGGTCCGCCGGCGCACACGATGAGCTTGTCGCGCAAGCCCTCCGCCTCCAGCATCTCAATCAGCTCCGTCATGTTCTTGATGTGCACATCTTTCTGCGTCACGGTTTGCGACACGAGCAGCGCGTCGGCATGCATCTCCACGGCCTTGGCGATAAACTCCTCGTTAGGCACCTGACTGCCCATGTTCAGCGCATCAAACATGTCGTAACGCTCAATACCATAGTGTCCGGCATAGCCTTTCATGTTCATGATAGCATCTATGCCCACCGTGTGCGCATCGGTGCCCGTGCTGGCCCCCACCACCACGATTTTGCGACCGATATGCTCGCGGATAAACTGGTCTGTCTCCTGCATGGACCACACCGTGGACTCCACCTTAGGCACGTGAATCGTGGTAAAATCCACAGTATGGGTTGTCGAACCATAACAGTTGACAAACGTGAAACCCTCGGTCAACTCTTTGTAAAAGACCACTTGCGGGTTTTCGAAGCCCATCTTCTTCAACAGCTGCTTGGCAGCCTCCACCGCCTCGTCTCCACAGGGCACAGGCAGCGTGAAGCTCAACTGCGTCTTACCGTCATTCATCGTATCTCCGTACGGTTTCACACGGGTTAAATCTAACGTCTGATCAAAATCCTTTTGATCCATTGAATATAATCCACCACTCATATTTGTAAAAGTTTAGAGTTTAATGTTTAAAGTTTAGAGCATTTGTTTTATGGTTACTTCTTCTTTTCTGTCTGTTTCACGGCATCCTCAAGCGAGATTTGTTTGCCGGTGGCCACATCTATCAGGATGTATTTGGTGTTACCCATTCCTAATTTCTCAGCATATTGCAGCTGCTCCATGCCGCTGACGTGATTCACTTCCTGGAAGACATGCTCACAGCCATAGGCCTTGGAGGTCAAATCCTGGCAAGCCTGATCGATAGCCACGATGTCCCTGGAGGCCACCGCACCGATGTCGCGCATGAAGGGCTTCGGCGCACGCGAAGAGCAATCGCACGTGGTTGAGATATTGGCCATCACGTTGACAAAGACCATCGGACGGCGATCCACCAGCACTTTGGTATATTCCACCAACTTGTCCAAGAAGCGCGTCTCGTCATAACCTGTGTTGTCGGGCGAGAAAAGCTTGAGCGGGCACTCTGCGATACATTTCGCACAGCCAATACACTTGGTCGTGTCAATCATCGGGCCGTGGTCGTCCACATTAATGGCCAAAGCGGGACACTGGTTGGCACAACGGTTACACTGGAAGCATTTATCCGGCGTATTCACTTTGGGATAGTTGTTGGCGTGGATGGCCATCTTGCCACCCGGGGAAGCCATGCCCATGCCCACATTCTTGATGGCACCGCCGAAACCGGAAGAACCATGTCCTTTGAAATGGGAATAGATGATGTAAAAGTCATAATTCTCAAAATGGTCGCCTGTACGCACAGTCTTGCAATACTGGAAGTTATCGTCTCCCGGATAAATCTTTTCACCATCGGCATCCAGAATATCGATGGGTGCAAAGGTAAAACCATGCTCCTCGGCCAAGGCGATGTGGGATTTGGTAAAACGACGGTCGCTGACATACAGCACATTCGTCTCCACAAACGTGGGATGCACCTGGTCCACCAGCGGATGAAGCAACTCAGGATTCAGGAAATTCTGGTTGCCGCGTTCGCCAAAATGGACCTTCAAGCCCACCTTCATATCGGGAGCAAGGTTCACGTTCAGGGCATTATACAGTTTCTGAATATTCTCCGGCGTGATCTCACTGCAGAAATAAACCACAGACACATCCGAAGGTATCTTTTCCTGTTTGGATTTCTGCGCATGCACAACCGTACACACAGTCATCATACAGCACAGGAACATTAAAATCTTTCTTTTCATTTTTAAGATATTGCTTAATAATATGGCGATTAACGATGAACGAATAGAGATTAGAGAATATCGCTCATCGATGATCGCTAATCGTTTATCGTTATTTCCTGTTCTTCATCAGTTCAATAAACGGATTGAAATAGTTCTCGCCCTTGGTCACCACACCGGCGAGGCCCTTGCCACCGTTCATCGGACGTTTCACATCGCCGAAGGTACCCTTCTCCAATGCGGTAAACAAGCCCTCGTCCACTATTTGTTTAAGAAGTTCTATGGTGTTGTTGAGCACCGTCTTGGCGCGTTCGCGGCAGATACCACCCTCTCTGAATTCCATTTCCTCGCCAATGCTCTTCATGTCGTTGAATATGTAGCGGGCATTCTCGATGGAGAGATAACGGTCGCTCATGAACGGCGTATGGATGGCTTCGGTGGGCATACCGAGCAATTGGATGCCCTGGTGTGTCCAGATGCCGATGATATTGAAAAGAGCATCTTGGATATGGCCACGGAAGATGTTGCCCGTCATGAACTTGGTGGGCGGCATGTATTTGAGGGTGGCTTTCGGGAAGATCTCGCGGGTCATCTGTGCCTGGGCGAGTTCCAAGAGGAAGCCGTTCTCCAGCATCGGGTCCATCTCAAAGGCGTGACCGAGGCCCATCTGTTCTTCCGGCAGGGCGGCGAGCAATGCCAATTGCTCGTTGATAAGGTCAGAGGCGAGCACCGTGTGGGCAGCTTCCACAGCGTCGGCGGTGGTGAGGTAGTTATCCTCACCGGTATTAATAATCACGCCGGCATAGCCGTTGATGATACGGGAGAAATACTGGTCGATGAGAGTACGCTGCGGGTTGATGTCGCGGAACAAGATGCCGTAGAGTGCGTCGTTGAGCATCACATCCAAACGCTCAAGGGCGCCCATTGCGGCGATTTCGGGCATACAGAGACCGGAGCAGTAGTTGCAGAGGCGAATATAGCGACCGACCTCCTCTCCAACTTCATCCAGAGCCTTACGCATAATGCGGAAGTTCTCTTGTGTGGCAAACGTGCCGCCGAAGCCTTCGGTCGTGGCACCGTAAGGCACATAGTCGAGCAAACTCTGACCCGTGGTACGGATTACAGCAATCACATCGGCACCCTGACGAGCGCCGGCTTGTGCTTGCACCACATCTTCGTAGATGTTACCCGTAGCCACAATGATATAGAGGTAGGGTTTCGGGCCTTCTCCAATGGTGCTGAGGTACTCGTTGCGTTTGGCCACATTGCCCTTGATACGTGTCAGGCAAGCGTCAATGAAAGGCTGGACAGCCGCCTGTATCTTATCCAACGGATTGAGCTTCAGCGTGGTAATATCCCAGTTTTCGGTTGAGATTCTCTCCGCAATCGCCTGAGGGTTCAAGCCGGTTTCCAAAATCGCATTACCGATAAAATAGAGCACACCTTGGTTCAGGACACCCTTTTCCAGAAGAGCATCCACTACGCGGTTGGGCAACGGCACACCGTTCTCGTCAACCCCATCTATGCCAATCAGACGGCAAAGGGTACGTTCCACCGTCACCGTCGTATAGGCATCCACAAATTCCTGTACCTGATTGGCAATGTTTTTTGCCAATTGTTTGGCCGCATCAACCTGTGCGAAATCCAATCCGAGTTTACTTTTTCTCATATTTTCCTATTTTTTACATCAAATTCTTTTCTCTAATCTCTAATCCGTCATCTCTCATCTCTCATCGTTCAAAAATATCAAAGTGGGCCAAATGCCACTTCTGGAGGCGGTATTGGATTGAAGTCCAAAGCACTCCCCATCCATACTTGCTGCTCCGGCGGAAGTTGATGGAGGAGGCCTCCGGAAAGTATTTGGTGGGGCAGGTAATCTCGGCAATCTCATAGCCAGCGTAGAATATCTGCGCCAGCATCTGGTTGTCGAACACGAAATCGTCGGAGTCGGCCATGAAGTTAATGGCGCGGAGTACATCCGCCGAGAACGCGCGGTAGCCAGTATGGTATTCCGACAGCTTCTGTCCCATCAGCACATTTTGGACAAAGGTCAGACAACGGTTGAAGAAGTACTTGTAGCACGGCATGCCGCCTTTGCGTGCGCCGGAGCCCAAAATGCGCGAGCCCAGCACCACAGGGTACACGCCATTGACAATGACATACGCCATGGACTCAATGAGCTTGGGCGTGTACTGGTAGTCGGGATGCAACATCACCACCACATCCGCTCCCAAATCAAGAGCTTTTGCGTAGCACGACTTCTGGTTGCCACCATATCCTTTGTTCTCATCATGACAGATGATATGCTGAATGCCCAACGCACGAGCCACCTTCACAGTACCGTCCGAGGAGCCGTCGTCCACCAGGATTACATCATCCACAATGTCCATGGGCACCTCTTTGTACGTCTTTTCCAACGTCAGCGCCGCATTATATGCCGGCAGCACCACACAAATCTTCTTGTCTTTCAGCATCTTTCTGTCAATCCGAAAAAACGGGCAAAGATACAAAAAAAAGGGATATTTCCAAAATCCCAGACAACTACGAACATTTTTGTATTTTTGCAGGCATGATTCCGTTCGGTGAACGGTGAACGGTGAACCCTGTACCTTTCACCTTGAACCTTGAAACTTGAACCTTTTTAAACTTTTAACTTCGATGAATACCACACGACAACAGAAAATAGCATCCCTTCTCCAGCGCGAGCTGGCCAACATCTTCCTGCAGGACAGCAAAAGCATCTACAACTGCATGATCACGGTCACCAAGGCCACCATCACCTCCGATCTCTCCATCGCCAGGGGATATTTGAGCATATACATGGCGGACAACAAGGACGCGGTAATTGCTGCCGTGCGTGCCAACACCAAGGACATCCGCTTCCGGCTGGGACAGAGGATCAAGAACCAGCTGCGCGTCGTGCCCCAACTGGAGTTTTTCATTGACGACACGCTGGACTACATGGAAAATATCGACCGCCTTCTGAAACAGTAACCGTGAACCTGGAGCAGCACAAAACGGCCCTTTTCTTCGCATTGAGGTATCTGTTTGCCAAAAAGCAGCACAACATCATCAATGTCATCTCCCTGATTTCCATGATCGGCATCATGGTCAGCGGAGCGGCGCTGATTATCGTGCTCTCCGTATTCAACGGCATGGAGCAGATGATTGGTGGTTGGTTCAACGCCTTCAACCCCGACTTTGAAATCACAGTCAAGGAGGGCAAGTCCTTCGCTCCGGAGGCTATCCCGTTGGACAAGATCGCGTCCCTTCCAGAGATAGCTTCGGTGCACGAAGTGGTCAGCGACCTCACGCTTGCCACCTATGGCGAATGCCAGGAGCTGGTGAGACTCAAAGGCGTGTCTCCGGAGTATCTCAACAGAGAGGGCTATGCCGACATGCTGATCGATGGCAGCTTTGATTTCTACCGCGGCAACCAACCGTGTGCCATTGTGGGCAGCATCGCCGCCGGAAAACTGCGAATCAACCTGCGCAGCTACGACCTGCTGAAACTCTATTATCCCAAGCGTACCAAGAAAAACCTGGCCAACCCCGCCGAAGCCTTCAACACTCGTTTCCTCTACCCTACCGGCGTATTCAATACCAATACCACCCACGACCAAACCGTGGTATTCTGCCCCATAGATTTTGTGCGCGACCTGATGCTGTACGATGGGCTGGTGACCTCTATGGAAGTGCAACTGAAAAACAGCAAGGAGTACGCAAAAGTACAGCCGCGCATTCAGGAGCTGGCAGGCGACAAGTTCCTCGTCAAGAACAAATACGAGCAGGAAGAGACTCTGTTCCGGACCATGCAGTCTGAGAAGCTCATCATCTACGTCATCCTGGCCTTCATTCTCCTCGTGGCCGCCTTCAACATCATCGGCTCCCTAGGCATGCTGATTCTGGAGAAGCGGAGCGACACGCACATACTGCGCAACATGGGCGCAACCGACAGCATGCTGAGCCGCATCTTTCTCTACGAAGGCGTACTCATCTCCTGCATCGGCGGGCTGGCCGGCATGGCACTCGGCGCCCTCATCTGCCTGATACAGCAAGTCTTCCATGTGGTCAAATTAGGCGGTGGCGAGCATTATCTGGTGCAGTATTATCCCGTTGACATGCAATTCACTGATTTTATATGGGTCGGTCTCACCATATTAGCCATCAGCCTCATCACCTCCATCATTCCGGCACTGGCCATGAGACGAAACGCCCTCAAAAAATAAGCGATTATGAAAAGACATTTTTTGTTCTCCATATCCTTGATCTTCGCACTGCACCTGCAGGGTCAGGTTCCCATCGGGCAGTTCCGCAGCCACATCCCCCTGCACAGTTTCCATTCCGTGGCAGCGAGCGACGACTACGTATATGCTGCAGCCGACAATGGACTGATGCTATTAGAGAAGAATACACTCAGTAACGACCAGCCGAATCTCTCTTCCTGGACAAAGGTGGAAGGACTCTCCGACGTGGATATCGCCATCATCCAATACGACCGGCCGCATCAGGTCCTGCTCATCAGCTACAAGAACGGAAATCTGGATTTCATCAAAGAAGACAAACTCTACAATATCAGCGATATCCGAGACAAACAGCTGACAGGACCGAAAGAAGCCTCGCACATTCGCATCCATGACAATATTGCCTATATCGTGTATGACTTTGGCATCGTCCTGCTCAATCTGGACAGCCGCCTGATAGAGGACAGCTGGTTTACGAAAGACGAAGACACGCTGCTGACCGCCCGCGACATTGCCATCAGCGAAAACCGCTATTTTGTCAGCACCAACAACGGCATTTACAGCATTTCGCGCAGCCATCCCATCCCATCCAATTTCCTGGAATGGAGCAAGGAACCTGTAGAAAGCACGGACTTTGACCATCTGTTCTACATCGACGGGCATTTGTACGCCAACCGCAACGCCACAAGCGACCTTTCCGAAGAGGCTATGGACACGCTCTATGTCTTGTGGCAGGGCGACTGGAGTCCCACCACCAAAACCTACAACAATGTCATGGGCATCACGGGGCTTGGAAACGAGATGGCCGTATGCAACCAATATGAAGTGGAGGTACTGGATGCTGATGGCGTGCTTGCATTCAAGGCAGTCTGGTACAAAGACGACATCGCCTACCCGTACGCCAGAGAGGCGGTATTGGACGAGGACATGGTATGGGTAGCCGATGAGAACAACGGGCTCATCGCTGCCAACAGAACCTTTTACTACACAAAATATCTGACCTTAAACGGCCCATTTGCCGCCACCGCACGAGGCATGTGCAGCCATAACGGGATATTGGCCGTCGTGCCAGGCGCTACCAGTCCATCTTTTTCTCCCAGATACCATTATCCCTCCATGAGCTGGTTTGTCCACAATCGCTGGCACTCCAACTCCATGGAATTCTACCACTACGACCCCACCCATATCACCACCGACCTTCTCAATGTGATCATCAACCCCAATGACGAGTCGGAATGGTATGTCGCTTCCTGGGGCAACGGACTTTTCAGATGCCGTGACCAAAGAATCGAAAAACACTACAACGCCAGCAACAGCCCCTTGGACTCCACCGAATATGGAAAGACCTTCGTATCAGGGCTTGCTTTCGACAAGAAAGGCAATCTTTGGCTTACCAACAGTCAGTGTAGTAAGATGTTGAAGATGTTAGAGCCCAATGGCACCTGGCACGAATACAACATCACCACCGGAGTCATCACCTCTACTGCCGGCGTAGTGGCCGAGCACCTGCTGGTGGACTCCAGAGGTTTCAAGTGGATCACGTTCCCGCGCGACGACAATCTCAACAAATACCATCTGGTGGCATTCAACGACAACGGCACATACGACAATACCGGAGACGACCAGTTGCAACGCATTGACATGAACACCGCCGCCCGAGTCAACTCTTCTACCGTGTATTGCATTGCAGAGGACAAAGATGGCGAAATCTGGATCGGCACCGACAAGGGCATCAAGGTCATCTACTACCCTGCCAAAGTGTTTGATGGCTCGGCATTGCCCAATAACATTTTGCTGGAACAGGACGGTTATGTATCCGTACTCTTTGAATATGAGGAGATTACCGCTTTGGCAGTGGACGGTGCAAACCGCAAGTGGGTCGGCACCAACAAGGCCGGCGTTTTCCTCATGAGTGAGAACGGCCAAGAGCAATTGTTACACTTCACAGCAGAAGACCATCCGCTTTTTTCCAACCAGATCAACAGCATCTGCGTTGACGACCTGACCGGAGAGGTTTTCTTCGGCACCTCCAAGGGAATTGTCAGTTACCAGGGTGGAGCCACCAAAGGCGCCGACAGCTACGAAGACTTGCTGGTCTATCCCAACCCTGTGCATCATGACTACCACGGTATGGTGGCCGTGAAAGGACTGAAGACCAACTCATTGTGCAAAATCACGGACGCTTCGGGCAAGCTGGTATGGCAAGGCTACAGCGAAGGCGGACAACTGGTGTGGGACTGCAAGGACCACTTTGGCAATCGCCCCGCCACGGGCGTCTATTTCGTCATGGCCTCCGATGAGGAAGGCAAAGAAAAAATCGTCACCAAGTTCCTCTTCATCCACTAAATACTGTCTGCTGACATGATCATCACCACGCCCGGGATTGTGCTGCACAGCACCAAGTACTCCGACACCTCCCTGATCGTCAAGATTTACACGGAGGCTCAGGGCACACAGTCCTTCATCGTGAAAGGTGCATTCGGCAAAAAAAGCCGCATCAAGGCCGCGCTCTTCTCGCCCATGGCAATGGTCAGCATCACGTACAACGACCACGGCGGAGACAAGCTCAAATATCTCAAAGACATCATGCGCCGGAGCACGACGGCCGACATGGGCTTCGACCCCGTGAAGAGCTCCATCCTGCTGTTTTATAACGAACTGGTTTACAAACTGTTGTTTGACGCAGGCCCCGATACTGTGCTGTTTCATTTTCTGGAAGATGAAATCCTCAAAATTGCAGAGGCGGAAACCTGCTCTGCGGACACCCCAATGCGGTTTCTCATCCGGCTGAGCATCGTCCTCGGATTCTTCCCTGAGAACAACTATTCGGAGTCCACGCCCTACTTCTCGCTCACGGAAGGCCGTTTCCAACAATGGCGATTAGACGAGCAAAGTGAGCTCCCTGAGGCAGAGAGCCGGTATCTCGCCCATCTGTTACGCGAAGAAGAGACTCCAATTCCTGATCGCCAAACCCGCAACAACCTGCTGCGATACCTAATCGAATACTACAAGACTCACAACGAGCACCTCTCCAACATGGAATCTATTGCCGTGTTGGCGGATATCCTGCATGCCTGATTCCCGTCATGGTGCGAGGACTAATATTTCAATATTTTTTACTATTTTTGCAGCCTTTTTGGCAAGATAAATTATATTGACACTATTAAAATATCGCACTATGTTATTATCTGAAATAGAGAGCATTCTGTTTGAAGGCAAGACATTGGAAGTCGCTCCTGAGACGATAAAACAGATGGAGGATTCTTTCAATTTTCTGAAAGAGTTTTCAAAAGACAAAATCATATACGGCATCAACACCGGTTTCGGCCCCATGGCACAGTATCGTGTCAACGATGAAGATGTGAAAGCCCTGCAATACAACATCATCCGCAGCCACTCATGTGGCGCGGGCGAGCCTTTCCCCGAACTGTACGTCAAAGCTGCCATGTTGGCGCGCTACCACACCTTTGTAAGAGGAAAATCGGGTGTTGATCCCTATGCACTTGAGCTGCTCCGCACATTCATCAACAAGGATATCTGCCCTGTAATTCCGCAACACGGCAGCGTGGGTGCTTCTGGCGATCTGGTTCAGCTGGCCCACATGGCCCTGACGCTGATCGGTGAGGGTGAAGTTTTCTATCAGGGCAAGCGCAGACCGACCGCCGAGGTCATGAAAGAACTGGGCATCACCCCGCTGAAACCGACCATGCGCGAGGGCCTCGCCCTCAACAACGGCACCGCCATGATGACCGGCGTGGGCATTGTGAACTTGCACTACGCCAAGAAACTGCTGGACTACGCACTTGTCGCCTCCGTCATGCTTAACGAAATCGCCGAATCCTACGACGATTTCATGGCCAAGGAGCTGAATGACTTGAAGAACCACGAAGGACAGTCCGTCATCGCACGGAAAATGCTGGATGTGGCAGCCGGAAGCCAGTGTCTGCGCAAACGCGCCGTGGAGATGTTCCACCACCACGAAGAGAAAGTGTTCACACACAAGGTACAACCCTACTACTCACTGCGCTGCGTGCCGCAGATTCTCGGTCCCATCTACGATGCCTTCAAGTTCACGGAGCGCATCCTCATCGAAGAATTCAACGCAGTGGATGACAATCCTGTGGTGGACATGGACACCGAAACCGTATATCACGGCGGTAACTTCCATGGCGACTACGTTTCATTCGAGATGGACAAGCTGAAAATCGCCACCACGAAGATCGCCGTGCTCATGGAGCGCCAAATCAACTACCTGTGCCACGACCGCATCAACGGCATTTTGCCGCCGATGCTGAACCTGGGCACGCTGGGACTCACCTACGGCATCCAGGCCATGCAGTTCACGGCATGTTCCACCACGGCCGAGTGCCAGACGCTCTCCAACTCCATGTACGTGCACAGCATTCCGAACAACAACGACAACCAGGATGTGGTCAGCATGGGCACCAACTCCGCCATCTTGGCCAAGAGAGTCATCGACAACTGCTACCAAGTGATGGCTATCCATTTCATCGCCCTGGCGCAGGCCGTTGACTGCCTCAACATACAGGACAAGCTGTCGCCCTTCACCCAAAACATCTACAAAGAGGTGCGACAAATCGTTCCGAAGTTCATTGAGGACACACCCAAAGACGCGGACATCCAGAATGTCATCGATTATTTAACAGCAAAGAAAACCAATATCTTATAACATGAAATACGCATTAGTAACTGGTGGTTCCAGAGGCATTGGCAGGGCCATTTGCATCAAGCTGGCCTCCATGGGTTTCCCCGTTCTCATCAATTACCAATCCAACCAACAAGCCGCCGAAGAGACCCTCCGGCTCATTACAGAAGCCGGCGGCAAAGGCGAACTGATGCAATACGACGTCACCGTAGCCGACCAGGTGGACAAAGCCATTGAATCGTGGCAGAACGCCCATCCCGAAGACTACATCGGCATTTTGGTCAACAACGCAGGCATCCGCAAGGACACGCTCATGGTCTTCATGCAGAACGAAGACTGGCAGAGCGTCATCAACACCACCCTCAACGGTTTCTTCTACACCACTAGAAGACTCATCAAGGGGATGCTGTCCAAACGCGACGGACGTATCATCAACATGGCATCCTTGTCCGGCCTCAAGGGCCAAGGCGGCCAGTCGAACTATTCTGCCGCCAAGGCTGCGCTCATCGGCGCCACCAAGGCACTAGCCCAGGAGATCGGTTCCCGCAAGATCACGGTGAACGCCGTGGCTCCTGGATTCATTGAAACGGACATGACCAAGGATTTCAATGAAGATGATTTTAAGAAGATGATCCCTGCGGGTCGTTTCGGCAAACCTGAGGAAGTGGCCGCATTGGTCGGTTTCCTGGCCTCCGACGACGCCGCATACATTACTGGCGAGGTAATTTCAATTAACGGAGGATTGTACACATAGTTTAGAGTTGAGAGATTAGAGTTTAGAGATATGAGACGAGTAGTAATTACAGGTATGGGCATCTATTCTTGTCTGGGTAAGAATCTGGATGAGGTGCGCCAATCATTATACGCCGGCAAATCCGGCATCGGCATTGATCCGATGAGAAAAGAATATGGGTACCGTTCCCCGCTCACGGGCATGGTGGAGCGTCCCGCACTGAAAGGCCTGCTGGACCGCAGGTCCAGAGTTTGTCTGGCCGAAGAGGGCGAATACGCCTACATGTCCACTGCAGAAGCATTGCGCAACGCCAAGGTTGACATGGACTATCTGGAAAAGAATGAAGTCGGCGTGTTGTTCGGCAACGATTCCTCGGCCAAGGCGGTCATTGAGGCCCACACCACGGCCATGCAATACAAGGACACGCAGATGATGGGCTCCGGCGCCATATTCCAGAGCATGAACTCCACGGTAACCATGAACTTGTCCACCATCTTCAAGCTGCGGGGCATCAACATGACCATCAGCGCGGCTTGTGCCAGCGGTTCGCACGCCATCGGCCTTGGGCTGATGTTCATCCGCAACGGCCTGCAAGACATGGTCATTTGCGGCGGCGCACAGGAAACCCACTATCTCTCCATGGGCAGCTTCGACGGCATCGGCGCATTCTCCGTGCGGGTGGATGACCCCACCAAGGCTTCACGCCCGTTCGACCGCGACCGTGACGGCCTCGTGCCCGGCGGCGGCGCTGCCACCGTCATCCTCGAAGAGTATGAACACGCAGTCAAGAGAGGCGCCCCCATCATCGCTGAAGTGGTAGGTTACGGCTTCTCCTCCAACGGTGCCAACATCTCCCAACCCAGCGACATGGGCTCTGGCATTGCCATGGAACGCGCCCTCAAGGACGCAGGAGTGCTGGCGAGCGACATCGACTATATCAACGCTCACGCCACCTCCACGCTCCAAGGCGACGCTTTCGAGGCTATGGCCTTAGACCATCTCTTCACCCCGTATCACACCCCCATCAGCTCCACCAAGTCCATGACCGGACATGAGTGCTGGATGGCCGGTGCAAGCGAGATTGTCTATTCCAACCTGATGATGCTCAACTCCTTCATCGCCCCCAACATCAACTTCGAGAACCCTGACGAATACTCCAAAAATCTCAACATCGTCAGCAAGACTCAGGAGAAGAACATCGACCTCTACCTTTCCAACTCTTTTGGATTCGGAGGTACGAACAGTGCTTTAGTAATTAAAAAAATCAAATAAAATATTATGCAAAGAGAAGAAATTATCAAAACAGTGAACCACTTCTTAGTGGAGGAAATCGAGATTGAAGAAAACCTGTTGAAAGAGGATGCCTTGTTGAAAGAAGGTCTGGGAATCGACAGTCTTGACTTCGTGGACATCGTCGTGATCGTGGAGAAGAACTTCGGCTTCAAAATCAAGCCCGAGGAGATGAAGGACGTGAAGACGCTGGGACAGTTCTACGATTACATCGCTGAGAAGGTAAACTAAGCGCAGCCATGGCCGATTCGCGACAATGGCAAGGCAAGACGAGTGGCGGAAATTTCGGACAACGTTTTCTGCTCACTTTCTTGAAACGATTCCGGGTGACAGCCTTATACCCTGTACTTCCGGTCATCATCCCGTTTTGCCTCCTTTTTGCCAGGAAACCGAACCGCGCCCTGTTCCGGTATTTCCACGATATCCACGGCTACGGCCGATGGGAGGCATTTTGCGCCACCGCACGCACCGCCTACACATTCGGCAAAGTGGTCATCGACAAGTTCGCCATCTGGGCGGACCGCAGCGACCAGTTTCAGGTTATCCTGGAGCATCCAGAAATATCCCAAAGCCTTTTTGAACAGGAAAAAGGAGCCCTCTTCGCAGGTTCCCATATCGGCAACTTCGAGCTATTGGCAGCCGCTTTCCAAAACAATCAGAAAAAAATCAACGTGATCATCTATGGTGGAGAGAGCGAACTGCTCAGCAAACAGCGGTCGTCCACATTCTCCAAAAACGAGGTCAACCTGATTCCAGTCACGGAGGACATGTCGCACCTGTTCGCCATCAAGAACGCCCTGGACAACGGCGAGGTGGTGGCCATCTTGTGCGACCGGCTGTTTGGCAGTCCGAAGAAGAAGACCCTTGATTTCCTGGGCCATCCCGCCGATTTCCCGATGGGACCTTTCCGCTTGGCCGCGCAACTGGACGTGCCTGTGCTTTCCGTAGCCGTCATGAAAGAGAAAGGTTTCCGCTATACGTGCCGCACCACCCTGCTCGACGCCGGACCAGATGACTCCCCTAACCAAAAGTGCGACAATCTGATGAAGCAATATGTTTTCCAACTGGAAAAAGTGCTGCAACAATACCCCGAACAGTGGTTCAACCTATTTGATTTTTGGAATTTAGAAAAATAATAAACACACAAAATACAATCCTATGAAACTGAAATCCCCTCAAAAGGAAATGTACGCCAAAGAACGGCTCACCGCATTGCAGGCACAACGTCTGGCACAAGAAATCGCCTTCGGCCCCATCATTTTCCAGGTGTCGCGCTTGATGGTCAAATTCGGCATCTTCAAGATGCTGGACGACCGTAGAGACGGCATGACCATGGAAGAGATTGCCAAAGCTGCAAACTTGTCCATCTATGGCGCAAAAGTCCTGCTGGAGGCCTCCCTTACCATCGGGACTATACTTGTGCGCGACGAGCGCTTCTTCCTCGCCAAGACTGGTTGGTTCTTGCTCAACAACGAATCCGTGCGCGTGAACATGGACTTCAACCACGATGTCAACTACCTCGGCATGTTCAATTTGGAGGAAGCTATTCTCAACGGCAAACCTGAAGGGTTGAAAGTGTTCGGCAATTGGCCAACCGTATATGAAGGATTGTCACAGCTCCCGCCTCAAGTGCAGAAAAGCTGGTTCGGCTTCGACCATTTCTATTCCGACAACTCTTTCCAGCAAGCTCTGGAGATTGTGTTCGGCACGCATCCCAAGACTTTGCTGGATGTGGGTGGTAATACCGGTCGCTGGGCCACGCAGTGTGTACGCTACAACGCTGACGTACAGGTCACCATCATGGACTTGCCGCAACAGCTTGCTATGATGCGCGAACAGACCAAGGGCATGGAGGGCGCCGACCGTATCCACGGTCACGGCTGCAACCTGCTTGACAAGTCCGTGCCATTCCCTGAAGGTTTCGATGCCATTTGGATGAGCCAGTTCCTGGATTGTTTCTCTGAAGAAGAGGTTACCAGCATCTTGACGCGCGCCGCCAAGTCTATGAATGCCAACAGCAAGCTGTACATCATGGAAACATTCTGGGATCTCCAACGTTTCGAAACAGCATCCTTCTGCCTTGCCCAGATCAGCCTTTACTTCACCGCCATTGCCAATGGCAACAGCAAGATGTACTATTCCAGCGACATGGCCCGTTGCGTGGAGGAGGCCGGCCTGAAGATCGATCATCTGCACGAGGATATCGGCGTTGGTGGACACAGTATCATGGAATGTAGTTTGAAATAACAGCCATCATGTTCCCTATTCCAGTTGCTCCATTCATCCCACAGCGCCCGCCTTTTGTACTCGTGGATAACCTGTTGTCTTGCGACGAAGAGACGGTCGCCACAGACTTTTACATTGCGCCAGACCACATCCTTGTTGAAGACGGCCTGTTCACTGCAGCCGGACTGATTGAGAATATCGCCCAGACGTGTGCCACCCGCATCGGCTGGCTCAACCAGACGCAACCGGTGCGCATCGGTGTAATCGGGGCTGTCAACAATTTCGAATACGACATGTTACCGCCCGCAGGCAAAACCATCCAAACGACCGTCACCGTTGAGTCCTCCGTATTCGAGGCCATCATCGTGAACGCGGAGATAACCTGCGAAGGCCAACCAGTCGCCCATTGCAAGATGAAGGTTTTTGTAATGGAGAATTGAGAATTATCAACCTCTCATCTCTCATCTCTAATCTCTAATCTATAATCGTTTATGAAAATCCTACAGGTAGAAAAAGAAGTGGATGTCCGTTTCAGCGAGGTGGATTCCATGGGCATTGTATGGCACGGCAATTACGCCTTGTATTTTGAAGATGCGCGGGAGTTGTTCGGCAGAACCTACCAGCTGGAATACTTGTACATGTACGAGATGGGATTCTATGCTCCGCTGGTGGAATTGAAGTTCAACTACAAGAAGGCGGTGAAATACACCGACCGCATCAAGGTAAGATGCACGTATCGCAACACGGATACTGCCAAGATCGTGTTCGACTATGAGATTCGGAATGCGGAGACGGACGAGGTGATGGTGACGGGATACACCACGCAAGTGTTCCTGGACCACGATTACAACCTGATCTGGCAGACCCCGGCGTTCTACACGGAATGGAAGCGGATGAACGGGATATTATAACAGTTCATCGTCCCCTCCTCAATTTCCATATTACTACCCCGCCCTACGGGCACCCCTTCTTAAAAAGAAGGGGAATTTAGCATGTATTCGAACAGCTGCAAAAAATAATAGTTTTCAACTACAATCAACAAAAAAAGCAGCCGCAAAATGCGGCTGCTTGTCATGCTGCATTTAAACTTCGTTTGTTCAGTCACGGACACAACGCACCGGATGCGCCCAGGTTTTGCCATGCGTCCCATATATGCCAAATTCGGGCTCACAAAATTCAATTGCGCTATAAAGCGCATACGCCGAAGTCGTCCAGTGCGAATTGGTTGAACACCAGAAGCTGGCCGTAAAACCGAAATGCATAAAATGCCAACCTGTTGGAGCGGCATCATAATAACCACATGGGATAATGCTGAATCCAGTGGCATTCGTATTATTCACACCGGAAAGATAACCCGGAGAACAAGAGGAAGGATCACATGGATCAAGCAAATCCCACATATAGGAGCCCGTCAAGCACTGCGCCAAATAACCGGAGTCTGAACCACACTGGTATCCAGGCACATTGATGGTATTGAACAACAGCTCACACTCCGCCAAACTGGGGATGTGCCAACCTACAGGACAGATGCCCCGAACACCATCCGGCATAGTATCGCAAGATGCACATCTCCTCACAGCCGCAGACCAATTGTACAGATAACCGCAAGTGGCCACCATGGAATCCTCTCCTCCGGGAGCCAAACGATAGTACGCATGAGAATCGGTAGTGGGAGACTGGGATATCGATGCACCATCATCATAGGAAGTGGTACGGAGATTTTCCTTCAACCAACATTGGGATCCAATCTGCACCGTATTATAGACATTGCCCTCATGGTCAGCAACAAGAGGCATGCCAGGACAGGCATTTCCTGAGGTGTTGAAAACCAGTTCTATGGTTTGCCGCTCCGACAAAGACATCACATGATACGAACCCACGATCGGGACTCCCTCCTTGTTGGTGTATCCCACAATTTGCATCTCATCCCCAAGTTGGACCTCAAACGAGAGGTCTTTCTTATTTGATATCGGCATTTTAGCATCCACAAAACCTTCGTGAACAATTCTGTCTGTACCACCCTCGCCCAAATTCATCAATTTGGCGCTGTATTCACCATATTTTGTTCTCAAACGAAGAAGATACATCTGTGAATGCGACATGGTAATATTTAACGAGTGATACCCTTCTGACAAAACCTTGCTATATTGGGCACAGATCCTTCCCTGCATATCCACCAACCACACACGTACATTTCCGGTATTTTGGTGGAAAAACGACACCTGAGCGCTTTCATTTGAAGGATTAGGAGCAATCTGAATAACATGTGGCTTTTCGACATCAGGGATTCCAGTTAGCACAGGAAATTCAACAACCGTGTCTGGGGAAATGACAGTCTGACGCCAGTTTTGCGTAACATTATATATCTGCATACTGTCAATTTGCACAAGACTTCCAAGTTCATTTTTCGCTTTGATATGGACATTACATGTCTGCGGTTGGGAATACGATGTGACCAGCAACATCATGAAAAACGCGATGGGGAAAATGATTTTTTTCATAAAAGAATATTGATATGCAACACATGAAAAATTAATGACGCAAATATAAATATAATTCCTTCATATACAACCGTTTGGTTATATTTTTTGAAATCTGCGGGGGTGAGGGTAATTAATTGTTATTCAATGTATTACAAACCATAAAAACCGTAACAAAGCCCAAAAAAACGCCTATTTTTGTGGGTTGAAAAGAATGTGGAAGAAGATGAAATCAACATTTTTCGGAGAAAATCCGATATTTTTTGGCGATGATATCGAAGTAAACCCAGCTATGCAGCAGTTTCCGCTCAACGCTAATGCGTCTCGCGGAAGGGCGCGCCCACCATTCCGTCGTGATCAAAGTGAATGGCGGAATCCAAAATCAATAGACCAAATATCGGGTCATCTTCTGATTTATTGCCCACAAAAAAAGCAGACCCTCTTGGAGAGTCTGCTCTGTAACGGAACCCGTATTTCGGTGCGGATTACTCGCCAATCTGACGGCGAATGAAAGCGGTGCATTCCAGCTCTTTGTCGTTAGCGTGGATGTAGTCGCGGACATTCTGTTTGCCGTCGCCACCCATAACGAGGATTTGGTACATCAAAGTGCTTTCTTTGAAGAACTTCACCAAGCGGCCTTGGGCGATTTGCTGGATCTGAGCCTCGTTGAGGTTGGCAGCCTTGTTGGCAGCTTCCTCTTCTTTGATCTTGCGGGCGAGGTTAGCCTGCTCCTCGGTGATCCAACCCTTGGCCATGTTGGAGTTAATGTGATCTTCACTATCAACGTGTGCCGGGTTGATACCAGCCTTGTTCAGAGCGGCGTCAACAGCCTTGCTGATCTGTTCAAGACGGGTCTTCTCAACAGCCACAGCGAGTTCGCGGTCCTTCACCTCTTGCGGGATGACAGTCTCATCCAGTGCGAGCGGGTTCATGGCCGTGATGTGCAGTGCCACATTGTGAGCGGTAGCCTTGGCATTGTCGTCGTTCTTGTTGAAGCCCACGAGGGTAGCCTTGTGGTTGCCCATGTGGTTGTAAGCCTCAACGTAAGCGGCTTCCAGAACATCGTAGTGAGGAAGTTCAATCTTCTCACCGGTCTTGCCAGTCAGCTCGGTCAGTTTCTCGGTCACAGTCATGCCGTCAATGCTCATGGCGAGGAGCTCGTCACGGGTATTGATATTGGCAGCCATAGCCTTCTCAAGCAGCGTGTCCACGAAAGTCACGAATTCCTCGCCCTTGGCGACGAAGTCGGTCTCACAAGCCACTAAGAGCATGAAGCCCTTGGTGTTGTCAGCGTTCGTCTTAGCGATCAAACGACCTTCGTTGGATTCGCGGTCTGCGCGTTTGGCAGCCACTTTCTGACCTTTCTTGCGGAGGATATCGATAGCTTTCTCGAAATCGCCGTCGGCTTCAACCAAAGCCTTCTTGCAATCCATCATACCGATACCGGTCTGTTGTCTCAATTTATTTACATCTGCAGCAGTAATTGCCATATTCTTAAGTTCTTAAAGGTTAATATTAATTATTCTCAGCAGGACGTCTGGTTCTTCTGCGTCTGCCTTCACCATTCTCGGCATTCTCCTCAGCGGCAGCCTCGTTCATGACTTCGGCTTCCTCTTCAGCCTGAGCCTCTTTGTTCATGGCGCGCTCATCAAGACCTTCCTTGATAGCTTCGCAGATGGCTTTCAGGATGACGGCAATAGACTTGGATGCGTCGTCGTTTGCCGGAATCGGATAATCCACATCATTAGGATTGGAGTTGGTATCGACGATAGCGAAGGTCGGGATGGCGAGCTTGCGGGCCTCAGCCAAAGCGATGTGCTCTTTCATCACGTCCACGATGAAGACGGCAGCAGGAAGACGGGACAAGTCGGAAATGGAACCGAGGTTCTTTTCCAATTTGGCGCGCTCACGTTGGATTTGCAGTCTCTCACGTTTGGAGATGTTGTTGAACTGGTCGCTTTCAATCAGACGGTCGATGTCGCTCATCTTCTTGACAGCCTTGCGGATGGTGAAGAAGTTGGTCAGCATACCGCCGGGCCAACGTTCAGTAACGTACGGCATACCGATTTCCTTAACCATAGCGGAAACGGTTTCCTTGGCCTGTTTCTTGGTAGCCACGAAGAGAATCTTGCGGCCGGACTTGGCGATTTGCTTAGCTGCATTGGCAGCCTCATCCACTTTGTCCATCGTTTTGTAGAGATCGATGATGTGAATACCGTTCTTCTCCATGAAAATATAAGGAGCCATGGCGGGATTCCATTTTCTCTTGAGGTGTCCGAAATGACAACCTGCGTCTAATAATTCTTCAAATTGTAATCTTGACATTTTAAATTTTTTAATTGTTTACATTCTTTAAAACAACCATGGAGTAGTTCGTGAGAAATCTCCACAGTTTCGATACTAAACAGTTTTTCGTCAGATATATGTAAATACTAACGTTTGCTGAACTGGAATCTCTTACGAGCCTTAGGTTGACCGGGTTTCTTACGCTCGACCATACGCGGGTCGCGGCGGAGGAAGCCTTGCACCTTCATGGCGCGGCGAAGTTCAGGGTTGATCTCGACGAGAGCCTTGGCGATAGCCATGCGCAAAGCCTCGGCCTGACCGGTGACACCACCGCCGTCCAAGTTGGCCTTGATGTCGTATTGGCCCATCACCTCTGCCAGTTGAAGAGGTTGCTCCACCTTGTATTGCAGGGTGGGAACGCAAAAATATTCTTTATAATCACGGTTATTGACCATGATTTGACCGCTGCCGCTCTTCATGTACAAGCGGGCAACTGCGG
>Ga0310696_10000181_pt1 | contig 109250 bp, 35 predicted proteins | sample AusTroGonzalo_MG_4_FD_203885 | JGI IMG/M metagenome (GOLD analysis project Ga0310696, IMG submission 203885) | Bovine rumen microbial communities from tropical cattle in Woodstock, Queensland, Australia - Gonzalo_02 (v2) (version 2) | ecosystem: Host-associated > Mammals > Digestive system >...
CACTGCCGCCGGAACCAAATCAACCACGCTCTCCACGATAAACGGCTGTGACTCGGTGGTGACCATGACCTTGACCGTCAAATCAACTTACGAAGTAACGGATACAAAGAGTGTTTGCGAAAGCGAATTGCCCATCACTTGGAACGGAGAGACTTTCAACGCGGCCGGATCAAAGACGGTAACGCTGACGGCCACCAACGGCTGCGACTCCGTCGTGGCGATGACGTTGACCGTTAACCCGACATACAACGTCACCGATGCGAAAACGGTTTGTCAGAGTGCTCTGCCCTATACCTGGAACGGCGTTGTATTCACTGCCGCCGGAACCAAATCAACCACGCTCTCCACGATAAACGGCTGTGACTCGGTGGTGACCATGACCTTGACCGTCAAATCAACTTACGAAGTAACGGATACAAAGAGTGTTTGCGAAAGCGAACTGCCCATCACTTGGAACGGAGAAACATTCAACGCGGCCGGATCAAAAACGGTTACGCTGACGGCCACCAACGGCTGCGACTCCGTCGTGGCGATGACGCTGACCGTTAATCCGACCTACAATGTCACCGACGCGAAAACCGTCTGCCAAAGCGAACTTCCGATTGTCTGGAACGGCGTGACGTTCTCGGCGGCTGGAACGCAAAACGCAACCCTGACCACCGTCAACGGCTGCGACTCCGTCGTGGCGATGACGCTGACCGTTAACCCAGAATATCACAGTACTGTTGACACCCTGGTCTGTGCAGATGCTTTCCCCGTAAATTGGCGTGGTTTGACCTTTAGTGCGGTCGGTTCGCAGGATATCACCTTGCACACCGTCGAAGGCTGTGACTCCATCGTCACACTAAACGTAAGCACATGGCCGACAGTCACCACTGTTTTAAATGCCTCGATTTGTGATGGAGACAGTTATGATTTCCACGGTTATTCGATGACTGCAAGCGGAAGCAGAACAGTTCATCTGAACGACCAACACGGTTGCGACAGTATTGTAACATTGAACCTGACCGTAAACAGTCCCGTACACGAATCTTTCACTGTAAACGCTTGCGGTTCATACGATTGGAACGGCACCACCTACAACACCGACGGCACCTACACCTTTGCCCATCCCGACCTCAACGGTTGCGAACAGGTAGACACCTTACATCTGACCCTCAGAAAAATCAGCGAAACGTATCTAACAAAATCGGCGTGCGGCAGTCTCATCTGGGACGGCGTCACGTATAACCATTCCGGATTATACTCACGAACCTATAGCAATGCGGTAGGATGTGACAGTATCGTCTATATGCAGATTTATATCACCGACTACACTATTGTTCACTTGGATGATACTATACCCGAAGACACCTTGCCCTTTATGTGGCACGGCATCCTGATTACATCACCTGGTGTGTACATGGACACCATCCACACCATTTACGGTTGTGACAGTATCATCAAACAGGTCTTCACCATCAAGTGTCTCATTGAAACCGATCCTCATGTCACGGATGAAGTTTGCGGAAATGACGGTAGTATTGAAGTCATAGTAACATCCGGACATCCATACTTGTACGCCATCAACTATCAGGGCACGGTGAACTTCCAAACGTCGCCAATTTTCACAGACTTACCGGCTGGATTCTATCCAGTGATTGCCCGTGACGATTACTGCGCTAAAGTGAACTACGTGTATATCAAGCCGGCAGAGCCACACACGTTAATTTGTCCTGATCCCATTGTGAAAGATACGCTTGAATACGGCGAGCAGTACATGTATATTGACCCCGACTCCATTGGGTTCCCGACATTTGCCAATTGGGACGAAACGCGCCTCGACCGTCACAGTAACATTCCACCCGGGTACATTTTCTCCCAAGGGATTCATGCAATCAAATGGATAATCGAAGATACCGTATGCGGGTTGACCGATTCGTGTTTCCAAACCGTAATGGCAATGTATCCGGAATGCCCACCCGCCATCGACTGTGAGGGCAACGTTTATCCGAGTGTGCGAATTGACCACGAATGCTGGACGCAACGCAATCTAAAGTCGCTGATTTATGGCGAAGGATGTACCGATTCCATCCCATGTGCCTATGAGTACACCAATAGCACCTATCCGGATGCGACGGCCAATGTTGAACTGTTCGGGCGGCTCTATTGTTATCAGGCTGCAATTCGCGATAGCACAATCAATTCGCACGGGCATATCCAAGGTATCTGTCCGGATGGTTGGTACCTGCCCTCCCCCGAGCAGTATGAGTCGCTTTATGCCCATGGCGGCTATGCCTTAAAAACACCCAATTACTGGCTTGGAGGTGGAGGTGACAACAGCACCGACTTCTCGTGGCTGCCCGCCGGATATTACAACGGCGCACTCAACCGTTTCGAAGGCCTGCTCACAGAAGGATACTTCTGGTCCGTAGCCATCGAACATGGGAATGTCAACATCATACCTGTAGTTGGATTCGACCACTGCGAATCCTATCATTCGATTACAGCACTCGAAGGGTTAGGTTACAGTGTCCGCTGTATCAAAGAAAAGAATTAAACACTTGATTATAAGCTATTTAAAAAAAACTAAATAGTACAATATCGTAGAAAATAATAAAACAAAAAAATACAAATCTTTTTCAGCCGAAGGGAAATAAAATTAATTATTACTTTTGCACTTTATATTTTAAGAATAGATTTTACGCAGAACAAAAATCATTAATAATATGAAAAAAAGGTTTATAATCGTATTGTTGGCAATAGTGATTGTGGGGATTGGACGAAGTCAAACCCTTATTAACGAAGGTTTTGAAGACGGTGTGATTCCACCTACAGGATGGACGGCCTCGGCTGTATGCGAATATTGTCCTCAGGACTCTTGGTTCGGCTGGAATGCGGTCACCACCCCGCATAGCGGCATGTATTCTGCTTTTGTGGAATATGCCAGTCCCGCCCACACCAGCTATCTGATTACGCCGCAGTTGTCAATCACAGGTCATAAAATCCTTTCGTTCTGGTATGCCATTGATCTTTATGACTATTCCAGCACGACCTTTTTAACGGTAGAGGTGTCAACCACAGGAACGGAACCCGAAGATTTCACGGTATTGCAAACAATGACGTTCCCTACGACGAATTTCCAGTTCGTCCAAGCAGTCATAGACTTGCAGAACTATAGTGGTCAAAACATCTATTTGGCCTTCCATATTGAAGACGCATACGGGACCGGTGTGTACCTTGATGATATCTTTGTCGGGGATTTGCCGGATTGCCTGCCGCCGACGAACCTGAGCGCTTCTGATATCAGTTTCACCAGCATGGAGCTTTCTTGGTCACCGCTGTCAGTTGCCCCCGCTTACACCGTGCAATATGTGATTTCGCAAAGCGGGTGGGAAAATCCCGTGAGCCATACGGCGACAGACAGCACCTTTTTGCTCACCGGTTTGGATCCAACATCCTATTATGATATCCGGGTTCGGGCTGAATGCGGCGATTCCTCGTCAAGCGTTTGGTCCGACATCATCACCGTCAACACGTTATGCGAATACATCACCGTAACGCCTGACAATCCATGGTTTGAGAGTTTTGAAACTGCAGTGGGTACTGGACAGGTTGCGTTGTACAACTGTTGGGAAACACCGTTGATGTCCACCTCGTATCAAACACCCGCATTATATTGCGGGTTGGCTAGCGCCGCGCACACCGGTGCAAACACCTTAGAATTGAAAGGCAATAACGGCGAGGTGAACCTATTAGTGTTTCCTATTTTCACCAACGACATCCAGACCCTGCGGATGAGTTTCTTTGCCAATACGACGGCCACATTAGTGAATACAGCGGGTACCGTGGAGATCGGCTATATCACCGATCCTTCTGACGCCAGCACTTTCACCCTCTTGGAGACACTTGTCCCCAAGACCGAAAGTCTCAACCGCGCTATCAGTGCCCCTTACGGCCCCTACTATTTCATTACGGCTGCTGATTCGAGCAGAATTGCAATCCGTTTCACGTCAAACACGTACAGCACCTCCTGGAACATTGACGACATCACGGTAAGCCTGATCCCCAGTTGTACGGAACCCATACAGTTGGTCTCCTCCAACGTGTCAGCGACCAGCGCCGCCCTGTCATGGATCACCACTGGCGATCACGTATACGACATTCTCGTGTGGCCGAGCGGCACGCAGGACACCATCCATTTTGACAGTATTCCAGGCTCGATATTACCCTATACGGTGACCGGCTTGACACCCGCCACCAACTATTCTTGGCTGGCACGCACCATCTGCAGCGACAGTTCCTATTCCATTGCCTTGACTCGCGGACACTTCACCACCGCCAATTCTTCTATCCAAATTCCTTATTTGCAGACTTTTGAAGGTGCTCCATCCACATACGAGGAATACGAATTCGCAGGTACCGGCACCAACCAATGGTATATCGGAGCCGCCACGGGTAATGTCGACTCAAATAATCCCAATGGCGGTCTGCACTCCATGTATATTTCCAATAACCACGGTGCAAACAACGCATACAGTGGCAGCGGATACAGTTACGCATACGCCTCCTTCGATGTGCAGTTTCCAACGGACATGGTGGAATATCATCTTGAATTTGATTATAAATTAGTGGGTGAAAACAACTGGGACTATCTCTCTGTGTATCTTACAGATGCCGGCGCGACCCTTCCCACCTCGGGCCCGCCTTCCGGAACGCTGCTGCTGAGCGGACTGAATAGCACACCGAACTGGACAAGAGCCAACGTCATTCTTCCGAATGTAGTGGGCAATTCAAAAAAGATTGTATTCTACTGGGTGAATGACTCCTATTACTTTGGCAATCCTCCTGCCGCTGTGGACAACATTGCCATCAACGCCATTGCGTGCGCCCGTCCGACCAATCTGACGGTAACAGAACTGCAAGGCAACCAAGTCTCCTTAAGTTGGCAAGAAAATGCTTCCTCAACCTCCTGGACTGTTCATTACACCCAACCGGAAAGCGGAATACCCCTCACCAATATAACCGTCGACACAACTGCGATTACCCTCACCGGATTGAACCCCAACACCGATTACGTCTGTTTTGTTACAGCGAACTGTGATGATGGGGAAGTGTCTAGCGCTTCGCCTGTTGCTTCTTTCCGAACCCCCTGCAGCAGCCAGGGCATCTCGAATCTGCCGTACATAGAGAGTTTCAGCACCTACGAGAGCCTCGGTTCCTCAGCATTCGACCGTTACGTCCCTTGTTGGTCGCGACTCACCTCCAACCCTGAACACCGCGTCTATATAAACATCGCCGATTTCGCCTCCGACTGCCTCGACTTCCATTACACCCCGAACTGCTATACCATGGCCATACTGCCCATGCTCAACCCTGCCATCCCTGCCAACTCCGTCATGCTCACATTCGATGCCTATCGGCAAGACCTGTCCCAGGGAACACTGGAAGTGGGTGTGCTGACCGATCCTACTAATGCCGGAACCTTCGTAGTGATTGACACCGTGCAGTTAACCACCACATACGCGTGGGAGAACCAAAAGGTCTATTGCAACACGTATACGGGTCAAGGACAGTATCTGGCGTTCCGTGTGAACAACGCCGGCGAAAATCCTGTGCTGATCGACAACTTGGTTTTGGACTCTCTTCCCGGATGTATGCCTGTCTCAAATGTAACATTCTCCAACATCACGACAAACAGCGCCACCATTACCTGGAGCGGAGATGCGACAAGTTATCTCGTTTTCGTCTCCGGCCCGACGCACACTGTACACCCTGCTTCCGACACCACCATCACCCTCACCAATTTGCAACCAAGCACCTCCTACACCGTAATGATACAATCCAACTGCGATCAGGAGTCATCCCCAATCGCTCACACGCCCGGCTTCAGCACCTTATGCGGAGCCATAACAATCACTGAATCAGTTCCTTGGAAAGAATCTTTTGAAAATTACAACGCCGTGGTCGAAGCCGTCCCATTGTCTTCCTGTTGGTCCACGCCTATTGTAGACAGTAGTTTTGCCAATAACTTTTTCCCTGCTGTTTATAACTTTGAAGGAGTAGCCCATTCGGGCAGTAAAACGGTGGAAATGAGTGGCGATTCCTGTATGCTTGTATTGCCTGAATTCACCAACGACATCAACACCCTCCGACTTTCCCTGTGGGGCAACACCTCGGCAATCAGCGTTGATTATGCGGGTATCATGGAAGTGGGTGTGATTTCAGATATCAATAATTTGGCAACATTTACCGTGGTGGATACGGTTGTGCCGCCCGCGTTAGGCCATAACGGACAAGATTCCCCCTACGCCGATTATGTCGGTCCCTTTGATTTCGCCCTTTTAACCCCGGCACCTGGATTGAGAATCGCACTTAAATACAAAAATATTGTCGACCCGAATATCTCTTGGAATTTGGACGACATCACCGTGGCATTGATTCCACCCTGCCCGTCTCCGGTGAAGAACAGCGTAACAGTCTCCAACATCACCCACAATCAGGCAACGGTCAGTTGGGTGGATATCTATCCTGGCCATACGGCATGGGTTGTCCACTACAAACCGTCATCAGCCGATGATTATTCGTGGCAAACCGTGACAGTTAACCACACTAACACGGTCACCTTGACGAATCTGATTTCAAGCACCTCCTACGATGTCTATGTGACGACCGTCTGCGCCATGCCGAGTACTGACGCCACTTTCACCAAACAATTCACCACCACCCTTCCGCCCACGACGTTGCCTTATACGGCAACATTTACCGGACAGGGAGAATGGCAGTTCACTACCGGAAGCAGCTTGAACAGTTGGATGACTGGCGTAATCCCGAACACCACTACAAATGCACTGTTCGTTTCAAGCGACAACGTCAATCCCGGCTACAACACGTCAACCGACGCTGTCATTACCGCACAGAAACTCTTCGTCGTCGGAACAAACGCTGAAATTGTCATTTCCTACGACCTCAATGTGGGTGGCGAATACGTGAACAATTACGGGAGCGAAAATGATTATGACTATATGAAGATGTTCTTCACCACCTCTTCCGAAACTTTCGAAGAAGTGGCTCTCGGGGAAACTCCAGAATGGTCCACCCCCTACTACTCAACCCATGCCTTCGATTTCTCAAACTATTTGGCGCAATCTGCAGGAAGTTCCATCCCATACAAGTATTCGCTGACAAACAACAACACCGTTCATATTGAGGCCGTCGTTGCGAATCCTAACCCCAACCCGACGGATTATTCTGTCGCGAATCTTGTCTTCGTTTGGGTTAACGACTTTATAGGCGGCACGCAACCCGGACCCATTATCACTAATTTGACGGTGAGCGCGGTGCCTTGCCCGAAACCGCAGAACATGACGGTATCCAATGTCACAACCACTTCCGCCGATGTCTCCTGGGATCCTATGCAACCGGCGGATGGATACATTTTTGAGTATAAGGTCTCCGATAGCACGACATGGACTTCCATAAACCTCACCTCCAATTCCTATCATCTTCAGGGCTTGTCTCCTTTCACTGATTATGACCTTCGGGTGCGTTCCGACTGTGGAAATGAACTTTCCCAATGGACGACCATGCCGCTCCTGACCGAATACTGCGAAGATAGCGAAAAATGCACATACACCTTCTATCTTTCTGATTATTATGGAGACGGATGGAACGGTGCGGCTTTGAATATTGTGCAAGAAGGACATATCCTGCACACCATCACTTTAAATGTCGGCTATACTACCGTGGTGCATATTCCTCTATGCGGCAACGCGCCGTTCTCGCTAACTTGGACCTCGGGCGAATACGATCAAGAATGCACTTTCTACGTATACGACCCCGTTGGCACCCAAATCTACACCTCGCCATCGCTCATCTATATCACCAACCCCACGTTGTTCACTTTCACCAGCAACTGCAATCCTGTTCTGGAATGCGAAGCGCCTTTCAGCCTTTATATCGATGAGATCACCGACAGCACCACCGTGGCGTTCTGGATTATGAACGGGACCGAGGACAGCTGGGTGCTGCAGTACAAACGCTCCAGCGACACCGTATGGGGAAATGATATCCCGTCATTGGATAACATTTTTGAAATAACCGGCCTTTCTGCAGCCACCTCCTACGATGTGCGGGTGAAGTCCCTCTGCAGCAACGGCGGCGTGAGCGACTGGTCCGACACGGTGACATTTACTACCACGGGAGTCCCCGTTGTGGAGCCCTCGGTGATGACGCTTTCAGCCATTAACATCGCTCAGTCATCAGCGATGCTGAGAGGCGTTGTCATGTCCATGGGCAACCAAACCATCACCGAATACGGTTTCGAATGGAAAGCCGCAACGGATGCCGACTACACGTCCGTGTCGGTTTCCAACACCTCCTCCAACTGGACTTACAACCTGACGGGACTCAGTCCACAGACCGTTTACGACTATCGTGCTTATGTGACCACGGCCAATATGACCACCTATGGCGATGTTGTGACCTTCGAAACACAGGAACCGTGCGACCCGCCGACCCTCCTTTATGCCTCCGATTTTGATGCCCACTCCATAACTGTCCAATGGAACATCAACGACAACGCCGACAGTTGGGACCTCCGTTACCGTGCGCAGAACGGTGAATGGACAACTGCCGCTGTTTCGACAAACTCCTACGTCATAACCAGCCTGACGGCTGAAACCACCTATGAGATACAGGTACAATCCGACTGCGGAGAGGGCAACCTCAGCGAGTGGAGCAACTCCATCTTTGTCAGCACAACTCCTGACGGCATCAACGACTACCTGTTCAACAGCATCACGCTCTACCCGAACCCTGCCAACACCTTTGTGGATGTCTTGGCAAACGACAACGGGGTGAATGTGGAACTACTGGAAGTTTACGATGTCTATGGCAAATTGATCAGCAACGTGAATGTGGTAGACAACCAGACCCGCATCAACGTCAGCGACCTCGCCAGCGGCATGTATTTCGTGCGCGTGACCACTGAAAAAGGTGCGGTAACGAAGACGTTTGTAAAGAAATGAGACTTAAGACTTGAGACTTAAGAGTTGAGACTTAAGAGTTGAGATTTGAGATTTGAGATTTGATTATGAAAAGTCAACGGGTATCGGCAACGCTGTCGATACCCGTTTTCATTTACCAATAAAGCATCAAATATAATTACTACAAAAACTTCAATCGAACACCGCCCATCGCATTGATGCCGGCCTGCGGGAAATAACCCGTTTCGTAACCCTTCACACCGCCGTAACTGTAGGTGTAAATCCAGGCATTGCTCTCAAATTTGGCGTTGAAGATGTTGTTCACATTGACGAACAACTCCAAATCCGTCAGCAATTTGAAATGGAAAGTGTAGGAGAGACGCAGATTGGTGTACGAGTACGGTTTCAGACAATAGGTGTCGTCGCCGGAGTTATCCATGTACTGCTTGCTGACAAACTTTGTAACAAGAGAAATGTTGAAGTCCTTGAGTGGGGTAAACGTGAAGTCATTGCCCAAAACGACGCTCGGAGAGAATGAGATGGGCGTATTGCCAAGATGCTGCACAATCTGCCCGCCGTTGTCCCAATCATCAATATAGTTCACATAATCAATGATTCTGTTGATGCTGAAGCATCCGTTGATATGCCAGGTAAAGAATCGCACGGGCTTGTAACCGGCGGAAAGCTCAATACCGGCGCGGAAACTCTTTTCAACATTAGTCATTAGCGCATCGCCAGTCTTGTCCAACTCGCCGGTACGCACCAACTGGTTCTTGTAGTTCATGCCGTACAACGTGGTGTTGAGGAAGAACTTATCATTGTAAAGTAAATAACTGAATTCCAGGTTGTAAAGGGTTTCCGGAACGGGTTTGCGGTCGTCGGGCGCGGCAGTCAAGTCGTCGCGGGTGGGATCATTGTTGGCCGTGGTGAAAGCGAGGTCAAAACTGTGCCTCAACGTAGGTCCCTGCAGGATATAGTGCAGCACAATACGCGGGTTCACGAAATCCCACTTATACTGTTGCGTAACATCCATCCTGTCGTCATCTGTTCCGCCAATCAGGTAGTTGATATGCCGATACTGGAGTTCTGCAGTAACGCTGAAATTCTTGTACCAGTAGTTCAGGCCGCCGAACACCTTGGTTTGCATTTTGTCGCCTGTGCCGTTATACCATTGGTAGTCACAGGGATAATCCTGCACGCGGTTAGGCTGCGACCAAATCACTTTGCCGTAATGCAAGCCGTTGTAGTTGTTATTGTCCAAACCGACAACCCATTTCAACTGTTGTCTGGCGTTGGTCCCGAAAATAATGGAACCGATATAATTGGCACGCAACCCATAGAAATAGTTGTCCATCCATTTTTGGGTGATAAAATCAGTCTTTTTGATGGAATCATACAGCGGTTCAAGGCCGAAATTGGTAATTTTCTTGTTGTCCTTATACTGTTCATAATAGCCGTAGCCGCGCGTCAGATAGGGCATCACATGAATTTCGTGGCGTTTGGTATAATCTGAATTATGCCATTTCTTTTCATACTCCAGTTGATAATAAATCTGGGTGTAGTGGTCCTTGGACTCCTCGTAGTAGCGACGCTGACCATCCTCGGTATAATACTCGCCACAGGGGTTGTAGGTGCGATTGGTGGCGAGGCTGTCGTACGGAACACCGTTCCAGGCCAAACCGGAATTCTCCCTACCGAAGAGCATGGTAAACTTCAATGTTCCATAATCCTTATAAAAATACTCCTTGTCCCAGAGCCGACACTGGGCCGAGAGGAATCCGGAATTGAGCTTCACACCCGAATAATCGACGTAGCCGTCGCTGCGGATGTCGGAGAAGGAGGCCAGCATGGAAAACCGTCTGCCAATCAGGCCGGTGCCCGCGCTCACCATGTTGTGGAAGGTGTTGAAAGAACCGTAGGCGCTTCTCGCTTCCGCAAAAGGAGTTTCGGGTATATCCTTGGTTTGGAAGTCAATACGGGTGCTGAACAGCGTGCTGCCGTCGATGGCGTTGGAACCGTTCTGCACGCTCACCTGGCCGATATAGGCCCCCATGTCGGGCAGGTTCACCAACCACGAGCCGTGCGATTCGGGATTGTTGATGGTGACCCCGTTGAGGGTAGTGTTGATGCGGGTCTGGTCGATGCCGCGAATGCTCATATAGGTCGCGCCCAGTCCGGTACCTGCGTCGGAGGTTGTCGTCGTGGAGGGCATCATCTCCAACAGGTTGTTGACGCTGCCGTTTCCTTGCTGCGCCTTGATTTGCGGCATGGAGATGGTGGTGACGTTGCCCGCACTCTGCACCGTGGGCTGCACGAACTCAATAATCACATCGGAAATCGTGCCCTGCTGTGTCGTGTCCGGCTGCTGCGCAAACACCGCCGCCGGCAATGCCAAACAAAAGACCAGCAACAGGAGAACTTTAAATGGTAATTTGTGAATGGTGATTTGTGAATCGAACATTGTACATTGTACATTGTACATTGTACATTTTTCATTCTTCATTCTACATTCTTCATTTTTAAAAAGCATAACTCTTACAGTTTTGGTTAATAACTAAACACACTGAAAGAGGGAAGAGAAACGTTGTGAAACTCCCTACGGCGGCATTATCCGCATCAGGTTCAACGGGTCTGATCTCAGCCTTACGGCACCCCTTTCAAAACGGCGGCAAATGTACACAAATTTTAAATATGCGTAGATATAATGAAATTGCAACATGTAGAGACGGGGCATGCCCCGTCTCTACGAATAACACACGCCCCGCCTCTATGAATAACAGAGGAAAGATTTAATTTTTTCGGGTTGGGATGCGTAATAAATCAACGTCCGGGATTTTGCAGCAAGTAGAGGATGTTGCCATCCTTGTAGTAGACATCGTCACGGTATTGCACGGTGTCGTTCTCGCCGACAAAACAGGTGTGGTACTCGATGAACAGCGGGATGGATTTGCGCAAGTTGACGGATGAGGGGCGGAGTTTGCGGTAAAAACGGCGGTCATAGTCGCTGAGGCTCTCATAATATTGGAGTTCCTTCTCTTCCTGCTTCTCCAAATACTTCTCACCCTTCTTTGAAGTCGGTTTTTCGCCCAAAATGATGTGCAACTGCTCGATATAGTTGGTGTCGAATTTGTTGACCGCATAGATCCATTCAGCCACGCTGGCGGGGTTCTCCACACGCACACAGCCATGGCTTAGCGCCCGCTTGCGACGCTTGAACGCGCCCTTGTTGTTGGTGTCGTGCAGGTAGACCGATTCGGAATTGGAAAACACGAACTTAAAGATTCCCAGCGCATTATAGCGTCCTGAAGTCTGGTGCAGTCGATACGGGATATTGTTGCGATTTACCTTGCTCCAGTTGATGGAGTCCGGAACGACATACCGGCCGTTGCGGCTGTCTTTGATGTAAAGGTGCTCCCGGTTCACCACCGCCGTGTTACTCTTGACGAGCTTCGGGTAGTATTCGTTCTTGATAATGTCATACGGAATATTCCACTCCGGATTAAGCACAATCGACCGTATTCTACTGAACATCAGCGGAGTTTCAGCCTTATAGGGGACGACAAGCCCATTTTTGTAGCGTGAGGCCACGTTTGCGGGGTTCTGCGTGCGACCGCAACATATCCGGTTGCGCAACATCACGTTGCCGTTCTGAACCGCACACACCGAGTAGTCGGGAATATTGACCGCAATGTAAACCGTGTCGTCATTTTTGCGATGCACGAACTGCCACCGTTGCCGTTCCAGATTGGCCGCGATGACGTCGCAATATTGCTGCAACGGAAGGTTCAGCTTTTCCACGGTCTCCTTGTCAATGGTGTCGCTCTCGGGAATACCGTGGTTGCGCCGGAAACTATTGACTGCACGCAACACGGTCTCATCCAAGGTGTTGAGGTTTGTATCAACAGTAATGCCGTGGTGGTTCAGCCGACGGCAAAGCGCCGGAATGTGTTCGCTTTGTCCGTTTTTTCGCACACGGAAATAGGGTATGGTCTGAAGCAGGGTGTCAGGTTGCGACAACAACCGCTGCATCTCTTTCTGAAGAGTGAGATACTCCGCAGTCTGCGGATAAAGCTCCTTCAGGTAATCGTCGAAGCGTTGGAGGTTCCCGAGAACAACCTGAATAAAGGCGGAATCTGGCGAAAGGGTTTCATAATACCATTTTCGGCCATGGACGGCCTTCGGATCCACTGCGCCATAACTCAGCGCACAGGCGTAGCGGACATACTGGTCGGTGAGCTGCCGCTCAAGGCCGTACAAAAACGAATAGAGTGCCTCGTCATTGGGAATTTGATGCTCCTTAAGCCGGGTGATGGCATGACGGATACTGTCGGTTCTGAAATACTCACCCGGGATGCCATGAAGACGGCTGGCATCGTCAAGACGGGCAAGCAAGGTGTCGACGGACGCTTCCTGCAGACCATTCTGGGTCCAAAAAGGACGGAAATCGCGCGCAGGATAGTAATTTCGGATCATTACGGCTCTCAAAGTCGTGTCTTGCTCGCTGTTAATCTGACTTTCAAGATACTGGATATATCCTTCTTCTTGATACTGCGTATAATACTTAAACCAGTGCGGTTGCGGCTGCACCCCCTCTTTCTGATGGCAACCGGAAAGAGGAACAGTGATGAACAAAAAGGTCATCGAGAAGAGCGCCATGAACATCGTTTCAGGAGCGTGATTCCTCACCGATGCCCAGAAAACCTTAATTCGACAGAAGAAATTCAGCATTAAGTTGAACATTATAAATAGGTTGCAAAAATAGCAAATATTCGAATGCGCGCTGTATCTGTTTTTGAAATCCGGCCTTAGTTATCCATCACCTTCTCATCGCGATAAATCCGCCAGATATAGACGATCGCCATCGCGCTGATGAGGGCGCAAAAGGCAGCCGTGGGCAGAGAACCGCGCACATCGGTGTACTGCATGTTGTTGGTGTCGATGCCGCGGCCCTGGAGGTTGAATTCCACGATGAGCGTGAGCGCGTTGTGGAGCACATGAGCCATGATGGGCAGCCACAGCGACCGACTCCAATAGAACAAATAACCAAGATAGACACCTAACAAAAAACGTGGGATAAAACCGTAAAATTGAAAATGTAAAATACTGAATATCAATGCTGTAAGAAAAATACCCACATGCGGGTTCTTTGTCCAGTTCATTAACAGCGGCTGAAGGGCACCTTGGAAAAAGAACTCCTCGCAGACACCCGCCAGCACCGCAAACACCAACAGGTTGACGAACAAATCCCAACCGGTGTGCTGCGAGGTCACGAGTGTCAAAATCTGTTCGGCCGCATCCTCCAGATCACGCATATACTCGGCCACGGAACCCTCCTGCGGCATGATGTTCTGGTTGAAAGCCGACAATACCCCGACCACCGGCAGCAGCGTGACGGAAAGGATCAGCACCATGATAATCATCGGATGCTTCGGACGGCGGTTGGCGGCGTTGTAGCTAAACCACTGCCGGTCTTGACAATAGGCGAACAGCAACGCAGGCACGAGGAATGCCCCTATCGTAGTCAGCGTCTGTGTGATACGGATAGCCGTTACGGGATCCGACGTCTCCAACATCATCGGCGTGTGATAGATGAGCATGATCAGCAACGTCCCCAACGAGGAGAACACCAGCATTCCGCCGAGCATGAACAGTGCTAACACGATAAACTGTATCCAATAGGGTTTTTCGTTAAGTCTCATTGACAAGTATTTTGATTCGAAACAAGGATATCGCAATTGGAGTATCCGCTGCAAAAATATATTTTTTTGTGGAATGTTAACGACACAAACCATAATCCCATAAAAACCGTATTTTCCTCTGTTATTCGTAGAGACGGGGCATTATTATTCGTAGAGACGGGGCATTATTATTCGTAGAGACGGGGCGCGCCCCGTCTCTACAATTTCATCATTTCTGTGCATGTTTAAAATTTGTGTACATTTGCGGCGGCAAATCCAAGAATTAAAGTTTCAAAATATAAATAGAAAAAAAATGACAAGACCTGACAATCACCATTTCCCGTTCCTTGAAGGGGAGGAAAACATGCGGAAATTGGCGGAAGGAATTCGCAAACGCATGTACAACTATGTGGCAACAAGCAAATTACAATCGCTCGTCTTGGGTATCTCCGGCGGTATTGACAGCACGCTGTGTGCCGCGTTGCTGCGCCCCGTGTGCGAACTGCTCGGCATTCCGCTCATCGGCCGAAGCATCACCATCGAGACCAACAAAGTCGAAGAGATTGCCCGCTCCATTGAGGTAGGCAACGCTTTCTGCCACGACTTCGCCCATATAGACATCACCGAGACCTTCTTCGCCAACAAGAAACTCCTTATCCACTACGACGACTCCATGCTCTCCAAACTGCGCCAAGGCAACATGAAGGCGCGGATGCGGATGATGGTCCTCTACGACCTCGCCCAACTCTACCACGGCATGGTCATTTCCACCGACAACTATACCGAATACCTCACCGGATTCTGGACCCTGCACGGTGACGTGGGCGACTATGCACCTGTGCAACATCTCTGGAAAACAGAAATTTACAACCTTTCCAAATACCTGCTTTGCGAGGAGACTCCTCGACAAAAAGCCGCCATGCAGTCCAGCATCGACGCCACTCCCCTGGACGGTCTAGGCATCAGTGCCAGCGACTGCGAGCAACTCGGCGTGGCGAACTATTTCGAGGCCGACCGCATCTTCTCAGCCTACTTCCAAGGCGATGAATCGTTGCGCGAACATGTGCTCATCAAACGTTATTACGCGTCCGAATTCAAACGCCATAACCCCGCCTGTTTCTCACGGGAAGAGCTTCTGCACTGCGACCTTTAACTGTGGGGCAAAGGGCTGAATTCTGAAGACTGACATGAAGTGTTCGTTAAAACATTCCCACCTGTTTGTTGATGCGGGAGGGACGAAGTGTGCTTTCGCGCTTCCGGGCGATGGCGATTTGTTCCGTTGCCAGACTGCCGGCATCAACGCCAACTACACGCCCGAGGCTGATATCCTGCGCATCCTCGCGGATGCGGTTGCGCACTTCCCTAAAGACATAAACATCTGTGAAATAGATTTTTACGGATCCGGTTGTGCTTCTCCGCAGAATGCCGCAAGGATGGAGGGGTTTCTCCGCCTCTTCTTCCCGACGGCCGACATTCGTGTCTGGTCCGACCTGATGGCTCCGTGCCACGCCCTGTCGGACGGCTCAGAAGCCATCGTCTGCATTCTCGGCACCGGTGCTGCCTCCTGCCGCTTTGACGGACAGAAAATGGTAAGCCGCGCACCCTCGCTGGGTTGGATGCTCGGCGACGAAGGCAGCGGCACCCACCTCGGCAAGTGCCTGATTACAGCCTACTTGTCAGAAGCACTCCCCCACCCTGTCCGCACCGTTTTCGAGGAACAGTACCGACTCAACCGAGACATCATCCTGCATAAACTCTACCAAGAGCCTAAGCCCAACCTCTTCTTGTCGCAATTCGCCCCATTCCTCAATGACCACCGCGACGAACCCTTTATTCGCCAACTTATCACAGACGCTTTCAGCACATTCTTCCAGAAACAGCGCAACTACTATCCCGACAGCAGAAGTCTTCCATGGCATTTCACAGGTTCCGTGGCGGTGCACTTTGAGGAACTGCTACGCAAGACGGCGGATACCGTCGGATGCAGGGTGGGACGCGTTGTCGCAGACCCTTTATCGGCTTTGACTACTTTATCTTAAACGAAGGTTTAGTGTCAGTGCCCGCACAAGGCTTCCGCAAACGACAGAGACAGAAAATCGGCCATGTCGGCGGCAAAGGCGGGCGAAAGGTCGGCGAGTCGCCCCTTTCCGCGCACCATCGGATTGATATAGCGTTTCTTGGCGGGAACCACTCGGCTGTTGGGATGTCCGGCTTCTTTGTCCACCCGATGCAAAGACCGGAAATCTTGCCACTCTGTATGGGCAACCGCATCGTTTTCTAAAACCGTAATCACTTCATTTTCAGTTTTATACAAATCATCCATCGTCAGTAGGCCTCGGTTGATGTGCCGTTTGAGAAGTTCCGCGAGCATTTGCATGGCGTAGCGGTCTTCGTCGGAGACATAAACCCGTGACATCTGCAGCGCTGCATGCCCGAATGCCTCCGCAACGGCCAAATCCGTGAACATCATCTCGTCGGTGCCCTCCTCATTGGGGGCCACCATCAGATTGTCATACCAATTCCGAACCGTTTCGCGGGGCGCAAGGCGATAATTCACCACATTGCCAAGGGTATATTCCAAACGGTCGGCGGAGAGGCGCGGCGTGTCGTTGTCGGCAACAGAATACAGATGGTAATCAGAAACTTCGTCCAGCGAAAGGCCCAATGAAGCGAGAATCCGCATCAGTTCCGGTGATTGGGCGATGATTTCGGCGGTGGCATCCTCGGTGGACTCCTGCCGCTCGTGGTCGCCGTTGAGGAAATCGATGACATGGGCGAAGACGGGCGAAGCAATATCGTGCAGCAACGCCGCCACGGTCTGCCGCGTGTCACGGGTGAAATGCCAGACTATCAGCCCGCAGCCCACGCTGTGGTCGAAGCGCGAATTCTTCTCCAAATCGGTGAAAAGTGGAAATGCTGTGTATTCGCACCCGCAGTTCATCCCCACGTCCTGCAGCCGGCGCATCGCAAGCGTTTCTGCAATCTCCCGCACAAAATCGGGAACAGACTGATGGTATATGTGCCAAAGATTCATGGATTGACGATTTTTTTCGGGGCGCGAAAATACGAAAAACCCCGCCCGGTTTTCTATCCATCATTATTTTTTTACCCAAGAATAATCTTTCTAACAAAAAAATCTTACCTTTGCCAATTCAAATATGTACTAACGTATAATTTGCGCTAACTACATGAAACATAGTATTATAGCAAAAGAATCGGAACTCTCCGAAGTAGCCAAGCAACTGTTGGAGGCTTGCGAGGGGGAACGCGTGTTCGGGTTTTACGGAGAAATGGGCACCGGAAAGACCACCCTCATCAAGGAAATCTGCCGTCAGCTCGGTGTGGAGGACGGCATGACCTCGCCCACCTTCGCCATCGTCAACGAATACTGGACCCGTGACGGAGAGCCCGTCTACCACTTCGACTTTTACCGCATTGACGATCCCGCCGACGCCACCCGCATCGGCTTTCAAGACTACCTTTACAGCGGAAGCTACTGCTTCATCGAATGGACAGAGATGGTGGAACCACTGCTCAACGGCGAGTTCACCCCCGTCTATATCGAACGCATTGACAACGAAACCCGTAAGTTCACCTTCTAACGCACTGTACCATGAGTTCTGATCATCTTATCTTTGACGATTCCCTGTATTCGCAGACTCAGACCGCCGAGGTTTTTATTGAGCAACCGACTCGCAGGTTGACCATCGCGCTCGCCAAGGCTGAATTTCAGATGCCCGAGAGTTGTTTTCTTACGCCAAACGCTGTAAAGTCGCTCGTTGATCAGCAATTGACGGTTTTCATCCAGCATGGTTTCGGCAACAACACCCCCTATACGGACAAAGACTACGCTGACACCGGTGCGGAATTCACCCCTCTTTTTGCGGACCTCACCATGCTGAGCCCCCTCGTGCTCAAGTTCGACGCTTTCACTTACGACCAAATCGCGCTCGCCAGGGAGAAGCAAATCCTTTTCTCCATGCTTTCGCCCGAAGAAATTACGCCAGAGTACATCAAAGCCGTCAACGATCGAAAAATCACAATGATCATGTTGGACCTGCTGCACGGCAGCGACGGCATTCCCGCCACGGACAAGATACGCAAGGAGACGCTGTCGGAGGCGGGGTTCCAAATCGCGCTCTCCAATTTCGTGCTGCCGTTGGCCGTGACCCTCGCAACGTCACCCTCCGTCTCCTACGCGCTCCAACGGGCCCCCGAACTGCTGCAAGGGGCGTTCTGCCACGCCGGCACCCTCTGTCACCAGCCCACCGCCGAACGTCTGGGGCTGCCGTTCAGAGATGTGCTATCGTTATGCTGGGATCTCAATTAATGGTTAAGGGTTAACGGTTAATGGTTAATGCGGTTTAAGAGTTTATTCGTTTAATGTTTAATGTAGAATGTAGAATGAAGAATGTAGAATAATAAATACAAATAATAATTAAAAATACAATAAAAATTTAAAAATATGAACATTAAGAATTACATTGAGGAGAATGAATCCAGATTTTTAGACGAACTTTTTTCATTGCTTCGGATTCCGTCCATCAGCTCGCAAAGTGAGCACAAGGAGGATATGGTGCGCTGTGCGGAGCGTTGGCGCGAGTTGATACTGGCCGCGGGTGCCGACAGCTGCGATATTTACCCGACGGAAGGGAATCCCATTGTGGTGGGCTGCAAGACCGTTGACCCCGCCGCCAAAACCGTGCTGGTGTACGGTCACTACGACGTGATGCCCGTGGATCCCATTGAACTCTGGAACACCGAACCTTTCGAACCGGTCATCAAAGACAGCAAAATTTGGGGCCGCGGCGCCGACGACGACAAAGGACAGTCGTTCATGCACGCCAAGGCTTTCGAATATTTAGTTAAATCCGGAAATCTCAAATGCAACGTCAAGTTTATGCTTGAAGGCGAGGAAGAAATTGGCAGCACGCAGCTCTACGGTTTCTGCGAAGAGCACCGCGACCTGCTCAAGTGCGATGTCATCCTGGTCTCCGACACCGGCATGATCGCCACCGACACGCCCTCCATCACAGCCGGTCTGCGCGGACTTTGCAACATGGTTTTGAAAGTCACCGGTCCGAACCGCGACCTCCATTCCGGCATCTTCGGCGGCGCGGTGGCCAACCCCATCAACGTGCTCTGCGACCTTATCTCGGGTCTCATCAACGACAAGGGCGAAGTGACCATTCCCGGCTTCTACGACGATGTGGTGGTGCTCACCGACGAGGAGCGCGCCCTCATCGCCCAAGCCCCGTTCAATGAGGAAGAATACAAGAAATCATTGGATGTCAACGAGTTATATGGTGAAGAAGGCTACAGCACTATCGAGCGCACGGGCATCCGTCCGAACTTAGGTGTGTGCGGCATTGAAGGCGGCTACACGGGCGAGGGATTCAAGACGGTGTTGCCGGCCACGGCATCCGCCAACATCTCCATGCGCTTAGTCGCCAACCAAGACTCCCACAAGATTGCGGAGCTGTTCCAGAAACATTTCGAGAACATCGCGCCCGACTATGTGAAGGTGGAGGTAATTCCCGCCCACGGTGGCGAAGCCTATCGCTGCGGAGTGGACGTGCCCGCATACCAGGCGGCTGAAAAAGCCTATATCGACGTCTATGGCAAACGTCCCATTCCGACCTACAGCGGCGGCAGCATCCCCATCGTGGCGCACTTCGAAAAAGTGCTCGGCGTGAAATCCATCCTCTGCGGCTTCGGCCTCGCCGAGGACAACATCCACTCCCCGAATGAGAACTACAAACTCGAACACTTCCGCCGCGGCATCGAAGTCATCACACACTTCTACGAACATTTCTGTGAGTAATTAGATTCAAGTTTCAGGTTTCAAGTTTCAAGTTTCAAGTCTCAAGTTTCAAGTCTAAAGTCTAAAGTACATGCACAAAAAAACAATACAATGGATCCGGCGGGTGCTCGGAGCGATATTTTTCATAGGGATCACGCTGCTGTTCCTCGATTTTTCGGGGACGCTGCAGAAATTCCTTGGCTGGATGGCCAAAGTGCAGTTCCTGCCCGCCGTGATGGCGCTCAACTTCGTGGTAATCGCCATTTTGTTGGTGCTCACCCTACTGTTCGGCAGAATCTACTGCTCCGTCATCTGTCCGCTCGGGGTGTTTCAGGACGTGGTGGCGCACGTTCACAATTGGAAGTCCAAGAACCGCTACACCTTCTCAAAAGCGCATAATATCCTGCGTTACATTATGTTGGGTATTTTCATCATTGCGCTCATCGCCGGCATAAACTCCCTTGTGGCGTTGCTCGCCCCCTATTCCGCCTACGGCCGCATCGTGCAGAACCTGTTTGGTCCGGTGTATCAGTGGGTGAACAACGGCTTTGCCGCGGTCAGCGAGCATTTCAACAGCTACGCTTTCTACTCGAAAGAGGTGTGGATGCGCAGTCTGCCGACTTTCATCATCGCAGCCGTCACTTTTGTGGCCATCGTGATCTTGGCATGGCGCAACGGCCGGACCTACTGCAACAATATCTGTCCCGTGGGCACCTTTCTGAGCTTCTTCAGCCGGTTTTCCTGGTTCAAGATGCGCATCGACGAAGAAAAATGCGTCCAATGCGGGCTTTGTACCAAAAACTGCAAGGCTTCCTGCATTGACGGCAAGAGCGGTTTCGTGGACTATTCCCGCTGCGTGACCTGCGGCAACTGCATGGCGGTTTGTCCAAAGGGGGCCATTGAATACAAGCACGGCAAAGGCAATCCCGCCGGTGTAGAGATGCCGTGCACCGCATCGCCACAAACGGGCGGAGGCGACAACACGACGAATAAAACCGAATCCGTGGACACCGGCAAGCGCGCCTTCTTAATCGGGGCGGCGGTGGCCATCGGCACGGCGGCTTTCGCGCAAGAGAAGAAGAAAGTGGACGGCGGACTTGCAGCCATCAAGGACAAAGTCATTCCCGAGCGCGCGACCCCTATCGTGCCCGCCGGTGCCGGCTCGCTCAACCGTTTCCGCACGCGCTGCACGGGCTGCCAACTCTGCGTGTCGCAGTGCCCCAACGACGTGCTGCGTCCCTCCACCGACCTACTCCACCTGATGCAGCCTGAAATGTCGTACGAGCGCGGGTTCTGCCGACCCGAATGCACAGCCTGCAGCGATGTGTGTCCCACCGGGGCTATCATGAAGATCACCAAAGAGGAGAAGACCTCCATCGTGAAGGGCCGTGCCGTGGTGATTTCCAAAAACTGCATTGTAAACAGCAACGGTATCAGTTGCGGCAACTGCGCCCGCCACTGTCCCGCCGAAGCCATCGTGATGGTTCCGCTGCCGGGCGACACCACGGGCCGGCTGCTCATTCCCTCCGTGAACGAGAGCAAGTGCATTGGCTGCGGAGCCTGCGAATACCTGTGTCCCGCCCGCCCCACCTCGGCCATCTACGTTGAAGGGGTCGAGCAACATCGGATGATATAGTCAGGATGCTGAATAGGACAATGTACAATGGTTGAGGGTCCGGTAGCCCCGGCAGGGGCTGAAGCCCGGTAGGACAGCGTCACCCCGCGACCGCTATGTCCCGGAGGGACAATAGCTCGGTGGCGACGAATGCAATGCTGAATGCCGAATGTTGAATGTTGAATGTAGAATGTAGAATGAAGAATAAAAAGGAGACCGGTGGACCATTTCCCTTTAGGGGCGCTTTGGCGCTCGCGGATGCAGGCCGTAGGCCTACAGGGCTTGGTGGCATCTGCAAGGCACGACAAGGGGCGCACGCCGTAGGTGTGCGGGCGCAGGGAGCCGATCTCGTCCCGCACGGGAAGCTCCGCGTATCGCGCGTATCTGCGCGTAACCCTGTCCTGGTCTGCTATAGTGAAACGTCTGACGTATGTTTCCATTAGACATGTATTTTATTTAAGACGACACATGAAAAATGTATTTTTAGTCGCTTATATGCATAAGACTATCTTTTACATTTTTTTGTCAGCGTGTCATTATAATCACCAGAACTATTAGGAATATACTTGACTATTGAATAGTTCATAAAATCAACTTGAATAGAAGATGGGAGAATCTTTTTATCTTCAATGTAGAATAAACGATTAATGTGAATTTTATTACATTACAGGCGTCCCTTACCCCGGCCTGCCGCCACCCCTTCCCCAGGGAAGGGGAGTTGGGCTCGCGCCATCACTGCGTGTGGGCTGGAAAAGGTATATCAAACGAAGTTTTCACTCTGTTCAACTAAAATTGGTTAAATATCGCATCAGTAGCATCTTGTATTGAAAAAAAGCATACTTTTGCCACGTTGGAATTGCCTCGGAGAGGCGAGACGCGCGAGAATGCTACTGGAACAACGAAACAACCCAATATGAAAGACATCACAAGAAGAGACTTCCTGAAAATAGTCGGGGCCGGCGCCGCAGTCACCGCCGCAACGATGGCCGGATGCACACACGAGGACATCCTCGATGCCACCGGCACCCTAAAACCGATGAAAGGGCAGATGACCTACCGCACAAACCCCAAGACCGGCGACAAGGTGTCGCTGCTGGGCTTCGGCATGATGCGCCTCCCCGTGATTGAGGCGGACGCGCCGAAAGGGACCACCGGCCGCGAGACCGAAGCCCCCATCGATCAGGAGATGGTCAACAAGATGGTGGACAAAGCCCTCGACTTCGGGGTCAACTATTTCGACACCTCCCCCGCCTACTGTCAGGGGCGCAGCGAGAAAGCCACCGGCATCGCCTTGGCACGGCATAAACGCAGCGAGTATTTCATCGCCACCAAATTATCCAATTTCGCGCCGAGCACGTGGTCGCGCGAAGCCTCCATCGAGATGTTCAAAAATTCGCTGAAGGAGCTGCAAACCGATTATATCGACTACCTGCTGCTGCACAGCGTGGGCGGCGGTGAAGACAGCATGGAGACGCTCCGCAAACGCTATTACGACAACGGCATCCTCGACTTCCTTCTGGAACAGCGCGAAAAAGGGGTCATCCGCAACCTCGGCTTCTCCTACCACGGCGATGTCAAGATTTTCGACTATCTACTGGCGCGCCACGATGAGTACAAGTGGGATTTCGTGCAAATTGAAATGAACTATGTGGACTGGCATTTCGCCGATGAGATCAACGACCGGAACACCGACGCCGAATATCTCTACAACGAGCTGATAAAGAGAGACATCCCCGTTGTCATCATGGAGCCGTTGCTCGGCGGCCGCCTCGCCAACCTGCCCGACTATCTCGTGAAAGAGATGAAAACCAGAGAACCGCAGCGAAGCGTGGCCTCTTGGGCGTTCCGCTTCTGCGGCACCTTCCCGAAAGTGCTCACCTCCCTGAGCGGCATGACCTATATGGACCACCTCGACGACAATCTGGCCACGCACTGTCCGCTGAAACCCCTCACCGATGAGGAATTGGCGTTTCTGGACCATGTCGCCAAAGAAATCTTCGACACCCAGTCCATCCCCTGCACCGCCTGCCAGTACTGCATGCCCTGCCCCTTCGGTTTGGACATTCCCGGCATTTTCGGGCACTACAACAAATGCATCAAGGAGGGCAACATGGCCACCTCGCAAGAGGAAAACGAGTACAAAGAGATGCGCCGTTCCTATCTGATCGGCTACGACCGGAGCGTGCCAAAACTTCGTCAGGCCGACCACTGCACCCACTGCGGGGAGTGCATCTCCCACTGCCCGCAACGCATCAACATCCCCAAACAGATGCAAATGGTGGACGAATACATAGAGAAACTGAAACAGAACACGTTATAGCGAAAAGACCTCAAACGATGAAATCGCGAACAGTTTCCTTTTGGGCGATGATTTTTGCGGTCGCCCTAATCAGTGTGTCCGTAACGGGATGCCGCAAAAAAGCGGAGCCGGTACAGTTGCCGGTCATCCACATCACCACCGAGCGGGAGATTCTTTGGGACAAGCGCATTCCCTGCTCCGTTGATGTTGTAACCGAAAATGACTCGGTGACCTGGGAAGGGAAAGTCAAATACCGGGGCGGTATTTCTTCCAAATATTACAAGCACTCCTACGCGTTGAAGCTGGAGCACCGACAGGCGCTCTGCGGGCTGCCCGAGAGCCGCACTTGGATCCTCAATGCCAGTTACATCGACAAGACATTCATGCGCCACAAACTCTGCTACGACCTTTTCCGACAGATGCGCCCCGAAAACCTCGCCCCGCAATGCGCCTACGCCCTCCTTCGCGAAAACGGCCATCCGCAAGGCCTCTATGTGGTGATGCAGCGGCTGAACGAGAAAACGCTTCAATTAGACGAAGACGACCCCGCCGCGGTCGTCTTCAAGGAGCCCAAACTCTTTTTCCCCGACGAGCGCATGCCGGCCCGCACGGACGGCGAACCCAATTTTCAGGAACAGACCTTTCCCAATTTCGAAGAAGAAGACCGCAACCCGCTTATCGATGAACTTCGCAACTTCATCGTCAACACCCCCGACAGCACGTTTTATGCCCACGTCGGGCAACTATTCGACCTGCAAAACATCATCGACTGGCATCTGCTGATTCTGTTTGTCAACGGCGGCGACAATGTGCTCAAGAACTTCTACCTCTACCGCACGGACTCGCAAACGCCGTATCGGGTCGCGCTGTGGGACTGCGACCATAGTTTCGGCCGCGACGGCGACAATGAGAAGAACATGCTCGAGCGGTTGCTGCAGGACCGTCAGAACATCCTGTTCAACAGGCTGTTGCGGTCGCCAGAATACCAGAAAAGGTTATCGGAAAGATACGGCGAACTACGACAATCCGGCATCTTCACTTACGAGAACATTGAACGCATGATGCAGGAAAACGACCCGTACGTACGAAAAGGCTTGGAGGAGAATCTCCAACTCTGGCCCTTCGACAGCGAAAACTATTATGATTCGGCCAACTACGACGAGGAATACGCGCTGATCCTGGAATTTGTGAAGATGAGCCTGCAGCAGCTGGACAAGCAGTTCGCTTTTTCTCAATCTGCGCAATTTTAAATATATATAACATGCTTTTTTAAATATATATAACATGCTTTTATTTTGCTAGAATTGATATTTTTTATATCGTTGCAGCAAAATAAAATACATAAACAAGATCCGCTGGGAAGCGGATGCTCCTATACAGTGCATCCATCCCGCCGGATTTCTTCCAAAATTCCACCCGATTCGCCCGATGCGCGAACCGATTTTGTTTCGCACGTTTTTCACAATTTGCAATTTTCATCACAAAATCTGCGACTTTCATATCGAAAAATGTTGTTTTTATATAATTGATATTTAATAAGTTAAATAAATTTGACCATTGGTTTTCTCGAAAGGATTTTGTATTTTTACCGACAAAAATATTTAAAATTCAAGAAATGGAAAAGGAAGAAACGAAATTTGTGGATTTCACCCCTATGGATGGTCATCAGTCTGGAAACCCCAAAACACAAACCATGATAAAACAAAAAAGTCATTCTCCTGAACTGATAAGCAGACCTTTAGTCACTAGAGCTTCTCAGGAAAATGACCCTGCAAAAATACAAAAAATATTAGAACTTACAAAAGAAAAATTAAATAGTCTTGCCGAAAGTTATAAACAGGTCAAAGAGCCTAAAGGTTTCATTACTGATTTGAAGTTAGCCTTGGGGATGGACCCGAAAAACGCCAGTGGTTATGCTGTTTTTGAAATCGGCGGAAACCAGATGCGAGTTTCCGTTCGAGTCAGCAATCACCATGCAAATGCTGGGAAATATTTGGAACACGACACTAACGATTTTAACCTGAGCATCATGGTGTCAAAGAGGTACAGAAAAAACAACTTCCAGGCCGATCCGGATGTGATATTGGAGGAATACGTTTATATGGGACGCCAACTTGAGACCGTGGAAAGTCCATTATCACAGATCGCTCTGTCGTTGGTGAAATTCTTGGATACAGGCGACTATGTGGATACCACCGGTGTCGCCAAGGTAAACTTCTCGCCGCAGGCGAACCCTGAACCCCACAAAACATTTGCAAGTGACCGGTGATTGTTGACTTTGACCTTTGACTAGTTTAGCCAGTCTGGCTATTCAAACTGTGTAACCTCGAAAAAATCGTATCTTTGCCGTTTCGAAACGAATCATCATGACGTATGATATACGACGTTTTTATCAGTTAACGGCGCGGCGGTTGGCGCTCCTACCCCTCGGATTGCAGAGTGTCTAGCCGCGACAAATTCGAACGCATCGGTGCCGGCAGCGATGACATTGGCTTCCGTCTCGCCCTGTAGAGACGCGGCGCGGAAAGATTCTTCAGGCATCCACATTCACCACGCAGCGCACTTTCTTGAATTGGGCCAATTGCTTGAATTGGTGAAGAATCTCACTTAATTGCCTCTTGCGGGCGGCGAGGGTGGTGTCGCGGTTGAACTTTATCCAAAAATCCTGCAAATAGAAGTTTTGGACACGCGATACCAGCGGGGCGGCGGGTCCCATCACATTGCCTTCAAAGGCGGTCCGCAACATCGTCTGGAGTTGCATCGCGGCTAGCATAACCATCTGTTCATCAGGATGTTTCAAAGTCACCTTCACCATTCGAGTGATGGGTGGCAAACGGAACTGCTGCCGCTCGGCGATTTGACTCGCATACATGGCGGCGAAATCGTTGCTCTCCACATATTTCAACGCGGGATGGTTGGGCTGGAAGGTCTGGATTACCACCTTGCCAGGCACCTCCTTGCGGCCGGCGCGCCCGCTCACCTGCGACAACAGCTGGAAAGCCCGCTCAAAAGCCCTGAAATCGGGAAACGAGATCAGCGCATCCGCGTTGAGAATCCCCACGACGCTCACGCGGTCGAAGTCCAAACCCTTCGTCACCATTTGCGTACCCACGAGAATGTCGGTTTTATGCTCTTCGAAATCACTGATAATCTGCTGGTAAGCATTCTTTGAACGGGTGGTGTCCGTATCCATGCGCGCGATACGCGCTTCCGGGAAAATCTCCGCCAAGGTGTCCTCCACCTGTTCCGTCCCGAAGCCTTTCATCTCAATGTCGGTGCTGTGGCAGACCGGGCACTCGCGAGGCACCTCAATGGCGTAGCCGCAGTAGTGGCACTTCAGCAAGTTCGTTCTCTTATGATAAGTCAGCGTGACGTCACAATACTGGCACTTGGGCATCGACTCACAGGTGTGGCAAATCATGCGCACCGCATATCCTCGCCGGTTCTGGAAGAGGATGATTTGCTCTTTGCGCTCCAAGGCCGCCGCCATCTGCTCAATCAGGAAGTGGGAGAAGAGCCCCTGCACCTCCTTTCGCTTCGTCGCGACGCTCATGTTAACAGTGTATATATCAGGGAGATGGCTATCGGCGAAACGCTGCATCAACTCCACCAGACCGAACTTGTGGAGTTGCACGTTGAAGTAGGTTTCTAACGACGGGGTGGCAGTGCCCAACAAGGTTTTCGCGCCATGAATCTGCGCCAACACCACGGCGGCGTCGCGGGCGTGATAGCGCGGCGCGGGATCAATCTGCTTATAGGAACCGTCGTGCTCCTCATCCACGATGACCAGCCCTAACGCTTTGTATGGCAGCAACAACGCCGACCGCGCACCCAAAATGAGCTGGTATTTGGAGGGGTCGTCCTCCTTATTCCCGCTCAACACGCGATCCCAAATCTCCACCCGCTCATATTCGTTGAACCGGGAGTGATACACCCCCACCCTATCGCCGAAATATTTCCGCAAACGATTGACAATCTGCGAAGTAAGCGCTATTTCAGGCAGCAAATACAACACCTGTTTCCCTTGTTTCAGCACCTCGTCAATCAACTTGATATAGATTTCGGTCTTTCCGCTGCCCGTAACCCCATGCAGCAATGTGACAGGGAATTTCTCGAAATTCTGTTTGATTTCCTCAAAAGCCCGCTGCTGCGGGACGGAAAGCTGCACCTCGTTGGAGCTGTCTTTCGAATACGCCGCCAAGCGGGAAATCACCCGCTCCTCGGAGAGCAGGATTCCCTTTTTTATCAGGGTCTGCAAACTGCTCGGATTGATGTTATCAGCCTTCGAAAGCGTACTTTTAGGAAGCGCCGCATCAAAACGATACCAGTTGCCTTCCCGCGTCAGCATCATGAAGGCCAACAGGGTGTCGGCCTGCTGGGAGGTGTTGGCCTTGGCGTTGAGCCGGTCGAGAAGTTCCATAAACGCAGGCTCGTTGTCGTAAGGAGATGCCAGACGTATAACCGTCTCTTTCTTGGGCTTATAAGGATTTCGTATTTCTTCGTCTGTAATAACAGCACGTTTGTCGACCAGAGACTTGATGATCGGCATCACCTTGGCGACCTGAAGGGTTTTGCCGACCTCCGCCACGGTCATGGTTTCGCGGTGGACAAGCATTTCCACCACATTCAGTTCGTAGGGGGTGAGCAAGGAGACGTCGCCGTCGAATTCGGGATGGATTTTCACTTTGGTTTCGCTGGCCAAACGCAAGGCGGAAGGCAGCGCGGCGGACATCACCTCGCCGAGGGTGCACATATAGTAGTCGGCAATCCATTGCCAGAGGCGGTATTGTTCCTCCGACACAACCGGACGCTCGTCGATAACATCCAGTAAATATTTGACAGTAAACTGTTTAGGAGCCTCTTCATGCACACGTTCCACAATGGCGGCATAGAGTTTATTGGCTCCGAAAGGCACTACCACACGAACCCCGAACGCCACCTGTCCATTGAGCGCTTGCGGCACACGGTAGGTGAAACGCCCCTCAACGGGCAGCGGCAGAATCACGTCGGCAAAGAAAGTCTGCATAAGGGGAGGGCCTATTAGTATCCGCTCGGGACAATCTCATTGTTCTTAACCTCCAAGAACTGCACATTCACATTCTCATACCCTCCGTTGGGCAATTTGTCGAAGGTGAACGGAAACGCTATCGGAGACACTTTCACACGGTCAAGATCCAAATAGTTGAACACCAGTTCCACAAAGTAACGGGTGATGTCATACCCTTGGAACGAAAAACTCGCCAGCGAAGGCGCCACCCCGTATTTCTCGGTGTAGTCATTGATAAATATCTTCGTCTTTTCAGCCTCATAATCAATGTAATAATCCGAGAAGAAATGCAAGTTGAGTTTGGAATAGTATTCAATATCGTATGTTTTGGACTCCAGCCATGACTCAGGCACCACAAAGGTCAGATTATCCGTTTTCTGACTGTAAAGCAGATTTCTGGAAATGATAAGGTTTATGGCCGGATTGTTGTAAAAAGTGATGACAATACTGGGCTTGGTCTGGCTGATGCGAGTCACCACCGAGGAAGCGTTGGGAATGAGTTCGAAATCGACATTATTTTCCTGAAAATAGCGCAGATAGGCCGTCATTTCCTTGTCTTGGGAGTTCGAGTCGCCATAGATGATGATGGGGGAAGCGCCCGTCTGCTGGGCCATGAATGCAATCATCGCCGGGCGGGACTCCAGCGCCGGCATCAGCTTAAACACATACTCATTATCCACCATGAAATCGCGCCGGCTGGTAAACGGGTTTACGATGGGAATCCGGTACTGTTTGGCATATTCCGCCGCAATGGAAAACATTTTGCCGAAGAAAGGACCAATGATAAGGTCCACCCCGCGCATCAGTTCCGTATCTTCCATGATGGCACGCAACTGTTTTTCGTTGTTGGATACATCCCGCACCACAATGTCGAAAGAAATATTCCGATCCTTGCTCAACTCCTCAAGCGCCATCTGAGCCCCGTTCCAGAAACCCATCATCTGGTAGGATCTCACCTGACCCATATCCTCACTGTTTCTGACAATTGGAGATGTATAACTATCTGATTCAAAAGGGATCAGATATAAAATTTTAAGTTCGCTCGCCTCGCCAAAAGCCACATTCATCCCGAAGACGACACATATAACGTAAAGCAAAACTCTTTTCATAATCAAAAATTTATAATATATTACTACCCCGCCCTTCGGGCACCCCTTCTAAAATAGAAGGGGAATTATTGTTGTTGATTTCATAACTCAGCATTAAATCCGTTCCAGCACGCAATGGCAAAGTTCCTCCATACGGTCGTGGTAGCGGTCAAGGAATTTGCCGGTCACGCGGTTGGCGATAATCAGGCAGACCGTGAGCGGACGATGGTGCAACAGGTTGCCGAGGCCGTAGATAGCCGAGCACTCCATTTCCATGTTGGTAATCACATTCCCTTGATATTCAAAATTTTCAATTTTGTGGTTAAGCTCGGGATATTTCAGTCCCGCGCGGACTTCGCGGCCTTGCGGACCGAAGAAACCGGGAGCGCTGATGGTGATGCCTTTGGTCATGTCGTGTGCGACGCGGGCGAGCAAATCGGGAGATGCGGGCGAGCAATAGGGATACGGGAGCATAGGATTCCAACCGACCTGGCTGACAAACGCATCCACGATATCCTCGCGGATGAGATCAGCGGTGTCGTAGAACCGCAGCACCCCGTCGATGCCGAGACCGTACTCGGAGGCCACAAACGTGCCGCACTCGATGTCGGGCTGCAACGCGCCCGAAGTGCCGATGCGAACGAGATTGAGCGTGCGGTGCGACGCTTTAACCGTGCGGGTGGCAAGGTCAATGTTTGCCACCGCATCCAGCTCGGTGAGCACAATGTCGATATTGTCGGTGCCCATACCCGTAGAAATCACGGAGATTCGTTTCCCCTTGAAAGTGCCGGTGTGGGTGATGAGCTCGCGATTTTGTTTGCAAAGCTCTATGGTGTCGAACATTCCGGAAATCATCGACACACGGCCGGGATCGCCCACCAGGATGACGTTGTCGGCCAGGTCCTCGGGGTGCAGATTCAGGTGGTAAATGGCGCCGTCGGCCTGCAACGGCAACTCAGAGGCAAGGATCTGTTTGCTCATAACCATTCGTTTTATATGAAACGGCAAATGTACATTTTTTTTGTATGCGTAACCATTTTTTGTATTTTTGCACCGCGTTGCGCGATTTGTTTTCGGAATGACTGATAAAATATTAGGAACCTTTTTCAACCGTCTGCTGACCACTTTGATCATGTTCATTGTGGTCATCCTGAACACCAATCATTTCGGTGCGGAAGGGACGGGCACCATCGCGCTTATCATCCTCGGACTGACTCTTTTACAGGTGCTCAGCAATTTCGTGGGCGGCTCCTCCTTGGTGTATCTCACCCCGCAGCGTGACAATTTCCAGCTCATTATACTCTCCTACAGTTGGATGCTTTTCAGCAATCTCGCGGGCATTGCGGTCATCTGGGGATTCGGTCTGATTCCTTCAGAATACACCCTGTTCCTCTTCGTGCTGTCGCTCGTCTACAACGTTTATTTCATCCACATCAGCATCATGCAGGGGAAAGAGGACATCAAACTCTTCAACATCCTGCAGCTCACGCAGGCGCTCCTGCTCATCACGCTTCTGGGTGCCGCTTTGGTCTTCGACCGCACGACCGGCCGCACCCCACATATCCGCATCTACCTTTACGCTTTCCTTCTCTCCTACCTGATTCCCTGTATCGCCAGTTGCGTCTATATCCGTCGCCGCGTGCGCCCGAGAGGCATGCAGGGAGCCGGTGCGTTGCTCCGGGAAATGGTCAAACTGGGGTTCTGGACCCAACTGGCCAACCTCACCCAACTGCTCACCTACCGGCTGAACTATTATTTCATCGAAAAATTCATTCGGAATGACAAATCATTGGGAATCTACGACTTAGGAACAAAAATCTCGGAAGCGGTATGGATTATCCCCAAAAGCATCTGTGTGGTGCAGTATGCCCGGATCTCCAACTGCCAAGAGCCCGAATACACCAAGCGGATTACCCTCTCGCTGCTGAAATTCGTATTCGTAGTGGTTCTTTTAGCCGTAGTAGTACTTTGGCTGCTGCCGCCGTCGTTCATCGCATGGATTTTCGGTCCCGACTTTGCCGGATCCAAGCCCGTGATTAACAGTCTTTTACCGGGTATTTTAGCCCTTTCTTGCATGTCCATTCTCTCTCATTACTTTGCCGGCTACGGCAAGTTCCACATCAACGCCATCTCCTCCTCCATCGGTTTGCTCGTCACCGTGGCGCTTGGGTTCACCTGGCTTGCCGCCACCGCCCAAACCGACACGACCGCAGCCCTGCAGGTGGCCGGACATATTTCCAGCATCGCATACACGAGCAGTTTCCTCTTCACCCTGATTTGCTTTATCAAACGCACACACGCCGTCCCGCGCGACTTCCTTATCACCAAGCAGGAACTCCTCATGCTGAAAGAGAATCTGTTATCCGTTTTACCATTCCATAAGAAGAAAGAATCATGATTGTCGTCCACATTCCCTCATGGTTCCCGGATGCCGACAAGCCGCTGAACGGGAATTTCATCCTGCGCCAGATTGGAACGTTGGGTGACAGCATCCGCTCTATCGTGTTGCACCACACGCTGGAGGACTTTGATATTCCCATGCCGGAAAATGTACAGTTTCATCGGGTGCCCTACCGCCGAAGAAGCCATCTGTTTTCTTCCTATATAACTGAATTCCAGAATATTGTAAAGAAATACGGCAAGCCCGACATTCTCCATCTGCACGTGGCGCTCCCGCTCGGGCCTGTCGCCGCGCATCTCGCCCGGAAATTCGAAATCCCTTTGGTTGTCAGCGAGCATTGGTCGGTTTACCAGCCGATGAACCGCCACACGCTGCGGTTTTACCAAAAATGGCTGCTCCGGTACGTATACCGCACCGCCGCCTGTGTGACCGCCGTATCACAAAACCTGCTCGACAACATCACGGAAACGGTTCCCGCAGCAGCCGGGAAGCCACAAGCGGTCGTCGGCAATGTGGTGGATTCGCAACTGTTCGCACTTAAAGAGACGCTGCCGCAGGAAGGCCGAAAGCGCATTCTGCACGTTTCCACCCTTGACAACGAAGCCAAAAACATCATGGGCATCCTGCGCGCCATCCAGCAGTTATCCCTGCAAAGAAATGATTTTCAATTAGATATCGTTCACGATTTTCAAAATAAAGAGGCTGAAGCATACGTGCGGGACAACGGATTGTCGAATACCGTGTATTTTCTCGGGCGGAAAACCTCTTCTGAAATTGCCGTCCTGCTGCAAGAGTCGGCCTTTTTCCTGATGTTCTCCAATTATGAGAACCAGCCGTGCGTGCTGTTGGAATCGTTCTGCACCGGAACGCCCGCTATCGCCACGCCGGTGGGCGGCATCCCTGAAATCGCAAACCCTGAAAACGCTGTTTTCACAGCCCCCCGAGACGAGTCGCAACTCGTTGATAAATTGAATTTTATGTTAGATAATTTCCAAAATTACGATTCTGCGGCAATCCGTGATAAAGCGCTGTCCGTTTGTTCTCCAGCCTTTGTCAGAGATCGCTGGCTCAGCGTATATCGCAGCGTCACTAAATAAGAAATTTTTCTTTGTAATTCGTAGAGACGAGGCGTCCTACTTAATAGGTAATTTCCCTCTGTAATTCGTAGAGACGGGGCATGCCCCGTCTCTACATACAACAATTCATTCTGTTGTTTAATTAGATGATTTGTATGAGTTCCACCTTCTCGAAATTCTTCAGAATGGAGCTAATCCCTTTGATGTTGTCGTAGCGTTTCATCCGGATTTCCAACGAGACCAGCATCATCCCGTCATTCTCCTCCACATCCTTATGCATCTCATAGTTGAGCACGGTGATTTTCTCTTTGCGCAGATTTTCCAACACTTCCGTAAGCGTCTGATAATCGGCTACTTGAAAAGTAATCGTATGCTCTTTTTGGGAGAAATAGGGCATATAGACATTGATAAGTCCTAAAGAAATGAGCACGACCGCGGTGGTGATGAGAGCCACAAGATACATGCCGTTGCCGCATGCCAGACCGATGGCAGCGGTGACCCAGAGGCCGGCGGCGGTGGTCAGACCGCGTACCGCCTGTTTCTGCAGAATAATCGTGCCCGCTCCAATGAAACCGATACCCGTAACCACTTGAGAAGCAATGCGTGACGGGTCAAAGCTCACATGGTCACGGCCCAACATGAAGTCGAAACCGTAAATAGAGATAATCATAAAGAGGCAGGAGCCGAGGGCCACGAGCAGATGCGTACGCAAACCGGCTTCTTTGGCGTGATACTCGCGTTCAAAGCCGATAGCCGCACCCATCGCCATGGCGGCCAATAATCGAGTTACAAAAGTCCACAGCATAGCCAGTTGCATTCTTGAACCTAACGGGAGGGAAATTCCGGAGAGTTGCGGTAATAGTCGAAATTCAGCCTGCGAGTACGGGGACTCAACACCAACGTATCCTCACTGTGACTTGAAGTGTTCTCCATCATCAAATCCCGATACGCACAAGTGCGTGATGCCAGCAGTCCGTATGCCGACTCGTCATCGGACACGAAGTTCGTGTACTCTTGGCGGTTTTGCACGATACTGGTACCCGGCGTGGACACTTCCCTGTAAGTAAGGTAGTTTTCATCAGCCGCCCAGGCCGTAAGACGCATGCAGAAATAGGGTCTTCCACCCACGGAGTCAATATAGCGTGTCACGGCAGGATTCGTCTCAATGCCTTGCACAATCGTGGTAAAAAACGTGCTCGGGGTGAAACCCGTATAGGTAATTTCCCCGGTTGTGGTGGACCGGATATAATCGCCATTGATTTTTCGGCTAATCTGTTTATGCGCAATTTCGCCGGTCGAATTATTCACCTCAATGTAATAGAAAGTCAGGTAGAGGTCATACATGGCGGCATTTTCGGCTGTCGAGAATCGGATGGGGTATTGGTTGTTGGAATTCAGACTCCATGAATTTATCGGATTACGGACGGAGAAGCCACCCACCATCAAAGTCTGGGCATACACCTCATCGCCGGTGGTTTTACGACTGATAACCAGCCGGTAGGTGCTTTCCAGATCCAGTTTCCAGTCTGAATAATAAAGCAACTGCTTCGGGCTATGGAAGTAGCCTTCGTCTTTCGGGACCATGGTGGTGGTGTCAAGAATGGCAGTGCGGGTGATTTGCCCGTTCTGATACTCCACCAAACGCACCTCTATCGAGTCCACCGGATAATAGATATTGTTCCAGTCGCCGGCGGCATCGTAGGCATTCCCGTCTGTGATATAGCCACGATAAATCTTGAAATAGTGAATGTCATCCTGGATATTCAGGAAGCCGTAGGTGATTGTGATATCCTTGTAGTCGGCCGTCAAATCGACGGGTTTGCACTGGTTAAGCAACAGGACAGCGGCCACCAGCGCCATGCAGGAGACGAATATTCTTTTCATAATCAGTCGTTGTATTCAGGGATTTCGCGCAGCCATTTCGTACCGATGAGCTGGCCGTTCTTGTTGACGCGAGTGTTTTTGTAAAATTTTTCGTTAATGTAATAGATCAAACGGGCGGAGAGCATGTTATTGTGATACTTATGCACCTCGGAGAGTGTGGAGCCGTCATTACGCACGTACTCAAACTGGGCCAAGCGGATGGGCACCAACGAATACTCGTAGCGAATGTTGAGGTTCAGGTTCTTATAAAGCCGGATGTTCACATCAGCAACCACCGACCAGTCGCTGGTTTTATAGGTTCCGCTGCGCACCGACGTGGTGCGGGCATAGCCGTTATAGGTCTCCTTGGCGCGGACCAGCCTGCTCCATGCGAAGCCCAGACCAAACGAGCATCCAGAGTAGCGGTCTTCGTAACGCATCATCACCGGAATCTGCACGTAGTCGAGCGAGATCCTGCATTTCACCGTAGGGTCGAAAGGCACCGTCGTGTCCACATCCGTGAACATGGATTCGGCATAATTGTCGCGATTGAAGTAGCCCGGGGAGCATTTCTTGAGCGAGCCTTTCATTGAATAGAGCAGTTCAATGGAGAATTGCCAGCTCTGCTTGGGTTCAACGGGTATGGTAAGTCCCAAACCGCCGTTAAAGCCGACCTTGTAGAATCCGTGGACATCGTCGCCCTCAATCTGCGCAAAATTCGCACCTGCTATGACAGAACCTATAAATCGTTGTGCTTCAATGTTTTGCATTACAAAAAAGCACAACAAGGAAATCGTCAGCGCACGTAAGACGTTATTTTTCATCTTATATCAAATTTAAGACCGCGAAGATACACTTTTTTTGTTCAATGGAACTGCATCAAATACGCCTTGATGAAGGCATCGAGATCGCCGTCCATAACCGCGTTGACGTTGCCGGTTTCGTACTGCGTGCGCAGGTCCTTGACCAGCTTGTAGGGCTGCATCACGTAGCTGCGGATCTGGCTACCCCACTCTATCCGCTTCTTGGAACTCTCGATTTCGTTGAGTTTCTCGCGCTTCTTCTCCAGCTCGATTTGGTAGAGTTGCGACTTGAGCATCTGCATGGCCTTCTCACGGTTCTGCGACTGCGAGCGCGTCACCTGGCATTCGATGATAATGCCCGTGGGATGGTGGTGCAGGCGCACGGCCGTTTCCACCTTGTTAACGTTCTGGCCGCCCGGACCGCTGCTGCGGTAGGTATCCCACGAAATGTCCGCCGGACTGACCTCAATCTCAATGTCGTCGTTAATGATGGGATAGGCGAAGACGGAGGCAAACGATGTGTGGCGCCGCGCCGCCGAGTCGAACGGGGAGATGCGCACCAGTCGGTGCACGCCGTTCTCGCTCTTCAGGTAACCGTAGGCATACGAACCGCCGATTTCGATGGACGCGGACTTGATGCCAGCCACGTCACCTTCCTGTCTGTCAATAAGTTTCACGCTGAAATTATGGCGCTCGGCCCAACGGATGTACATACGGAGAAGCATCTCGGCCCAGTCGCAACTTTCGGTGCCGCCCGCGCCGGAGTTGATGTTGAGAATCGCGTCGAAGGAGTCCTCCTCATCGCGCATCATGTTCTTGAACTCCAGCTTCTCCACGGCCTCCATGGTCTTAGCGTAGGCTTCGTCAACTTCCGCTTCCGTAGCGTCGCCAGACTGCTGGAACTCGCTGATAACCAGCAATTCGTCATTAAGTTCAGCAGCCTTGTAGTAGTCGGCCACCCACGCCTTGATTCCGCTGATTTCCTTCAGCAATTTCTCGGCAGCCTTGGGATCGTCCCAAAATCCGTCCTGCTGGGTTATTTCTTCTTTTTGTTTAATCTCTTGTTCTTTGGCATCTACGTCAAAGATACCTCCTTAGCTCACTGAGCCTCGTTTGAACCGCTTTGATTTGGTCGGATGTGATCATTTTGATTAAGGGTTAAAAGGTGAATCGGCCGTACAAGGGTACAACCGCATTTTGAGGGCGCAAATGTACACAAATTTTAAATATGCAGAGACGCGACATACCTAGTTTAATTATCATGCCCGGTTTAAAAATTGTAGAGACGGGGCGCGCCCCGTCTCTACGAATAACAAAGGGAAAGATATTCATCAAATATCCGTTCTAATTAAAAAGTGTATTTTTGCGACAAATTTCAGACATGCGGAAGATTCTCCTCTTTATGCTCGTGATGCTATGCCTTGCGCCGCTGTGGGCACGCAAGCCCGCCGACACGTTGACGGCGCGGCACTGGGAGTTCGTGCCCAATCTCGGACAATGGGACGGGGATATCCGCTTTGCCGCACGCACCCATACCGGCACCCTGTTTTTTGAAAACAATTCTTTCACCGTCACACAATTACATCCGCAACAACTGCAAAATTTCTACGAAGCGAAGCATTCCGGAAAACCCATCGTCACCACCCTCATTGACGCCGCCGCTTATCGCGTCAACTTTGTAGATGCCAACCCGCAGACGATGGTGTCAGGCAACGACCCTTACGGTCACTACTACAACTACTTTCTCGGTCACGACGCCAAACGCTGGGCCTCCCATGTGCCGGTTTTCAACCAACTGCAATACACGCAACTTTACGACCATATTGACCTCCTGTTTTTAGAGGATTACGACTATCTAAAATATGAGTTTCACATAGCGCCCGGCGGCGACCCGAAGCAAATCCGGCTACGCTACGACGGGCTGAGAAGCATCGCAAAAGTGGGGGAAGAGCTACTTTTACACACGACAGTGGATCGCGTAATAGAACTAAAACCATACGCATATCAGATTAATAATCAAGGAGATACATTAATTATTCCTTGTTCTTACAAACTTCAAGGCAGCCAGGTCACCTTCGACCTTGGCGACTACTCCCTTGCCCTCCCTTTGGTGATTGACCCGACGGTTGTTTTCTCCACCTACTCGGGTTCCACCTCCGACAATTGGGGCTACACGGCGACTTACGACTCGCACGGCAATCTTTACGGCGGCGGCATCGTGTTCGGGAGCGGCTACCCCGTCACCCTCGGCGCCTATCAGGTTGACTTCGCCGGCCAGATTGATGTCTCCATCTCCAAATTCGACGCTTCCGGCAGTTTTCTGCACTATTCCACCTACATTGGAGGCGCCGTGGCCGACATCCCGCACAGTCTGCACGTGAACGACAACGACGAGCTATACATCTTCGGCACCACCGGCTCCGCCGATTTTCCGGTCACCGCCGGTGCCTACGACACCGTCTTCCATGGCGGTCCCAACACCACGCTCTCGACTTCGATGAAATTCTTGAACGGCTCCGACATTTTCGTGGCAAAATTGAGTGCTGACGGCACACAGCTGCCCGCCTCCACCTACGTTGGCGGCAGCGGCAACGACGGCCTCAACACGGCCTACGGGCTGCGCACCAACTATGCCGATGACAACCGGGGCGAAATCATCGTTGATGAGAACAGTAACGTGTACGTGGTCTCCTCCACGAACTCGGCAGATTTTCCTCTCACATCAAATATCTATCAACCAGATAGTTCCGGCAAACAAGCCGTCTGTATTTTCAAGTTAAGTCAAGATTTGTCCACGCTGATTTGGAGTGCCTGCTATGGAGGTTCCAACAACGACGCGGGTTACAGCATGTTTGTGGCAGCCGACAGGAGTGTCTATTTCTGCGGCGGCACCACTTCAAACAACCTGCCGGTTACCCTTGGGGCCTGTCAGCCGGTCTATGCCGACAGCGCGAACATCCCCGACGGATTCGTGGCGCATCTGTCAGCCAACGGCAACTTACTGATGCACAGCACGTATCTCGGCAAAAGTGGTTACGATCAGGCCTACCTCATCAAGGGCGATGACGAAGATTTTCCGCATGTGCTGGGCCAGACTTACGCCAACGGCATGCAATGGGTGCAGAATGCCGGCTATTTTGTGCCGGGCGGCGGGCAATTCCTGACCAAGCTGTCCAAGAATCTGACCGGCGCCGTGTGGTCCACCGCTTTCGGCAGTGGCAACGGCGGTCCCGACATCTCGCCCACTGCGCTGATGGTTGACTACTGCGACAACATCTACCTTTCGGGGTGGGGTTCCATGCAGTTGAACGGGTTCGGTGGCACCAGCGGGCTGCCGATCACCGCCGACGCCTTCCAGACCACCACCGACGGCAGCGACTTCTACTTCATGGCCATCAGCGACGATGCCTCCAACCTCGTGTACGCTACCTATTTCGGGGGCGCGGCGAACAGCGCGCGTGAGCACGTGGACGGCGGCACCAGCCGTTTCGACAAGCACGGGCGCATCTACCAAGCCGTGTGCGCGGGCTGTGGCGGACAGAGCTCGTTTCCGGTCACGCCGGGCGCTTTTGCCACCGCCAACGGCAGTTCCAACTGCAACCTCGGCGCCATCAAAATCGACTTCAACATGCCCGTGGTGGTCGCCGACTTCCTCATGCCCAACGTCATCTGCCTCCCCGACACCGTATTTTTCGACAACTACTCGCAACTCATCAGTTCCCAAACCGACATCACATGGGATTTTGGGGACGGGTCCACCTCCAACCAATGGGAACCTTATCATATTTACCAACACAGCGGTTATTACGAGGTGACCTTAGTGGTACATGATTTAGGCAGCTGCAACTTATCGGACACACTGAAAAAGAGGATTTTAGCACTCTCCAACACCTCATCCACACTGCCCACCGTCCCGATGTGCCAAGGGGACTTCGCTGAGTTGGGCATCCCGCCGTCCATAGGCGTCAACTACTTGTGGTCGCCGGCGGGCACGTTGAGCAATCCGACCCTATCCAACCCTATTGCAACCCCCGATCAGTCGACCACATACACCCTTATCGCCTCCACCACCGGCTGTGTAGACACGCTGACCCAACAGGTGGAGGTGCACTTGTTGGAGGCCACACTCACGGGGGATTCCGTCATCTGTCTTGGCGACACGGCCACGCTGACCGTCACCGCCCAAAGCGCCGACATCTACCACATCGAGTGGTCGGAGTCGGCGGATTTCCAGCAGATTATTGCCGTAGAGACCGCCAGCATCCAAGTGTCGCCGACGGCCACGCGCACTTACTACGTGCGTGTCACCACCGACCAATGCACCCGAATCTACGCCATCACCGTAACCGTTCATGAGGTAGTCCTTTCCGATTATCAGGACTATCTGCTATGTTTCGAAGACTATCTTGAGTTGGTGGCGACCTGCAGTGGCGGCACTGCGCCTTACCAATATGTTTGGCAACTCGGTGACGGCACCGTTTATGACGTTCCCAGTCCGCACGTGCACCCGCAGCACTCCACACCGTACACGGTCACAGTCACCGACGCTTTGGGTTGCACCGCCACCGCCGACGGATACATCACCGTGAGAGAAGGAACATTCCCTGAGCCGTTGGAGGCCTGGTGCGAGCCTTGCGAAATCATCGCTTACCATGAAACAAACTTATATTCAACAGATTACGGTATCGGATACACCTATCAGTGGGCACCCTCGCAGCAAATGTCGACTCCCCAGCAGGCCAGCACCACCGTCACGCCCGACACCATGACGACATACATGGTCATTGTCACGGACACCTTCGGTTGCCAGCGCGGCGACACGGTCACAATAACGGTGAGCCCGATCACTTGCGACCTCCCGTTCATCTTCATCCCCAACAGTTTCACGCCCAACGGCGACGGGGTGAACGACATCTTGTACGTGCGCAGCGACATCCTGACGGAGTGCTATTTCACCGTATACAACCGGTGGGGTGAAAAGGTATTTGAAACCCAGTTGCAGTCCGTCGGATGGGATGGCACCTTCAAGGGGAAAGAGTGCCAGCGCGGCGTCTACGACTGGTATTTCAAAGGCAAGTGCATGGACGGGGACGAGACCGAGCTGAAAGGAAGTGTCACCCTTATACGATAGATGACAGGCGGTTACCGTTTTCACAAAGTGCCTTATTTTATCAATACTTATTAACAACAGCAATTCTTATAGCATAATTGCCTATTTTTACACTTTCGTACCGAAGCCCTCAGTTGTTATTATAACAACTTGTTATAATGCAAATTAAAGGCCTCAGACGATATTTTTTGACACACTGTTGCACGCTTATGAAAAAGAATTTACTCTTTTTGACTTTATTAACCCTTGTTTTCGCGCTGACTTCAATGGCGCAAACCTCAATCACCGTGGCGGAAGGCACGAACACCAGTTCCTACATCCCCGTATACGGATATTCGGCCAATGCCTATCAACGAGAGCAAGTGATTTATCCAGCCTACATGCTGTCGGAACTGGAAGGTAAGAATATTCAGTCTATCAAATTTTACCTCGATAGTCAACCTTACTCATCCTGGACAGCCACATTTGAAGTGAAGATAGGTACCACGGATGCGGAAAGGTTCACAAGTTCAGCATATCTGAGTGATGCTGCCACGACCGTCTATACCGGCACATTGCCCTTTTCCAACGACACATCGCTGACAATCAATTTCAACGAACCCTTTTTCTACACCGGTGGCAACCTTTTGTTGGACATCAAGATTATCACACCAGGGAATAACTATAGCGCATACTTTAAGGGCACCTACTCACTGTATTCAAGTTGTCACGGATATAATTCCAGCAGTCAGACTATAACCTCCATCTTTCAAGACAATTTCATTCCGAAAACCACTTTCACCTACACATCCAACAATACTTGTCTGCATCCCTTCGGTCTGAACGTATCCAGTATTGCAGAAGGGTCTGCTTTTGTTCAATGGAAAAATTTCAGCACTTATACTCCTGACCATTATGAGCTTTCCTACAAGCAGGCAAACGCCTCCTCATGGACGGTGGTTCCAGAGTCTATCCACAGCAGTTACTACATGCTGTCGGGATTGCAGCAAAACACTGACTACATGGTGCGTGTGCGAGCTTTCTGCGATGCCGGCACGCCCACAGACTACGCCGAAGTTGCCAACTTTCACACAGCGTGTTTAGCACACGAGGGAAACGTAGTCATCGGGACGGGCACCTCCACCTCATACGGGTACACCTTCCCCGTGTACACATCTGCCAATTACAGTTATACGCAACAGATTTACACAGCCTCGGAGGTGGGCGGGGCGCGAACGCTTGACACTATATGGGTGCAGTATATTCATAACACACCCGAAACTCGAGACATTGAAATCTACATGGGTAATACGGCAAAGTCCTCTTTTGCCAACTATGCCGATTGGATACCGGTAAATGCGCTCACCAAAGTGTTTTCGGGCTCCGTAACTTTTGACAACACCGGCGAGAACTATTGGTTTGCCATTCCTTTGAACACGACATTCGCGTATAACGGCACAGACAATCTGGTGCTTGCCTTTGATGACAACACCGGCAGTTTCTTCAACTACGATTATAAATTCCGCACGAATCAGGGTTCCAGTAACAACAGCATCTACAACTATGACAACAACACCATAATCACAGCGGCGAACCCGGGGAGTGGTCTTCGGACCAACTACCGCTCGAATTTAAGGCTGCAGGGCCCTTGCACAACCGGCAGCTGCTACACCGCCAACGTTGCCGTGACCGACATCACGGCGGTGTCCGCCCAATTGGTGTTCAGTGCAGGGACGGGCAACAGCAGTTGCGAGCTGCAATACAAGCGCGACGGGGATGCCACCTTCACCTCCCTGCCCACAAACGGAGGCACCTGTATGTTAAGCGGATTGCTCCAAAACACGAAATACACGGTGCGCATCCGGTCGCACTGTTCTTCGGGGTGGAATGCGTGGAAGACCATCCAGTTCACCACAAAGACAAAAGACTGCACCCGTCTGTATGTGAAGACCAACGGCACGGGCGACGGCGTAAGTTGGAATGACGCGGCGAGCGATCTCAGCTGGGCGTTGCGCACAGCGGCTCTCATCAAATCGGTTAGCGGTATCGCTCCCGACATTTGGGTGGCCGGCGGGGTCTACTACGGCGACACAGTGGCGAGCAACGATGCCTTCACCATGCAAGACGGTATCAACGTTTATGGTGGTTTTGCTGGCAACGAGCCGGCCAACTATAACCTTTCCCTGCGCGACTTCTCTGCACATTCCACCATTCTGGACGGTCAGAATATGCGCCGGGTATTGTTTCAACAGAAAGATTTCAACACGGAGACCACTTGGGACGGTTTCACCGTGCGCAACGGAAATGCCAATGGTTACGGCGGCGGCGCAATGCTCTATGGCAATGTGGTGATTCGCAACTGCCAGTTCACTGGCAATACCACCACGAGCAGTGGTGGCGGTGTTTACGCCAGCCCGAACAGCAGTTACTACCAGATTGTGTTCGAAAACTGTCAGTTCACCCACAACACCACCTCCAGTTATGGTGGAGGTCTATATGGTAATTATGCGGTGGCTCGCCATTGTGTCTTCACCCACAACCACGCGTCGAATGACGGCGGGGGTGTCTATGTAAACAATGCTATGTGGTCCGTTTCCACTATAACCAACTGTCTGATAGCCAATAACACAGCCAGCAGAGGAGGCGGCATCTATTCCGCCTCGGGCTCCACGACGGTAGAGAACAGCACCATCGTGCGCAACAGTGCCAACACGGCGGGAGGCGGCTTTTATACGTCAACTTGCAAGACAGTGGCCAACAACATTATCTGGGGCAATCAAATCAACGGAAGTGCCAACAATTTGGAGGTAGCGTCCTCCTACACTACATTCAGCCACAACGCCGTTGAGGGCGGCTGCTCCGGCGAGAGCAATATCTCGCTAATGCCTGCCTCCGTCCTGAACGGCAGTTTTGATCCAAAGTTCGTGCAACCTTCCGCCACGGCGGGTCACACGGATGCCACTGCCAACGTCGACTGGCACCTGCAGCAAGGTTCCGTCTGCGTAAACCGAGGCAGCAACGAACTAGTGACTATCGCGTCCAACACGGACCTGGACGGCAGCCCCCGCGTGCGTCACAATACAGTTGACCTCGGATGCTACGAATCAGACTACGAAGCCTCCACCCTACCCTCCTCCGGCAATTTCGTGTATGTAACCGCGACGGGTGCCGGCAACCGCGACGGCAGCAGTTGGAGCAATGCGATGGACAACATTCGGGATGCACAGGCGATGGCCATCATGTATAATGCGGATGTCTGGGTGGCCGAAGGGGTCTATTATGGAGACTCCACCTCCACCAATGCCTTCACGATGCTGAACGGCGTAGACGTGTATGGCGGCTTTGCCGGCAACGAGCCCGCAGATTTCGACCTTGCGCAACGCAACTTCACCGCGCATCCCACTGTTTTGGACGGCATGGGAGTGCGAAGAGTGCTCTATCAGCCCATCGACTTTCAAACCCGGACCGTTTGGGACGGCTTCACGCTCCAACACGGGCATGCAGCCTCTGATTACGGCGGAGGAACCCGTCTGCGGGGAAACTCTACTTTGCGAAACTGCATCGTCACGGAAAACTGGGCCAACAACTATGGAGGCGGAATTTACGCTTCCGTCTCCGACACACAGGATTCTGTCCAAATCCTCAACTGCATCATCACTCACAACCTCTCCACCTATTATGGCGGAGGAATTTACACAAGTTCTCGGGTTGTGATAAGCAACTGTACCATCTCCCACGACTCTACAAACCTCGAAGGCGGAGGTGCCAAACTCTACGGGACCCGCATGTCGAACTGCGTGGTTACACACAACAAAACCGCCACACATTCGTCCAGTGCCCTAGGTGGCGGACTTTACGTAAGTAGCAGTATCGTAACAAACTCACTAATAGCCAACAACACGTCAAGCGCCTCTGCGGGTATTTACTGCGCCAGCGGGGGAAGAATCCACAACTGTACGGTGGTCAACAATGAGAGCACCTATTCGTCATCCGGTTCGGGCATCTCACTCAACACCACTTCCTCATTCGCTTCCAACAATATTGTATGGGGTAATAGAAGTCTTGGCATGCTGGACAACATTGGCGGTAGCAATACCGATTCCATAACCTACTCGGGCATTGAGGGAGGGCTTCCTCATGAGGGTAACATCCCGCTGATGACGGAGAATCAAGGCAACAGCATGTTTCATCCCCTATTTGTAAACCCGTCGGCCCATGTAGGTGCATCGGACACCACACAGAATGCGGACTGGCATCTGCAAAACGGATCCCCCTGCGTAAACCGAGGCAGCAACGCGTATGCCAGCGGCCTTGATCTGGACGACGGGGTTCGCGTGCGTCAGGGCACGGTGGACATGGGCTGTTACGAATCGGATTTCAGCGGTGTCACAACGTTGCCGCAGTTCGGTGACATCATCTATGTGACGGAGCAAGGTGCTGGAAACCAGAGCGGCAACAGCTGGGAGAATGCAACCTCTTCCATTCAAAACGCCACGACCCTTGCGCGTCACTACGGGGCAGATGTCTGGGTGGCCGCCGGCACCTACTACGGCGACGGGGTTTCCCAAAACGCTTTTACCATGGCAGCGGGTGTGAATGTCTATGGCGGATTTGTAGGCAACGAGCCTGCGAACTACGATCTCTCCTTGCGCGACATCAACGGGAACGCCACCATTTTGGACGGCCAAAACGTGCAGCGTGTGCTATGCCAACCCGTGGATTTCACGGATGCCACCCGTGTCATCTGGGACGGTTTCACCATCCAGAACGGCATCTGTACGGACAACGGCGCGGGCGTGTATCTGCGGAAATTCTCCACACTAAGCCACTGTATTGTTCAAAACAATACCTGTCTCTATGACTATTCCAACACTTCCAGTTCCTACCGATACGCATACGGTGCCGGCGTGTATGTAAACAGCGGAAAAGTGACGGTCTCCTCCGTATCGACTTTCACGACATTCATCTCCCACTGCACCATCCGGAACAACACGGTCGAAAACAATCCTAACTTCAAGGGGAACGGTATCGGCCTCTCCGCCAACTATGCCAAAGTGACACATACGGAAATCTGCCATAACACACTTGGATATTATGGCGGCGGTATCTATATCTCTACCTCGGCTGAGCTTTCCAACTGTCTGATTCACAGCAACACGGCATACGCTGGCGGTGGCGTGTACCAATCCGGCAGTTACACATCGAATTTTGTCAACTGTAACATCGTAAATAACACCTGCTCCAACAGCGGCGGTGGCATTTATAGAAGTTACGGCACCCCTACCTTCACCAACTGCATTATATGGGGCAATAAGAAGAATTACCTCGCCAACAACATCTCCGGCTCGGGTAACTACACCTATTGTGCCGTGGAGGGCGGGCAATCGGGCACTGGCAATTTGACCTTGGCCGCCTCCAACGACGGGGCCGACCAGACCCAGAACTATGTCCGTTTCATGGATCCGGCCAACGGCGACTACCAGCTCCACCCCACCTCCGCCTGTGTAAATGGCGGTAATAACACGGTTGCGACCGACAGCCTCGACTTTTACGGCAATCCGCGTATCCACCAAAACCTCGTGGACATCGGTTGCTCGGAATCAACGGAAGAGAGTTCCTGCCCGTCGGTCATCAACCTTGTGGCCGACAACATCACCTCCAACAGCGCACACCTGAGTTGGACACCTATTGGCAGTGAAAGCCAGTGGCTGGTAGTTTGGGGAATGGAGGGTGCAGAGCCCACCACCGTCACCGTGAGCAGTCCTTCCTACAACCTGTCGGGACTTACGCTCAACCGCAACTACACGGCCAAGGTGCGGGCGGTCTGCAGCAGCGGGATAATGAGCATCTACTCCATCTCCGTCAATTTCCACACCGTCTGCGATTCGACGGTGTTAGACACACTTCCCGACTTCAGCCAGATGGTTCCCGCGAACAACGCGATGGTGTATGACCAGCAGGTCTCCTTCAGCTGGGCGGCGATGACGGAAGCCACCTCCTACGATTTCTATCTTTGGGCTGACGGCAGTGACGCGCCCCCCACATCGACCCAGTCGGGACTCACCGTGGCGGGGGTCCTCAACTACACCCTGCCGGGGTACACCCGTGGGAAAACCTATCACTGGAAAGTGGTGGCCTGGAACGAGTGTATCAGCAAGACCAGCCCTGTGATGACCCTCAAGGCGAACCCCTACCCCGACCTGCATGTGAATGCAATCACCCACTCCGTAGCCATGGCCTCGCAAACGATGACCGTGACCTGGACAGTGACCAACGACGGCGAGGGCAACACGCCTCCCGGACAAACTTGGAACGACTACATCTGGCTCGTGCGCGACGCGGATGTGCGCTGGTACGATCCGCAAGACATGAAGCTGGCCACGGTACCGAATCTGCAGTCGTTGGAAGCGGGTGCTTCCTACACGAACACGGCTACGGTCACCATTCCCGAAGGGCTTATCGGCAACTACTACCTGTTTGTGTTCGCCAGCCAGCCGGACGCCTACAATATCGACTTCACGCCAACGGGCGGTTACGCCCCGGATCCCTATACGCCGAGCACTTCGGGTTCGCCCTATCCCTATCTTACCGGCAGTTCCCACTTTGACGGCAATGTGGTGGAGGTCGACCGGCAAGACAACTTCTTCTATGTGGTGCTGAACATATTGCCGCCGCCGTCGCCCGACCTGGTGGTCAGTTCGGTGGTGCATGGCGGCAACGCCATCTCCGGCAATACCGCCAACGTCTCTTGGACCGTGACCAACCAAGGTGATGCCGCCGCCATGGGCTCCTGGATGGACGCCGTCTATCTCTCCCGCGACACCCTCCTCGACACTGAAGCAGACTTCCGTGTGGGCCGATTCCCGCACGAAGGTCCTTTAGCCGTCGGCGACAACTATCTGCGCACAGAATCGTTCACCGTTCCTGTGGATTACATGGGGGAATGCTACTTCATCGTAGTTACTGACAACAACAATTCCGTTTACGAGGGTCTCAGTGAATCGAACAACCAGGGGATTTCCACTCCCATCACCATCACGCTCACCTGGCTCACCGACCTCCACATCACGGCCGCGAACATGCCGACAGCCGTTGACGCCAACGGCGACTACAACTGCACGTTCACCGTCACCAACAGCGGCAGCAGCCCCACCTACACCAACAACTGGCGAGATGCAGTCTATATCAGCAGCGAATCGGTTTTCGACCCTGCCACCGCCCTGAAGCTAAGCACTGTAAACCACAATGGCGTGCTTGACGCCGACTCATCCTACACCGTGTCCTGTGAGGTACACATCCCTGACACCCTCACCGGCACCTTCCATTGGTTTGTGATGGTGGACGAGCAAAACAATGTGTTTGAATATAATGCGGATAACAATAATTTATATATGTATCCCCAAAACGCTACGATTCTGCTGCCCGACTTGCAGGTCAGCAACATCGTGGTGCCGGGAACAATCAACCCAAACGAGAATGTGATTGTCCGATGGACGGTGCGCAACAACGGGCCAGGCAATCTGGTAAACCGCTCATTCACCGATAAGTTCAGTTTCAACGGCGACACGTGCTATTCGGCCAAGGTAACCAGTCTCACCCTTGCCGCCGGCGACTCCATCATGCGCACGGCCAATCTCCAACTGCCATGCGGCGATGGAAGCACACCGACGCTTGCCATCCAAACCGACTATGAACAGCAGGTAACAGAGAGCAATGAAGGCAACAACACCCTGACCGTTCCTGTAACCCTCACTGTTCCTGACTTGGTAGTTTCAGATCTCGTTCTGCCTACCGGGGAGGTTTGGAGCGGTACGACGGTAGAACTCTCTTACACGGTGACCAACGAAGGCACCGCCAATGCAGCCTATTCGCAAGTGACCGACAAGTTCTACCTCAGCAATTCTCCCGACAGCTATCAAGAGAGCGACCTCATCGGCAGCTACACGCATGCGCTAAACCTCGCACCGCAGGCCTACACCACCCTCTACCGCACAGTCACGTTGGCCAACGGAATCAGCGGGAACTACTACTACCATGTGGTCTGCAATGCGGACACGGCGATTTGCGAGAACGGGAGCCTGTATAACAACGTGGTGCACAGCCCTGCAGTTCATGTAAACCTCAGTCCGTCGCCAGATTTGGTCATCACCCAACTGACCGTTCCCACTCAAGTTTATCTAGGTGCCGAATTCGAGTTATCCTACACCATCCAGAACCAGGGTGATGCCGCGCTAATCAACACCGGCGTAACGCAGAAATTTTACTATTCTACATCCCAAACATATTATGACACCAACCATTTGCTAACCACACGTCAAGATATGCTCACCTTGGGCGTAAATGCGTCCACCTCCGTCACAACCCTCGTACAATTGCCGCTCAACGCTTCGCCGACGCGTTACTACATCCACGCCATCACCGATGCGGAAAACACTGTGTATGAGCACAATGCAGAGGACAACAACACTAAAGTGAGTAACAGCATATTTGCGACTGTCTATCCGTTTGACATGCAGTTAGTGGCGATTGACGGTCCCGATGTGATGCAATGGGGGCAGACCGCCACATACCGGCTGCACATCGTAAACGGCACCGACATGCCCACGCTGTCAAATATTTGGCATGATGTGCTTTACCTGTCCGATGACAATGTGTTGCACAGCACCGATAATCTCATCCGGTCGGAAGCGCACAACAGTCCGCTAACCGGCAACGGCGACTATTGGGTGGACATTCCCGTGACCATCCCTTACGGCAGCGCCTCCACCGTCTACCTGATCGGGGTGGCGGACTACGACAATAGCAATCCCGACATCAATCTATCGAACAACGTAATCACGAAGACCCTGACGGTGAACAGCGTGCCCACGCCCGACCTTGCAGTAAGCGAGGTATCCGTTTTGGATGCCGTCACCAGCGGCCAGCCAGCCCGCATCGCCTACAAAGTCACTAACACGGGCGACATTGCTATCAACAGCGCGACCTGGAACGACAAACTATTCCTTTCGCTGAACGACGTTTATGAGAGCGGCGACATCCAGTTGCTGACCAAGGAGCGTAGCAACATAACGCTGGCCTCGGGCGCGTTCTACCGCGACACCCTCGAATTCACCGTACCGCTGCCCAACAACGGCAATCTGTACCTGCTGATGACGGCCAACGCCGCCAACAACCCGTACGAAGCGAGCCGCGACAACAACACGGCCGCCGTGAATGTGTCGGTGGTGCTGCCGCCGCCCGGCGACCTCATTGTGCGCGACATCACCTGCGAGAGCACCATCCAATCCGGCCAAATGCTCCACGCCACCTGGAACGTCCAAAATATTGGCAACAACCCGCTGTCCGGCAATGGTTTGCGTTCGCTCGTCTACATCTCCGCCGACACCGTATTCGATGCCAATGACAAATTATTGGGCAGCGTCACTAACGCCATCAACCTGCCCATTGACCAAATGACACCGCAAAGTGTGACCGCCCGAATCAGCGGTCTGCGACCCGGCGAATACTATCTGTTGGTCAAGACCGATGTCACCAACGCCTTCAACGAGGCCGACGATAACAATAACATGGGCTACTCCGCCATGCCGTTCACCGTCACTATCCGCCCGCTGCCGTTTAATACGGACGTAGCGGACACGTTGGCCAACGACGAGGTTTCCGACTTCATGTTGTTGGTGGAGGGCAATGTCAACCAGACAGTCCGCATCCGGCTGACCCCGGCGGATTCGATTCCCGGCGCAGTGAACATGATCTACGTTACCTACAACGACATGGGCGACAACCAGCACTACACCTACTCCACCGTCGGGCAGTTCACGGCCAGGTCAGAAGTCTATATCCCGGCCACAATGCCCGGCTATTACGGGGTGGCGCTCTACGGTTCCAACCCGACCGGCAACACGCAGAACGTGGTCGTCCGCGCCGACATCCTGCCGTTCGAGCTGAACGCGGTCAATGCCGACCACGGTGGCAACACGGGCGAGGTCACGGTGGAACTCACTGGCTCGCGTTTCCGTCCGGGCATGACCGTGACCTTGCGCGACGGCAGCGAGGAAATCATCGCCGACACGCTCATTTACGTGAACTACTACCAATGTTTCGCCACTTTCGACCTGACGGGCCGCACGCCGGGCGTGTATGACGTGACCGCCCTCAACAACTGCGAGGGCGAGGCGGTGCTGACCGACGGCTTCACCATCGAGGACGGCACTCCGTCGGGACTGTCCTACAACCTGGTATTCCCCAGCTCGCCGCGCCCGAACCGCAACATCGTGATGATGCTGGAGTTCGGCAACACCGGGAACATCGACCTGCACGACCAGATGCTGGAAATCACCAGCATGGGAGGCTGTCCCATCGCGCTGACCCCTGAGGGCACCACGGAAGGCCAAACCGTGCTGCAGGTACCCCTCTCCATTGACGGCGAGCCGGAGGGTCTCCTCCGACCGGGCAGCTACGGCACTATCAATATCTACGGATTCACCTCCGGAGCATTGCTTTTCACCATCAAACCCATTGACGAATAAAACAACCCTTGATATGAAACCGATCAGAACCTTTATAGCCACCGTTTTCATTCTGCTTGCTGGTCTGAGCCTCCACGCTCAGAACCCCTTTGACCTCCCTCCTTTAGTTGGAGGTGAACAATGGCTGCTGCGCGAGTGGGACGACTCCCAAACCATCACATTAAGCCAACCGGAGACCCCAAACGTGTGTTACGAATGGACAGGGCCGGACATCCAAAGCGGCTGGCACACACCAACCATCACGGCAAAGCCTGTCGATTCTGTCAACATATACACCGTCCGCCGAATCAGCCAGTGCGGTGTGGACGAGGCCCAAATTACGGTAAGGCTCACCGACACAATCGCTATTGTCGAGGTGACTCCCAAGAAATGCTTCAACAACGGGGATTCAATAAAAAGGGATGACTTCGTCATCATCACCAACCCCCCAGGACATGAAAACTGGGTCTATCCTTCGACTACCGTAGCTCGCCATCAGTCTCAATTCACCTCTGATTCCACTATAATAATAGGCAGGCAGACAGTGAAGTTCGAGCTCAGATGGAACGGTCACACTTCCACTAATTCCACCGAGATAGAGGTCGTCAACGATAACCTGACAGCTACTGCATCCATCAGTCCTGAGTTACACAATCTTGTGAAAACCATACAGAAGGTTGAAGAATTAACAAAGAAAGCAGAGAAAGCCCAAAAGCTCTTCATTAAAAAGATATCCTTGGCCGACCTTTGCGAACCGGATATAGGGAGCCTCGGATTCTCGTACACCCTGCCGCACACCACCTACTATTGTTGCAATGGAGAAGTGGTAAAATCGGAGAATTGGTCAATTCCAAGTTTATCGATTTCAGCTTCAGGGGATTGCCAATTTCCCATTCCCTACGCGTCTATCCCTTACGTGGGTGGCTTTTATATCGTCGGTATTCTATCCCTCTATGCCAATGCAGGACCTGCAACCCTACACTTTCGTGGCAAGTGTTCTTCCGGTGATCTACCTATTGAATTCGGATTTGATCTTTCCGGTGGTGCAAGATTTCAAATAGTGTACAAAGAATTCTTGTCGGGTTCTGCCAGATTTTCTGTTGGTGGCAAATTCAATTTTTCGGTGGCTGCTGGAAATAATGAAACAGGACTTAACTGGAAAGGGTTCGAAGTTCCGGTAGCTCTTGTCGGCGAAATAAAATTATTCAGTCTTTTCACCCCTAAGGTAAATGTTCCTTTGGGGACATTTAGGTTGTTCTAGTCTATTCAGCGCAAATAATCAAATAATTAAAAAGATGAAAAAGATTACCATCACTCTGTCTTTGATACTCATTTTTTGGGGGTCTCTATATATCCAGGCCCAAACCTGCCGTTTTCCAGCCTATCAGACTACCGATTATACGCTGACATTTGACATGGAGTTGGATTCCATCATCCGGCACACAACCGACAGTGTCTATAATCGCTGCGGCAAAGTTTTCTCCTACCCCATCCACGGGCTTCAGCCGTCGAATGACGACAGTCGCATCATTGCTGTCACCGGCGGCAGCGAGAATTCCGCGAGCAACACACTGCCTGCCGCGCTGTGCCGCCTTCTGCAGGCCTATAAACAGAACAGTCTCAGCAACATCAAGCAGCAGTACCGTCCATCGGATGCCTCCGAATTTGACGAATTGCTTGCCAATGACACCATCGCACAACTATACCTCAACGCCATCGGGCAGGTCGATTTCTTCAAACTGTTGCTCACCTACGAGACCGAAAATTTCACTATCGCCATGCTGGAGTGCCATTACACCGACGGCAGTGTCAATCCTGTTCCTTTCGCCTTGCAGCAGGTGAACGGACAATGGTATGCGGCCATCACAGATGACAGTGCCTCCTTAGCCCCCAACTTAATCGTCTTTCTGCAGCACAGAACCATCAACGACTTCATCATCGGTCAGGATATTGATGGTGACGGGGTTACCGACAGTCTCGACAACTGCCCGTGTACCGCCAACCCCGACCAGACCGACAGCGACGGAGACGGATTCGGCGATGCGTGCGACAACTGTCCCCTCACGGCCAATCCCGACCAGAAAGACTCCGATGAAGACGGATTCGGCAATGCATGCGACAACTGCCCGTATACCCCCAACATCTGGCAGGAAGACTCCGACGGCGACCATGTGGGCGATTCCTGCGACAACTGTATGTTCGTCCCCAACCCCCGGCAGCAAGACAACGATGGAGACGAAGTGGGCGACGTCTGCGATGACGATGTGGACAACGACGGTATCCCCAACGACTTGGATAACGATATCGACGGTGACAACATACCCAACGACGAGGACTCCTGTCCTTACATCTTCAACCCGACCAACGACGACAGTGACGACGACGGCATTCCGGACGCTTGTGACAACTGCCCGATGGCAAGTAATTCCGATCAGGAGGACACCGACGGCGACGGCGTGGGCGACGCCTGCGACCCCGACATTGACGACGACGGCATTCCCAACGAAGAAGACAACTGCCCCGAAACGCCCAACACCGACCAACTCGATACGGACTGCGACGGTGTGGGCGATGTATGCGATGACGATATCGACGACGATGGTATCCCCAATACGATAGACAACTGTCCCAACACCCACAACCCCGACCAAAAGGACACCAATGGCAACGGCATTGGCGACGTTTGCGAATAAAAAAGAAAGGAACATCTATGAAAAAGATCAAACATATCCTATTTCAGATCGGAATCCTGACCGTTTTGTTGTCAGCGGCCGTCAGCCAGGCCATGGCTGCGTTTCCTTCCAGTACCAAAACGATGACAACCGAGTCCACTGACACCTGCACGGTAGTTGTCTATGACACGGTCGTCGTCTCCATGCTTCAGATGCCCTTCCTTTACGCGGACACCATCTTTGACTTCGGGACACCGGATTCTTCGATCTTCGTGTTTCACGATGTGGCCGCAAACGGGTGCGACAGCATCACGAACCTCCTATTCTTATATCGAGCAAACTATAAACAATCCTGCTTCTCATATTACTGGCCGATCACAGACACCACATACACCGAAAGTGGTATCTATTTCCACTACTATCAAAACAATCTGGGAGAGTTGGGCATTGACACGCTGTTCCTGACCATCTACAGTCCTTCCGTCACCATCGCCCCCATGCAACCAGTAACGGTTTGTCAAGGCGCGAACACCGAAATATCCGCCACTATCAGCGGTGAGGGCGATCTATCTTACGAATGGGACGGCCCCTACCAGAATTTCTCCAGCACGGAGTCGAGTTTTTCTATCGTGAATGCCTCTGCCATCGATTCCGGAAGTTACACAATAATGGCCACCGCCACCCAAGGCCATTGTACTGCAACGGACACGGCATCCGTTGAGGTCACCGTTATTCCGACACCCGAAGTAGAAATCTCCGGCAACCACGAAATCTGCTATGGTGAAAATATCACACTAACGGTTTATGGTTCAGGTATTTACCACTGGATTACCGGTTCCTCTGCCTCTACCATCACTGTTTCTCCTTCAATGAACACCATCTATTCGGTGAGTGTCACCGGCCCAAACGGATGTGTGGGACACGCTGATTTTCCCGTCACCGTCCATCCGCTGCCGATGGTGACCATCACCGGCAAATCTGTTATCTGTGCAGGTGAAAGCGTCACCCTGAACGCTTCGGGCGCAGACACTTATCAATGGAGTGCGGGGAACGGCAACTATTCACCCACTCATACCACCACCTATTCCGTCACAGGCACTGACAATTATGGATGTACGGCCACCGCCTCCTTCACCGTCACCGTCAACCCGCTGCCCCATGTGAGCATTTCCGGCGGCGGTTCCATCTGCCTGGGCGATACGGTTACCCTGAACGCTTCGGGCGCGACCTCGTATGTATGGAGTGAGGGGAACGGTGGCGACTACACACCTTCTCAGACCACCACCTATAGCGTGACGGGCACTAATGCCCAGACCGGATGCCGCAACACCGCCACCACGACCGTCACTGTTTTGCCGCTGCCCAACGTAAGAATTTCCGGTGTCGGAACTATCTGTGCAGGACAGAGAACCCTCCTGACGGTATCGGGTGCGACCTCTTACGATTGGATTGGTGGAAACGACACCAACTACCACGCGTCACCCGCCGAGAGTTACACTTATTACGTCACGGGCACCGATGCCGAGACCGGTTGCAGCAACACCGCACACAAAACCGTTATTGTCAACCCGTTGCCGGATGTTTTCATTATGGGCAATCGGGAAATTTGCGCAGGTCAGGCGCTCAACCTCACCGCAGGAGGAGCCACCACATACAGTTGGAATCACGAATTTCCCGATTATCCGACTGAAAACACCACCTATACCGTCACCGGCACCGACGACAACCAATGCAAGGATACCGCTTCGGTCAACGTCATCGTTCATAATCCTCAAGTCTCCATTATCGGCACTGATTCCGTTTGCGTAGGGGAACCTATCCTCCTCATCGCAGTAGGGGCCATTGACTACGAATGGAGCGATGGGAGCGACAATTCATACATAATGGATACGATTTCTGCCACCACCGTATATTCCGTCATGGGTACCGATGAATACGGGTGCACCAAAACGGACACGCTCCAAGTTTTTGTGGGTCAAGGCACCGAAGACACGATTAACGTCACCGCCTGCGGGTACTATTTCTGGCCTCTCACCGGGGACACCCTCACCGCCAGCGGCATCTACTTTTTCAATTACCAAGGCGCCAACGGTTGTGTGAGCGCCAAAAGACTGCAACTGACCATCGCGCCTTTGGACACCACACACTATGAGTTGGCCGCTTGCGAGGAATACACCTGGAACAAGACAGGAGCCACCTATACACAAAGCGGAGCATATCCCCACAACTACATCACCCCGGAAGGATGCCCTGCCGTGGATTTACTCCATCTCACCGTGAATAAAGGAACCCATACGCATGATACGGTGTCTGTGTGCGAGCACTACATTTGGCCTGTAAACGGTTATGGATACTCGGTGAGTGACAATTATGTCTTCGAGTATTCCGACACCAACGGATGCGCCTGCAGCAAGACGCTCCATCTCACCATCAAGCACGGCACCCATGAGGAGATTTCCGCCACAGGCTACAACAGTTACACCTGGGATGTCAACGGGGAGACTTACACGCAAAGCGGCTACTATGTGCATCATTTCACAAACGGCGACAGTTGCGACTGCACGCTGACCCTGAATCTGACCATCAAACATAACGATGACGACATGAACTGCATCCAATGCGTCATGGAGAGGGAGGAAACCTGTCCGAACGGACAAGACGGCGCGGCCCGCGTCCTTATTCCTAACGCCATCAAAGGCAAATGCAAGGCTTATTGGACCAAGCCCGACGGGAGTGTTGAAGAGGGCGAAGTGATAAGCGGCCTGTCTAAAGGCATTTATACCGTGACGGTGTATGCCGAAGACTGCTCGCCGGTCAGCTTGTTTGAAGGAGTGGTTGTGATTTCCAAGCAGCAAGACTGCGACGTGAACGTCTCCATTTCCGGTCCGCGGAACGTGACGGGCGGATGCAACGGCATCCCTGGCTGCACGTTCATCGCCTCCGCTGCAGGCGGAACACCCCCTTACTATTTCCACGAAGGTTGGGAGAAATTTGATTACAACCAGGCACGGCGGGTTTTCACTCCCGGTGAAGGGCACTTCATGATTGGCTGTATCGTCACCGATGATGAAGGCAGAAGCGGCCGGAACTTCTTGGACGGCTACGCCAAGAACATGGAATGCGCCCAGGATCCCAACGAAATCAAAGGACCCATCGGCTTTGACGACAGCCTCCGCTACGTGAACGCCACCGACAAGATGCACTACACGATAGACTTCGAAAACGATCCGGAATTCGCCATGGCCCCTGCCACCCGCGTGAAAATCACCTACGATGTGCCGGCCAACCAGCGAATGTCCTCCTTCCGACTGTCCGATTTCGGGTTCGGGGACTTCGTCTTCACCGTACCCTCCAACACCTCCTCCTACAGCCAGCGTTTGGACGTGTCCGACTCGCTCGGGGTGTGGGTAGATGTAAACGCTGGCATTGATGTGGTGAACCACCAGTTGTTCTGGATTTTCCAGAGCATTGACCCGGCCACCGGCGCCGAACCCGTCAGTTCGCAGATGGGATTCCTGCCCGTCAACGACTCGCTAGAGCATGGCGAAGGCTACGTCAGTTTCTACATCATGCCTGAAAATGGGGTGCAGACCGGCGACACCGTGGCTGCGGAGGCTCTCATCGTGTTCGACGACAACGCGCCCATCGGCACCAACGTCTGGCGCAACACCTTCGATGCCGTCGCCCCGACTTCCACGCTCCATGCTGAAATCAACGCTCAGGACTCCCTCTACTGCACTTTCTCCTTCACCGCGCAGGACGACCCGGGCGGTTCCGGTGTCAACAAAATCGAAGTGTTTGTCTCCGTCAACAACAGTTCCTACACCTCCATCGGCAGCTGTGCCCCCGACAGCACCCTCACCTATGCTCTCGAGAACGGACTCCTCTACCAGTTCATCAGTATTGCCACCGACAACGTGGGTAATACCGAGCCCTTCAAGGCCACGCCCGACACGACGGTCAACTACAACAGAGCCCCCTTCGACCTCGTTCTTGACGGAAATTCTTTCTACGAAGAGACCCCGCTCAACACCTATATCGGCACCTTCCTCACCCTTGATGCCGACATGAACCAACATTTCACCTACGAACTGGTGAACGGCGAAGGCTCTATGGACAACAATCTATTCCAGATAATCGGTAATGAATTGAAAACCAATTCGTTATTCGAATGCAGTCATCGAACGGAGTACTTCATCCGAGTAAAATCCACCGACAGGGGCGGCCTCTCGATAGAAAAAGCATTTGTCCTTACCGAGATGCTGGTCCACGGCACGCCCGTCACCAACACGAGAGCCACCATCTGCCAAGGCGAAAGCTTTAACTTCAACGGAATGATGCTGACTACCGCCGGCACCTATTCCGATACCCTGCAGAGCACTAACGGATGCGACAGCATCGTAACTCTTTTTCTCACCGTGAACCCCGTCTATCACATTAACGTCACAGAAGCAATCTGCGAGGGCGGCAGTTTCAACTTCCTCGGGCAAATGCTCACCTCCGCAGGCACCTATTCCGACACCTTGCACTCTGTTAATGGCTGTGACAGCATATTCACCCTCAATCTGGAAGTTTATCCACACGATAGCACTCAGGTATTGGTGGAAATTTGCGAAGGCGACACCTACGATTTTTATGGGCAGACATTGTCTGTCGCGGGCACCTACACCCACACGCTACAGTCCATGCACGGCTGCGACAGTGTAATCATCCTTACCTTAGGCTTCTTATCCGGCACTCACAATGCTTTCACCGAAACGGCTTGTGATAGTTTCTTATGGCATAATCAGACTTACACCACGACAGGCACTTACCTCTATGACTACACTGACGGCCGGGGTTGTGCCAGCGTGGACACCCTGCATTTGACCATCTTACAGAGTACGCATAATGCCGAAACAGAAACGAATTGCGGAAGTTACGAGTGGCATGGACACACCTACACCGAAACGGGCACTTACATTTACCACTACACCAACGCTGACGGCTGCGCCAGTGCCGACACCTTGCACCTGACTGTAGATCCGGCTGAAGGCCAAGTGTATTCTGTTGACGCGTGCGAAAGTTACACATGGAGCAATGGCAACGGGCAGACCTACACCAACAGCGGCAACTACTACTACACCCACGCGAGCCCCAGCGGCTGTTACCAGACGGATGTCTTGCGCCTTTCCATCTATCACAGTGTACCCAACGTAGATGTGGAAAAAGCTTGCGAATCCTTCGAATGGCATAACCAAATATACTCTGAATCAGGTGTTTATACTTACACTTACACAGATCTGCATGGTTGTATAACCACAGACACCCTCCTTCTGGAAGTCAACATTCCCGAACACCAATCCTACACCGTTTCGGCGAGCGGGAGTTACACATGGACGAGCGGAGATGGCCTGACCTATAGCGAAAGCGGCAATTATTACTACACTCACAACGACACCAACGGATGTGTGCAGGTGGACACCTTGCATCTGACCATCTCTAACGGCACCTTCAATTCCGAAACGGAAACCGCTTGCGATAGCTACGTATGGCATGGGCAAACCTACACGATGTCAGGAACTTACACTTACAGTTACACAAATTCTCTCGGTGCCCCCAGCGTTGACACCCTGCATTTGACCATCAACAACGGCACACACCATGTCGAAACAACAACCGCATGCATGGTTTACATGTGGCACGACAATGCCTATACGGCGTCAGGAACCTACACTTACAACTACACCAGTGATAACGGTTGTCCTGGGGTAGACACCCTGCATCTAACCATCCAGCAAATCCAGTTCTCCAACGATTTCGTAACCATTTGCGAGAGTGAGCTGCCTTACACATACGCCGACAGCGTATTTGGCATCGGCACCCCCGCTCACACGGTCACCCCCATCTACCTCACTACTGCTGAAGGCTGCGACAGTGTGGTCACCTTGGACCTTACTGTCAACCCGACGTTCAATATCTTCGTTTATGACACCGCCATTTTGGGGCATGAGTATGTTTATGACAATTTGACCATCACCCCTGAGAACACCGGCAGTTACGATTATGAATTCCAATACTCAACAGTTGACGGATGTGACAGTATTATTCATCTGAACCTGTTGGTAATCAACAACGACGGCATCCCGACCGTGGATCTTCCCCATATTGAAGTATTCCCGAACCCAGCCCAAACCGTACTCAATATCAAAGGGGAGAACATGCAGAAAATCCACATCTATGATGCTGAAGGCCGTCTTGTTTTCGTGAAAAACGAAAATATCAAGGATTTGCAGCAGGTGGATGTGTCTGGTTTTGCCGCCGGACAATATTTCGTGAAGATTCTTCTCCACGACGGTCAGACTGTCACCTTCAAATTCCTTGTGAACAGGAAATAGTCCGGAATGTAATCTTCCCATCTCTGTAAGAGGTTCAACCGACCTGAAGTCTTATAAAGTGTGTCCACTCGGGCACACTTTTTTTTCAAAAGTTATGAACAATATAATATGTGTAAAATATACATGTTATTTTTGTATCCATACATTGTAAACTCGCTTCAAGATTGTAAATAACTACAGTCCTGATAGTTGCGAATTTACATATTTTTTAGTTTTGGTAGTAAAGCAGGCTGCTTATGAGAAAAATTGTACTATTATCCGTTGTATTCACCTTGTTGTTTTCCGTATCCCTGCGAGCGCAGGTCACGTTCACCGTGGCGGATGGCACGAGCACCAATTCTTATATCCCCGTGTACGGACTCTTCACGGATGCCTACCAGCACACGCAAGTCATCTATCCGGCATCCATGCTCACCGACTGGGAAGGGTCTGCGTTTTCGGCCATCACCTTCTACCTCAGCAGCGCACCGTCGTTGAACTGGACTTCCGTCTTCAACGTGAGTCTGGGCAGTGCCGATGTGGAGATTTACGAAACCTCCGCATTTCTCCAGTCCGACCTCACGACGGTTTATTCTGGGACGCTGTCAGCGGCGGGGAGCGACCATCTGACCATTGAGTTCGCCACCCCATACGTTTACACGGGTGGGAACCTGCTTCTGGACATCACCGTGATAAATCCGGCTAATTATTCGTCCGCCTATTTTTTGGGTGTTAACTCGTCCAATGCGAGCGTTTACGGTTACAATATGAGTGGTTTATCCAGCATCACCAGTGCATACATCCAAAGTTTCATCCCCAAGACCACGTTCGAAATCACCGATTCCTGCCTGACCACAAGCATTTCCGTGTCGGAAGTGACAGGCAGCTCGGCATTCGTCTCCTGGGTACCGAATCCGTCGGGGGCGGAGCACAGCTTCGAACTGTCGTACAAGCCGGCCGAAGCTTCGACATGGACCAACTACACCGGTGACCTTTCCGGCAACTACGCGATGATTACGGGACTATTGCCGGACACTTCCTATCAAGTAAGGCTTCGCACCTTCTGCGGAGGCGGATACAACGATCTCACCAAAACTTTCGCCACGGAATGTGTAGGCGGGGGCACCTCCGCCACCGTAAACATCGGCAGCGGCACCGGGACGAACAGCGGAAGCTATCTGCCCCTCAATACCTACTACAAATACGGCTACACCCAGCAAATTTTCAAGGCCGAGGAAATAAGCGGTGCGAGAGACATCGACGAGCTTTTTGTCCAATATTTTTACGGCACCTCATACACCCGTGACGTGGACATCTACTTGGGGCACACCGCTAAGAGCGGGTTCACCTCCTCTTCCGACTGGGTGCCGGCCTCAGATTTGACCCTTGTCTTTTCCGGCCCCATCACTTTCGTGAATACGGGCGAAGACCATTGGTTTGGCATCCCGTTAGCCACCACGTTCCAATACAACGGCACCGACAACCTCGTGGTGGTGTTCGATGACAACACCGGTTCCTACAGCAACAGCAGCGAAAAATTCTACACACACCAAGGCAGCGGTGTCCCCAGCATCACGGCTTTCTCCGACTCCTACAATTTCACACCTGAAGACCCAGGTACCAGCGGAAACCGATACTACCAACGGATGAACCTGCGTCTGCCGTCAAACTGCGTTCCCACCGGCTGCGACCGGGGCAATGTAGTGGCGGTGGAGACAAGCGCCACCACCGCGCTGTTGGTTTATACGCCTGGAACCGGCTCCACGGGCTGCGAAATCCAATACGGCCCGGTGGACGGCGAATACACCTCAATGACCGTCAACGGAAGCCCGCATTTGCTTACGGGTCTGATGCAAAACACGGAATACAAAGTGCGTATTCGGTCGTTCTGCAACTCGGGCGTAAGCGAATGGAAAGAGACGAAATTCACCACCAAGACCAAAAACTGCACGCGGCTGTATGTGAAAGCCGACGGCACAGGCGACGGTGTGAGTTGGGCTGACGCACACCATGACCTGAGTTGGGCCCTGAAAACAGCCGCCATCATCAAAAGCACCACCGGCATCACACCCGACATCTGGGTGGCGGAAGGCACCTACTACGGCGACACCACCGCCACCACCGCCTTCACTCTGGTGGACGGGGTACACGTGTATGGCGGTTTCATCGGCAACGAACCCGACAACTACGCCCTCGCCCAACGCGACATAAACGCCCATCCGACCATCCTTGACGGCAAACATGCCCGCCAGGTTCTGAACCAGCCGACCAACTTCATTGCAGCGACCGTGTTTGACGGATTCACCGTACGGAACGGGCTATGCGCCAACCAGGGTGGCGGTGCCTACATGCAAGGCAACATGACGGTACGCAACTGCCGCTTTGTCGGGAACAGCGCCGAATCCGGCGGCGGCCTGTATGCCCATGGCGCTGCCGCGAACTATATTCTGATTGAGGGCTGCGAATTCTTCGGAAACAGTGCCAACAGTTTAGGAGGCGGCCTCTACCTCTACTATGCCTACGTGCGGCACAGCCGTTTCTCACACAACCAAGGCGGCAACGGAGGGGGCATCTATCTGAACTATGTAACCAGCGCTTTGGTGGAGGCCACCATTTCCAACTGCTTAGTGGACAACAACACGGCGGATTATGGAGGGGGCATCTATTGCGGCACCCTCTTGGGCATTGTGGAGAACACCACCATCGTGGGCAATGAAGCCACCACATCCGGCGCCGGACTGTATGCAAGTTATATGAAACGACTGGCCAACTCCATTGTGTGGGGCAACCGACGAAACGGCGGGGTAAACAGCATCGAAACGGGTGCCAACATTAACTTTAGCTGCACGAATAGCGCCGTGGAAGGTGGATTTGTCGGCACGGAGGTTGTCTCACTCCTGCCCGACAGTCTCTTTAACGGCAGCTTCACTCCCAAGTTCGTGCATCCTGCAGCCACGGCCGGCCACGCCGACTCCACCCTGAATGTGGACTGGCATCTGCAGCAGGGTTCCGTCTGCGCGAACCGGGGCAACGATTCGCTGGTCACCATCCCGTCAAACACCGACCTTGACGGCAACCCGCGTATAAGTCACGGCCAAGTGGACCTCGGATGCTACGAATCCGACTATGAGGCCACCACCCTGCCCCAGATCGGAAATATCATCTATGTCACCCAAACGGGTGCGGGAAGCCACGACGGCAGCAGCTGGGCAAATGCCCAGAACGACATCCAGACGGCACTGGCGCTGGCCGTGATGAGTAACGCGACCGTGTGGGTCGCAGAAGGCATCTATTGGGGCGACACGTCCGCCACCAGTGCCATCACCATGATGGACGGGATAAGCGTATATGGCGGTTTTGCCGGAAATGAAGCCCCGGACTTCGACCTTGCACAGCGTGATCTGGCTGCGCATACCACCGTGCTGGACGGGCAGAACTTGCGCCGGGTGCTCTACCAACCGAGCACATTCAAAGTCCGCACCGTATGGGACGGATTCACCATCCGGAACGGACGGAGCACAGGAACCCCCAACGGTGGCGGCGGCGCCTACTTGCGAAACAACACCACCCTGCAGAACTGCATCGTCACAAATAACTATTCCGAAGGCTACGGCGGCGGCATTTATACTAACCAAACAAACTCCAACCAAACGGACTCCACCAAGATACTCAACTGTATCGTCACCCGAAACACGGCCAGCCGGGGCGGCGGCATTTACAACTACAGTGCCGGATGCTTGGTCAGTCACTGCACCATCAGCTACAACACCGCGACGGAAGGCTACGGCGGCGGCATATACGCATACTACAATGTCTTGACCCACTGCATCGTGACCCATAACTACGCCGACTACGGCTACGGCGGAGGTGTCTACGAGACCTACGCTAATATATCCAACTGTCTGATAGCCAACAATTCATCCCGTTCCAACGGAGGCGGTTTATACTGTAGCCACGGCGAAATCACCAACTGCACCGTGGTCAACAACGAAAGTTTCGGCAACAGCACCGTCGGTGGAGGCATCTGTTGCTCAAGCTACGATCTCGGCACGCAGGTTTCCAACTGCATTCTGTGGGGCAACATGGCCTACGATTTGAAGGATAACGCCAAAGGCGATGGCTTAGTAATCACCCATTCGGCGGTTGAGAGCGGGTATCCCGGCGAGGGCAACATCTGCCTGCTACCGGAGAGTTTCAGCAATGGGGCTTTCTATCCCCACTTTGCCAACCCGTCAAACGCCGTCGGTTCCTCAGATTCGACACTGGATGCCGACTGGCACCTGGCGGAAGGTTCCCCCTGCGCCAACAACGGGGACAACTCGGTGGCCGGAGGTTTCGACCTTGACGGCAATCCGCGCATTCGCCACAACACGGTCGACATGGGCTGCTATGAGTCTGACTTCGCCACCACCACGCCCATCCCGCAGTATGGCAACATCGTCTATGTGACCGAGACCGGGGCCGGCGACAATACCGGAACGAGTTGGGAGAACGCCATCCCCTCGCTGAACATGGCCCTTGACATCGCCTACGCCAACGGGGCTAATGTGTGGGTGGCTCAGGGCACCTACGTGGGCGACGGACTCACGGGCACTGCCTTCTTAATGCGGGAGAATGTGGATGTTTACGGCGGTTTCGCCGGCAACGAGCCGGAGACCTTCGACCTCTCCCTGCGCGACTTCAACGCACACCCCACCATCCTCGACGGACAAAACATCGAGCGCGTGCTGGGCCAACCCAGGAGTTTCACTGACGCCACGGCTGTCGTATGGGACGGCTTCACCATCCAGCACGGCGGCACCTACGGCGATGGAGCGGGAGCTTACCTGCTCAGTTATTCCACGTTGCGCAACTGCATCATTCAGAACAACACCGTCTATTGCTACCCCTCCGACAACTATTATTTCACCTCTTATGGTGCGGGTATTTATGCGAGTAGCAGTAGAACCTCTGACTACCAGTACACGACGTTCATCACAAATTGCATCATCCGCAACAACTCTTTTGAGAACAACAACCGCCTGACGGGATATGGAGCGGGACTGTATGTGAACGGTGCTATGGTGACACACACCGAGATAGCTCACAACACGTTCGGCTACCGTGGCGGCGGTATCCACTCGTATGGATACACAACCGTTTCCAACTGCCTGATTCATAACAACTCATCTTCAAATATGGGTGGAGGCGTTTACGTAAACGGCAACTCCACGTTCACCAATTGCGACATTGTGAACAACAGCGGCAACTCATCGGGTGCCGGTGTCTATCGCTACAGTGGCGTTCCGGTGTTCACCAACTGCATCATCTGGGGCAATAAGCGCAACTACCTGCCCAACAATATCTACGGCAGCAGCGGCACATACTCTTATTGTGCGATAGAGGAAGGTTTTTCGGGCACAGGCAACATCACGCTGGCTTCCACCAACGACGGCACCGATGCTTCGCAGTATTATGTCCGTTTCATGGACCCCGCCAACGAGGATTTCCGACTCCACCCCACCTCCGCCTGCCTGAACACCGGCAACAACGAATATGTGACCGACAGTCTTGACCTATACGGCAATCCGCGCATCTTCCAATTGTCTGTGGACATTGGTTGTTCGGAAATCCAGGGCGAAGGGGACTGTCCGTCAGTGGTGAGCCTCACCGCCGACAACATCACCACCAACAGTGCGCGCCTCACCTGGCATCCGACCGGCAGCGAGAACCAGTGGATTGTGGTTTACGGTATTGAAGGCGAGCAACCCTCCACTGTCACCGCGAATAGCGCCACCTACAACCTTACGGGTCTCGCCTTCAACCGCAACTATTCGGCCAAGGTGCGGGCGGTCTGCGACGGCGAACTCATGAGCGTGTTCTCCATCCCGGTGAACTTCCAAACCACCTGTGACCCGACGGTTTTGGACACGCTCGACAATTTCGGTGCCCTGTCGCCTTCCGACAATGCCACGGTGTACGACAAGTCGGTGAATTTTGTCTGGTCCTCCCTGCAGCAGGCCACTTCCTACGACATCTATGTATGGCTTGACGGAACGGCGGAACCCACCATCCCGACCCTTTCGGGTCTTTTGCAACCGACAGCCTTACTAAACCTGCCCAACTACGTCCGCGGCAACATCTATCATTGGAAAGTGGTGGCGTGGAACGAGTGCATCAGCAAGGCCAGCCCTGTGCAAACCATCCGGGTGAACCCCTACCCCGACCTGCACGTATCGGCGGTAGACTGCTCCAACCCCGTTGCCATGCAGCCGATGACGGTGACTTGGACCGTGACCAACGACGGGCAAGGCAACACGCCGCCCGGAGCAAGCTGGGACGACTACATCTGGATTTCTCCCGTTGACGGCGTCGGCGGCGGTTTCTGGTACAACGTATCTGAACAGAAGCTCGCCACCGTGACCAACCTCACCTCCCTGAACGCCGGGGAGTCCTACCAGAACACGGCCACGGTCACCGTCCCCGAGGGATTCATGGGCAACTACTACCTGTTCGTATTCACCGACCAGCCCAACGTGCGCGACATCAACTATACGCCGACAGGTCAGTCGACCGCCCCCAACCCCTACACGCCCAGTGCCGACGGAAACCCGTACCATTACCTTTCAGGGACTGTTTACAGACCTTCAAGCAAGATAGATGAGCTTCCCGGACACGAGGAAGACAACTTCTTCTACAAAGTTATCAGCGTTCTGCCGCCGCCGTCGCCCGACCTGGTAGTCAGCTCGGTGGTACACGGCGGTGACGCCATCTCCGGCAGCCAGGCCAACGTCACCTGGACGGTGACCAACCAGGGAGACGCCGCCGCGATGGGTTCCTGGATGGACGTGGTGTATCTCTCACGCGACACCATCCTCGACACCGACGAAGACATCCGCCTGGGCCGCTTCACGCACAACAGCCCGCTGGCCGTCGGCGACAACTACCAACGCACCGAACCGTTGACTATTCCTTTGGAGTGCATGGGCAACTACTACATCATTGTTGCGACCGACTACTATGAGAACGTCTACGAAGGCCTCGGCGAGCAGAACAACAAGAACATATCTCAACCCATCACCGTCACGCTCACCTGGCTTACCGACCTTGTGGTGACCTCCGCCAACATGCCGGCTTCCGTTGACCCTAACGGCACATACGTCTGCCAGTTCACCGTCGCCAACCAGGGCAGCAGTCCCACATACACCAACTCATGGACGGATGCCATCTACATCAGCCAGGACGCAGTCTTCAACGCCGCAACCGCCATCAAAGTGGGCAGTGTTTCGCACGTCGGCATACTCAACGCCGACGCCACCTACGACGTGCTGTGGAATGTCCATATTCCCGACACAATCCAGGGAACCTTCCATTGGTTTGTTGTGATTGACGAGGGCAACAGCGTTTTTGAATACAACGCGGAGGACAACAACATATATATGTATCCCCAGACCGTCGCCGTCCAGTTGCCTGACCTGCAGGTCAGCAACATTGTGTTACCCGAGACATTCAATCCGAATGAGAGTATCCTTGTCCGCTGGACGGTGCGCAACAACGGTCCGGGCAACGTGGTAAGCCGGTCTTTCTCCGACAAATTCCTGTTTAACGGCGAAGAGTTCTACACGGTCAACGTGACCAACCTGAGCCTTCCCGCTGGAGACTCTTTGACCCGCATAGTCCATCTCCAGCTTCCCTGCGGTGAAGGGAACACGGCGCAGTTCGCCATCCAGACCGACTGCGGCCAACTTGTGATCGAGAGCAATGAGGGCAACAACACCCTGACTGTTCCCATGATCACCAACGCTCCCGACCTGGCCATCTCGAACCTCACCATCCCCGCAGGGGACGGTTGGAGCGGCACTCTAGCGGAAATCTCCTACACCATCACTAATAACACCCCCATCGGCACTTCCAACACGCAAGTCACCGACAAGTTCTATCTCAGCAATTCCGCCGACAGCTACCAAGAGAGCGACCTAATCGACAGCTATACGCATGCGCTGAATCTGGAGCCTCATACCTTCACCAACCTCTACCACACCGTCACCTTGCCCAACGGCATCAGCGGAACCTATTATTACCATGTCGTATGCAACGCCGACACCGCCGTCTGCGAAAACGGGAACATGACGAACAATGTCGCAAGCAGCACCGCCGTGAGCGTACACCTCAGCCCGTCGCCGGATTTGCTGTTCACCCATGTGCAGGTTCCGGCCCAGGCATACGTCGGTGCCGAGTTTGAGCTGGTTTACACCCTCCGAAATCAAGGGAACAATGCCCTTCACAACGCCAATGTGACGCAGAAGTTCTACTACTCCACTTCCTCCACCGTCTACGACACCGCAAACCTGTTGGCCAGCATACAGGACAACCTCACCTTAGGTGTGAACGACACCATGACACTGGTGGCCAACGTGAAACTGCCCATCAATGCATCGCCAACACGGTACTTCATACATGCCGTCACCGATGCGAACAACACTGTGTATGAGCATAACGGGGAAGGCAACAACATCGGCGTGAGTAACGCCTTGATGGCGCAGCTCTACTCGCTCGATCTCGCACTGATTGAGATTGAAGGCCCTGACGTGGTGCAGTGGGGTCAGAACGTCACCTACCGCCTGCATGTCGTGAACAACACGAATCTGGCCACGCTTGCCTCCTACTGGCCTGACGTGCTGTACATCTCCGACGACCAGACCTTGCAGGATAGCGATCCTCTGTTGCGTTCGGTGATGCATCACACCATGGTGGACGGCGGCGACGGCTATTGGGCGGAAATGCCCGTGACCATCCCGTTCGGGACCGCATCCACCGCCTACCTCTTCGGTATCGCCGACGTCCGCAACTACAACCCCGACATCAACCCGTTGAACAACCTGCTGCAGAGAGCTATCACCGTGAACAGCGTGCCCACACCCGACCTTGCTGTGGACGAAGTAACCGTCTTGGATGACGTGGCCAGCGGACAGCCGGCGCGAATTGCCTACAAAGTCACCAATGTCGGAGAGATTCCCATCAACGAATCGAGTTGGAACGACAAATTGTTCCTCTCCACGAACAACACTTACGAAAGCGGTGACATCCAGCTGCTGACCAAAGAGCGTTCCCTTATATCGCTGGCACCGGGCGAATTCTACCGCGACACCCTCCAATTCACCATCCCGATACCCAACTGCGGTAGTCTATACGTGCTCGTCATGGCCAACGCCAACAACACCCCCTTCGAGGCGGAGCGTTCCAACAACCTGGCTGCCGCGAGTGTGAACGCGGTGCTTCCGCCGCCCGGAGACCTCGTGGTTCGCAACGTGACCTGCGAGAGTACCATCCAGTCGGGGCAGATGCTGCATGCCGCCTGGTCAATCCAGAACATTGGCGACAATACCTTGACGGGCAATGGGTTGAAGACGTTGGTCTATGTCTCGTCCGACACTGTCTTCGACGCTAACGACCGGTTGTTGGGTAGCGTCACCGAGGCCATCCACATCCCCATCGACCAGGAAATCGGACAGAATCTTACCGCCAAGGTCAGCGGGCTGAAACCCGGCGAATACTTCCTTATCGTCAAAACGGATGTCACCAACGCATTCAACGAGGCCAACGACAACAACAACGCCGGCCATTCGGTGGTGCCGTTCACCGTCACTATCCGTCCGTTGCCGTTCAACACAGACGTACCCGACACGCTGGTGAACGACGAGGTGTCGAACTTCATCATTGAAGTGGGCGACAACGTGGGCCAAACCGTCCGCATCCGCCTGGCCTCGGAAGATTCGCTGGCCAGTGCAGTAAACATGATTTACCTCTCCTATAATGACATGGGCGACAACCTCAACTACCACTACTCTACCATCGGGCAATTCACGGCCAACACGGAACTCTACATCCCGGCCACCCTCCCTGGATACTACGGATTGAGCATCTACGGGTCCAACCCGTCGGGCACCCCGCAGAACGTGGTCGTGCGTGCCGATATCCTGCCGTTTGAGTTGCACGCGGTGAACGCCAACCACGGCGGCAACACCGGCGAGGTCACAGTGGAGCTTACCGGTTCCCGTTTCCGCCCCGACATGACCGTGGTGCTGCGCAACGCCAACGAGGAAATCATCTCAGACACATTGATTTACGTCAACTACTACCAGGCATTCGCACGTTTCAACCTAAAGGGTAAGACCCCGGGTGTGTACGATGTGAGCGCCATCAACTTCTGCGAGGGTGAGGCCGTGCTGCCCAACGGGTTCACCATTGAGGACGGACAGCCCACGGAGGTCTCCTACAACCTAATCTTCCCCAGTGCGCCCCGTCCCAACCGAAGCGTGGTGATGTTGCTGGAGTTCGGCAACACCGGAAATGTTGATTTGCATGACCAGGTGCTGGAAATCACCAGCCTTGGAGCCACACCCATCTCCCTGACACCCGAGGGGATAAGCCAGAACAACACCGTCCTCCAAGTACCCCTATCCATTGAAGGCGAGCCGGACGGCCTACTCCGCCCGGGCAGCTACGGAACCGTCAACATTTACGGATACACATCGGGAGCCCTGATGTTCACCATTAAACCCATTGTCGAACAATAAAAGAGTAGAAATATGAAAACTGTACGATTCCTGATAACATTATCTTTCATATTCATGTCCATCTGGGCGGCAAAGGCGCAATGGGCGGGAGAGGACAAATACATCCTGAAGGGTCAAAGCGCACATATCGGCAAAGTCGAACAGGGGGTCAACGCCAGCTACGAATGGTCCGGTCCGAACATCACGACCGACAAATACAGTCCTACCGTCACGGTGCAGCCTTCGGCAGACTCCACCACCTACATTGTGCAGAAAATCGACTCCTGCGGCGTGTATAAGGACACGGTCATCGTGTACACAAGCGACAGTGTCGCCATTCTCCGAGTCACCCCAAAAAGCTGCTACACCGACGGTGACACCCTGACACCGGAAGACTTCATCATCGTCACCGTTCCTTCAGGATATGCCTCGCAGGTTAAGATCAGCCCGAAAGTGGTCAGCCTCTCGAATGGCCTTTTTGATGCAATCGGGCACGGACAAAACCCAATACAGGGATTACAGCAGAGTGGAACCGTGGATGTGACATTCACCCTGACACACCAGAACCACACTTCCTCCAAAACGGTCGGAATTCAAGTCTACAAAGACGAGCCGGTCAGCACCCCCACTATCAGTGTCTCCTTGAAAGAGTTTCTCAAGATGATTGAAAAGGCAAAAAGGGTGGCGTCAACAGTAGAAAAAGCGGCTATCTCCCTAAAGAAGATTGCCCCCGCGTCGCCCATCAAACCGCCTTGCGAACCAAGTTTTGACCTTAACGTGGAAATTCCCATTCCCATGCCCTTCATCGCATGTTGTGAGGGCAACAAGGTGGATGGTGTCAACCTGAGCGGTCCGGTTACGACCTTGTCCGCAGGGGTGGATTGCGATTTCGACACCCCCTGGTCCATTCCCGGAACCGGCACCGGCCTTTTTGTCACGGCCGGCTTCTCCGGAGGTGTCACCCTGAAACCCTACGAGTTCAAGTTCCGCGGGTGGGAGTGCAGCCGTTTGGAATTCCCGTTTGAGATATTTTTTGAAGGTTACGGCGGTGCAAAGGCCAAGGCCCTGGACGATGACATCCTTTCCCTTGCCATCAAGTTCGTGGCTCACGGAAGCGCGAAATTCAACACCGTCATAAGCAAGACTGGAATTAAATGGGGGCTCGAAAAAGGGCTTCCTATAGAATTCTCCCTAGTTGCTGAGGCAACAGCCCACAGCCTGTTTACCTTCAAAATACCCGTACCACTGGGCACCATTGTTCTGTTCCAAGATAATAATAAACAATAAAGCACTGTTTGATCATGAATAAGATACACACTTTCCTATTTTTGGTGGCAGCCCTCTTCGCCACCCTGTGTGTCCAGGCGCAGACCTGCCGTTTCCCGGCCTACCAGCCCACCGACTACACCATGACCTTCGACATGGAGATGGACTCCGTGGACTATCATGCTACCGACAGTGCGCACTGTATTTGCGACAAGGTTTTCTCCTACCCTGTCCACGGTCTGCAGCCGTCAAATGACGACAGCCGCATCATCGCGCTGACCGGCGGCACAGCCAACCCCTCGCAAGGGAACACGCCGCCCGCCGTCCTGTGCCGGCTACTGCAAGCTTACAGCCAGCATAACCTCGCAGCCATCAAACAGCAGTACCGCCCCTCAGACGCCGGAATCTTTGACTCCGCATTAGCCAACGACACCGTGCGGCAACGCTACCTCAGCTATGTGGGGAGCATCCAACAGATGAAACTCCTGCTCACCTTCGAATCCGTGGACAACACGATCGCCATCGTGGAATGTGTCATCAACAATCAGCCGGCAAGAGTTCTCCCATTCGCCCTGCAGAACACCAACGGCCAGTGGTATGCGGCCATTGCGGCCGACAGTTCCTCACTGGTCTCCAATGTAATCATGTTTCTGTATGCCAAGACCGTCAACGATTTCATCACGGGTGATGACATCGACGGGGACGGAGTGGCGGACAGCGTGGACAATTGCCCGTGTACGGCAAACCCCGACCAGGCCGACGGCGACGGTGACGGTGTCGGCGACGTGTGCGACAACTGCGTCTCAACCCCCAACCCGCTGCAGGAGGATTTGGACGGCGACGGTTTCGGCGACATCTGCGACAACTGCCCCTACTACGCCAACGTCTGGCAGGAAGACAGCGACGGGGATGGTGTGGGCGACTCGTGCGACAATTGCCTCTACATCCCCAACCCGGATCAGGCAGACTTCGACGACGACGGCGTGGGTGACGCATGCGATGACGACATCGACAACGACGGCATACCCAATAGCCAAGACATTGACATGGACGGGGATGAGGTTCTCAACCACGAGGACAACTGCCCGACCCATTTCAACCCCACCCAGGATGATAGCGACGGCGACGGTGTCGGCGATGCCTGCGACAACTGTCCCTCCCGCTACAACCCTGACCAAGCGGATGAGGACAACGACGGTGTCGGCGACCTGTGCGACCCCGACCGTGACGGTGACGGCATCCCCGATGCGGAAGACAACTGTCCGGACACGCCCAATCCCGACCAGCTCGACACCGACTGTGACGGCGTGGGGGATGTCTGCGACCCCGACCGTGACGGTGACGGCATCCCTGACACGGAGGACAACTGCCCCAATTTTTTCAATCCCGACCAAACAGACGTTAACGGCAACGGCATCGGCGACGTTTGCGAATAAAACAAGAAAGGACAGTCTATGAAAAAAAAGATGAACCATATTCTCTTTCGAATTGTGATACTCACCCTGTTCCTGTCCGCTGCGGCAGCGAACGCCTCCCCTTTGGCATCCGGCGACGGGTATCCGGGGAGCGGTGACAGCCAGTCCAGCGCGAATCTACCCTCCGTCACAACCAAAATCGTGACACAAATCACCGCCACCACCGCGAAGACGGGAGGTATCGTGTATTCTGACGGCGGAGGGACCATGCTGGCGCGCGGCGTCTGCTGGAGCACATCTCAGAACCCCACCATAGACGACAGCCATACGGTGGACAGTACAGGCCTCGGCAGTTTCAGCAGCTTCATCACCGGGCTGATTCCCGGGCAGCAATACTATGTGCGCGCCTACGCAACCAACAGCGTGGGCACCTCTTACGGTGAAGAGTTGCATTTCGTCACGAACTGCATACCCTACGAGACCTGGGACACCCTCCGAATCTCACCGAGCCAGCTGCCATACGCGTATGGCGACACCGTGCTGGATGTCAACACACCTGACTCTACCGTTCTGTCATTCAACTATATGACCATGATTGGTTGCGACAGTTTGGCGCACATTAAAGTCATTTTCACCTCCAAAACGGTGACGGCCTGTTCCGAATACTTCTGGAGTGCCACGGGGCAAACATACCAGAGCAGCGGCACATACCTTCGTCCCTTCACGGACGGGCAGGGACACGACTTCGCCGACACCCTCTATCTCACCATCCTCTCGCCGCAAGTCACATTAGGAGACCTACCCGCAGTGTCTGTCTGTGAAAACGAGACCCTCACCCTGTCGGCCAACGCCACAGGTAACGGCGATATCAGCTATAATTGGACAGGTCCGGGCAATTTCACCGGCACAAGCAACCAAATTAGCATACCCAATGCCCAGCCAAGCATGTCCGGCTCTTATACGGTCACCGCATCCGTCACGGAAGGCGCTTGCACCGACACCGCGACGAAGACAGTCTTGGTGACGGTCCACCCCTTGCCGGAAGTCCATATACAGGGCGATGCCGTCCGCTGCCAAGGAGAGAGTATAACACTCACCGCCACTGGGGCGAACACCTACCAGTGGAACAGCGGTGCCACGGGCGCGAGCATCACCCAAACCCCGACGGTTAGCATGACTTTCTCCGTAACGGGCACCGACATACACGCCTGCCAAAATTCCGCCATGGTGTTTGTCACCATTCACACACTTCCCAATGTGGGTATCAGCGGAGACAATAGCATATGCCAAGGGGAAAGCACGCAACTCATCGCTTCCGGAGCGCATACCTACGCATGGTCCACCGGAAGCACCGGCACGGGCATTCTAGTGTCCCCGTCTGCCAGCACCTCTTACACAGTGACAGGTACCGACGCCAACGGCTGTTCCAAAACGGCTAATGTCATGGTATCGGTCGGCCAGGGTTCCAGCGATGCGATGACGGTTACTGCCTGCGAAGCCTACACGTGGTATGTTAACGGGACAACCTACACGGAAAGCGGTTTCTACACATACAACTACACCAACGCTAGCGGATGCGAGAGCAGCCACACCCTGAATCTGACCATCACCCATAACGAGACGAATGAAATCAGCGTTTCCAAATGCGATTCCTACACATGGGGCGTGACCAACCTCACATACACGGAAAGCGGCACCTACACCGTGACTTCCACCACCTCTGCAGGCTGCGAGGTTACGGACATCCTGCATCTCACCATCAACCACGGCAGCAACACGGAAGAGTCACTTACCGTGTGCGAACCCTACACCTGGGCGGCAAGCGGTCAGACATTCACGGAAAGCGGCACCCATGTCTTTGAATACACGAACGAGAACGGTTGCCCCAGTTCCAAAACGCTGCATCTGACCGTACTGGACGCCAGCGCGTCTTTGAGCAGCATTTCGCCCGTCACTGTGTGCGAGAACCAAGCCCTCTCCTTCTCCGCTACCGCCACAGGAACAGGGGACATCTCCTATGAGTGGTCGGGACCGAACCATTTCACCAGTTCCAACAGCCAGATTTCCATACCCAACGCCACCTCTGCCATGGGCGGCATCTACACGGTGACGGCCACGGCACAGAATGGTCCCTGCGCCGCTTCGGCGACCACGACGGTCTCCGTAACCGTCTACCCGCAACCCACCGTGGGGATTTCCGGTGGCGGGTCAGTCTGCGCGGGAGAGAGTGTAACATTGGGGGCTAATGGCGCAGTGTCCTATCTTTGGAACAACGGGTCCACCGGCACAAGTGTCAGCGAAAGTCCCGAAGGGAGCAAGACCTACTCGGTGACTGGCACTGACGCCAACGGCTGCTCAGCTATCGCCACGGCCTCCGTGACCGTGTACCCGCTTCCGCAAGTACACATCTACGGAGGAGCCGTCATCTGCAAAGGCGAAAGCGTCACCCTCACCGCCACGGGCGCGGGCAGCTACCAATGGAGTAACGGCAGCACCAGCAACAGCATCACGGAAAGCCCGGCATCGAGCACCACCTACACCGTGATGGGCACTGACATCAACTTTTGCCGCAACTTCAACTCCGTGTCCGTCACCGTCAATGAACTGCCCGTCGTGACCATCAGCGGCGACGACGACATCTGCGAAGGAGAGAGCACCGAGCTTTCCGCCTCCGGAGCTAAAACCTACGAGTGGTCCAACGGCAGCACCGCCAAAAAGATTATCGTGGATCCCGAGGAGACCACCACTTATTCAGTGACGGGCACCGACGAGAACGACTGCTCCAACAGCGCGACATTCACCGTGTCCGTCGGAGAATGGTCCGAAGATTCGGTCTCAGTCACCGCCTGCGGCTCCTACTATTGGCATGTCACTAACCAAACCTACACCCATAGCGGAACCTATCCATTCTCCTACCAAAACGATGCAGGATGCCTGAGCTCGCACACGCTGATCCTGACCATCAATTATGATGAGACCAACGAAACCACTGTAACGAGATGCGACTCTTACACCTGGGGAGTGACGGGACAGACCTATACGGAAAGCGGAACCTACACCTACACTTTCCTCAACGAAAACCAGTGCCAAACCACCGAAATCCTGAATCTCACCATCAACGAAGGAACTCATGAGGAGGTCACAGACCAAGGATGCGACGATTACGAATGGGACATGAACGGCCAGACTTATACAGGAAGCGGCGACTATGTCTTTGAATACACCAACAGCAACGGATGTCCCAGCAGCGCCACCCTGCACCTGACCATCGTGACCGGCACCGAAGAAGAGATAACGGAAACGGCACTCGACTCCTACACTTGGCCTGTCAACGGGATGACTTACACAAGCAGCGGCGACTACATCTATCAATACACCAATGAGGATGGTTGTGACAGCAAAAAGACCCTGCATCTCACCATCAAAAAGACGACCCCTGAAAACCAGGGCTGCATATCTGCCAGGATGGAGCAAGAGGAGTCTTGTGAAACAGGCGACGACGGCATCGTGTCCATTTACATTCCAGATTCACTCAAGAACAAATGTACAATCAAATGGACGTTGGGAGACAACAATTATTCGTCTGCCGAGCGAGTGACCAACTTGTCGAAAGGTATCTATCACGTGGAAGTCAAAGTCAACCAGCCCCAGCACGAGAAGGTGATTTACCAAAAGAATGTGGAAGTGACCAAAGAGAAAAACTGTGAGGTAAAAGTGCATATTTCGGGGCCCACTAACCTGACCGGCGACTGCAACGGCATCCCCAGTGCCACTTTCACGGCATACGTCATCGGCGGAAAGGCTCCCTTTACATTCTCCCCTGGGTGGAAAAAGGTCAGCAAAACCACAGCCGTCAGGACCATCAATCCCGGCGAAGGGCCTTTTAGTGTGGGCTGCACGGTTACTGACGACAACAACGACATCGGCAACGACTTGTTGAACGGTTTTGCCAAGAAGCTAGAATGCTCCCAAGACCCCAACGAAATCAAAGGCCCCAACGGCTATTCCGAAGAGTCACGCTTTGTGAGCGTCTCTAACAAAATGAACTACACGATAATGTTCGAGAACGACCCCGAGTTCGCTATGGCACCGGCATCGCGTGTGAAAATCACCTACGATGTTCCGGAGCAGCAGCGGATTGCCTCCTTCCGGCTGTCCGATTTCGGCTTCGGCGACTTCATTTTCACAGTACCCTCCAACGCCTCCTCCTACAGCCAGCGTCTGGACGTGTCCGACTCGTTAGGTGTCTGGGTGGATGTGAACGCCGGCATCGACATTGTGAACCATCAGTTATTCTGGATTTTCCAGAGCATCGACCCGGCCACAGGGGCCGAGCCCGCCAGCTCCCAGATGGGTTTCCTGCCCATCAACGACTCACTCGAACACGGGCAGGGATATGTCAGTTTCCACATTCTTCCTGAAAACGGGATGCAGACAGGGGACACCGTTGCGGCGTCAGCTCTCATCGTGTTTGACGAAAACACCCCCATCGGCACCAACGTGTGGACCAACACCTTCGACGCGGTGGCACCGGTCTCCACCCTCCATGCCGAGATGAACGCCGCCGACTCCCTTTACTGCACCTTCTCATTTGGTGCACAAGATGACCCAGGTGGATCCGGTGTGCATGATGTTGAGGTCTACGTCTCCATCAATAACGAACCCTACATATCCATCGGCAGCGCGGAACCCGACAGCACCCTCTCCTTCGCCCTTGAAAACGGCATCTATTACCAGTTCATGTCCATCGCCACTGACAACGTCGGCAACAAGGAGGCCTTCAAACCGCAAGCCGACACGTCCGTCAACTACAACACCGCTCCTATCAACCTGGTACTCGACGGGAACATATTCTACGAATACGATCCTGTAAACAGTCTGATCGGCACGTTCCACACATTGGACAACGATGTCAATCTGCCATTCGTGTATGAGTTGGTGAGCGGCGAAGGCGACACCGACAACGCCCTGTTCCTCATTGATGACAACAGTCTGCGGACGGCCACCACTTTCCGCTGCAGCCCCCGCACGGACTTTTCCATCCGGGTGCGCACGACTGACATCGGAGGACTGTCCCTTGAGAAGAGTTTCACCTTGAACGAGATGCTCCAACACGAAACCCCTGTCACCCGTCTCAGACGTGAAATCTGCATGGGCGGCAGCGTGAATTTCCAAGGCCAAACACTAACTGCCACCGGCACCTACACCGACACCCTGCAGACCATTGACGGCTGCGACAGTATCGTAGTTCTTGACCTTGAGGTGTTCCCCGTCTTCAATGCCACTATCGCCAACCAGATTTGCCAAGGCGACACCTTTAATTTCAACGGGCAGACGCTTGCGGAAGCGGGCATCTATCATGACACCTTGCAGACCGTTGACGGATGTGACAGCATCATCACCTTGCTGCTGACCGTGTTCCCCGTCTACGACACCATCGTCGCACATTCAATTTGCGCTGGCGAAAGCTACAACTTCTTTGGAACAATACTCACAGAAACAGGTACTTACACAGATACCGTACCGACGGTCAACGGCTGCGACAGTATCGTCACGCTCATATTGACAGTGAACCCGACGTTCAACACGCCAGCTTCGCACGTGATGTGCCAAGGAGAAAGCTACAACTTCTTTGACACCACGCTTACCACTTCCGGCGTCTATACGCACACATTGCAGTCCGCCAATGGCTGCGATAGCCTAATTACGCTGACCCTGACAGTAAATCCGACCTATAACATCCCTATTGCAGAAGTCATCTGCCAAGGTACGAGTTACAATTTCTTCGACTCGACATTGACAACCTCAGGGGTCTACTCACACACGCTGCAGACTGTCAACGGCTGCGACAGTGTAATCACCCTGACGCTTATGGTCACCCAACCGCCCGTCACTCACCTCAACGAAAGTATCTGTAATGGAGATAGTTATACTTTCCTTGACACGGTGCTAACCACTACGGGAACCTATTCCCGCACCCTGCAGACCGCCAACGGCTGCGACAGTATCGTCACGTTGCATCTTACAGTGAATTACAGCAACACTGGCACCGACGTGCAGACCGCCTGCGATACTTACACCTGGATTGACGGAAACACCTACACCGAGAGCAACAACACGGCTACCTACACGTTGACTAACGCCGTCGGCTGCGATTCCGTGGTCACCTTGAACTTGACGGTCAACTATAGCAACACCGGCGTGGACGTGCAGACCGCTTGCGACACTTACACTTGGATTGACGGAAATACTTACACCGAAAGCAACAACACCGCTACCTACACGTTGACTAACGCCGCTGGCTGCGACTCCGTGGTTACGCTCAATCTCACTGTCAACCATTCGGTGGCTGAGCTTGTCGAAGCCACCGCCTGCGACAGCTATACCTGGAACGGCACCACCTACACGACCTCCGGCGAGTACCTGCAGACCTTCACTGGCGCAAACGGCTGCGACTCCATCGTCACCCTCAATCTGACGGTCAACCACAGCAATACCGGCGTGGATGTCCAGACCGCTTGTGATTCCTATAATTGGATTGACGGTAACACTTACACAGAGAGCAACAACACGGCTACTTACACGTTGACCAACGCAGCCGGTTGCGACTCCGTGGTAACCTTGAACCTAACCGTCAACCACAGTAATACCGGCGTGGACGTGCAGACGGCTTGCGATTCTTACACCTGGATTGACGGCAATACCTACACCGTGAGCAACAACTCCGCAACCTACACGTTGACTAACGCCGCTGGTTGCGATTCCGTGGTCACGCTTAACCTCACCGTCAACCACAGCAACACCGGCGTGGATGTACAGACGGCTTGCGATACTTACACCTGGATTGATGGCAATACTTACACCGAGAGCAACAACACGGCAACCCACACGTTAACCAACGCCGCCGGTTGTGATTCCGTGGTCACGCTTAACCTCACCGTCAATCATTCGGTGGCTGAGCTTGTCGAAGCCACCGCCTGCGACAGCTACACCTGGAACGGCACCACCTACACGGCCTCCGGCGAGTACGTGCAGACCTTCATCGCCGCCAACGGTTGTGACTCCGTAGTCACCTTGAACTTGACCGTTAACCATAGCAATACCGGCGTGGATGTTCAGACGGCTTGCGATACTTACACTTGGATTGACGGAAACACTTACACCGAGAGTAACAACACCGCCACCTTCACGTTGACCAACGCCGCCGGTTGCGACTCCGTGGTTACGCTCAATTTGACGGTCAACCACAGCAACACCGGCGTGGATGTGCAGACCGCCTGCGACACTTACACCTGGATCGACGGCAACACCTACACCGAGAGCAACAGCACCGCAACCTACACGTTGACCAACGCTGCCGGTTGCGACTCCGTGGTGACGCTCAATTTGACCGTCAACCACAGCACTACCGGCGTGGATGTACAGACGGCTTGCGACACTTACACCTGGATTGACGGCAACATCTACACCGAGAGTAACAACACCGCCACCTACACATTGACCAACTCCGCCGGCTGCGACTCCGTGGTCACCTTGAACCTCACCGTCAACCACAGCAATACCGGCGTGGATGTACAGATGGCTTGCGATACTTACACTTGGATCGACGGCAACACCTACACCGAGAGCAACAGCACCGCAACCTACACGTTGACCAACGCTGCCGGCTGCGACTCCGTGGTCACCTTGCTCCTCACCGTCAACCACAGTTCGCACAACGTGGAAACCGAAACCGCGTGCGAAAGCTTCACTTGGCACGATTCAACATACACTACGTCAGGTGTTTACACCTATGTCTACACCAACCCAAATGGTTGTGCCAGCATCGACACCCTCCTTCTCACCGTCAACCATGCGGTGGCTGAACTTGTCGAAGTCACCGCCTGCGACAACTATACTTGGAACGGTTCTACCTACACGACCTCCGGCGAGTATTCGCAGACCTTCACCGGCGCAAATGGTTGCGACTCCGTGGTGACGATGGATTTGACCATTAACTACGCCACCGTCTCCGACTTCTCCATCACCACCGCCGACTCCTGCTATGAATGGAACACAATAACCTATTGTGAAACAGGTGATTACACCCAGACATTGCAAACCGTTGACGGTTGCGACTCCGTGGTGACGATGCACCTGACCATCACCGTGGGCATCGACGACCACGACCTTTCCGGCATAGAGGTGTTCCCGAACCCGACCAACCGCATCCTCAACATCAAAGGCGAGGACATGCGGCGCATCGACCTCTACAACGCTGACGGCCAGTTGGTCTACACGAAAGAGAACAACGGTTCGGATCTGGTGCAGGTGGACGTCTCCCGCTTCGCCTTCGGCCAGTATTTCGTAAAGGTGCTGCTCGACGACGGACGGATTGCAACACGAAAGGTGATTGTAAACCGCCGGTAAACGGCACGACATTTTCGACACACCCTTCTGTAGAGACGCAAAATTTTGCGTCTCTACTTGCATTAGGTATTGTGTATTTTTAGAATAGAAAAGTACCCCGAAAGGCTTATCATTGTGGATTTCTTGTTTATATCTTGTTAATAAAGTTTACCTTTTTAACATGGCTAATTTGCCTATCTTTGCAGATTGTTTTCAGAGATTGGTATTATGAAGAAAAGTATACTGCTTTCCGTTCTATTCAGTTTATTGTTCTCTGTGTCATTACAGGCGCAGAACCAAGTCACTGTCGCAAATGACACAGCCCTCAACAATATGATTCCCGTATGGGGGGAAAGGACAGAGATGTACCAACACGGCCAGGTGCTCTACCCGGCCTCCATGCTGACGGATGTCGCCGGCCGTTTTATTACGGCCGTCACTTTCTACCTATCCAGCAACGAAGACCCCGCATGGACAGCCACGTTCAAGGTGGGACTCAAGGTAGTGAGCGAGAATTCGATTGGCGCAGGCTTCATTTCTACGAACCCCACGACGGTCTATACGGGAGTTTTCGCAGTGTCGACCGGGAATACGATAACGATTCAGTTCAACAGGCCGTTCGCCTACAATGGCGGAAATCTGCTTTTGGACATATCCACCCTCTCTTCTGGAAGTTACAATTATGGCATTTATCCTGATTTTTACGGAACAAGTTCCGCTGCATCAAGCATTTGCGGAGTTGGTTGGTCTGCCCAAGAGGTAGGTTACACCCTTGTTCAGGACTTTATCCCCAAGACCACGTTTTCCATTTCCAGCACTTGCTCCCCCGCTAACTTGAATGTTTCGGACATCACAGGCAGTTCGGCGTTTGTCACTTGGGAAGCGAATCCTTCGGGTGCAGAACAATATTACGAACTCTCCTATAAATTAGAGGGAGCGGCCTCATGGACGGTCTGTCCCGGCAACATCACCGGCGACCACTACCTGCTATCCGGGCTGACCCCTGACACGCTCTACAATGTGCGGCTGCGTTCCCATTGTAGCGACGGTTATTCCGACTACCTGACCACCTCGTTTTCCACGACGTGCATCGGAGGGGAAGACATCCAGACGGTAACCATGGGCAGCGGTGCAAATTCGGACTATGGCTATGGCGAATGTTTTCCCGTTTATACGAGTTACAATTATTCTTACACACAACAAATCTATACCGCAGCGGAAATTGGCGGTGCAACGACCATCCGTCAACTTGATGTGCAATTTATTTACGAACAATCTGTCACCCGGAGCGTGGACATCTATTTAGGGCATACTACGGCGAATGCCTTCGCCAATGGCATGGACTGGGTTCCGGCCGAGAACCTGACCTTGGTGTATTCCGGTCAGCTCACTTTCACGAATACGGGTGGAGACAACTGGTCCAGCATTCCGTTTACAACTCCCTTTGCGTATAACGGCACCGATAATTTAGTGGTGGTGTTTGATGACAACACGGGAGAGGCCGCCTATTGGGGTGAGAAGGTTTACATGCACAATTGTAGTGCCAACAGAAGTATCTGCGCGTACTCCTACTCAACGAATTTCACCCCCTCCAATACAGAAAATGGTTTCACAACCGAGTGGAGGATGAACACCCGTTTTACAACAACCTCATGTAACACAGAAGGTTGCGATCGTGGAAATGTGGCGATAGGCAGCATCACCGGCTCATCGGTCCAGTTGCTGTTTGTGCCGGGTGCGGGAGCCTCCAACTTCGAACTCCAGTACAGCGCAGACGGCAGTTCTTTCACCAATTTGAACGCCACCACTAGTCCATACCAGCTCACCGGGCTGATGCAGAACACGGAATACACGGTACGCATACGGTCGAACTGTACAACAGGATGGAGCGCGTGGAAGACCATCCACTTCACCACCAAGACGAACAACTACACCCGGTTGTATGTGAAACCGAACGGCACTGGCGACGGAGCGAACTGGGCAAATGCCTGCCACGACCTGAACTGGGCGCTGAGCACGGCGGCCCTCATCAAGGAAGCAACGGGCACAGCACCGGACATTTGGGTGGCTACGGGTGTCTATTATGGGGACACCACTGCGTCCAATGCCTTCACGATGAGAGACGGCATAAGTGTGTATGGCGGTTTCATCGGCAACGAGCCTGCGAGCTACAACCTTTCGCAGCGCGATTTCACCGCCCATCCCACCATCCTGGACGGGCAGGAGGCTCGCCGGGTGATCAACCAGCCGACGGCCTTTGCCAATGAAACTATTTGGGACGGATTCACCGTACGCAACGGACACACCACAGTGTTCGGTCCGAACGGTAGTGGTGGCGGTGCGTGGGTACGCGACAATGCCGTGTTCCGCAACTGCTGTTTCACGAACAACACGGCCAACTATTCGGGCGGCGGTGCATACGCCGAAGCCTCCAGCCTTCCCATTCTCTTTGAGAACTGTGAGTTCACCCATAACACAGCCAACGAGGAAGGCGGTGGCTTGTTCAGTGCCAATGCGGTGGCTGACCATTGTGTTTTCACCCATAACTACGCGAATTATTCCGGTGGCGGCGTAAACATAAGTTACCCCTATTTAACCCAAATGGGGCTCTCCAATTGTTTGGTGGCTAACAACACTTCTGAATTCGGCAGCGGTGGCGGCATTATCGTCAATGCCTATAATGACCTCATTGTGGAAAACACCACGGTAGTGAACAACACGGCCTCCTCCGGTGGCGGTATCGAGGCATCGTCCGGACTCAAACTGCACAACAGCATACTGTGGGGCAACCGCAGCGGCGAAAGTGTTAGCAACCTGATATCGAGTTCCGGTTCTCCTGCCTGCTCATACTCGGCTGTGGAGGGCGTCTATCCGGGCGAGGGCAATATCCCCCTGCTGCCGGAATTCATACAAGGCGGCCTCTTCGCCCCAAAATTCGTACATCCTTCCATTTCTGCGGGTCACACCGACTCCACCGACAATGTGGACTGGCATCTACAGCAAGGTTCCGTGTGCGTGAATCGGGGCAACGACTCGTTGATAAGCACTGCCTCGAACACCGACCTGGACGGCAGTGCGCGTATTCGCCACGGCCATGTGGACCTCGGCTGCTACGAATCCGACTACGAGGCCATCACCCTGCCCACCTTCGGCGACATCATCTATGTGACCCAAACGGGTGCGGGCAATCACAACGGCAGCAGCTGGGCCAACGCCATGGACAACCTGTCATTGGCGATAGTCTTCGCAGGATTAAGCGGCGGGGATGTCTGGGTGGCCGAAGGGGTCTATTATGGCGACACCTCCTCAACCAACGCCTTCCCGATGATGGAGGGTGTAAACGTATATGGCGGATTTGCCGGCAACGAGCCCTCCAACTATGATCTCACCCAGCGTAACTTCACGGCTCACCCCACTATTCTTGACGGACAGAACGCCCGTCGGGTGATTTACCAACCGGCCGATTTCGCCACCGAGACAGTGTGGGAAGGCTTCACGGTGCGCAACGGCATATCTGATGACAACGGCGGCGGCGCGTGGCTGCGCGGCAATGCCGTGTTCCGCCATTGTCGTTTCACGAACAATTCAACATTCTTGTATGGCGGCGGCGTGTTTGCCAGCAGTTCAAATAACAGCGCTGTCCTTCTCGATTGTTGCGAATTCACCCTCAACACAGCCTCGTCAGGAAGTGGTGGAGGCTTGTATGGAAACTATGCCGTGATTCAACATTGCGTTGCCACCCATAATTTCGCTTCCGTCAACGGTGGCGGCATATTGGTCTCAAACGCCCAATCCGCTCAAGCCGCTGTCTCCAATTGTTTGGTGGCCAACAACACGGCAACTAACGGCGGTGGCATTTATTTGAGCGCCAGCAACACCCTCCTGGAAAACAACACCGTGGTGAACAACATGGCTACCTCCAAGGGAGGCGGTATTAGTTCCTACTATTCCTTCAACGTGACCAACAGCATCGTTTGGGGCAACCGCTGCAACGGAAATATCAGCAACTTGGAAAACACAAACACTTACTACACTCCCAGCTGCGTCTATTCGGCCGTGGAAGGTGGCTACGCTGGCGTGGGCAACATCGCACTGGAGTCGGAGAACATACAGGGCGGCAACTATTCCCCAAAGTTCGTGAATCCTTCCCTTGTGGTAGGTCACACGGATACCACTTCCAATGCTGACTGGCATCTCATGGACGGTTCTATTTGCGTGAACCGGGGTAACGACTCGCTGGTAACGATTCCGTCGAACACCGACTTGGACGGTGTGGCGCGCATACGCCACGGCCAGGTGGACTTCGGTTGCTACGAATCTGACTTTGAGGCATCCGCCGTCACCCCGATAGGCGCCATCGTGTATGTGACCCAGACGGGCGCAGGCGAGTTCGACGGCAGCAGTTGGGCAAATGCCCTGAATGACATCCCGACGGCAATAGCCACCGCCCAAATACATAGCGCGAAGGTATGGGTGGCCGAAGGAGTCTACTACGGCGACACCACCGCCGCCAATGCCTTCACGATGGTGGACGGCGTGAGCGTCTATGGCGGTTTCGCCGGCGACGAACCCGCCAACTACGACCTCGCCCAGCGCGACTTCGCCGCCCATACCACCATTCTCGACGGTCAGAACGCCCGGCGCGTTGTCTACCAGCCGGCTAATTTCAACACCGTGACCGTATGGGACGGTTTCACCGTGCGCAACGGAAAGGCCAACAGTTCCAACAGTTCCAACGGCGGTGGCGCATGGCTGCGCGACAATTCCGTGTTCCAGAACAGCCGGTTCACCCACAACACCGCCTCCAGCAGTGGTGGTGGTGTATATGCCTACTCATCAGGCAATTACTCCACACAACCCGCCCTCATTGAGAACTGCGAATTCACCCATAACACAGCCTCCTCCTACGGCGGCGGCCTTTACAGTTACTACTCCGTGTCGCGGCGCTGTGTGTTTACCCACAACTATTCCAACTACGGTGGCGGTGTGTATTATATATCCTACTCGTCACCTTCCGAAGTGCCTGTTTCCAATTGCTTGATTGCCAACAATACGGCAAATTACGGCGGCGGCATTTACCTCAACTCGAACTATGCCTTCGTGGAAAACTCCACTGTGGTAAACAATACGGCCAACACGAAAGGAGCTGGTGTTTACGGATACTTCAACAGGATGGCCAACAGCATCTTGTGTGGCAACCGCTGCAACGGGATTATCAGCAACCTGGAGGTCACAAGTTCCTATTATCCTAACAGCTGCATTTACTCGGCCATTGAGGGCGGCTATGCCGGTGAGGGCAACATCACCCTGTTGCCAGATTTCATGCAGGACGGTCTCTACTCCCCCAGATTCGTGAACCCGTCCCTCACCGCAGGCTACACCGACAGCACCGCCAACACCGACTGGCATCTTCAGGACGGTTCCCCGTGCGTGAACAGGGGTAAAGACTCATTGGTGACCATTGCATCGAACATTGATCTGGACGGCGGACAGCGTATCCGCCACGGACAAGTTGACCTCGGATGCTACGAGTCCGACTACGATACCGTCGCCTTGCCCGAATTGCCCTCCAACGGCATTATCATCTACGTGACCCTAACGGGTGCCGGCAACCGCAGCGGCGGCAGCTGGAATAATGCTATGGGCGACCTCCCATCCGCGATGGCACTCGCCAAAACGTACGGCGCGGTTGTCTGGATAGCCGAGGGTGTCTATTACGGTGACACCACCGCTTACAATGCCTTCTCAACGATAGAGGGCGTGGATGTGTATGGCGGCTTTGCCGGCAACGAACCTGCGGATTTCGACCTCGCCCAGCGCGACTTCAACGCCCATTCCACCATCCTCGACGGTCAGAACGCTCGGCGCGTTGTCAACCAGGCGGCTGATTTCAACACCGTGACCGTTTGGGACGGTCTCACCGTGCGCAACGGAAAGGCCAACAGTTCCAACGGCACCAACGGCGGTGGCGCATATTTGCGCGGCAATTCCGTATTCCGGAACAGCCGATTCACCCAAAACGCCGCCTCCAGCAGTGGCGGCGGCGTATATGCCTACAACACAAACGCTAGCTCAAGATCCATCCTCCTTGAACACTGCGAGTTCGCCCACAACACCGCGTCTGTCTCCGGTGGCGGCCTGTACAGCAACAATGGTGTAGCGCAGCATTGCGTGTTCTCCCACAACTACGCAACCAATAGTGGCGGCGGCATGCTTATCTGGAACGCCCTGGCTTCTAAAGCAGCTGTTTCCAACTGTTTATTCGCCAATAATACGGCAAACTACGGCGGTGCTCTTTACGCCAACACCAGCGGTGCCATCGTAGAGAATACCACTGTTGTCAACAACACCGCCCTCACAAAAGGAGCCGGCATTTATGCGTACAATGCCCATCGCATAGCCAACAGCATCTTGTATGGCAACCGCTGCAACGAGAAAGTCAGCAACCTGGAAACAGGAAACAACGCTATTGTCTGTGTTTACTCAGCCGTGGAAGGCGGATATCTTGGCGAGGGCAATATTCCCCTATATCCGGAATCCATAGGTGGAGCCTTCACTCCCAAATTCGTGCAGCCTTCCCTCATTGCGGGTTACACCGACAGCACCGCCAATGCCGACTGGCATCTGCAGGACGGTTCCGCGTGCGTGAACCGGGGCAGCGACTCGTTGGTGACCATCGCCTCGAACACCGACTTGGACGGCGGGGAGCGTATCCGTCACGGCCAGGTTGACCTCGGCTGTTACGAGTCCGACTTCGAAGCCATCGTCTTGCCCACATTCGGCAACATTGTTTACGTGACCCAAACGGGTGCTGGCAGCCACGACGGCATCAGCTGGGAAAGCGCCATGAGTGACATTCAGGATGCGATATTAGTCGCCCAAACGAACGATGCGGATATCTGGGTGGCAGAAGGGGTCTATTATGGCGATACAGCTACCTCGGGTGCCTTTACAATGGTGGAGGGCGTGAACGTGTATGGCGGATTTGCCGGCGACGAGCCTGTTGTTTTCGATCTCTCGCAGCGTGACTTCACCGCCCATCCCACTATCCTTGACGGGCAGAATGCCCGCCGGGTGCTGAACCAGGCAACCGATTTCGCCACGGAGACCGTATGGGACGGCTTCACCTTGCGCAACGGATATACCAACAATAACGGCGGCGGAGCCTCTCTGCTCGGCAACGCGGTGCTCCGCAACTGCCGATTCACCCAAAACACCGCCGCCAATGGAGGAGGTGTATATGCCTACAACACCTATTCAAACACAACACCCATTCTCCTTGAAAACTGCGTGTTCACCCACAATACTGCTTCCGGCGATGGCGGAGGTTTATACAATCTCAATACAGTGGCGCGACAGTGCGTGTTTACCCACAACTATGCGACAAATCAAGGCGGAGCTATGTATATCTACTATGCCCTATCAAACCAAGCAACTGTTTCCAACTGTCTGGTGGCTAACAACACGGCTGACTATGGCGGTGGCATTTACTCCAACCCCAACCATGCCAATGTGGAAAACACCACGGTGGTAAACAATACGGCCACAACAAAAGGCGCGGGTATTTACGCATATAGAATTGGCCAGATAGCCAACAGTATCCTGTATGGCAACCGCTGCAACGGGAATAACAGCAACGTGGAAACCACCTCCTTTTCCGGCCTTTCTTGTGTTTCTTCGGCCATAGAGGGCGGCTATCCCGGGGAGGGCAACATCCATCTGCTACCGGAATTCATGCAGGGAGGCCATTTCTCTCCAAAATTCGTGCACCCCACCCTCAGTGCGGGCTACACAGACACCACCACAAATGCCGACTGGCATCTCCAGAACGGTTCAATCTGTATAAACCGAGGCAGCGACTCATTGGTAACCATCGCCTCAAACACCGATTTGGACGGCGTGGAACGCGTGCGTCACGGGCAAGTGGACCTCGGTTGCTATGAATCCGACTATGAAGCCAGCACCTTGCCCGATCTATCCTCAAACGGTTTTATCGTCTATGTAACCCCGACGGGCGCCGGCGAACGCAATGGAGGCAGCTGGGACAATGCCCTGGACAATCTTCCGGCGGCAGAAACGCTTGCCAGCCAATACGGAGCAAGCGTCTGGATGGCCGAAGGCATCTATTACGGCGACACCACCGCCGATAACGCCTTCACGATGGTGGAGGGTGTACACGTGTATGGCGGTTTCGTAGGAAACGAGCCTTACAACTATGACCTTACCCAGCGCGACTTCACCGCCCACCCCACTATCCTTGACGGACAGAACACACGGAGGGTCGTCTACCAGCAAGCCAACTTTGCCACGGCGACGGTGTGGGACGGTTTCACCGTGCGCAATGGATATGCCTCTGACAACGGCGGCGGAGCATCACTGCGCGGCAACGCGGTGATGCGTAACTGCCGCTTCATCCACAACAATGCCTCTAACCATGGCGGAGGCGTATATGCCGACGGCAACAACAAAGCCATACTCCTTGAAAAGTGTGAACTCACTCACAACCATGCCTCCAACTACGGCGGTGGCCTATTTATTACTTATGCGACCATCTCCAACTGCTTGGTGGCCAACAACACGGCACAATATGCCGGTGGCATTTATACCAACTCCAATCTTGCCAATGTGGAAAACACCACCGTGGTAAACAATGCCGCAACTTCTTATAATGCAGGTATTTACGCTCATAACATCAACAGGGTGACCAATAGCATCTTGTGGGGCAACCGTTGTGGCGACAATGTCAGCAACTTAACAATCATTTCACATAATAATACAGCCCCTTGCATTTACACGGCCATTGAGGACGGCTACCCCGGTGAGGGCAACCTTTCGCTGATGTCCAGCACCTTCATGGACGGCCTCTTCCATCCCAATTTCGTGCATCCGTCCCTCGTGGCGGGCTACACCGACACTACCGCCAACGCCGACTGGCATCTATTAGAAAGTTCCTTATGCGTGAACCGGGGCAATGATTCATTGGCGACCCTTGCGTCAAACACCGACTTGGACGGTATGGACCGCATCCGTCACGGCCAGGTGGACCTCGGATGCTATGAGTCCGACTTCGACGGCATTTTGCTTCCGCAGATTGACAATATTGTATATGTAACCACGACGGGTGCCGGCCTCCGCAACGGCAGCAGCTGGGAAAATGCTCTGGATAACATTCTTTGGGCGGACACATTGGCCAGCCTGTACGGTGCGGATGTCTGGGTGGCCGAGGGTATTTATTACGGTGACACCATTTCCGCCAACGCCTTCACGATGATGGAAGGTGTGAATATGTATGGCGGTTTCGCAGGCAACGAACCCGCGAATTTCGACCTGTCCCAGCGCGACTTCTCCGCCCATCCCACAGTTTTGGACGGCATGGGGATGCGCCGCGTGCTCTACCAGTCCAAATCCTTCCAACAGGAGACTGTTTGGGACGGTTTCACGATACGTAACGGACACACCAACGATGATGGCGGCGGCGCCTATCTGAAAACAAACTCTATTTTGCGGTACTGCACGATCACAAGCAACCAATCTGCTAACCGCGGCGGTGGCGTATATGCCCAATACAGCACCCTTTTGAGCTGTGTCATCTCGCACAACAATGGAACGACAGGCGGCGGTATCTCTTCGTATCACAGTACGGTGTCGAACTGTTTAGTGGCCAACAACACAGCCGGCACCGGTGGCGGTATCAATTCCCTTGAAGCCCAAGTCAACAACAGCACCATTGTCCGCAATGCGTGTACCTCCGCAAACGGCGGCGCCGGTATCCGGGGCAGCGGTAATACGGACCAGGTCAACAACAGCATTCTGTGGGGCAATCTCTCCCTTGGGGTGCAGGACAATTTGCAGGGAAGCACTACGGTCACTTGGTCGGCGATAGAAGACGGTCTTCCCGGAGAAGGAAACATCGTCCTGTTTTCTGAGGATTACAACGGAGGCATGTTCCACCCCCATTTTGTACACCCCTCGGCCACGGCAGGCGCCTCTGACACCACCCAGCATACAGACTGGCATCTGGAGAGCGGTTCCCCCTGCGTCAACAACGGCAACAACGATTTTGCTGGAAACTACGATCTAGACGGCAATTCACGTGTACGCCAAGGCACGGTGGACATAGGCTGCTACGAGTCGGATTTCACCGGAAACACCTATCCTCAGTATGGCGACATCGTCTATGTGACGGAACAAGGGGCTGGCGACCGTAGCGGCAGCAGCTGGAGCAACGCCGCCGCATCTATCCAATATGCCATCACCCTCGCGCACACCGCAGGCGCGGATGTTTGGGTGGCCGCCGGCACCTATTACGGCGACGGGACTTCCGCCAACGCCTTCACGATGGTGGAGGGTGTGAATGTATATGGCGGATTTGCCGGTAATGAACCGGAAAACTACGACCTCAACCTGCGCGACTTCAACGCCCATCCTTCTATTCTTGACGGACAACATATACAGCGCGTGCTATACCAAGCGACGAATTTCAGCGCCGCCACACATGCCACATGGGATGGCTTCACCATCCAAAACGGCAGTTGCACCGACCACGGCGCGGGCGTGTATCTCAGAGTGCATTCCACATTGAGCCATTGCATCGTGCAAAACAATATGGCCATCTATAACTACTCATTACCTCAAACGGGTTCAAAACAACATAGATATGGTGCAGGTATTCATGTAAATAGCAACAGGGAGACCGTTAACTCGTCATACGTGTTCACCACGTTCATCCACCATTGCACCATCCGGAACAACTCGTTTGAAAACCATAACGACCTTGATGGTTGTGGAGCAGGATTGTACGCCAACTATGTCAAAGTGAGCCATACGGAAATCAGCCATAACACACTTTGCCAAGCGGGCGGCGGTGTATATCTTTCCAATCCCGCTGATTTTTCCAACTGTTTGATTCACAACAATTCTGCCGACAACGGCGGAGGAATATATATTACCGGGGGCAACACCAACTTCATCAACTGCAACATCGTGAACAACCTGTGTTCCCAAAATGGCGGTGGTGTGTCCAAATACTCTTACGTGTCGGTGGCACCTGTTTTCACCAACTGCATCATCTGGGGCAACAAGAAGAACTACCTTGCCGACAACATTTCCGGCACATGCACTTTCTCCCATTGTGCCGTGGAGGAGGAAACGCAAACGGGTGAGGGCAACCTGACTTTGGCCGCCGCCAACGACGGTGCCGACCAGACCCAGTACTACGTCCGTTTTATGGATCCGGCCAACGGCAACTACCAGCTACACCCCTCTTCCGCTTGCGTGAACAACGGCACCAACGAGGGTATTATCGACAGTCTTGATTTTTATGGCAATCCACGTATCCACCAGTCCATCGTGGACATTGGATGCTCGGAATCTGCGGACGAGAGCCTATGTTCTTCCGTAATGAACCTTGTTGCCGACAACATCACCACCAACAGCGCACGTTTGTCCTGGCATGCGTCCGGAAACGAGAGCCAGTGGTTAGTGATGTATGGCATCGAAGGGGGGGAATCCACGTCTCTCACTGTGAGCGACACCGTCTGCCAACTGACGGGGCTGCTGTTCAACCGCAACTACACAGCCAAAGTGCGGGCCATCTGCGGCGACGGCATGATGAGTGTCTTCTCCATCGCCGTCAACTTCCAGACCATCTGCGACCCGACGGTGTTGGACACGCTCCCCAACTTCAGCCAGTTGGCTCCGACGGACAGCGCGTGGGTGTATAACAAACAAATCTCCTTCAGCTGGGCCGCGATGTCGGAGGCCACTTCCTACGATCTCTACATCTGGGCTGACGGCAACGAAGAGCCCACCACCCCGACCGTATCAGGACTCACCATGGCGGGCATCAGCGACTACACGTTAGTGGGATACACCCGGGGAAGATTCTATCACTGGAAAGTGGTGGCGTGGAATGAATGTATCAGCAAGAGCAGCCCGGTAATGACCTTCCGCGTGAACCCGTTCCCCGACCTGCATGTCTCGGCGGTGGAGTATTCCAACCCCGTGGCCTCGCAGGAGATGACCGTGACTTGGACGGTGACCAACGACGGCGAGGGCAACACACCGCCGGGAGAAACCTGGAACGACTACATTTGGCTCACGCCAGTTGACGGTATCGGCAACGGCTATTGGTACAATGTGTCGGAGGTAAAGCTGGCCACTGTCCCGAATCTGTCATCTCTCGAAGCCGGGCAATCCTATCAGAACTCGGCCACCGTCACCATCCCGAATGATTTTATCGGGAGTTATTACCTTTTCGTGCTATCCAACCAGAGTGCCGTCATCAACATTGATTATACCCCGACGGGGCAGACCACTCCCCCCGACCCCTACACACCAAGTGCGGACGGCAACCCCTATTACTATCTGTCTGGAGGTGCATTTTTTGATACAGAGCACATGGAAGAAGTAAACAAAAACGACAACTTCTTTTACAAAGTCATCAGTATCCTGCCGCCTCCTGCGCCCGATTTGGTGGTCAGCTCGATTGTGCATGGCGGCGACGCCATCTCCGGCGGCAGTGCCAATGTCACCTGGACCGTAACCAATCAGGGAGATGCCAGTGCCACGGGAAACTGGAGAGATGTGGTCTATATCTCGTCCGACACTATTCTCGACACTGATGAGGATTTCCGTGTGGGCCGCTTCGACCACCAAGGGCCTTTGGCTGTCGGCGAAAGCTACCAACAGACTGCGAATTTCACTATCCCGGTGGATTACATGGGCGACTACTATTTCTTTGTCATTACCGACAACAACAACTCGGTGTATGAGAGTTTGGGCGAGTTTAACAACATAGAGATGTCGACGCCCATCACCATCACGTTCACGTGGCTCACCGACCTGGTGGTCACCGGAATGAACCTGCCGGCGACCGTCTCTCCTAATCAATCTTTCACTATGGATTACACCGTCACCAATATCGGAAGCAGTCCCACCAGCGTCAGCTACTGGTATGATCGCATCTACATTAGTGCGGATCCAGTTTTTGACCCTGCCACCGCAGTGGAATTCAGCGGTGGGCAACAGTATAATGTGCTCAACGCCGACGCTTCGTACACGAATAGTTGCAACATTCACATACCCGACACGCTCACGGGTACTCTCTATTGGTTTGTCGTGGTTGACGAGCACAATTACGTGTTCGAATACAATGCCAAAGACAACAATGTCTATACCCATACCCAAAGCACCACCGTTCTGCTGCCCGACATGCAGGTCAGCGGCATAGAGATTCCCGGAACAGTGAACCCGAACGAGAATGCGGTCGTCCGCTGGACAGTGCGCAACAACGGTCCGGGCGATTTGGTACACCGATTTTTCACAGACCAGTTCACCTTCAATGGGGAACCCTTCTATACGGCCAATGCCAACGGCATCACCCTTGCCGCCGGCGACACCCTCGTGCGAATGGCCAACATCCACCTCCCGTGTGTCTCCGGAAACACGGCGACATTTGCCATCAAAACCGACGCTGGGCAGCAATTGATTGAGAGCAATGAAGACAACAACACCCGTGCCGTCTTCGTGTCCATCACCACCCCCGATCTGACTGTATCCGACCTAACCATTCCCGTCGGGACGGCCTGGAGCGGCACGACGGCGAACCTCTCCTACCGAGTGACCAACAACGGCACGGTTACTGCCTCTGCCACGCAGGTCACCGACCGCTTCTACCTCAGCACCTCCGCCGACAGTTGGCAGGAGAGCGACCTCATCGGCAGTTACACACACGGGGTGAACCTGTCGCCGCAGGGCAGTACCACTTTCGCCCATACGGTCACCCTGCCCAACGGCATCAGCGGCACCTACTACTACCACGTTGTCTGCAATGCGGACTCCGCGTTTTGCGAAAATGGAAACATGTCCAATAATACCGCAAACAGCGGTGCCGTGACGGTAAACCTCAGCCCGTCGCCTGATTTGATCATCACGGAGGTGACAGTTCCCTCAAACGTTTATTTGGGAGCCGACTTCGAACTCTCCTACACGATCAAAAACCAAGGGAATGCTGCATTAACCAACACCGATGTGATGCAAAAGTTCTACTACTCAGCTTCACCGATTTATTACGACACTTCTAGATTGTTAACCAGCGTTGTTGACCGGCTTACCTTGGGCGTAAACGGAAGCGTCACCAAGACCACTCTCGCGCATTTGCCTGTCAACATCAACCCGTCCGTTTATTATATCCATGCCGTCACCGACGCGGGAAACATTGTATATGAGCATCTTGCAGAGAACAACAACACGAAGGTGAGCAATGCCGTGGTGGCGGGCGTTTATCAACTTGACATGCGACTTGCGGAGATTGACGGTCCCGATGTGGTGCAATGGGGACAATCTGCCACCTACCGCCTTCACGTAGTGAACGGCACCAGTCTGCCCACGTTGGCAAACGCTTGGTCGGATGTGCTCTACTGGTCGGAGGATCCGGTGCTGCAAAACACAGACCTCCTCCTGCGCTCAGAGCCGCATAACATCCAATTGGACGCCAACGGCGACTACTGGGTGGAGATGCCTGTGACCATCCCCTACGGCACCCCCGCCAATGTTTATCTGATTGGCATCACAGACTATGGCAACGCCAATCCCGACATCAACCTCTCCAACAACGTGTTGACGAAGGTCTTGACGGTGAACAGTGTGCCCACGCCCGACCTTGCCGTGGAAGAAGTGGTAGTCTTGGACAGCGTGACCAGCGGCCAGCCGGCCCGCATCGCCTACAAGGTCACCAACGTGGGTGATGTTCCCATTGACAGCCTCACCTGGAACGACAAGTTGTTCCTCTCGGCCAACAGCACATACGAGAGCGGGGACATCCAATTAGTGACCCAAGATCGCAGCGCAATGACGTTGTCTCTGGGCGCGTCCTACCGCGACACGCTCACATTCACAGTTCCCCTGCCAAACAACGGCGACCTCTATCTGCTGATGATAGCCAACGCCGCCAACTCCCCCTATGAAACGAACTGGACCAACAACATAGCCGCCGTGAATGTTCCGGTGGTTCTGGCTCCGCCCGGCGACTTGATTGTGCGTGACATAACTTGCGAGAGCACTATCGTGTCGGGCCAGATGCTGCACGCTTCCTGGAACATCCAAAATATCGGCGAGAATCCGTTGTCTGGCGACGGTTTGCGCTCGTTGGTCTATGTATCCACCGACACCGTGTTCGATGCCACCGACCGTCTGTTAGGCAGCGTCACCAACAGCATTAACCTGCCCGTTGACCAAATGATGCAACAGAGTGTGACCGGCAAGATCACCGGTGTGCGCCCCGGTGAATACTACCTGATTGTCAAAACCGATGTCACCAACGCCTTCAACGAGGCTGAAGACAACAACAACACCGGTCACTCGGTCATGCCGTTCACGGTCTCCATCCGTCCGCTACCGTTCAATACGGACGTGGCAGACACGCTGGTCAACAACGAGATTTCCGACTTCCTGTTAGAGGTGGGGGAAAATGTGAACCAAACCGTCCGCATCCGGCTGACCTCATCGGATTCACTTCTCGGGGCGATGAACGTGATTTACGTCACCCACAACGACATTGGTGACAATTTCAACTACGCCTACTCCACCATCGGACAATTCACGGCCAACTCGGTGCTGTACATTCCGGCCACGCAAGCCGGATACTACGGCGTGAGTCTCGACGGTTCCACTCCGTCCGGCAACGCACAGAACGTGGTGATTCGCGCCGACATTCTGCCATTCGAGCTGCACGCGATCAACGCCGACCATGGCGGCAACACGGGCAAGGTGACGGTGGAACTCACCGGATCGCGCTTCCGTCCGAGCATGACGGTGAGCCTGCGCAATGGCAGCGAGGAAATCATCGCCGACACGCTGATTTACGTGAACTATTACCAATGCTTTGCCACTTTCGACCTGACGAACCACACGCCGGGAGTGTATGACGTGAGTGTATTCAACAACTGCGAAGGCGAGGCCGTGCTGCAAAACGGCTTCACCATCGAGGACGGCGCCCCGACCGAGGTCTCCTACAATCTGCTATTCCCCAGCTCGCCCCGCCCCAACCGCAGTGTGGTGATGATGCTGGAGTTCGGCAACACCGGCAATATTGACCTGCACGACCAGGTGCTGGAAATCACCAGTATCGGAGGTTCGCCCATCGCGCTCACCCCCGACGGCATCAGCCAGAACAAAACCGTGCTGCTTGTGCCACTCTCCATCGTTGGCGAACCGGAAGGCCTGCTCCGGCCGGGAAGCTACGGAACCCTCAATATCTACGGATTCACCTCCGGTGCCCTGATTTTCTCCATCAAACCCGTTTCTGAATAAAAACAAATAGCGATATGAAACCTATCAAATTGTTGATTACCACAGTATTAACACTACTGATAAGTCTCACAGTCCAAGCGCAGTCGAACCTTCCCACGGAAGGCTGGGCCGGAGAGGACAAGACGATATTGCAACTTCCTGACAATTCACAAACCGTGACTATAGGCAAGCCAACCAGCGAATCAAACGTATGTTTCGAATGGGAGGAAGACTCCACCATTGTTGGCGACCGTTTCCAAGCGACGATTACGGTGAATCCGCAAGACAGAGAGACCACCTATACCGTCCATCGGTACAGCGAGTGCGGAGAAGATATCCAACAGGTCAAGGTGCGGCTCACTGACACCGTCAAACTTGTCAGTGTCACCGCCACGAAATGTTATAATGACGGGGACACCATCAACAAGTCGGACTTCAAGATTGTCACCAGTCCCGAAGGGCTTGAGGACCTTGTCGAATTTACGCCTATCATTGCAAGCCATAACGTCTCATTCGGGAATCCTGAAAAATTACAAACGGAGAATTTCAAGATCGATTACAACAACTGCGTAACTACTAAGGAGGTTCAGGTTCTCGTTATCAATGAAAATCTTTCCTCCACAATTGATGTGGAATTCGACTTCAAAGATTTCGAAAAAAAGATTGCCAAAGCCCAAGCCATGTTGGAGGATGCCAAGCAGGTCAAGGACAAACTTGATGTCTTGGCCGGTGGTGTGAGTCCATGCGAGCCTGATATAGACGGCGATTTTTCCCGCTTTGGAACGCCGCATTTCTCCTGCTACTGCTGCGAAGGCAAGAAGGTCAATACGTTCACATTGACTGGGCCGAAGCTTTCGGGTCATGTAGGGTTTGAATGCGCATTCCCCATCCCGAATTTGAGCGTTCCCGGCGTTGGCGGCGTGTCTGCCACCATAGGGGGTGAGATAGGTATCAATTTAGGACCGCTCAACATCCGTTTCCGTGGCAAATGCGGGCAGGCGGACTTTCCCGTTGAACTTTACGGTGAAATTTCCGGTGGCGTGAAAGTGAGTGCCGTCAGTGATGACTTCCTCTCAGCTTCTCTCAAAATCGTGGGAGGCGCGAAAACGGGTATGACTTGGGTTATCGGCAAGAAAGTGGAGGTCACTGCTTTGGAAGCATCCGTTTCCCTCAAAGGGGAGATAAAAGCCCTCAGCCTCTTCACCTACACAGTGAACGTTCCTCTGGGAATATGGCAATTATTTTAATCACCAAAACGTACAGACAAGATGAAAAAGAGCATAATTACCCTATCGTTGGTATTCACTTTGTTGGGTTGCCTGTATGTTCAGGCGCAGACCTGCCGTTTTCCGTCCTATCAGACCGCGAACTACACGCTAACGTTTGACATGGACTTCGGACCCGGCTACAGTTACACCACAGACAGCGTCCACCACGTTTGCGCAGAGATATTCTCCTATTCCGTCCACGGCCTGATGCCCTCTACTGATGAGAGCCGGGTGATTGCCCTTACCGGCGGCAGTGCGAACCCCGCGCAAAGCAACACGCTGCCCGCCGCGCTGTGCCGCCTCCTGCAAGCCTACAGCCAGCATAACATCAATGGCATCAAGCAACAGTACCGCCCGGCAGACGCCCCCTCATTCGACATCCTGCTATCAGACGACACCGTGGCACAACGGTACCTTAACGCTATCGGCCTCGTCCAGTCGATGAAACTCCTGCTTACCTTCGAGACAGGAGATTACACCATCGCCATGGTTGAGTGCCTTTTCTCCAACGGCCTGGCCTCTGCAATACCTTTCGCCATGCAGCAGGTCAACGGACAATGGTATGCAGCCATCACCCAAGACAGTGCATCACTGACCCCAAACCTGACTACTTACCTGCAACACAAGTCCCTAAACGACCTCATCACCGGAGATGACCTGGACAGCGACGGTGTGCCCGACAGTCTCGACAACTGTCCTTGCAACGCCAACCCCGACCAGGCCGACAGTGACGGGGACGGCGTGGGCAATGTCTGTGACAACTGTTCACTCACCCCCAACCCCGACCAAAAGGATATCGATGGAGACGGATTCGGCGATGTGTGCGACAACTGCCCCTTCACCCCCAACGTCTGGCAAGAGGACACGGACGGCGATGGCATCGGCGACTCCTGCGACAACTGTATCTTCGTCGCCAACCCTTCGCAGCAGGACTATGACTTCGACAATATCGGAGACGACTGCGACCCAGACATTGATAACGACGGCATTCCCAACGAGTTGGACGACGACATGGATAATGACGGCATTCCCGACACCGAGGACAACTGCCCGTACACTTTCAATCCGAGCCAGGAAGACACGGACAGCGACGGCATCGGCGATGCGTGCGACAACTGCCCGGAGACGGCGAATCCAGATCAGGAGGATGCAGACGGCGACGGTGACGGTGACGTATGCGACGATGATATTGACAACGACGGCATCCCCAACGAATTGGATAACTGCCCCAGCACAGCCAACCCCGACCAGATGGACACCGACTGCGACGGAAAGGGCGATGTGTGCGACCCCGACAATGACAACGACGGCATCCCCAATGAATTGGACAACTGCCCCTATTATTACAACCCCGACCAACAAGACACCAATGGTAACGGCATTGGCGATGTTTGTGAATAATCAAGAAAGGAACGTGTATGAAAAAGATTAACCATATCCTCGTTCAAATTGGAATTCTGACATTCCTGTTGTCAGCGGTCATTAGCCATGCCACGGCGACACCCTTCTCCGACGGCAGACACCCTGTCCGCTTAGAACGTGCGACCGCAGTGAAACCCACCGTCATCACGAAGAATGTGACGGACATCACGGCTAATTCAGCAACCACAGGAGGTAATGTGCTCTCCGACGGTGACGACCCCGTGACCGTCCGAGGGGTCTGCTGGAGCACGTCGCCCAACCCCACCCTTGCCGACAGCCACACAGTGGACGGTAGTGGATCCGGCCCGTTTACCAGTCACTTGGAGGAACTGACACCTCTGCAGACCTACTACGTGCGCGCCTACGCCACCAACAGCGAAGGCACCTCGTACGGTTCAGAACTGCAGTTCACCACGCCTTGCGCAACCATCGAGACGTGGGACACCGTCGTGATTTCCCCATTGGAAATGCCTTTCGATTATGCGGACACATTGCTCCAAATGGGCACCCCTGATTCTTCGACATTTGTTTTCCGCTATGAAAATGCCTCTAACGGGTGCGACAGTCTTTCATACGTGCTGTTTGTGTATCGGGCAAACTACATCAGGGCTTGCCAGCAATACCATTGGGCAGTTGACGGACACACCTATACCGAAAGCGGCCGTTATCTCCACTATCGAATAGATGATTTGGGAGAGGAGGCCTGCGATACCCTGGTGCTGACCCTTATCACGCCTTCCGTCATGGTGGATCCTTTCGCCCCGGTGCACATCTGCCTTGGCCAGGACACCGTCATTGCCGCCTCTGCCTTCGCCACAGGACCCATTTCCTACAGTTGGGACGGTCCAGGCAACTTCTCCAGTTTGGACTCCTTGGTAACCATCAACAATGCATCACTCAGTGACACAGGTATTTACACTGTAACAGCCACTACCACGCTGGGGTCGTGTACGGCGACTACGACGGAATCGGTTCACGTCACGGTGGTGGTGTCGTCCTCCTTGGAGATAACCGGCAACAGTCCTATCTGTCCGGGCGAAAGCGACACTCTGAATGCTTATGGCTCAAATAGTTACCTTTGGGAGAATGCAGTGCTCTCCCCCACGTTCATCGTATCCCCTTTGACAAGCACCACCTATCACGTGGTGGCCACCGATGTTTACGGATGCATGTCCACCGCCGAGGTGTACGTCAAGGTGAACCCGCTGCCGGACCTTTTCATTATAGGCAACGCAGAAATCTGCAAAGGTGACACTGTTGAGCTCGAAGCCGTTGGCGCCTCCACCTACATCTGGGACAGCGGTGACACCACCGCCACCTTCAAGGCTGCACCTCCCGCAGACACCGTCTATTTCGTCATCGGTACGGACATCAACTCATGCCAGAACATCACATCAGTTGCCGTTACCGTTCACAACCTGCCGGATGTGACCGTCATCGGCGATAGCTCCATCTGCGGAGGTCAGGAAACTGAACTCGTCGCTGCTGGAGCCGTCACCTACGTGTGGAATGACGAAAGCATCGGCTCCTCCCTGCTGGTAAATCCAGATTCCACCACCTCGTATTCGGTGACGGGTACCGACGAAAACGGCTGTTCCAACAACGCCTCTTTCACGGTGCAAGTTGGTGAAGGTAACGCATACGATATTTTCGTCACCGCCTGTGACTCTTTTTATTGGCCTGAAAGCGATGAAACTTATACGGAAACCGGAACATACCCGTTCCATTTCACCAATCAAGAGGGTTGTGTGGATACCCTGATCTTGCATCTGACCTTAAATCAAAATGATACCATCAGACTCTCAGTAACAGAGTGCGATTCTTACACGTGGCCGGTGAATGACCAAACCTATACCGAGAGTGTGATAGATACTTTCGAGTACATAAACCCAGGTGGTTGCGAAACGACCATGATACTATCCCTTACTATCAAGAAAGGAATACATGAAATTGATTCCGGTTTGGATTGCCAAGAGTATCAGTGGCCCGTAACCGGAGAAGTCTATACGCAGAGCGGGGATTATGTTTTCGAATACATAGGAAATAACGGATGCCCAAGCACCCGAACCCTTCATCTTGACATTTACAGCCCGGAGGTCACACTGCAACCCATGGAACCGGTGACGGCATGTCCTGGGGAGGACATCACATTTTCCGCTTCGGCCACCGGCACTGGTCCGGTCTTCTATCTGTGGTCTTGTTCGAGCAACTCTTTCAGCGGCACGGGCTCCACTGTCACTATTCCTCACGCCACTCCCGCCGCCACGGGTTTCTATACCGTGACGGCCTACACAACCTTAGGACTTTGCAGTACGTGGGCCATTGATACGGTTTCCGTCACCGTCCCCTCGCCGGTGGAGGTGACTATAGACGGCGACACGACCGTCTGCGCAGGCGATAGCGTCACCCTTACGGCTCACGGCGCAGTCTCTTACCGCTGGAGCAACGGTGTCACGGCACCCAGCATCACCGTTTCTCCCTCATTAAGCACCATCTACAATGTAGTAGGCACCGACTCTTTAGGATGCACGGGATATGCTGAGGTAGGCATCACCGTCAAGCCAAAGCCCGTAGTGGCTATTTTAGGCGATCAGGATGTCTGTGAGGGCAAGAACATCACCGTCACGGCCACGGGCGCAAGCACGTATGAATGGAGCAACGGCAACCCCGGGCAGAGTATCACATTGTCACCGAACGATTCCAGTATCTATTACGTCACGGGAACCAACATTGAGGGATGTTCCACCATCGACTCCATCCAGTTCTTCGTCCATCCGAACCCTTCGGTGGGAATCTCGGGCGGAGAACCTGTCTGTGAAGGCGAGAGCGTATTATTGTCCGCACACGGCGCGACCTCGTATGTGTGGAGTAACGGCGGCAGCGGGGCAAGTGTCTCCCCATCCCCAAATAGCAGTTCCACTTACACCGTCACCGGCTACAGTGAATACGGATGTACGGGCACCGCTTCCAAACATGTCACCGTTTATCCAAGACCCAACATTAACATCTCCAAAAACGACCCCGTCTGCGCGGGCGAAGATGTCACTCTGACAGCCTCAGGTGCCAGCAGTTACGATTGGGGATTGGGGTTAACCGGGAGCACCCTCATAGTCTCCCCAGGTTCCTCTACCACATATAGCGTTATAGGCACCAGCTCCCACGGATGCAGTGCCACTGCCGAAGTTTTTGTCCGGGTGAATCCGCGCCCGAGTCTATTTATCATCGGTCCGGGTGGGGTTTGCAAAGGGGAAAGCATCGAACTCAGTGTAACAGGTGCATCCAACTATAGCTGGAGCAACGGTTCCGGCGGCAGCACCATCTCCGTAAGCCCTACCGAAAGCACTGTATATTCGGTCACCGGTACGGATGAAAACGCCTGTCAAAGTACAACATCCATTGCCTTGACCGTCCATGAATTGCCTGAAGTGAAGATTCTTGGCGATGATACGATCTGCGAAGATGGAGTGACCCTACTCAACGCTGTCGGAGCCTTCACCTACGTGTGGAACGATGGGGAAACAGCACCCTCCCGATTTGAAAGTCCAGGCTCCACCACTTCCTATTCGGTAACCGGAACCGACAGGCATGGCTGTTCCAACGATACCACCATCACCGTGGTTGTGGGCCAAGGCAGTGAATATGAGGAATTCTATACCGCCTGCGAAACATTCTATTGGTATTTCTCGCAAGAAACTTATACAGCAAGCGGAACATACCCATTCAGTCGTGTCAACGAGTATGGATGCGTTGACACCCGCATCCTGAATCTGACCATAAAACAAGGGGATACTGTTACAACTTCGGTAACAGCGTGCGATTCCTACGAGTGGGAATTGAATGGCCAAACTTATACCGAAAGCGTCATTGACACCTGTACTTTTATCAATTCCAACGGGTGTGAATCCATGGGAATATTGTTTCTTACCATCAGGAAGGGAACGCATCAGATTGATACCGTTCCTAAGACAGAAGAAGAACATGTGTGCGATTACTACCTATGGCCTGTGAACGGCCAAATCTATACTGAGAGCGGGGATTATGTTTTTGAATACACCGGGAGCAACGGTTGTCCCAGCACCATAACGCTGCATCTTGACCTCAAAGAAAGCAGCCATGAGGATATAGAAGCCATGGGGTTGAACAAATATACCTGGGATGCCACAGGCCAAACCTACTATCAAAGCGGCAACTACGAAGCCTATAAAATCAATAAAGACGGTTGCGACAGCATCCTAACGCTGCACCTGACCATCGAACATACTCCTGACACCTGTATTTACGTAACCGTGAAAGATGTAAGTTGCGAGAATCGCCATGACGGCCAAGTCGCGGTCATCATTCCTGCCGCCATCAAAGAAAAATGCACGGTTGAGTGGACCTTGCCCGACAATACCATCCGAACTGAAGAGACGCTTACAGGCGTGTCCAAAGGACTGTATAACGTGAAAGTGAGGTCTTCCTTATGCCAAAATGTCATTTTGTTCCAAGAGGACGTTGCGGTCAAGAACCCTTGTGGCGTGAACGTCACCATTACCGGACCCAGAGAAGTATCCTATACCCCATGCGACGGTCTACCACGTGTTTCGTTTTATGCCACTGTAAAAGGTGGAACGCCTCCCTACACAATCTCAGGATGGAATGTTAACGGCTCTTCGGCATATCAAACCCGTACACTCCAATCTGGGGCTAACTCTATTACTTGCCATGTAACAGATGCCGACGGCGATTTCGGTGACGATGCATTGAAGGTCTTTGCCAAGAAAATAGAGTGTGCCAAAGACCCCAACGAGATAAAAGGACCCAGCGGCTATTCGGAAGAGGAGCGTTTCGTGAACGTCACCGACAAAATGAACTACACGATATCGTTCGAGAACGACCCCGATTTCGCCATGGCGCCGGCCTCGCGGATAAAAATCACCTACGATGTTCCGGACGAACAGCGGCTTGCCTCTTTCCGGCTGACCGACTTCGGCTTCGGAGACTTCATGTTCACCGCGCCCTCCAATGCCGCCTCCTACAGCCAGCGCCTCGACGTGTCCGACTCGCTCGGCGTTTGGGTGGATGTGAATGCGGGCATCGATGTAGTGAACCGCCAGTTGTTCTGGATTTTCCAAAGTATTGACCCGGCCACGGGCGCTGAACCCGCCAGCTCGCAGATGGGATTTCTCTCAATTAACGATTCCTTAGGGCACGGCGAAGGTTATGTAAGCTTCTACATGCTCCCTGAATCGGGTCTGCAGACGGGTGACACGGTGGCGGCGGAAGCCCTCATCGTGTTCGATGACAATGCACCCATCGGCACCAACGTGTGGCGCAACACCTTCGATGCCGTCGCGCCGACCTCCACGCTCCATGCGGAACTCAACGAGCAGGACTCCCTCTACTGCACCTTTACCTTCACCGCGCAGGATGACGCGGGCGGCTCGGGTGTGCAAAGCGTTGAAGTGTACATGTCCGTCAACAACGGCGCCTACACCTCCATCGGCAGCCGCCACCCCGACAGCACCCTCACCTACGTAATGGAGAACGGGCTGAACTACCGGTTCGTGTCCGCCGCCACCGACAACGTGGGCAACACCGAACCTCTCAAGGCGCAGCCCGACACGACGATCAACTTCAACACCGCCCCCATTGACCTGGTTCTTGACGGCAACATCTTCCACGAAAATGTCCCGACCAACACCTACATCGGCACATTCATCACTTTGGACAACGACATCAACCAGCAGTTTACCTACGAGTTGGTAAGCGGGGCTGGTTCTGCTGACAACGGCCTTTTCCAGATTGTACACAACGAACTGCGGACCAACGCATTGTTCGAGTGCAGCAACCGGACGGAGTATGCCATCCGCGTGCGCACCACCGACATTGGCGGTCTCTCCTTGGAGAAAGAATTCATCGTAAACGAGGTTATTTTACATCAGACACCCGTCACCTATCAGCAGACCAGCATTTGCCAAGGCAACAGTTATGAGTGGAACGGCATGACGCTGACCACCAGCGGCACCTATTCCGTCACTCTTGCCAAAAACAACGGCTGCGACAGCGTGGCGACCCTCTTCTTGACCGTGACCCCTGTTTACAAGACAGTTATCACGGAAACCATCTGCGAAGGCGGTAGTTACAACTTCTTCGGGAAGAACTACACTCAAAGCGGCAACTATTCCGACACCCTACAGTCTGTTTACGGCTGCGACAGCATCTACACACTGCACCTGATTGTGAACTCCCCAAGCGCCACCACGCTAACGGCCACGGCGTGCAACAGTTACGATTTAAATAATACAACATACACAAAATCAGGTGTTTACAAACAGTATTTAAGTAATCATCGTGGATGTGACTCTGTGGTAACCTTGAATCTGACTATTTTCCACTCCGATTCCACAGAATTCTCGGATACCGCATGTGACAGTTACGTTTGGAACAATCAGATTTACACGCAATCCGGCGAATACACACAAACATTGACCAACGCCGCCGGCTGTGACTCCGTGGTCACTCTCAACCTGACCGTCAACCATTCGGCGGCTGAGATTGTCGAAGCCACCACCTGCGACAGCTACACTTGGAACGACTCCACCTACACTACTTCCGGAGATTACGTACGAACCTTCACCGCCGCCAACGGTTGCGACTCCGTAGTAACGCTCAATTTGACGGTCAACCACAGCAACACCGGCGTGGACGTGCAAACCGCCTGCGATACTTACACTTGGATTGACGGCAACGTTTACACTGAAAGCAACAACACCGCTACTTACACGTTGACCAACGCAGCCGGTTGCGACTCCATCGTCACCCTCAATTTGACGGTCAACCACAGCAACACCGGCGTGGACGTGCAAACCGCTTGCGATACTTACACCTGGATTGACGGCAACGTTTACACTGAAAGCAACAACACCGCTACCTACACGTTAACCAACGCCGCCGGTTGCGATTCCGTGGTTACGCTTAACCTGACGGTTAACCACAGCAATACCGGCGTGGATGTCCAGACGGCTTGCGATACTTACACCTGGATTGACGGCAACGTTTACACTGAAAGCAACAACACCGCTACCTACACGTTAACTAACGCCGCAGGTTGCGACTCAGTGGTCACGCTCAATTTGACTATCAACCATAGCAACACCGGCGTTGATATGCAGACCGCTTGCGATACATTCACCTGGATTGACGGAAACACTTACACCGAGAGTAACAACTCCGCAACCTACACATTGACCAATGCCGCCGGTTGCGACTCCGTGGTGACGCTCAATTTGACGGTCAACCATAGCAACACCGGCGTGGACGTGCAGACGGCTTGCGATACTTACACTTGGATTGACGGGAACACTTACACGGCAAGCAACAACTCCGCGACCTACACGTTAACCAATGCCGCCGGTTGCGACTC